>Ga0256405_10003085_pt1 | contig 35612 bp, 36 predicted proteins | sample RumenRJG_02DNA_FD_189096 | JGI IMG/M metagenome (GOLD analysis project Ga0256405, IMG submission 189096) | Bovine rumen microbial communities from Lethbridge, Alberta, Canada - RJG_02 | ecosystem: Host-associated > Mammals > Digestive system > Stomach > Rumen | place: Canada: Alberta...
GCGTTTAGGTGGTAAAGGCTGTAAGCTTTGCTATCTCCCTGTTTGAAATAAGAATCCGGATCATCAGAGATCACAGGCGTATGAATATCCGAACCGTCAACCGCTAACAGTCGGTATCCTTCAAACAGCTTAACCGCATTTATTCTATTTGTAAACTGTTTAAATATATCTTCAAAAGCAGATGACAGAATTTTTGACCGCTGCTGTACGAAAGCTGAAGCGGAAGGTATTTTGGTATCACCTGAGAAAGCGTCAATTATTTCGTTGTTCAAAGATTTTGAGCTGAACCCTAAAACAGTTTTTATCACTTTACCCATCGGAAGTTTCTTCCTTCTGGTAAAATCCTTTTCAGGATTTCGGCAGTATTCTCTGGGTGATTGGCAAACTGTTTTAATGCACTTATTCAATGTGGATTTGATTCTTTTGATTTGGTTCATCGTGCTTTACTCCTTGTAATTAAGATTGGATTTTACTCCTAATTACAAGGGCTGAATCTGTTCGATTATCGAACAGATTCAGCCGCACATTTCTTTTGATTTGTCAAGTCTTTTTACTAAAATTTTCAAATAATCTTCAAAAAAATACCCCATACCCTTATTTGAGTACGAGGTATTACTTATTGTTGCCTTATCTTAATGATATTGACTCGAAAGAGTGGGATTTTTGCTGTCTGATACTTAGTATTATATCGCGCAAACATGACGGTTACAGGTTCCAGTGCAGAATGGTTTTGCCGAACGCCTTTTTGATGTCGATCTCAAAGGCTTCTTTGATGTCGGCGAATCTGTTGATCTCGACGGTGTTGCCGACAAGGCGGCTCAGGTAGATCGGAATCTCGGGATGTTCCTTGTACAGCTCGACTGTGCGGCGGAAATCCTCCTGCCCCGATCGGCTGGTTCCGAAGAGACGGAGTCCTTTCTCTAGGATCATGCGTGTGTTGATGGGGACAGGGTATTCGCTGACGCCGAGGATGGAGATTGTGCCTTCGGGTCGGATGACGCCGATGATCTGCTCGATCGCGACAGGCGATCCGTTGCCGCCGACACATTCAAAGGCGTGGTCTATCCGGAAACCTTCGGGGATCTCGGTGGTCAGGTGGGCGCCGTCGGCAAAGGAAAAGTCGGAGAGCTTCTCGCGATTAATACCGAAAACGTGGATTTCGCTGTCAGGCAGAGATTTTTTTAAGAGAAGCGAGGTGATGTAGGCGAGGTTGCCGTCGCCCCAAACGCCGATTGTTTCTCTGCGGTCATGCGCGATGCGCTGAAAGCGGCTGATGGCGTGCATGCTGACCGATACCAGCTCGGTGAACGCCGCGACGTCAAGGTCGATGAACGGCGGGAGTTTGACCAGACGTTCCGGGGTAATCTGATAATACTCCTGCATGAAGCCGTCGGCGGAGCTGCCGCAGAATTTGCTGGAGCGCAGATAATTTTCGGCGATGTAATCGTCGGTTTCGGTCGGGATATTCGGGACCATCACCACCCGGTCGCCCGGCGAGAACAGTCCGCTGTTGTCATAGACGACCTGTCCGATGGCTTCGTGGATCAGCGCCATCGGCAGTTTTTCTTTCAGCACCTTGATGTCTCGCGTGCCCTGGTAGTAGCGCTGATCGGCGTTACAGATGGACAGATGCGTCGGGCGTATGATCACGCCCCCGGTTGTGTCAAGGTCGCTGAACGCGATCTCAAATCTGCGCGGTGCGCACAGACGGTATACTGTATTAATCATACTGTTTCCTCATCCAAAAGTGAGCGAGCGATCTTTAAATCATAGGGGTAGGTGATCTTGATGTTGAAGGTCTCGCCCTGTACCAAATGGACATCCATGCCTTTCATCACAAGAATCTTCGCGGCGTCGGTCAGGATGTTCTTTTCGTCGTCGGAAAGGCTCATATAGGCATCACGCAGGATCTTCGCCTTGAAGCTCTGGGGCGTCTGACCCTGGTACATCCTTCTGCGGTCGGGAATAGCGCTGATGGTTTTTCCGTCGCCTTCGACGATGGTATCGGTCGCGGGGATGACGGTATCGCACGCGCCGTAGCGCAGAGCCGCTTCGATGTTCTCTTCGATAATGCGGTGGGTCAAAAACGGACGGACGCTGTCGTGCGTGACAATAACGGTCTCATCGTCAAGACCGTACTCTTTCTCGATGTATTTGATCGAGTTCATGATGGTTTCGTTGCGTGTAGCGCCGCCTTCGATCACGGCGATACGGTCGTTTTTGCCCGTGAACTTGCGGATGATCTCACGGGTATGACCCAGCCACGCGCGCGGTGAGAGGACAATGATCTTCTCAAAACGCGGATTGGGCAGGAATTTTTCGATGGTATGGTTGAGGATGGGTTTACCCTTGATTTCCAAAAACTGCTTGGGCATATCGGTGGAGCCCATGCGTGAGCCGGTTCCGCCGGCCAAGATAACTGCGAATATCATAAAATGTATCCTCCTTTATATCGTAGGGACGGTCAATGCTCGTCCCTACAGCAGTTCGCCCATGTAGTCAAAACGGGCGTTGCTCTCGGATTCGATATGACTGCCCAGATCCAGACGATAATAGTCGTGAAAGGGATTTTGTTCGGAAAGCGGCAGCATATCCATATAATTGTCGGTGTACCACGCCTTGAGAAAGTCCTCGTAGCCCTTCGGGATGAAGGTGTCCACGTCGTCAAAGCGGTAGGGGATGACCTCGGAGAAGGTCTCGATCGGGAAGGTGCCGCGGTAGATGTGGTCAGACGAGGCCGGCATGACCCAGCCGGTGTTTTTGTGCTCGTATTTACGGACGGCTTTTTCGTAGGAATCGGAATAGCTGTCCATGCTTTTCAGCCGCAGGATCGGAAGAAGCAGTTTGCTCAGCAGGTAGGCTTTGCCGTGTCGGGCGGTATCCTTCCATCGGACGTTCATCAGCATGCGGCGGCGCATCAAGCCTTTCCAGAAGCGGTAAGCCGCCTTGGGGTTAGCGGGAACGTTGTCCGCGACGAAGATGTCGATGGAGATCCCTTTGTGCATATCGTAGCTGTCGGAATACTTGGAGGCAAAGTAGGTATCCTTTGCCGTGATGCGGTCGAAGAAATAGTGGTAGCCGTTGCGGTTCGTGTGGCTTTCGTAGCTGAATCGCTCGTTTAATTCTTTTGGAGCAATTTGACGGAACTTTTCAAACTCGCTGCGGAGCATTTCGACGTCGATGTCGTCGTCCCACGGGATGAAGCCGCCGTGACGTACCGCGCCGAGCATGGTGCCGTAGCAGATGAAGTATTTGATATCATGCTTGCGGCAGATGCGGTCAATCTCGCGGAGCATGTCCTTTTCGATCTCGCGCAGAAGATGGAGCTTGCCGCTGTAGCCGTTGCGGATATGATCGGTCTGGATGCTGAACCGCTGGAGGTGGTGGAGCAGAGTGTAGCGCAGGGCGTCAGAGAAGGAGCAGACGTTTTCGTATCCCAGCGATCGCAGTTTGCCGTTGGACAGTGCGGCATAGCGCGGTGCGGCGGCATCACCGCTGACGCTGAGCGTCACGCCGTGACGGGCTAGCATGGTGTAGATTTCGCTGCGGACGTCGTACTCGCTGAGGTAGAAGGACGAGGCGTTATAGGCGTTTTGCGGTTTGCCGAGCTTGCTGACGGTGAAGGCGGCGTTGATCGCGTCGCTGATGTAAAGCGCAGAAAAATAGCGGTTCGCCATCTCCTGAGTTACGGTGACGGTTTTGTTGTCCTGCGCTTCTTTGGAGATTTGGGAGAGCTCCATGCTGTCAAAATCGGCACTGAAAATTCTGTCAAAGAATAATAGCTTAACATGAGGCTGACCCTTCAGCAGGTCGCGGAGTGCGCCGAGTGAGTCATCCATCACGGTGAAAAGCTCCATTTCGGCGTATTTTTCGATGACAGCATTGGGTTTAATATTCGATAAAAGAACAATAACCATTAGTTCGACATTACGGCTTTTGCAGAAGTCGACGGCGATCTTGAGATCGTTTGAGTTATAATTCTCTGCCTCCAGCACATACCACATGCGGGAAAAACTGCCGTGAGACTGCTCGGCGGAGGGGTAGAGAGGCGCTTCGTGACCGAGCTGAGCGGTGGTCGCGCGGAGATATTCGCACACTCTGTGCGTGCCGATCAGGATAATATTATCCTGAGAGAGATCCTTGTTTTTGATGTAACGGATGCTCTGGTATATCTCGTTTTTGATGACGCTTTCTATCATAAAAACCTCGGATTCAGAAATAGGGACGGAGCTGTTCCATCCCTATTGCTTTCATTATTTTTTCTTCTTTTTTGCCTTTGCTTTTGCGATGTCTTCTTCCTTGTACTTGGTGTACATCGCGTAGGCTTCCTTGACGTCGCCGTCGTACATCAGCTGACCTTTGCGCAGGTACAGCGCGCGTTTGCAGATTTCGGCGACGGACTCGGGGTTATGGCTGACATACAGCACGGTAGTGCCGCTGTTGATGATGTCGTTGATCTTGTCCTTACACTTGCGCTTGAAGCTTGCGTCACCGACGGATAACGCCTCGTCGACAACGAGGATGTCGGGGTCGATGTTGACGTTGATCGCAAATCCCAGACGCATTTTCATACCGCTGGAATAGGTACGGACAGGCTGGTCGATGTAATCACCCAGCTGAGCGAAGTCGATGATCCGTTCTTCGATCTCTTTGATATAGGCGTCCTTCAGACCGAGGATATAGCCTTTGAGGTAGATGTTCTCGCGGCCGGTCATCTCGGTGGAGAAGCCCGCGGTCAGTTCGAGGAGCGCGGCGACCTTGCCGTTGACCGTAACCTCGCCCTCAGAGGGGAAGGCGACGCCTGTGATCATCTTGAGGATGGTCGACTTGCCCGCACCGTTGTCGCCGATGATACCGATCGATTCGCCGCGGTGAACGTCGAAGGTGACGTTCTTCAGCGCTTTGTTGATCTTGGCGTTACGGGGCTTGAAAAACAGCGCGCGGAAACGCTCACGGTCGCTTTTATACAGGGTATATTCTTTGGATACGTTATTGAAAGAGATAATTGCTTCCTGTGCCATGGTTACCTCCTTACAGTACGTCGGGCAGTCTCTTGCGCAGACGGTTGTAGTTGAAGATGCCCAGCGCAGTGATGACCACAAGCTCAACCAAAAAGACGATCAGCTCTGTTCTGTACTCCCAGAACCAGCGGTTGTAAAGGAAGCAGTTGCGGTAACCGTTGGCAAAGAAGTTGATCGGGTTGAGGAGCATGGCGTGTCTGAGCCAATCGGGAACGGGCTCTTTGCCGACGAGCAGGTAGGAGTCGTAGATGATACCCGACAGCCAGAAGATACCGGACATGATGGACACGATCATGTTCTCGAAGTCGCGGGAAAATGCCGACATCGGAGCGGTGCTCCAAGAGAGCACCAGGAAGAAGATGAACATCAGCGGCATGTAGAACAGTATTTGCAGGTTATACAGGCTCGGCGCGATACCGCCGGTAACGGCGGCGTCCATGCCGGGCAGCTTGACGGTGCCGCCGACGAAGGTGACGTAGATGTACATCAGTCCCAGAAGGAAGATGTGGACATAGAGTCGCGCGACAGAGGTATAGGTCATGATGGTGGATACGGGAAAGCTGACCTTGTTGACGAACTGGCGGTTGATCCGGATCGACTTTGCACCCTCTACGATAGATTCGTTGATGAAAAACCACGGGATGAAGCCGATGAGCATGAACAGAAAACGGCTGTACTCAAAGGTACCGCCCGCCTTTCCGAGCTCGGGGAAGATCACCTTGACGTTGCCGGCGCTTTTCAGACCGACTTCAAACGCGAACCAGTACACGAACAAGGTAAACAGGGGCTTGACGACCGACCAGAGCGGTCCGATGACGGCGCCCTTGTACTTTTTGATCAGCTCGTTTTTGGCGAGCATAAGGATCTGCTTGCCGAAGCCCTTATGTTCTTTAGCTATCTGGAACATTATCATTCTCCTTTACGGCGTCATGATGGGGATTTTGCCTGCTGATGCGCAGCTTTGAGCGGTTTTGACAAGGCTGTGCATATGACGCCACATAGATACTAATATTATATCTTACCTGCGGAAAAAGTCAATATAAGATGATTCTATATAAATGAAGAATTTACGCGATTATTTTAGTGAAATTTTTCTGTTATTTTTTTCGCGTTTTATTGACAAAAATACGCTGTGCAGATATAATTTGTTATTGTACGCACACCTTGCTGTATCGCGGTAAAGTGTAAAAGCGGTAGTTCCGCCAAGGGTTTGCAGAAGGCGGTTCTAAAATAAGGAGGTTAGATAGTTGAAGCAAAATGCAGTCGTATCCTTGAAGGATATCAATTTCAAGTATTCGAACGAGGTGATATTGAACAATATCAGTCTCGACATTTTCGACAAAGAGTTCGTTACCCTGCTGGGCCCCTCGGGCTGCGGCAAGACGACGACCCTGCGCATTATCGCGGGCTTTGAAACGCCCCAGAGCGGTGAGGTGTACTTTGAGGGCAAGAAGATCAATGATCTTCCGCCGCATAAACGAAACGTCAACACGGTTTTTCAGAAGTACGCGCTGTTCCCGCACTTGAATGTATTTGATAACGTAGCCTTCGGTCTAAAGCTGAAGAAGTTGTCGAAATCCGAAATCGAGCGAAAGGTCAAAGAAATGCTGGCGATCGTGGACCTCAAGGGCTACGAGAAACGCCCTGTCAAGAGTCTGTCCGGCGGTCAGCAGCAGCGAGTTGCCATCGCGCGCGCGCTGGTTTGTGACCCGAAGGTCGTTTTGCTCGACGAGCCGCTCGGCGCGCTCGACTTGAAGCTGAGAAAGGATATGCAGATAGAATTAAAGCAGCTTCAACAAAAAACCCAGAAAACCTTTGTGTATGTTACCCATGACCAGGAGGAAGCGCTGACGATGTCCGACCGCGTCTGCGTCATGAACAACGGCGTGATCGCCCAGGTCGGTACGCCCGAGGATATCTACAACGAGCCTGCCAACGCCTTTGTTGCCGACTTCATCGGCGAGGCGAACATCATCAACGGCATCATGCTCGAGGACTGCAAGGTGCGGATCCTCGGCGTGGAGCTCGACTGCGTGGACAAGGGTTTTGAAAAGAACAAGCCCGTTGACGTCGTCATCCGTCCCGAGGATATCGAGGTGGTAGCTCCCGATCAGGCAAAGCTCAACGGCGTAGTCGAAGACGTCGTCTTCAAGGGCGTTCACTTTGAGATGTCGGTGCGCTGCAACAACTGCCAGTGGCTGATCCACTCTACCGTATCGCAAAAGGTGGGGGATACCATCGGCATGCGCGTCGATCCCTTCAACATCCACATCATGGACAAGATGTTCTTAAACCCCACGAATGATATCATTACGGAGGCTTATTATTCTGATAAAGAAAATAATACTACCACCATCCTCTTAGAGGGCTGTGAAGTCACCATCCCCGACGTCTTTTATGAGGAAGGAAAGAAGATCAAGATCTGTCTGCCTCCCGAGGCGCTCTATATTGCGGGTGACGGCGTCGGCCACCTTGACGAGGTGTATATCGAGTCGGTCATCTGGAAGGGTGAGCACAACGAGATCATCCTCGAGTCCGACGAGAGAAAGTGGATCATGCAGAGCGATATCGACGAGCAGGTCGCGACCTATGTGCCGCTTTGCTTCGATTTCGGCAAGGCTGAGATCAGCGAGGTAACGGCAGATGAGAAGTAAACGTCCCGCTATCCCGTACATCGGCTGGATGCTGGTCTTTACCATTGTTCCGCTGATTATGGTTGTCTACTTCGCCTTTACCGATACAGAGGGTCATTTTTCGCTAGAATCCTTCCAAAATGCTTCGGTGTACAGCGAGGTTTTCCTTTACTCGCTGTGGATCGCGCTGATCTCGACGCTCATCTGTCTGGTGCTGGCGTACCCGCTGGCTTACTCGATCTCACGCGCTTCCGAGCGCGCTCAGAGCATGATCATCATGTTCTTGATGGTGCCGATGTGGATGAACTTTTTGCTCCGTATCTACGCGTGGGTGCTGATATTGCAGAACTACGGCCCACTTGACATGATCTTGAACTTTTTCGGGATCGACGTGACCCTGATCGGTAACTCCGGCGCGGTCATCGTGGGCATGGTGTATGAGTTTTTGCCCTTTATGGTACTGCCCCTGCACACTGTTATGAGCAAGATAGACCCGTCGTTGATCGAGGCGGCGCAAGATCTCGGATGCAACGGCTTTCATGTCTTTCGCAAGGTAATCTTTCCGCTGTCTGTGCCCGGAATCATCTCCGGTGTAACGATGGTGTTCGTTCCGACAGCGTCGACCTTCCTGGTTGCCCAGTACCTCGGCGGCACCCAGTTCATGATCGGCGACGTCATCGAGCGTGTGTTCCAGAGCGATCACCACACCGGCTCGGCGATTGCCGTCGTGCTGATGGTGGTCATCCTCGGCTTCCTGGTCTTTATGAACCGATTCGGAGATAAGGAGGCGGTAAACTGATGAAAAAGCTGGGCTCCAAGATCTATTTTGCCGTCATCATGGCATTCCTCTACCTGCCGATCGTCTATCTGATCGCTTACTCCTTTAACAACGGTAAAACTTCTGTTTGGAAAGGCTTTACCCTCAAGTGGTACGAGGCGCTCTTCAACGACGCCCAGATCATGGGCAGTTTGTATAACACGCTGATTATCGCGATCCTCGCGTCGGTTATTTCGACTGTGCTCGGAACGCTTGCCGCGATCGGTATCTATAATTTCAAGGGTGGGGTACGTTCCGCTCTGCAAAATGTTTCCAACATTCCGATCATCAACCCCGAGATTGTCACGGGCGTCTCGCTGATGCTCCTGTTTACCTTCGCGGGTGTGATGATGGGCTTTGAGATGGGCTTTTGGACGGTGCTTTTGGCGCATATCGGTTTTTGCACACCGTATGTTATCCTCAACGTCACGCCCCGTATCCGCCGGATGGATTCGTCGCTCTATGAGGCGGCGCTCGACCTCGGGTGTTCGCCGGTACAGGCGTTCTTCAAGGTGGTGTTTCATGAACTGCTGCCCGGTATTCTGTCGGGCTTTCTCATCAGCTTTACCTACTCGCTGGACGATTTTGTCATCACCTACTTTACGCGCGGATCGCGGTTCCAGACCCTGCCGGTGCAGATCTACACCATGACCCACCAGCGTATCAACCCCAAGGCGAACGCGCTTTCGGCGATCATGTTTGTGGTCGTTATGGCGATCCTGCTGATCTATAACTTTGTGTCTATGCGCAAAAGTAAGGAGGCGGCCCGATGAAAAGAATTTTGTCGCTGATTGTCGCCCTTCTGATGCTCGGCTCTCTGATCGCTCTTTCCGCATGCTCCTCAAACAGTGTTGACGCTGAGGACGGCGAGGATGAGGAAGATAACAGCTCTGCCGCAGGATATCAGGGCGAGGTTAACGTCTACAACTGGGGCGAGTATATCTCTCCGGGTGATGACGATACGATGGACGTGATCGACGAGTTTGAGAAGAAGTACAACATCAAGGTGAATTACACCAACTTCGAGACGAACGAGGAATTGTATAACGTTCTGACCAACTCTAACTCCACCTACGACGTGATCTTTCCCTCCGACTACATGGTATCCCGTCTGCGCGAGGAGGGCATGCTCGCAAAGCTCGATTTCGACAATATCCCGAACTACAAATATATTGACGAGCGATTTAAGAATATGGCGTATGACCCCGATAACGAATACAGTGTGCCGTATTCGTGGAACTTTGTCGCAATCGGCTACAACACCGATATGATCGAGGAAGGTTCGATCACGGGATTTAAAGACCTGTGGGATCCGCAGTATAAGGACAAGGGTATCCTGATGTTCAACAACTCGCGCGACGCGATGGCGATCGCGATGCAGCTGTGCGACCCGCCGATCGACCCGGGCGCAACAAGCTTTACGCGCGAGGATATCGACCGCGCGACTGACAAGCTGATCGAGCAGAAGTCGGTGCTGAAAAAGTACGTCATGGATCAGGTCTTTGCCGAGATGGAGGGCAATCAGAGCGGTCTGTGCACCTACTATGCCGGCGATATCTGGACGATGATGGAGAACAACGAGAGCCTTGACTACTGCCTGCCTGAGGAAGGATCAAATCTCTTCAATGACGCGATGTGTATTCCGGCAAACTGTAAGAACAAGGAGAACGCGGAGCTGTTCATCAACTTCATGTGCGAACCGGAGGTTGCCGCGGCAAACTCGGAGTACATCACATACGGTACGCCGAACACCGCCGCGCTGGAGCTGATCGACGAGGAAATGCTCGCAAGCGAGCTGATTAATCCGCCTGATGAATATCTTGACAAGTGCTACACTTTCTCGAATCTCGACGACGATATCTACGCCTATATGCAAAAGCGTTTTGTAGAGGCGTGTTCCTCTTCCGCCGAGGTCAGCTCTGTTGAGAAAAAGGCTGTGAATCCCGCTGCGGTTTGGACTGTGGGAGCAATTTTGCTGATTGTCATCATCATGACGGTGATTATCATCATTCTCGATATAAGACGCGCGTTGAAAAACCGCGGTCGTATCCATAAAATTTAACCTTGTAAGGCGTCTCGGCAGAGGCGCCTTTTTTGCAATTGGACAAATCGTGATTCATATGTTATACTAAGTATCATTAAAACACTTTAACATTTATTGCGTTAAATTCCGCATAGCGGTGTTGTCGTCCTTGACATACGCCAGTATGCCTGCGTCCTCCGCCTTGCTCTGCGAAATTTCTCGCTAACAAATTTGTTAAAGCGTTTAATGGATACTTAGTATTACAATAGTAGAAAATCAACGGCAGGGAGTGATAGGATGAACCTGATGGAATACATCGAAACACACGGAAACGTCAGTTTCAGGGACGAAGGGCTGAACGAAGTTGACAACCTGATCTTTTCGGAGCTTTCGTACGTCGCGATGGACGAGATTGTCGGCCCCGACACCGGTCGTGCGATGACGATCGCCCAGATGGGTGAGCAGTATATCGAGAAAACCGCGGGCGAGGAGCGTCCTGTTTTTAACGATCCTCTGCCCGTTTTGAAGAAGGCGATGGAAGCCCCGCGCTTTAAGAACGTGATGTGCTGTTTTTACCGGAGCGCGATCGACGAAGAGCAGCATATGCAGTTTGCCGCCGTGACTTTCCTTTATCGCAGCGATGAAGCGTATGTCGCCTTTCGCGGAACGGACGACTCCATCGTGGGCTGGCGTGAGGATTTCAATCTCAGTTTTATGGATGAAACACCCGGTCAGCGGCTGGCGGTAGAATATCTTGAGAATGTCGCACGGCAGACCAACGGCCGGCTGATCGTCGGCGGTCACAGCAAGGGCGGCAACTTCGCCGTGTATGCTTCGGCGTTCTGCGACAGCGAGATTCGCGACAACCGCATCGAGAGGATTTACTCCAATGACGGGCCGGGATTTCGAAAAGAAATCACCGGGCGTGAAGGGTATCGCGCCGTGCGTGACAAGATCGTCAAATTCATCCCCGACCAGTCGATCGTCGGCATCCTGCTGACAGACTCTGAGGAACGACGCTTTATCAAGAGCAGCGCGAAGGGCTTTTCACAGCATGACCCGATGACGTGGTGTATTGACGGAACGCGGTTTGAGGAGGCAGACGCGCGTTCGCCGCTGAGCAGCTTTGTGGAAGATACGCTGAGCAAGTGGCTCGGCAATCAGGAGGATGATAAGCGGCGCACGCTGGTTGACGTATTTTTTGACTCTACGATGGCTTCGGGCGCGCAGACCGCCGGTGAGCTGAATAAAAACAAGATTGAATCCTATAAGTCGTTTACCAAGGCGATGTCCGAGGTGGATGACGAGAGTAAGAGCAGTATCCAGCAGATGCTCAAGGATCTGGTTGCGACGGGGCTGGACGTTATTTGGGGCAAGAAAGACGATAAATCCGGCAAGGATGACGATGCGAAGGACGATAAGTAAGAAAAGCGCAGTTCGGACAGAACTGCGCTTTATTCTTTATCGGAAATATATTCAGCTTTCTTTCTGCAACGCCGCGAGCTGTCGGGCGTTTTCTTTGTTCAGCTCATCGCTGATCGCCATCTTCTTGATGATGTTGTGGACGGTTTTGTTCAGCCGACTTTGCTCGCTGTAGTCGGCGGGGAAGATGAAGTCGACGCGGTCGCCTAAGAGAAGCTCTTCTACCTTGCTTTTGTTGCTGTCCTGATAGACCGCGATCGCGCATCCGCCGTAGGCTTTCATCATCTTCATGCACGGCACGTCGCTGAGTCCGTCGCCGATGTAGATCATGTTGGAAAACGGAACACGCTTACTGTCGTCGGGCATGGAGCGGTTGAGATCGGTGTCGTTTGAGATATCGAGGACGCCTTTGTTGATGCGGTAGACGAACTGGGTTTTGTTGGTATAGTTGACGGCGGTTTTCGGCCAGAGGGCGCTGCCGTCTTCGTCATAGAGAAACTCGCAGGCAAATATCTTGGTGAATTTGTCAGCGATACCGGAGCCTTCAATGATCTCTTTGAGTCCGGACGATATAACGTAGTGTTCAATCTGGACGCCTTGTACCGCGCCGTAGAGGTTGATCCGCTCAAACCACTCTTTGACGCCGGGAAACAGCTCGATACCTCTGCCGTTTTCGATCAGCTTCTCACGCGTGAGGAGAATCCCCTTGCGCTTGCACTCTTCGATCATCGTGTACAGGTAGGCGAGGACGCCGTCCATCTCGGCGCTGCTGCCGAAATCGTTGGCTCTCTGCCAGAACTCGGACGGCTGCATCTCAAGGCTGGGGATAAAACCGTAGTCCTGCATGTCCTTGGTGCAGAGGGTTTTGTCGAAGTCATACATGATTGCGATAACAGGTCTTTCCATAGATGAGCTCCTTTACGGTTGATGGGAAAATGCCGCCCTGACATACAAGGCGGCATCGTGATTCTTATTCGTAGGGATAGACTTCGATGCTCTCGAGAACAACGTCGCTCGTGGGCTTGTCGCGCATATCGGTGTCGACCTGCGCGATATCGTTGACAACGTCCATGCCGTCAAATACCTGCGCGAAAACGGTGTAGCCGCCATCGAGATAGGTGTTATTGACCTGGTTGATGTAGAACTGGGAGCCGTTGGTGCCGGGACCGCGGTTCGCCATCGCGACGGAGCCTTCGATGTTGGAGAGATGCTCAGAAATCTCGAGATCGAACTCGTCACCGTAGATCGACTCGCCGCCGGTGCCGTTGAAGTTGGTATAATCGCCGCCCTGGATCATAAAGCCGTTGATGACGCGGTGGAAGATGGTGTCCTCATACCTGCCCGCTTTTGCCAGTGCGATAAAGTTGTTGACCGCCAGCGGCGCGACTTCAGGGAAGAAGCGCATGGAGATATCGCCGTAGTTGGTGTGCAGGGTCGCGACAGTTTCGCCCTTGACGGGGTCTTTGTGCTGATATTCGGCGTCAGCCGCCTCGGGGTTCGCTTTGGGAACCTCATTGATATCGGTGTATTCTCCTGAGAGTACCATAGATAAATCCTCCTTTTGTCCGCAGCCGGTTATGACGGCGGCGATCATCACTAAACTGAGTAATAATGCTGATAGGCGTTTCATGCTGTCGAGACTGCTTAGCCTGCGTAGGCGATGATCTCTGCTTTCTCTAAGACAACGTCCTGTACGGGCTTGTCGTTTGCGCCGGTTTTGACCGCGGCGATCTTGTTGACGACGTCCATGCCGTCGTAGACCTGACCGAATACGGTGTAGTTGCCGTCAAGGTTGTTGTTGTTGACCTGGTTGATGTAGAACTGGGAGCCGTTGGAGTTGGGCTGACCGGTGTTTGCCATCGCGACAGCGCCCTCGATGTTGGAGAGGTAGTCGGAGACCTCAAGACCGAAGGACTCGCCGAACGCCGACTCGCCGCCGGTGCCGTTGAAGTTGGTGTAGTCGCCGCACTGGATCATAAAGCCGTTGATGATACGGTGGAAGATGGTGGCGTCATACTTGCCCGCTTTGACGAGCGCTTTGAAGGAGGTGACCGCCTTGGGCGCTACCTCGGGGAAGAACTTGAAGGAGATATCGCCGTAGTTGGTATGCAGTACGGCAACCTCTTCACCCTTCTCGGGAGCTTTCTTCTGGTATTCCGCGTCAGCCGCGTTGAGATCGGCAGCGGGGACATCGTTGACGTCGACCAGCTTTTCGACCGCCTTGGCTTCATAAGCGACGGTCTCAGATGTGGTTTTGGAGGAGGCGTCGCTCTTCTGAGCAGTGGTTTCGGTTGTGCCGGAGCCGACGACCTTCTGACCGCAGCCCGCGAGGGCGGCGATCATGAGTATGCTTAAAATAACAGCTAAAATACGTTTCATGGTGTTTCCTTTCTGTCGCGGTAAGACTCCGCAGACGTTGAAATCTGCTTATTTATGCTTTGCAGTACCTATCTATTGTAATATAATCGCGGTGGTTTTTCAATAGCTACAGGAAAATTTGTCATATCGGCGATTTTGTTTTCATAGATTTTAGTATCATCTATGCTATGAAATGAAAAATACAGGAGGACTATATGACTTCGTTTCTGCCTGAGGGAAAGAGGATCAATACCGCCGAGAATCGCGCGGTGATCGGAACATGTGAAGGTTTGAAAGCGGCGATGGAAAGAGGAACGGTGCTGGAAGCAAGAGCAACGCTGTGCGATCATAAGCACAATCTGATTGTTGATCTGCCGTGTATGCGCGGCGTCATCCCGCGTGAGGAAGGAGCTATGGGGATTCGTGAGGGAAATGTGCGCGATATCGCGGTGATCTCGCGCGTCGGCAGGGCGGTGTGCTTTGTCGTAGAGGATATGATCGACGACGACGGCCGACCGACCGCCATCCTGTCGCGCGCCAAGGCGCAAAAGATATGCGCGGAACAATATCTTAGCACGCTGTCACCCGGCGACGTCATCCCGGCAAAGATCACGCATCTGGAGCCGTTCGGCGCTTTCTGCGATATCGGGTGCGGGTTGGTGGCGCTGATGCCGATCGACACAATCTCGGTCTCGCGGATTGAGCATCCCGACGAGCGTTTTACGATTGGTATGGACATCTATGCGGTCATCAAGTCGAAGGTCGGCAACCGCATCACCCTCAGCAGCAAGGAGCTGCTTGGCAGCTGGCAGGAGAACGTCGACCGCTTTGCGGTGGGCGAGACGGTGACGGGTATGATCCGCTCGATTGAGAACTACGGCGCGTTTGTGGAGCTGACGCCGAACCTCGCGGGGCTTGCCGAGCTGCGCGACAACATCCATGTCGGCGATACCGCGGCGGTCTATATCAAAAGTATTCTGCCTCAAAAAATGAAGGTCAAGCTGATTATCATCGACAACTTCGCGGAGGAGCATGTGCCGAAAGCACCCGATTACTTCATTACCTCGGGTCACATCGACAGGTTCGTTTATTCTCCGCAGGAATGCGACAAGTACATATATACTGAATTTGGAACATGAATTGACAAGATACAGCGGTTGGTGGTACAATAGGCACACGATATGGTAATGTTATCAAGGATACATATAAGAGGTGCTGTTATGGAAATGTACCAGTTCGTGATCTTAGCTGTGCTGATACTGGCGGCGATCGCCGTTGGAGCAGCCGCGATTGTTATTATTCCGAAAAAGAATAAAACAACCAGCGAAGAGCTTTCCTCCCTGCGCACGGAGATCGTCAGCTCGACGCAGAATACGGTGAAGAACATGGGCGATATGATCGCGATGAACCAGCAGAGTTACTCAACCGCGCAGACAGAGAAGTTCAATCAGTTTGAGGAACGGTTCAAGACCTTTTCGCTTGAGAATGAACAGAAGCTGGAGAATATCCGCCGCTCGATGGAGGATCAGCTCAGCGATATCCGCGAGGACAACAATAAACAGCTCGCCGAAATGCGCACGACCGTGGATGAAAAGCTGCAAAAAACGCTCGAGGATAAGATGAACAAGAGTTTCGCGCTTGTCAGCGAGCGGCTTGAGCAGGTATATAAGGGCTTGGGCGAGATGCAGAATCTTGCCGTCGGCGTAGGCGATCTGAAAAAGGTTCTGTCGAACGTCAAGACGCGCGGTATCGTCGGCGAGATACAGCTCGGTAATATTTTAGAAGAGATCTTGACCAAAGAACAGTATGATACCAACGTCGCGACCAAGAAGGGTTCTCGCGATGTGGTGGAGTTTGCGATCAAGCTCCCCGCGCGTGACGACGGCTTTATCTATCTGCCGATTGACTCAAAATTCCCCGGCGACAGTTACGCAGCCCTGCGTGACGCTTATGAAAGCGGCTCAAAGGAAGCGGTTGACGCGGCGGCAAAGGCTTTGATTAACACCATCCGCCGTGAGGCAAAGGATATCCGCGACAAGTACATTGACCCTCCGAACACGACGGAGTTCGCCGTGATGTTCCTGCCCTTTGAAGGCTTGTACAGCGAGGTAGTCAACCGCGGAATGGTAGAGCTGCTGCAACGCGACTATAAGGTCAATATCGCGGGCCCGTCCACAATGGCGGCGCTGCTCAATTCGATACAGATGGGCTTCAAGACTCTTGCCGTGCAGAAGCGGAGCGCAGAGGTTTGGAATCTCTTAGGTTCTGTCAAGAAAGAGTTTGAGAACTTTAACAGCGTGCTGGTCGCGACTCAGACAAAGCTCGATCAGGCGAACAAGGAGCTGGATAAGCTTGTCGGCGTGCGCTCGCGCCAGATCAGCCGCAAGCTCTCTGCCGTCGAAAGCAACGATACGCCGATCGAAGCGTATTTTTCTCCAAGAGAAAATTATACCGAAGGCGAAACATAATACTAAGTATCATTAAAACACTTTAACATTTATTGCGTTTAATGGATACTTAGTATAAAACTGAATGAAATCTTCCCCTCGAGACAATACTAACGACAGTATAATCTCGGGGGGATTTTTTGCAGTACAATAAAGTCGAGCTGTGCGGCGTCGATACCGCCAAACTGCCGGTGCTCAGCGAAGCAGAGAAGAAAGACTTGCTGAAAAGGATGCATACCGGCTCACCCGCGGAACGCAAGCAAGCGCGTGAAACGATGATTAACGGAAATCTGCGGCTGGTGCTGAGCGTGATCCAGCGCTTTACCGGCAGGGGAGAGAATCTCGACGACCTCTTTCAGGTCGGTGTGATCGGACTGATGAAGGCGATCGACAACTTTGACGCGAGTCTGGATGTGCGGTTCTCAACCTATGGGGTGCCGATGATTATGGGTGAGCTGCGGCGACATCTCAGGGACAGCGGCAGTCTGCGCGTCTCGCGGTCCATGCGTGATACAGCGTATCATGCGATGAAGGCTAAGGAAGAGCTGACCGCCAAACAGGGACGTGAGCCGACGGTAGAGGAGATCGCGCAAACGCTTGGGTGCGACAAGGAGAGCGTGGTGCTGGCGCTGGAGGCGATCGTCGAGCCTGTGTCGCTGTATGAGCCGGTCTTTACCGACGGCGCGGACACCGTTTATGTGATGGATCAGGTGGGGGACAAAAGCGACGACCGCGACTGGCTCGAAGAGCTCGCCTTTAAAGAAGCGCTCAAGAAGCTCAGCGATCGGGAGAAGCGGATTTTGTCCCTGCGGTATTTTCGCGGAAAAACACAGACGGAGGTTGCCGAGGAGATCGGGATCTCTCAGGCACAGGTCAGCCGCATCGAAAAAGGCGCGATCGACAGTATTAAGCGCGAGCTGTGAATCGGTAGATTTGCGGCTCGTTTTTAGTGAATTTATATGTACGGTTTATGCTTGAATTGTATAATTCGACGATTTTTTCTGTTTTTTCGAATACGGAAAATTATTGACAAACATATTCTGTATTATTATCGTGTTGTAATTTATGCAATTCAGGCATATCAATGTATGATGCTTTGATGGAAAGGCAGGTATTTTTATGAAAATCGGATGTGTCAAAGAAATCAAAAATAATGAGTTCCGCGTCGGTTTGACTCCGGATAACGTCGCTTCGTATGTCGCGGCCGGTCACGAAGTCTATATCGAGAAGAGCGCGGGCGTGGGTTCGGGCTTTGCGGACGACGAGTATGTCAGCGCGGGCGCGACGATGATCGACAACGCCGCTGACGTATGGAGCTCTGTTGATATGATGGTTAAGGTTAAGGAGCCGCTCGAGGAAGAGTACGGCTTCTTCCGTGAGGGTTTGATCCTCTATACATATCTCCATCTTGCGGCTGATGAGAAGCAGATGGACGCGCTGCTTGACGGCAAGGTCAAGGCGGTCGCATATGAGACTTTGCAGGAGACAGACAATTCTCTTCCGCTGCTGGCGCCGATGTCTCAGATTGCCGGTCGTCTGTCGATTCAGGAGGGCGCAAAATATCTGGAGAAGCGTTTCGGCGGCGAAGGCATTCTGCTCGCCGGCGTTCCCGGTACGCCTAAGGCGAATGTTGTCATCCTCGGCGGCGGTACGGTAGGCCTGAACGCCTGCAAGATCGCGGTCGGTATGGGTGCGAACGTCACCATCCTCGACATCAACCTCAAGCGGCTGGAGGAGCTCGATAACCTCTTCGGCGCGCATATCCAGACGCTCGTCAGCACCGACAGCAATATCGAGCGCGTGCTCAGGGACGCCGATCTCGTGATCGGCTCTGTGCTGATCCCCGGCGCTTCCACCCCGAAGCTCTTTAAGAAAAAGTATCTGCCCGAGATGAAGGACGGCGCGGTGTTTGTTGACGTCGCAATCGACCAGGGCGGCTGCGGTGAAACAAGCCGTGTTACCACCCACGATAACCCTGTTTATATCGAGGACGGTGTGGTGCATTACTGTGTCGGCAACATGCCCGGCGCTGTTCCGAGAACCAGCACCATCGCGCTGACAAACGCAACCCTGCGCTATGGCTTGCAGATCGCCGAGAACGGTCTGGAGGAAGCTTGCAAGAAGAACGAGGTCATCGCAAGCGGCGTGAACTGCTATCTCGGCAAGATCACCAACGAAAATGTCGCGAAGGCGCACGGCCGCAAGTATTATGAGCTGGCTCCGCTGATGTGGCTCAGCCCCCTGCTCTGATCGTCAATTGAAGCGTATAAGAAAACTCCCCGATCTCGATGATCGGGGAGTTGTTGTTTACAGGAAATTGATTATTCCGCTTCCTTGCTCTTAATCAGGAATCTGAATACCAGAGCCGCCAGAGCGCCGCCTACCAGCGGAGCTACCAGGAAGACCCAGTACTGAGAGAGCGCGGTAGCATCGCCCGCAAAAGCTTTCATCAGCGCGGGGCCGAAGGAACGCGCGGGGTTGACGGAGGTGCCGGTGAAGTAGATGCCGAAGATGTGAACCAGCGTCAGGGTCATGCCGATGACCATGCCCGCGATGTTCTCAAACTTCTTCTTGGAGGTTACGCCGAGGATGGCGAGGACAAAAACAAAGGTCAGGATCGCTTCGATCAGCAGAGAACGCTTCCAGCTGCCGTGATACCACGCGTTGCAGCCGAGGCTTGTATTAAAGCCGACCATCAGTCCCAGAACAGCCGCGCCTGCGGACGCACCCAGGAACTGGGCGATAATGTAAACAAAGAACTCGCTGACAGTCATGCCGCCGCTGAGCAACACGCCGATCGAGACAGCCGGGTTGATGTGACAGCCGGATACGTTGCCGATGGAGTAAGCCATCGCGACGATGACCAAACCGAACGCAAGCGCCGTCAGGATATACGCGCCGGGATGCTCGGGCGAGCAATTCAGCACGGTTGCGGTACCGCATGCCAGCAGTACCAGTACGCCTGTGCCGATAAATTCAGCACAAAACTTTTTAATCATTCTTACACTCTCCTTTTGATTTGTTATTCAAAGAATAACCTGATACGTTAATCATACCAAATCAGAATGTAGATTGCAACAGTTTTTTGGAAAAAATAGGCAAAAATACGTTTCGATGACGGCGACGACGTTAAACGTGGATCAAACCGGTGTAGCCCGCGACAATGCCGACCACTGCCGAGCCGCCGATAATCAGGATGGGATTGATTTTTTTGTAAAGCAGTAAAAAGAGCGCGACGGCAAAAATGATGAGGGAGACATAGAAATTCGCTGTTTGAAATACTTCTATTTTAATTCCGGCTGAGAAAAATACTTCCATACCGACGGACAGTACCGTCGCCGCGATCAGTCCGACGACGGTGCTTTTGAGTCCCAGCATCGCGCCTTTTACGATGGTGTTCTGCTTGATCTTTTCGTAGACCTTCGCGATCAAAAGGATGATGATAAACGGCGGAAGTACCAGCCCCAGGGTGGCGAGTACCGCGCCTAAAAACCCACCGACCTCACTGCCGATGTAGGTGGAGATGTTGACGGCAAACGCGCCGGGAGTGCTCTCGGAGACGGCGATGAAGTCGACCAGCTCGCGCGTGGTCATCCAATCGTGACGTAGAACGGTCTCCTCGATAAAAGGGATCATCGCGTAGCCTCCGCCGAAGGTCAGCGCGCCCATCTTGAAAAATTCGAGAAACAGCAGCAATAACTCGCTCATAGCTCTTTCCCCGCTTTCTTCGCGATCAGGGCTGCCGCAATGCCGGTGGCAGCCGCCGCCAGGATAACGATGATGACGTTAGCCGAGAAGAACGCCACCGTCACGAAGGATCCTGCCATGATGATGTAGGCGACGATGTTCTTGGGCGCTTTTTTGAACATGGAAACGACCGCTTTGATTAACAGCGCCAGTACACCGGCTCGGATGCCGAAAAAGGCGTATTTGACAAATTCCAGTTCTTCGAACTTTCTTAAGAAGAGCGAGATCAGATAGATGATGACAAACGACGGCAAAACAACGCCGAAGGTTGCCGCAAACGCGCCGAGCACGCCCGCGATTTTGTAACCGACGAAGGTTGCCGAGCATATGGCGATGGGTCCGGGGGTGGTCTCAGAGATGGCGACAACCTCCAAGAGGTCGTCAGCGCTGATCCAGCCCTTTTTGTCGGTGATCTCGTTCTCGATGATCGGGATCATCGCGTAGCCGCCGCCGAAGGTGACGACGCCGATCTTCATAAAAGCGAGGAAGAGTTGTAAGCATAGCTTGAGTTTTTGTTTCATAAATGCAAGTTCTTTCTGTAAAGTTATACTAAGTATCCATTAAACGCTTTAACAAATTTGTTAGCGAGAAATTTCGCAGAGCAAGGCGGAGGACGCAGGCATACTGGCGTATGTCAAGGACGACAACACCGCTATGCGGAATTTAACGCAATAAATGTTAAAGTGTTTTAATGATACTTAGTATTAATTGCTGACGGCTGCTCACGCCGTTGATTCAAATGGCGGAACAAAGACGCGCGCGTAACGCACGCGTCAGTTTTGTTTTTCTACAATTTTGTAGTCGTCGGAGAACCTAAAATATGGACAGCTCGAATCCGTTCCACTCATGAACCGCGCGAGGTCATCTTCGTCGAGATTGACCTCACATTCGTAATCGTCAAACGCTTCGTTATAATTATAGTATGCGCAAAATTCACAGCTTGATTTGCCTGCCATGGTACCTTGTCCTTCCGTTAGGTTTGTTTTCGCCTGATCCCGCCGTTGATGCGACCTTTGCTGTCAAAATGCGGAACCGGATGCAGTGTTGTGCTGCTTTGTGAAAATATTATAACAAAAGCGCAAAAACTTTTCAATACATTGTTGCATTTTGACCGATTTTCCTTTATACTTATGTTAACTATTATTTGAGGAGTGATTCCCATGTTCATTACAAACGATATTAAGTACATCGGTGTGAACGATCATGACATCGACCTGTTTGAGGGTCAGTACATCGTTCCCAACGGTATGGCTTACAATTCCTACGCGATCGTCGACGAGAAGATCGCGATCATGGATTCTGTGGATCAGCATTTCGGCGACCAATGGCTGAGCAATATCAAAGCCGCTCTGGGCGATCGCAAGCCGGATTATCTGGTGGTTCAGCATATGGAGCCTGACCACAGCGCGAATATCGACAACTTCCTGAACGCTTATCCCGAGGCGACCGTTGTATCGTCCGTTAAAGCTTTTGCGATGATGCAGAATTTCTTCGGCACCGATTATGAGGGCAGACGGATCGTCGTGAAAGAGGGAGATACCTTAGAGCTCGGCAAGCATGTGCTGAATTTCGTCGGCGCTCCGATGGTTCACTGGCCCGAGGTTCTGATGACCTATGACAGCACCGACAAGGTTCTGTTTTCCGCAGACGGCTTCGGCAAGTTCGGCGCGCTGGATGTTGACGAGGATTGGGCGTGCGAAGCCCGCCGCTACTACATCGGCATCGTCGGCAAGTACGGCAAGCAGGTGCAAAATGTTCTCAAAAAGGCGGCAGGGCTGGATATTCAGATCATTTGTCCGCTCCACGGACCCGTGCTCTCCGAAAACCTCGGATACTACCTTGATCTGTACAACACGTGGTCAAGCTACGGCGTAGAGACCGACGGCATCATGATCGCTTATACCTCTGTTTACGGTCACACCAAAAAGGCGGTTGAGATCCTCGCGGACAAGCTCCGCGCGGCAGGCTGCCCGAAGGTCGCTGTCAACGATCTGGCGCGTGAGGATATGGCAGAGTGTGTCGAGGATGCGTTCCGCTACGGCAAGATTGTCCTTGCTACCACTACCTATAACGCGGATATCTTCCCCTTCATGCGCGAGTTCATCAACCATCTGACCGAGCGCAATTTCCAGAACAAGACCGTCGGCTTTATCGAGAACGGTTCTTGGGCGCCGCTTGCCGAGAAAACGATGCGCAAGATGCTTGAGGGCTGCAATCATATCACCTATACCGACAACAACGTCCATATCAAATCCGCTTTGAGCGATCTCAACATGGAAGAGATCGACGCGCTGTGCGAGGAGTTGACCATGGACTATGTCGCTCACGACAGCGAGAAGGCGGATAAGAATGATCTGACCGCGCTGTTCAACATCGGCTACGGTCTGTATGTCGTTACCGCCAGGGACGGCGCTAAGGACAACGGCTGTATCGTCAACACTGTTTCTCAGGTCACCAATACCCCGAACCGTATTGCCGTTTGTATCAATAAACAGAACCTGACCCATGATATGGTCGCGAAAACCGGTGTGATGAACGTCAACTGCCTGTCGACCGACGCGCCGTTCAGCGTGTTCGAGCACTTCGGCTTCCAAAGCGGCAGAGACTGCAGCAAGATCGTCGGCGACGGTATCCTGCGTTCCGACAACGGCGTATCGTTCCTCGGTATGTACATCAACTCTTTCATGTCGCTGAAGGTAGAACAGACCGTTGACCTCGATACCCACAGCATGTTTATCTGCTCCGTCACCGAGGCGCGCGTCATCACCGACGTTGAGACCATGACCTACACCTACTATCAGAACAACGTCAAGCCCAAGCCCGAGACCGACGGCAAGAAGGGATGGGTCTGCAAGGTTTGCGGCTATGTCTATGAGGGCGAAGACCTGCCCGACGATTTCATCTGTCCGCTGTGCAAGCACGGCGTTGCGGATTTTGAGCCGATAGAGTAAATCACAAACAGCGGTCGGTGACCGTTGAATACGGAATGCGCGTATTCCAAAACAAATAAAAGGAGAAAAGTTTATGAAAAAGTATGTATGCGACGTTTGCGGTTATGTCTATGACCCCGAAGAGAACGACGGCGTAGCGTTTGAGGATCTGCCCGACGATTACGTTTGCCCTCTCTGCGGCGTAGGCAAAGACGAGTTCAGCGAGGCTTGATCGCTGATATCGACCTTTAATACTAAGTATCATTAAAACACTTTAACATTTATTGCGTTAAATTCCGCATAGCGGTGTTGTCGTCCTTGACATACGCCAGTATGCCTGCGTCCTCCGCCTTGCTCTGCGAAATTTCTCGCTAACAAATTTGTTAAAGCGTTTAATGGATACTTAGTATAAACAGCATGACAAAGCCCTGTCCGAACGGACAGGGCTTTTGCTGTAGGGATTTAGTTGACGACACAACGGTAGGTGTCCCAGTTGTAGATTTCGTAACGTGTTTCGTGATCGAGCAGTTTGGAAAGACCTTTTTTCGGCTTTTGGATCTCTTGAAGCTTTTTCTCAAATTCTTCTTTATCGTGAGGATCGGGATCGTTCAGGTCAAAAACACCGTCCCACAGCCATTTGTTTTTTGTGACATCGACTGCGTAGATGACGGTGGTTTCGTTGCGCATGATATCTTCGATCAGGTCAAGCAGACTGCCCTCGGTGATCTCTTCTTCGGCGTCAAACAATTCGAAACCGAACGATCCGAAAAACAGATCGCAAAATTCGTAGCGGTCATCTACCTGCTCAAACACGACGGCGAGGTCTTTTTTGCCGTTATTGCTTTTGACGGTGAGCGCGAGGACAGGATAGGGGGTAGGTTTTTCTTCATCGGGATAAACCTCGATCGCCTGCCAAAAGCTGTTTCGGTTTTCGTAATGCAATTCTTCAAACGGGATCGCGCGATCCTGTAGTTGTTCGCTGATTCGGTTCAGTTCGACAGACATGCGGTCATCTCCTTTTTTGCCATTATACAATAAAAGACGAGATTTGTAAAGAAAGAGGATTTTTGGAGCGAATCTGACAAAGACGATAACGATCAAGGCGCCCCCAAAAAGAGAGCGCCTCGCAAAAATATACCTTCCAAATATTTTGGTTGTTGTAGATATGAGTTGAGTCGGTAATATCAGTTCTGACCGGGAACCTGCGGTAAGGAGTTCAGCCCTGCCGCAAGGTCTTCGTCGGTGGGGATATAGTCGGTCATCTCGCCGTCGTTGTACTTCTGGTACGCGACAAGGTCGAAGTAGCCGGTGCCCGTCAGACCGAAGAGGATGGTCTTTTCTTCGCCGGTTTCCTTGCACTTGAGCGCTTCGTCGATCGCGACGCGGATCGCGTGACTCGACTCGGGCGCGGGAAGGATACCTTCGATACGAGCAAACTGCTCCGCCGCCTCAAAGACCTCAGTCTGTTCGACGGAGGTTGCCTCCATGTAGCCGTCGTGGTACAGCTGGCTGAGGGTGGTGGACATGCCGTGGAATCTCAGACCGCCCGCATGGTTGGCTGAGGGGATGAAGCCGGAACCGAGGGTGTACATCTTCGCAAGCGGACAGATCATGCCGGTATCGCAGAAGTCATAAGCAAATTTTCCGCGGGTGAAGCTCGGGCAGGACGCGGGTTCAACCGCAATAATGCGGTAGTTGTTTTCACCGCGAAGCTTTTCACCCATGAACGGAGCGATCAAACCGCCGAGGTTGGAACCGCCGCCCGCGCAGCCGATGATGATATCGGGTTTGACGCCGTACTTATCGAGCGCGGCTTTTGCTTCAAGACCGATGACGCTCTGGTGCAGGAGCACCTGGTTAAGCACGGAACCGAGAACGTAGCGGTAGCCGGGGTTGGTAACCGCGACCTCAACCGCTTCGCTGATGGCACAGCCGAGAGAGCCGGTGGTGCCGGGATGCTCGGCGAGAATCTTTTTGCCGATTTCGGTGGTCATGGAGGGAGAGGGGGTGACCTCTGCGCCGTAGGTTCTCATGACCTCGCGGCGGAAGGGCTTTTGCTCATAACTGACCTTGACCATATAAACCTTACAGTCAAGTCCGAGATACGCACATGCCATTGACAGCGCCGTGCCCCACTGACCGGCTCCGGTCTCGGTTGTTACGCCCTTTAAGCCCTGCTTCTTCGCATAGTATGCCTGTGCGATTGCGGAGTTTAATTTGTGGCTGCCGGAGGTGTTGTTGCCCTCAAATTTGTAGTAGATCTTGGCGGGAGTACCGAGTGCCTTCTCTAAGCAATAAGCGCGGACGAGGGGCGCGGGACGATACATTTTGTAGAAATCCTGAATTTCCTGCGGAATGTCGATGTAGGCGGTGGTGTCGTCGAGCTCCTGCTGTACCAGCTCGTCGCAGAATACGCCGCCGAGTTCCTCGGCGGTCATCGGCTGACCGGTGCCGGGGTTGAGCAAGGGCGCGGGCTTGTTCTTCATATCCGCGCGCAGGTTGTACCATTGCTTCGGGATTTCGTTTTCATTCAGATAGATTTTGTAAGGGATTTTGTTTTCAGACATGATAATGACTCCTTTGTTGTTAGTAATAGATAGTGGCTGATGGCAGAGGTTAGTTTGCGCTTAAGATTCTGTGAAGCGTTGTGATCGATGATGGATCGAATCAACTGAAATCAGCAGTATGGTGTAAAAGGATGCTGCGCAAATTCATCTGATGGTATCCATTCCAACGTTGTGATCGATGATGGATAGGATCAGCTGAGCTTAGAAGTATGGTGAAGAAAGATGCTGCGCATCCGCCATCGTTTGGTGAGTAGAATTGTTGTCATATTTATCCTCCGAGCGACTGTTTATGTAGTTGGGATAATAAAAAAACCTGTCCCTGCATTTCTGCCGGGACAGGATAAAATCCTGCGGTGCCACCCTGCTTGACGCCGAAGCGCCCACTTACGCGTACTGACATACGCTGACCTCAATTACGTCGGGTCAATCCGTCTCGCATACACTCACGGTCAGTTCACTAAGCCGCTCTACGCTATATCCCAATGCTTTTCCGTGATTTCTGTTCGCCCTTAGAAGTCCATTCGGTCTTAGTTCATCCGCCGCGCTCTCACCATCCGCGGCTCTCTGGGGGATGAGTGGTAAGACTTACTCACTCTTCGTCATAGGTTTAGGGGGTATTCGGTTGTTATAGACGTATTGTAGCGCATAAAAATTCATTTGTCAATAGGCAAAAGAAAAAAATTCGATAAATTATCACTTTAAACTCCGAAAGCAGTCTTGATAACAGGACTGCCGCGGGTTTCCGCGACAGTCCGTAGCATTTGGAGATTCTCTTTTGTGTCAGGTTGTTGTCATATCGCAGATAGTGCCGACCGTTCCGCTGATGATGAGTGTGGAGGAACCTGGAGTGACTGAACATACGCCTGTCGCCGCGTCCTGGGTGAAGGTAGCGGCAGGGATGGTCAAAGCGCCCGGCAGGGTTTCGAATACACCTGTCGTTTCGTTGTAGGTGTAGTCGGTTCCCGCGGTGAGCGCAGTGCCGTCGAGTGTGACTGTGATATTCTTGAGGATCGGGTCAAAGGTGTCGCTGATGACCGCATTGTCGGTATCGTTGACAGCGGTGTTGCCTGTGTTCTGCAGTTGGAAGGTGTAGGTCAGCTCGCCGTTTTCCGCTACGGGAACGGGTGTGACGCTCTTCACGATCGACAGCAGAGCGGTGTTAACAGCGTAAATGGTCTCGGCATCGGTCACATCGCACACACCGGTACCGGTGACGGTTACGGTGTTCATAACAGTGGAGTCGGTATCGAGGGGTGCGTATTCGTTGACCATCGCCGAGTAGACGATCATGGTGCTGCCGTTAGCAGGCACGGTGATGCCGCAGATAACAAGGCCGCTTGTTGTGGCGACAGCGGGATCGGTCTGCAGTACGCCGTCAAGGTAATATTGCACGGTGCCGTCGACATAGGTCAGCGGCTGGACGGAGCCTGTGTTGAAGATATACGCGCCGAGGTCATCGGTCACAGTCAGACCGGTAACTGACGCATCGGAATTGTTGATGATGCTGACGACGTAGGTGATCGTATCGCCGACGGTGTACTGCTCGGTCAGCGCGTTCTTTGTAACGCTCAGTACGCCTTCGATCGAGCCGACGGCGATATTCGACTGCACGGTACTGCCGTTGTAGCTCAAGGTTGCCTGATTGGTAAATGTTGTAGCCATGGTTTTTCCTTTCCTGTGTTTTGGGAGCTTTGTGCTCCTGCTATCAGGATATGCAGAGAGAGGGAAAGAGTGAATGAGCAAGTCGGTCACGGGAACGATAACATACAATAACATATATATTGACATACGACGTTAACTCTGCTATAATGATACGGAAATAAATCCAATGATAGGAGTGATCTTATGAAAAAGGCGATCAGTGTACGCTACAACCGTGAGCTGATGGCGGTATTCGCTCGATATGACAAGCTCACAGGGGGCAACCTCAGCCGTCCGAAGGCGGTTGAAAAATGGCTGGGGTACCTTGCATCTCTGCCGAAGGATAAGGAGACTGCCGCGCTCTTGCACGCGGCTTCCTTAAAGATATACGACGAGCCGGTCAAGCCGTTCTCTTCCCCGATGAAGCTCACCGTCGAAATCTCACAGGCGGACTGGCTGTATGTTACTCAACTGATACAATATGGCTTTGGACTCAGCTCTGCTCCGCAGGCTCGCTTTTTGCTCAGGGTTTCCGGGACGGCATATATCGAGCATATCACGCATATGTCGGATGAATCGGCGGGTTGGCTGAGTGAGGATGATTTTGCCGCTTTGTCTTTGGATGACAAGATCAACGAGGTTTACCGAGTGCTGAAGGAGCGTTATATATGAAGAATATAGAGGTTTTTGAGGTGATCTCACAGATAGGGCACGCCGCACCCTGCCCGGTCACCGAGAGACTGGTTAAAGCGGGGTATCAGCAGAAGGACGGATATATTGATTACGCGAGAGAAAGGAATATTCCTGTCGATTACCGCCGAGCGCTGCCGTCACAGTACTGGCATGTTATCGAAAGCTATTGTCGGCGAAGCGACCCGAACGGCATGTTTCGCAGGAGCATCGTGTGCGGCGAGCTGATCCTCTATCTAGCCGAGGTGCTGCACTGTGTACCCGAAAGAGAGTTGAACGCCCTTGCTGACCGAATTATCGCGTCGGCTGTACCTGTAAGACGAAGGAAAGGCTCTATGCTGCCGCCGGTTGAGTATGAACGCCTCCGCTGGAACACAGAGATCCACGACCGCTGTTACATCCCGATTTGTCAGGCAGTAGAACAGCGTTACAGCCATTTGCATCCTACCGATATCCCGGCGTAATAACGCAAAGGACGAAAAGATGTGATAACAAAAGGAGTACCGCGCGGTACTCCTTTTTGCTGAACGCTATTGAAATTGCAGAAAGCTGTCACCCTATCCTCGAAGGAAGTCCCGATGATTACTCGGCACTTGCTGATTTTCTTGTAGAGAATTATGCAAAGAAGGGTGTCGACGTCAACAAGCTCGTACTCAAAGAAATGACGAGAAGCACGAATCTGAATGATGACCAAGCGTTCGAGGAAGTGATCGCGGAGTCTTGCGAGAGCTTCCTGCGCGATATCCACCTTTCGGATAAGGCTGAACAGCTGTACAAGACGGACAAGGGGCTCGCTACCAAGATCAAGAATATCCTCAACCGTATTCTGAACGCACTCAAGAAGTGGTACGGCGTGGCAAAGCCGCAATCTGTCGAGGCTAACTATGTTCTGGAGATGAAGGACGCTCTGAGCGAAGCCTATGATAAGTATATCGCCGGTATCCGCGCCGCGTCCGAGAATCTCCGCAATATGGAGACTTCAAACAATGCGGCAAAGTTGCAGGGTAGAGAGCAGACAAAGAAGATCACTCTTGATATGACCGATAGCGAAAGGTATGTTATCCTTAAAAATAGATCAATAGACAACGTACCGTTTGTAACAAGCAAAAGCATTGAGAACGCTTCAATAAACAGTTGGGATGACATCAACCGTGTTTTAGGAAAGCAAAAGCGACAGCTGATTTATAAATTAGCCAAAGAGTTTGGCGTGTTCAAGGATTACAATAATTCTGATTTTGACCTTGAATTTGAGTTTTCACATAATGATTTCCGCGAAAGTTTTGGTAAACAAAAGAAATACTTTGCAGATTTCACAAAAATGTTTTCTGTATTTGATGACGATATTTCAAACGCGATCGGTATAGAGGTACACAATAGAAACAAAGAGGGTTATAAGACTGACCCGACACTAAATGCGGTATATGTTCTTGTTAGTGCTTTTAGAGACGGAAATAATATTATCCCTGTTAAACTTGAAATCAAAGAGTTCAAGGATAAAAAGAACCAGCTTTATGTCGCTATTTCACTTAAAAAAGTAAAAGCGACAGAGGTCTCGAAGCAAGGGGATACCGAAAATGGCGTTACCCAAAACTCTCGCTCTGTCGCTTTTACTACTATTAGTATAGCACAGCTCTTTAAAAATATCAATCCTAAAGATAAAGATTTTATAAAATATATCCCCAAGCAGTTTTTTGAAGATACTGTCAAGCGTCAATCCCGCTCAGACGCTGACTATCTCTCCGCAGTTGAGCGCGGCGATATGAACACGGCTCAGCGTATGGTCGACGAGGCGGCTGAACGAGCGTTTGCAAAGAGCAAAATCAGGGACGAGGACGGCAAGCTCATGAAGGTCTACCACGGTACCGACGCGGATTTCACGGTATTTGTTGAAATAATATTGACAACTAAACAGAAATCATTATAATAATGAATAAGCCGACCGCTGAGTTTTCGCTCTTCGGTCGGCTTTAAAACGCGATGGATTGCCGCGACAATAACGGCTATCGGCTGGATGTGGACGGTATCTTCGGCGGCTGCACCGATCAGGCGTCAAGCAGTTCCAGAAAGCAAACGTTCTCGACGTTGACGGTATCGTCGGAGTCGATACATGGCGCGTGCTCACGGGTGCTACATAAGCTTATCCTATAAGATTTATCCATGTTTCTGCACAAAAAATGCACACAAGAAAAAGGAACCCGCAAAAAATGTGGGTTCCTTTGCTATTTGGTGGAGACTATTGGAATCGAACCAATGACCCCCTGCACGTCAAGCAGGTACTCTAACCAGCTGAGCTAAGCCTCCGTCTTTTGTCGACTTAAGTATAGTATCACATTTTACAGAAAAAATCAAGTCTTTTTTTCAGATTCTTTAATATGTCTGTTTTTCATTGATTCTGTCATTCGTTTGCGATATAATCAAACTATACTATCATGTGAGGTGCGGAGGATGTATTATCTGATTCATGAAAAGCTGACGCAGTGTGAGAAGTCGGAGCGTAAAGCGGATCCGGCGCAGTATGTCGTCGTGTTGACAAAGGCGGAATGGGCGAGGGAAAAAGAAAGCTTTGACATGGGTATTGATATCGAGCACGATACTCCTGTCCGTACCACCAAGGCGGAGGTTAACTATGACTCGCTGACCGGTACCTTTTGTATCCCCAACCGCAGTGATCTGACGCAGGAGGAGGATACCTTTTCATTTGCGCTGGATGAAAAGGGCGTTGTTTTTATCGATGACAGCGGTATCGCAAAGGCGCTGACAGAGGAGATCCGCCGCACTAAAAAGTGGCGTCTGCCGAGTCTTGAACGCTTTATGTACGATTTTCTTGAGCAGATCGTTATCCGTGACCGTGATATGATTGAGCAGTTCGGTAAGGAACTGGACAGCGTAGAAGAAGCGATCATCGCCGATCAGGATGGTCTGACCCTGGAGCGCGTGAATGAGATTCGCGGTGAGATCCGTACTCTGCGCGTGCATTACGAACAGCTTCTTGATTTTTCTCAGGAGCTGGAGGAGAATGAAAACAACTTCTTTAAGCAGGAGAACCTGCGTTACTTTCATCTGTTTTCCAACCGTATTGAGCGGCTGCGTGATTCGACCAAGGCGGTCGGAGATCATACGGCGCAGATTCGTGATATCTACAAAGCGCATCTGGATATCAAGCAGAACCGTATCATGACCATCCTGACGGTCGTGACCACCATCTTCATGCCGCTGACGCTGATCGCGGGCTGGTACGGCATGAACTTCCGCTATATGCCGGAGCTGGACGCTCGGTGGGGATATCCCGCGGTCATCGTTATCAGCCTGCTGATTGTTCTCGGCAGTCTGTGGTTCTTCAAAAAGAAGAAATGGCTGTAAATGGCTGTGTATCTCAATATAAAAAGAACAATCATCATTTAGGAGGAAGCAGATGAAAAACAGTCGGGCAGCGGCGATTCTGTACGCTTTGGCGGCGGCGCTGTTTTACGCGCTCAACGTGCCTTGCTCCAAGCTGTTGCTGGAGCATATTTCGCCGACGATGCTGGCGGGATTTTTATACCTCGGCGCAGGTTTGGGCATCGGAATCATGTATTTGTTTCATTTTCCGAAGGAGCATAAAGAAGAAAGACTCAGCCGTTGCGAGCTTCCGTATACAATACCTATATCCGTGCGCAGAAAACATTGGGCGCAGCAAAAACCAGCGCCTACTATGCGCTCGCTCCGTTTATCGGCGCGTTTCTGTCCTTTGTTCTTTTGAAAGAGGAACTGACGCTTGGGTATGCCGCTGCGCTGTTGGTGATGATCGCCGGCACGGCGTTTGTGGTGTGCGATACGCTGCGCTACAGTCACGAGCATGAGCATACGCATACCTTTACCCATACGCACACCGTGACACACGCGCATATGCACAGTCATATGTTTTCGGTCGGACAGCATGGACATCATCACAGTATTGCGGAGCTGGAGAAGCTTTCAGGAGCTGCGCATGGATAAGAGACTGTGCTGTTATTGACAATGAAAGTCGGTTGTTTTATAATGCTGTAGGATCGGTCGCTGTTTGATCGTCCATACTAAGAGGAAAAGATAAAGGGAAGTATATATGGAAATGGTGTTGCAAATTGTCCTGCTGATCGCGGGATTTGTCGCGCTGATTAAGGGCGCGGATATTTTTGTCGACGGCAGTTCGTCGCTCGCGGCAATCTTTAAGGTGCCGACGGTTATCATCGGCTTGACGATCGTCGCGCTCGGCACCAGCGCGCCGGAGCTGGCGGTCAGTACGTCCGCGGCGCTGAAGGGCTCAAACGAAATCGCGCTGAGTAACGTCGTCGGGTCAAATCTGTTCAACCTTTTGATGGTGCTGGGTGTGTGCGCGATTATCAAACCGGTGCCGATTGAGAATGTAATCAAGAAAAGGGATTTTCCTTTTTCGATCATTACGACCCTGCTGCTGTTTATCGCGCTGGGTATCCCCATGCTGATCGGCGTCAACCTTGCGGCGGTCAAGATGAGTGAGAACGTTACTTTGGTTAGCCGTGTTATCGGTATCGTACTGCTTTTGGTTTTTGTCGCGTATATCGCGGTTCTGATCGTTTCGGCACGAAAGAATCCGTCACAGGAAGAGCCTGTCAAAACAATGTCGCCCCTGAAAAGCGTGTTGTTCATCCTGCTGGGCGTAGGTCTGATTATCGCGGGCGGTCAGTTTGTCGTCAACTCGGCTAAGTATATCGCCGCCGCGTTCGGTATGAGCGAAACGCTGATCGGTCTGACGGTCGTCGCGTTTGGTACCTCGTTGCCGGAGCTGGTGACCTCGATTGTCGCTTCGCGCAAGGGCGAGAACGGTCTTGCGGTCGGTAACGTTGTCGGCTCCAATATTTTTAATCTGCTGTTCATTCTCGGCGTGTCCGCTACACTTCATCCGATTCCTGTCAACTTTGCGTCGATGATCGACTTCGCGATTTTGATCGTCACGTCTATCCTTGTTTATATATTCGCGCTGACAAAGAAGATCAATCGTCTCGAGGGTGTTGTGATGGTTTTGATGTATGCCGCGACGGTGGTCTTTGCCGCACTGAGATAATTTTTTCTTTTACTGAATAAGTTCATCGCCTCTGTTCATACTAGGAACGGAGGCGTTTTTTATGAAGAAATATAAGCACGCAAATGATAAGAAGCCGACAGAGCGCGTGGGGTTTTATATCGCTTTGTCGATTTGTATGCTGGCGGTGGGCTTCGCCGTATGGTCAGCGTATTCAACGATGAGCGGCGCGCCTGATCCGAGCGACAATACCTATTTTTCGTCGCTGTCAACCGAAAAGGCGGCGGTGGCTCAGGAGATGACCGGTGTGACCGAGCCTGATACAATGGCGGCGACCGAGGCTGAAACCGAGATCCCGACGCAGGCGGAAACGGTTGTTGAAAGCCGCTTGATGATTAGTGAAACAAGACCTGACGCGAAGGATACCATGAAAGATGAGATTAAGGATCCGCTGCAGGCAGTGCTGAGAGTCAGCGATAATCTGGTGTATCCTGTCAAGAGCCATCAGGTTCTCAAGCCTTACAGCGAGGATATCGTTTACAACAGTACCCTGCGTGATTATCGCGCGCATACAGGCTGTGATTTTGCCGCGGAAACAGGCGAAAATGTCTATGCGATGTGCAGTGGTACGGTCAATGATATTTCTGTATCAGAATTATACGGCGTGATTATCGAGGTGGATTGCGGAGACTTTTCGGTCTATTACTGCGGTTTGGACTCGAACTTCGCCGTGGAAAAAGAGGATGAGGTCAGCACCGGCGATACGATCGGCACGGTGGGGCAGATCCCCTGCGAAAGCTCGGACAAGCCGCATGTGCATATTGAGATTCGCGTCGGCGATCAACTGATCGATCCGCTGAGCGTGATCGAAAACAACGGTTAGGCATATTTTATCGGCGAAAAGCATAGGATAATATAGCACTGCCCTCGATCCGCTCAGGGGCAAGAGAACGGATGTCGCGTTATGCGCATCCGTTTTCCTTTTTGGTTATTGCACTGGTGAAAAAAATCTCTGCCATAAGTATTGACATTTGAAACGCCTTTTGGTATAATAACGCTTGTGGATTGAGCGATAAGCTCCACCTCGGTGCTCTCGCCGTGTAAAAATAGAGAGATTATAATTGCAGGTATGGCGGAATATGCAGACGCGCATGGTTCAGGTTACACCACGTCGGTGAACTTGCAAAATTCCGACTTGTCTTGCAAAACGTGGATCAAGCGATAAGCTCCACCTCGGTTCTCACCTCTCTACCGTGTAAAAATTCAGAGGGTAAAAACGAATATGCGGATATGGCGGAATAGGCAGACGCGCATGGTTCAGGTCCATGTGAGCATTGCGCTCATGCAGGTTCAACTCCTGTTATCCGCACCAGAAAGAGTGTTCATAACGGTTCTATGTTATGGACACTCTTTCTTTTTATTTGCTGTATCCTGTGCAAAAAGGGCGGATACTACGGCCTTTTCGTATGAGCGGCAGACGGAAATCCTCACGCTGTTTGACGCGAGCCTGCGCTCCGAGGCAGAACATGTCACCGACATATCCGAAAATCATCGGGTTTTGATATGATAACGATGTCAGTTGAAAAAACGCGGACTGCGCCGGTGAGTAGGTTGAGGAGACTGTTGAACATATTCGTCATTTTAGCCTCAAAAACAGCAGTAGCCGCCCTGTTTCGCCGTGTGTGGAAGAAAACAGTCTTTTTTCTAAACCGTCTGTTTAGTTTTGCTCCGATCAATTGATTATCATATTAAACAGTTGCTTGATATTATTCATGAAGCTGTTTTATTATTATTGTGAGAGGTGTAATTTTTTAACAGAGGAAAGGAAAAATTGACAATGATATTAAAAAGAATCCTATCAGGTTTATTATGCGGCGTTATCTTGATTTCGATACTGACAGCCTGCTCCAATCATAACAGTGAGACAGAAAAAAAGTACCCCTGACACGAAAACGGTGCTGATGCATGATTTTGTTGTCAGAGCGCCGAAGAAAGTTACGGAGCTGACAGCAACATTCCTGAATACGGGTAACGGTAAAACCGAGGACATCGTGATGGAAAAGGGATATTCCTTTTCCTGCGACAGCAACGGAAGTGATCCGGGAAATTTGGCAACGTTATTACTGAGTGATTTCCTGAGTAGAATAAAATGATAAAAACAGCGGTTCAACATGACCCGACCCCCAAAAGTTAGACCAAGAACTAACTTTTGGAGGTCGGTATTTTTATGGCAAAATACAGTTATGAATTCAAGAAAATGGTAGTTACAGAATATATAAACGGAGAAGGAGGGATTAAA
>Ga0256405_10003086_pt1 | contig 35612 bp, 30 predicted proteins | sample RumenRJG_02DNA_FD_189096 | JGI IMG/M metagenome (GOLD analysis project Ga0256405, IMG submission 189096) | Bovine rumen microbial communities from Lethbridge, Alberta, Canada - RJG_02 | ecosystem: Host-associated > Mammals > Digestive system > Stomach > Rumen | place: Canada: Alberta...
GATGCCTACAATAATATCTATATTATTGTAGGCATCTTCTGTTTCATTGATCCCCACGGCAGTTATCTCTGGGTGCTTCTCCCGCCAGTACTTACAGCAGTTTAGAAGGCCGCTCTTTCCTTTATCCAGTGCATGATTGGTGCCATGGCACACCACGTCAAATCCCGCGTTTACCAGTGCATCTCCAATCTGGTAGGGAGCATTAAAGGCCGGGTATCCTGAAACACCAAGCTCCTGTCCTCCGATTATGACTTCCTGATTGACGATGGCAATGTCTGCGCTACTTATATCTTTTTTCAGATTCTCAAAAATAAAGTCAAAATTATATGATCCATCATCTCTTTTGGCTGCTTCTTCAACAGGCGTGTGAAGGAGTATATCTCCAACCATTACTATGGTGATTTCTGTATCTTTCTCTGGTGCCTTGGCCTGTGCACAGATGGAAAAAGACAGCGACATCAATATGCAAATGGCTAGTATCCTCTTTTTCATGATATTTACCCCTTACATTTTCCCTTATATTCTATTATAACGTAAATTTTCAAAATTACTGTTGACAATCTGATCTTATATCATGTAATATAAACATTGCGCTGCGAGAGCAGCTTAATATATAAATGCGATAGTAGCTTAGTTGGTAAAGCGCCACCTTGCCAAGGTGGAGACCGCGGGTTCGAGCCCCGTCTATCGCTCTTCCTACAGAGTTCCGAAATTCCTTGAATTATCAGGGGTTTCGGGGCTTTTTTTATTCCTGAAACTCACAATATTACTACGTGAGTATCCTCTGTGTTACCATTTAAAATAGCCTGTACATCTATAAGACTAGATGAGTCTTTTTCTGCTATAGATCCGGGAAAAGAAAGAATTTTTTACGAGAAATTAAAGCAATGTTCACGTAATGGGACAACTGTAATTATGGTCTCTCATAGACAGACAAATTTTGATATAGCCGATGAAATCGTCTATATGAATCAGGGTAGGATACTGGAAAACGGTAATTTTGAAAAGTTATGCAGCAACGAGAATGATTTTTACAGATGGATAAATAATGATTTTAAAGAGGAAGAAGCATGATAAATAAACTTAAGAGGGCTTGTGTTCCATTGATGCTTAATAAAAATGCAAGAGGATTCTTTTTAGCTGATTTCTGTATGGAAATATACTATTTGATACAGTTGGCTTTATTGCCTGCATTTATCAATCTGATGATGGAACAATATGAAAACTACAATTATCGCGGAATGGCCATTTTTACAGCCATATGGTTTTTGATTACAGCAATTTATATCGTAGTAAAATATCGTTTTGATATATTCATCAACGGAGAGTTCTTTTTCCGCGAAATTGAAAACGTGCGCGAGGAGTGCATAAATACACTCTACAATTCCAATATGGCTCAGATAGATAAAAACTATGATGGGAACGAAGCATATTCGTTTTTGGCAGACAAATCTCATATACTTGTTAATACATTGTTCTATTTGAATGAGATTCTGGCAGATATAGTTGTTTTTATAGCTGTTAGAATTTGGAGCTATTACGTTGGCAGTTGGATGTCATTGGTAGTAATTGCTGAAAGTATGCTTCAATTAGCCATAGGAAAACTTGGAAGCGAATCCATAAATAAGCAAAACGAGCAACTCTTTGAAGAAAAATCAAAGATCATCGGAGCATTTAAGCGCTTGATCAGTGGAACGGAGAGTTATATTGTAAGCGGAAAGTATGACTCTAACGTAGAAGAGGTCAATAAGCTATTTGACGGATACACGAATAAATGTGAAAAGGCAGCATTTAACCAGGCGCAAAGATCGAATCTGATCAGATTATTAGATGCCTCTGTTTATATGCTTCTTTAGGTCACAGCATATCTATTTTTAAAAGACAGCAGCGTCCGAATAATTGTTACCATGTTTTCTGTATACAATACCATGAAGAAGTATATGGAACGTATCACATCTGCTTATACGGGAATAAAGGATAATTCTTATGTCATTGATAAGTATTTAAAATATGTTGATTGCAAAAGAAAGTTGCCTTGAAAAATGCGACGACAATCATGTTATTGAAGCAAAGAATATTAATAACAGCGTAGATGGCCAGACAATACTTGATAGTATTGACTTTAGCATTGCTAAAAACACAAAGGTGGCGCTTATTGGTAAGAACGGATCCGGAAAGACGACATTTATAAGAATTCTGCTAAGCCTCCTTTCACCGACAAGTGGATGCGTAAAGAAACAGGCAGATGGAGTATACTCTTATATTCCATCTGCACCTCAGTTATTTCCAGTTTCAATTCATGAGAACATATCATATGGAAATGACAAAAATATAGAATCGCGTATACAAGAGATTGAGAATCTTGCCGAGCTCAAGAGTCTTGGAGATGAAAGGATTTCAGAAATATTACCTGACAGCGATGAAAACTTATCAGGAGGTGAAGCTCAGATATTCTGATTGCCGATGAACCCTACCGCAAATCTTGATCCTATAACTTCTGGAAAAGTATTTGGAAATTTGATTAAGAGCGCTTCTTCCATTCTTTTTACGACCCATAATCCAGAATTATTGGAATATGCTGATGTTATTCACATCATGGATAAGGGAAAGATTGTCGCTTCCGGAAGATATGAAGATGTACGATCCATGAAGATTTATAGGGAGTGGGAAAATGAAGTGTTTCTAAATATATGATTTCTAAAAAGCAAAGAGACTTTGACAGAACAGTATTGATTAGAACTATTCTGAAAAAATAACATACTTTTTAATGATGGAATATATAGACGTAATAATTATTCACAAAAAAAGAAGGGATACACTTAAGATCCCTTCTTTTACAACTTGCCATTAGTGACTCCTAATGGATGAAAAGATTACAACGGGCAATGCCCATTCACCACATACTGTAGGCGAACACTTTATAGTATGAAATCCATTCATCATGGTAACATTAACAGTTTCTATAGCAAATGTCAATAACAATCTTATACAAAGACATATAACTGTTTTTGTATATAATATAATGGTCACTTGTTCTCTTGCCCTGATAATTCTTGAATCCTAGCTTTATAGCCAGCAATCTCTTGTTCAAGAGTTTTGATTTTTTCTTCAAGTTTTTCATTTTTTTGAAGAACCTTATTCTTTTCTTTCTTTAAATTTTTATAAGAATTTTTTAATGTTTTGTTTTCTGTAATAAGGCCTTCCATTTCCAAATATGACGGAAGAACATTCATCCCCCAAAAGCTTCTCTGATCTTTTTCTTCTATTGTCCTTCCACCATTATATGATAATCTATGTAATAGTTTCATAAAATCTGTCGCTGCTGCATCATTGTTTTTGAAAAGATTTATGTTATATGATATAAAATCAGCAATTTGTAGCCCCGCAATACTATCTTCTTTTTAACAAGTCTGAAAAGAACGATTGCGATCCTGAATAATTTTACTATTTGTATATACAATTCCTTTATTATTTGCTTGTACCCTGTGATAATCATTAATTAGTCTTATATCAGGAGACTTTGATGAGTTCTCACCTATGCCATTTCTAGATTCGTATACAACATCTCCATAACCGTCTACTACCGAAAGAAAATGAGTATAGTTTTCAATGATTCTTTGTAAAGCTATATTATACCGGTCATCAATTAAATGAGAACCATCATGACTTTTATCCAAAATAAATAATTCTCGTAATTGTTTCATCTTTATAACACAACTGAATATAGTCGCATTATTATCTTTCAGCGTTTTTGCTAAGCGTCCATATAGTTGCACATAATTCTTTTCAATTTCATCTTTGGATTTTTTATGTAGCTCTACATATTCATCCCTCACACCAGAAATGTTCTTTTTTCCTCGAAAACCATATACCCTTTGAAATTCAGTACAATGTAATGTTGGATTATTCGCAGCTATATATTCATTAGTCCAAAGCAACTCTTTAATAGCAGCCATATCCTCATTTATCTTTGGTATTAGTGACTTTTTTATTGCAAACCCACCAATAACAAATGATGATGTGTTGGAAAACTCACTTTCATCTAAATATAAAACATATTCTTCTTTCATTTTGCCTCCGAAATTGACTAAATATATTCTCATAGAACTCGACTAACGCACAAATGCCGCTGTTAATGGCAATATATAATAGAATTAGCCTTCATAACCAGTCATCTTATTATGTCTAATAATCCAAAATATATATATTTGGTATTTCTTAACCTACCATCCGTTATTAGTATATTATTATCTACCATCATTTTTAATAATCTATTGACACTTGTCTGTGGTAGATTAGTTGATTCTACAAGTTGTTTAGCTGTTGTTATAGGATATCTGTATAAATGCTCCATTACCGGAACTACATTAGATGTTTTTGTAAATTCGCAGGCTATTTCTAAATGCTTATCATATAGCCTATTTATCTCTGTGACAATATTTATATATTTCTCACATTGCTTGGTCACGATGGATAAGAAAAACTTAATCCATTCATTCCATTCACCTTTACTTCTGATATTATTTAATAAAGTGTAGTACCTTAACTTATCATGCTCTAATGCTTCACTTATAAAGAAACAAGGTAGTTCTATTTGTTTAGTGTAATATAAGTATAATGGAATCAACATTCTTCCAACTCGACCATTTCCATCCATGAAAGGATGAATTGTTTCAAATTGGGCATGAATAATTGCAATTCGAACTAAAGGCCGATAAACATCAGATGGATTATTGATATATGAGATTAAATTGTCCATCAACTGCGGAACCTTTTCTGGTGAAGGTGGAATAAATGTTATATCATGTGTACCATCATTTTTTCCTATATAGTTCTGATTGGATCTATATGAGCCTATCACTTTGGGTTTTCTAACGTTTCCGCGCATCAGAATGCGATGTAATTCAAAAAAGAATTCATTAGAAAATGATTCTCTATTTAAAATATACAATCCTTTTGTTGAAGCATTATGATAGTTAACTATCTCATTCATATTGATATCATCATTTGGAACAACCTGATTAGTAAGGACTCCATCTAATGTAGCCTGTGTTCCCTCTAATAACGATGAGGATAACGCTTCTTTTTGCTGTAAAGTTGGCATAAACCATCGGCTACTTAATTTACTATCAGATATTTTTTCTTTATAGACTTCCAATTTGGCGGTAGCATCGATTAGTTCATCAAAAAAGGTGTTGTATTGGATACAATCATTTTGAAGTGGTAATAATTGTGCTTCATATGCTTTGTGATTATTCATGGTTCTTCCTCCATTTGTTATATTGTACAATACTTAAAACCAAAAATCAACATTTTGGTTTTAAGCAAGCGGCTAAGAACCATAAAATCAACATTGCAAAACTAATTAATCTGAAATTTTATCAAAAAATTTGAAGCCTAACTACATATTGTTTGCAAATCTTGCGATCATACAATATATAGTATTTAATGAATTGTTTTTCAAAAAATGGCTAAAAACCAACATTGGTTTTTAGCCATTTATAAGCATATACATTATTGACAAGCATTAACCTATGGAATCTTTGAAATCAGAAGTGGTCTTGCAGTGATCTTTTTTGAAGAGGAGAGTGTCGAAAACCTCCTTTCCATGCGGTTTTCGAAACGGACTATTACTTCGAGCCCCGTCTATCGCTCTTCACAGGACATCTTTACGGATGTCCTTTTTGTTTCCTACAAAAACAAGACTGCCACCTGAGGGTATACATCCCCAGGCAGCAGCCCTGTTAAGAAATAAGAGAAAGAATTTTGGCAACAAGTGCGTTAGTTTTTAACTATCATCTTTCCGCCGCGCTTTGATACTACATCAAAGATAACCGCCGCGAGAAGAACTGCGCCCTTAACCACCTTCTGCATGTTGGCATCAACGCCCATAAGTGACATGCCAAGGTTGATAACACCCATGAGAACCGCACCTACAATAACTCCAGGAACTGTTCCGATTCCGCCGTAAGCTGATGCTCCACCGATGAAGCAGGAACCGATAGCGTCCATCTCGTAGTTCTGACCATATGTTGGCTGAGCTGATGTAAGTCTTGCGATTGTAACCATAGCAGCCAGAGCTGCAAGGAATCCCATGTTTGTGTATGCAAGGAAGTAAACCTTGTTAGTATTAATACCGGAAAGCTTGGTAGCCTTCTCGTTACCACCTACTGCGTAGAAGTGTCTTCCTACTGTGGTGTTCTGTGTGATGTAGCCATAAACAAGAACTACAACCAAAACCCAGATAAGAACTGTAGGAATACCTTTGTGCTGTGCAAGCTTGTAAGCAAAGAGAATAACAACACCAACAATGACAACCATCTTTATTACGAAGGTCCAGAGAGGCTCTGTGTCATAGCCGTGTTTCTTTCTGTTAACCCTGGTTACAAACTGCAGGATCACGAAAAGAGCTGCTGCAAGTATGCCACATACAAGGCATGTAAGATTGATTCCGTTTCCGCCTAGAACATCGTGAACATAGCAGTCAGCACCACCTCCGAAGAGGTTTACGAATGTGGTCTCATCCTTAATGGATACTGTAAGACCGTTAAGTACAACGTTTGAAAGGCCTCTGAATGCCAGCATTCCTGCCAGTGTTGTGATGAAAGGAGGAATTCTTACAAAGGCGATCCAGAATCCCTGGAATGCACCAATAGCTGTTCCGATAAGTACCATAATGATGATTGTAAGCCATACAGGTACATTTAAGTTAACCATCAAAGTAGCGCCGATGGCACCAACGAAACAAACAACAGATCCAACTGAAAGGTCGATGTTACCACCAGTTAAGATACAAAGCAGCATACCAGTTGCAAGAATGAACACGTATGCGTTCTGTGAGATCAAGTTACTTACGTTCATGGGAAGCAGGATCGCTCCACCAGTTCTCCATGAGAAAAATCCAAGTACAATGACCAGAACAATGATCATCGTATTCTTTTTTATAAAATCAAGTGCTTTAGTATTATTCATTATTATCCAACCTCCCTTTTTCCGGATGACTGTAAAATATAAGTCATAATCTTCTCCTGGGTAGCATCTTTGCCATCCAGTTCGCCAACCATTCTGCCCTCATTCATGACATAGATCCTGTCACACATTCCAAGGATCTCCGGAAGCTCAGAAGAGATCATGATAACGGATTTACCTTCGCTTACCAGCTGGTTGATAATACAATAGATTTCGTATTTTGCACCTACATCAATACCTCTTGTAGGCTCGTCAAGGATAAGGATATCTGGATCAGCAAACATCCATTTAGCCAAAAGAACTTTCTGCTGGTTACCACCTGAAAGGTTTCCAACGTTCTGTTCTACAGTAGGGCACTTGGTCTTAAGCTTTTCCTTGTAGTCAACTGCTACGGAATACTCTTTATCCTTATCAATTACAGTCTTGTTACTTACTGCGCCAAGATTTGCAAGAGTTGTGTTTATCTTGATGGGGTTAGAAAGAATAAGGCCGTTACCCTTTCTGTCTTCAGTAACATACGCAAGTTTGTGCTTGATGGCATCCTGAACTGAGTTGAGGTGTACCTCTTTTCCCTGGATAAAGATCTGTCCTGAGATATTCTCACCATAGCTCTTACCAAAGATACTCATTGCAAGCTCAGTTCTTCCTGCTCCCATAAGTCCTGAGATACCAAGAACCTCGCCCTTTCTTACGTTGATACTTACATCATCAACAATCTTTCTCTCGCTATATAATGGATGGTAAACATTCCAGTTCTTAACTTCCATCATTACTTCGCCAACATGAGATTCACGCTTAGGGAATCTGTCAGAAAGTTCTCTTCCTACCATTCCCTTGATGATCCTTGCTTCAGAGAAATCATCAACGCCCTTTGTAAGGGTCTCAATAGTTGCGCCGTCACGGATAACTGTGATCTTGTCAGCTACGTAGGAAACCTCATTAAGCTTATGTGAAATAATGATCGATGTAAGATTCTGCTCTTTTTTCAGCTTAAGAAGAAGATCAAGAAGTGCTCTTGAGTCTGTCTCATTAAGTGACGATGTAGGCTCGTCAAGGATAAGGAGCCTTGCATGCTTGGAAAGAGCCTTTGCAATCTCAACAAGCTGCTGTTTACCAACACCAATGTCCTTAATCAATGTCTGTGTTCCATCTGGAAGACCAACAGTATCAAGATACTGTCTTGCCAAAGCACTGGTCTCGTTCCAGTTGATCTTAAACTTCTTTCCTCTTTCATTTCCGAGGAACATATTTTCAGCGATGGTCATGTATGGAATAAGTGCCAGTTCCTGATGGATGATAACTATTCCTTTGCCTTCACTGTCTTTAATGTCATTAAATTTGCATATTTCGGAATCGTAAACAATATCGCCTTCATAGGAGCCATATGGATAAATTCCGCTAAGAACATTCATCAAAGTGGACTTTCCAGCTCCGTTTTCTCCAACGAGTGCGTGGATTTCTCCTTCTTCAACCTGTAAATTTACATTATCTAAGGCTTTCACACCGGGGAAGGTCTTGGTGATGTTTTTCATTTCCAGTAATATCTTCGCCAAAATAACCCCTCCTTCTCTCTCTTAATCTCTTTTCTCTAATAGAGGCGGGTCATATTGCGCCCGCCTCATAGTAATTATAGTTTTTTACCGTAACCCGTCTAAATATTACTTAAGCTGATCCTCTGTATAGTAACCAGAATCGATAAGAAGTTCCTTGTAGTTGTTAACGTCTGCAAATACAGGCTCGCAAAGGTATGAAGGAATGATACCTGTTCCGTTGTCGTATGTCTTTGTATCGTTAACTGGAGCCTCTGTACCCTTCATGATAGCGTCAACCATCTCTACAGTCTTAGCTGCAAGAGTACGTGTATCCTTGAAGATAGACATTGACTGCTTTCCAGCGATCATGTTCTTTACAGAAACGATATCACAGTCCTGACCTGTGATGATTGGCCAATCACCTGTGTAGTTGGCTTCAAGAGAGTTTGTAACACCCTGTGCTGTTGAGTCGTTTGAGCACAAAACAGCGTCAAGCTTTGTTCCGTCTGCATAGTTAGCAGAAATGATAGCATCCATTCTTGACTGAGCGTTCTCTGTTGCCCAGTTAGCTGTAGCAACTGCATCAAAGTCTTTCTGACCTGACTTAACTACAAGCTTGCCCTCGTCGATGTACTTGTTAAGTACGTCCATAGCGCCGCCGAAGAAGAATCTTGCGTTGTTGTCACCAGGATCACCTGTGAAGAGCTCGATGTTGAATGGGCCTGCAGCGTTGTCAAGATCAAGCTGATCTCTGATATACTCGCCCTGCTTTGTTCCTACCATGTAGTTATCGAATGTAGCATAGTAAGAAACAGCGTCTGAATTCATGATAAGACGGTCGTAAGCGATAACAGCTACGCCCTGCTCTTTAGCCTGCTCAAGAACTGTTCCAAGTGAATCACCATCGATAGATGCGATTACAAGAACCTTAGCGCCAGATGAGATCATGTTCTCAATCTGTGAAACCTGTGTAGGAATGTCGTTTGATGCATACTGAAGGTCAACTTCGTATCCAGCTGCCTCGAGCTGCTTCTGCATGTTCTCGCCGTCCTGATTCCATCTCTGGAGATCCTTTGTAGGCATTGCAACACCTACTCTTCCGCCGCCTGCTGCGTCTGCTGCAGGTGCTTCTGCTGCTGGAGCCTCTGCTGCAGGTGCTTCTGCTGCTGGAGCCTCAGCTGTCTCTGTTGCTGCTGGTGCAGATGAGCCGCAGCCAACGAGTAATGACATTGTCATTGCTGTTGCAAGAAATCCACTTAAAAGTTTTCTTTTCATGATTACCCTCCCTTAAAAATAAGTTGGTTTGTTTACACTCATAAATTATCACAAAACAAATAGCAATGATTTATGAATTGCAGCACATTTTTATTTATGAAATTTTAATAAAAAAGGCTGTGCTAGCATTTTTTTGTTAGCACAGCCAAAAATATCAATTTTTTGCTACTCATCAGCCTGATGGCATCTTTCCTGGTACGTTCAGGTACACATCTTCCTTTAAGTGGAATCCGCTCTTTATTATAACCTCGTTGATGTTGCTCTCTGTGACGCTCACTGGGTCAATCTTTAGATATGGGACCTTTCCAGCTCCGTCGTCGTACTGGGAGAGGTTCTCATCCTCGACGCCCTTTCCTTCCGCCAGCATGACTGCAGACTGGGCAGCCTTCTGGGCAAGCTTTTCAATTGGCTTGTAAACAGTCATGAGCTGAGTACCTTCGACGATCCTCTGACAAGCCTCAAGATCTGCGTCCTGGCCCACAACCAGGATCTTGCCAGCAAGTCTCTTTTCCGCAAGGGCATGCACCACTCGGCTTGCAAGATCATCATTACCGCACATTATTGCGTCAGCCATGACAACTTTGTCCATGTTATTATAGACATAATTGCCAGCCTCTTCAGCCTTCCAGCCATCAGCATAGAAGACGTCAATGACATCGTTTCTATTTTCCCTCATGACTTTCCTGAAGCCATTTTCAACCATCGGAACATTAAAGTCAGTGGGAGAGCCGCATATCATAAGGACTTTTCCATTCTTAACATCCCTTTTTACAATAGCTTCTCCCATCATCTGACCGACTTTTTCGTTATCAAAAGAGATGTACAGATCAACGCCTGCATCCATGATGGGCCTGTCGTATGCAATAACCTTGATCCCTGCATCCTGGGCCTTCTTCACCGATTCTGCAATAGCCTCTGAGTCAATGCAGATGACAACTATCACGTCCATTCCGCTCTTGATGAAGTACTCAATCTGCTTCTTCTGCTCCTGCGGGTCACCGTTGGCGTTTTGAATGTTAACCTCAGCCCCCAGCTCCTTGGCAGTGGACACGAAAACATCCCTGTCCCTCTGCCACCTCTCTATGACAAAGGAGTCAAAGCACATACCAATAGATATCTTGTCATCATCCTCTTTATCCTTTTTGCTGCTGTCAGCGCCTTCCCCTTCACAGCCTGATAGCATTGCCATTAACAGCACAAGTGCCAGGATAAAAGAAATCCCCCTCTTCCCTACTTTTTTCCCCATTGTTTACCTTCTCTCTTTGAACTCGGTTGGTGTTACTCCAACGTTCTTTTTAAAGCTTCGGCTAAAATAGTTAGGATCGGTATATCCACAGGTGGCACAGACCTCCTTGATGGACATGTCCGTTCCGCCTAACAGCTCTTTTGCCTTATCTATCCTGATGTTGGTCAGATACTCGATAAAGTTAAGACCACTCTCCTCTTTAAATATCTTGCTGAAGTAATAGGGTGAAATGTTGACCTGCCTGGAGACTTCATCAAGAGATATCTCCTTGCTGTAGTTGTCATTGATATAATCCATGGCAGTCCTTATTATGTCATTAGACCTCTCTTCGCGCTTACTTACAACATCGCTGCAGGCAGTTGTCAGTTTCCCCATAAACCAGTCCCTTACTTCCTCTGGGGAATTAAGTCCCATGATCTCCGGAAGATAAGTGTTTCTGCCTGAATACCGGTAGGTCTGCCCACCACTTTGATATGCTATATGCTCAGCATAAAGAGCAAACTCCAGCGCCTTAAGTCTCATGGACATCAAATCTCCGCCGCTTGCCCTCTGGCACATCCAGTCCGCGTATTTACCAGCATACACCAGCATTCCATTGAGGTCACCCTTTGAAACCGCCTCAAACATTGGCTTTTCAAGCTCCTTAGGGTAATCATCCTCGTAGCTGCAGCTGATGGTAAGGTCATCTACATGGGCTACACTTCCAGTAGTGGCAATCAGCGCATTAAGCGCTTCCCTGTAGGATTCGCCAAGATCCCTTAATGGGTGCAGAGCCCCAATCCCAACCCTGAAGTTGATATCTGTCTTTTTCCTTAGGTATCTGCATAGCTCTCTTGCCCTGTCAATGAGCCTTGTTCTGTCATTATATTCCAGGACATTGCTGCTATATGGTACCAGCACTGCAATCTTGTTGGCCATGACATTACCGATCTTGCAGTCAAAAAAGCTCTTGACCCCTTCTCGGATCTCCTTGTACATGCCAGAAATCTTCACAGAACTTCCAACGGCGTTGGTCATGTGGTTGCCCTCCTGGGTTTCACCACAGACTATAGCCATCATATATCCGTAGTCCTCTTCAATTCCAAGAATGTTCTTGTAACTGTCCACATCCTCCTCAAAGTGCTCCTGTAAAAGAATGTCATAGATAAGTCCATTTTCAATGATGGGTTCTATAGTCTCCAGCTTTTCTTTTATGAGAAGGTCATTGCTCCTCTTGGCTCTATCAGAGTCGATCTGGTCCATAGCGCGCTTTAAAGTATCAATCACCTTCATCCTGTCCATGGGCTTGGTGATGTATTCCATAACCCCAAGTTTGATGGCTTCTTTGGCGTAATCAAACTTGTCATAAGCTGACATAACGATAAATACTGCATTGGGACAGAACTGCTTCATCTCCTTGATGGCATCTATTCCATTGATCCCCGGCATATGAATGTCTACCACTGCAATGTCTGGTCTGAACTGTTCAGCCACTTCAATGAGTCTTCGCCCTGTCTTGGCAAATTCGAGGCTGCACTTGTCCCCAAACTCTTTTTCAATTATGAACTTCATTGAGTCGATGACGATTCCCTCGTCATCCGCGATCATCACTCTGTACATCATCCGCTTCTTTCTTTTGTCTTGGAATACGGACTATAAATTCGCATCCCATATTTTCGCCCTGGCTGTGGATCTCAACCACATCACTTCTTTCTGCGTAGAGCCGTAGCCTTGAGATAACATTGTCAAGTCCGATACCATTGTTATCATATTGCTGCTCCCTGGGTTCATAGCTTCCATCAAGGATCCTGTTGATCTCATCCTTGCTGATACCCTTTCCATTGTCAGCCACGCTTATGCACACATCCTCAGAATCCCTGTAGACCTTAAGGCTTATCTTTCCCTTATCTCCCATTTCTCTTATGCCATGATTTACAGCATTTTCAACGATGGGCTGAAGGATCATGCTGGGCATCTTGATGTCAAGAAGCCTTTTATCTATCTGCTTTTCATAGCCGATATCCCCTGAAAATCTTACATTCAGGATCTGAATATAGTTATCAACAAGTTCAACTTCTTCCCTTACTGTAACGTCATTCTTGTTGTTTTTGACGTTGTATCTGAAGAAGTCCGCTACAGTCTGAACATACTCGTAGGTTTTATCCGCTCCCTCCATCATGGCCAGCTGAGCCCCAGCGTTTAGGGTATTGAAAAGAAAATGTGGATTGATCTGGGCTTGAAGGTATTTAAGCTGAGCTTCTTTTAAGTGAGCTGTCATCATCAGCTCTTTTTCCTGCAGAAGCCTCTCCTTTTCCATACTCTCCTTGAGCTGCTCAATATACTCCTTGATACTGGCAACCATCTTGTTAAAGGCCCTTGTAACGATTCCAATCTCATCGTTATAGGGAGTTACCGGAAGTTCGGTGTCAAAATCACCCTTGGACACTTCATCTGCTGAGTTCGCCAGGTTCTTAAGGGGCATGATCATGGTATTTATAAGGCTGGAGATCAGGATGACATTACCAGCCATGATAAGTGTCATAACAAAGACTCCCGCCACCTCGAACTTCTTGAACGCTCTTGAGAGAGCTGTGTATTTCTCTGAGTTTACAACAAAAAGCTCCAGATCAAGGTTTGTGATATAAGCCTCTATATCGCCCTTAAGGTTAGTTGCATTCTCATAGTAGGTACGATACTTCTCAACATTTCGGCCTCTCTTGGCCTCTACAGTCTGAGCCACCACATCAAGATAGGTCCTGGACATGAACTTGATGTTTCGTTCCATCCTGTCATAGCTCCTATCTGTTACTGTGTCGCTCAGAGCTTCTGACAGGTCCTGATACCTTTGAGCACTTTTATAGTAGTTTTCTAAGGATTCGCTGGTCTTGGAACTAAGGTACTCTGTCATGGAATCCTGCACATTAGAAAGGGCTGATGAAAGTTCACTTAGCTGTCTGTTATCCTGATATGCCATTTCCATATCGTTGGACATGGAGTTGATTCCAAGGATAAGTAAAATATTTACCACAAAGACTATCACGTTGGTAATAGCACAGATCATGATGATCTTAAAATGCAGGGGCTTGTCAAAGAATCTAGTTTTCATCCTCATCCTCCCCTGTCAGGAACTGAGCGGCGTTATTCTGATTTATGAGGGTAACATCCGCCAGATAGTATTCACTTGTATTGCCAAGCTCAAAATAATCTGTGAGCGCCTTGATACTGTACTCTCCAATCTGCCTGGCGTCTATGGACACAGTTGCATAAATTCCGCCCCTGTCAATGGCTGTCAGGATGTCTTCTGAATCGTAGTATCCAAGAATGTTCACCTCTCCAACCTTGTTAAAGTCAACTACCGCCTGATATGCGCAGACAGTGCTGAGCTCATTTAGGCACACGATGACATCAGGCACTTCCTCCTCCATGAATATATCCCTTATGGACTCCTCAACAGAAAAAGAATTGGAATTATCTACAGTCATGATGGATATGGAAAACTCCGCATCTGTGGCGTTTTCTTCCATGATCACATCCTGCATTGCAGGGATGATTATATTCTGACCAGTGTCCTTGGTATCAGAGTTGACGATAACAACAACCTTAACATGGGAGCGCTCCTCAAAGTTCTCTGCCTCGATGAAGTCTTCCCTTCGTCTTTCCTTGATGACATTGATGACCTCTTTGCCATACATCTTGCCAATACTATAGCCACCAACCCCCACAAAGCTGAGTCTGTTTGATTTTGTGTTGTCTCCATAAAGAGTTACCACCGGGATTTCATTTGCTACAGCCTCATTGATAAGCTCAGTCATGGTCTCAGACTCGTCTGCAGCCACCATGATGGCGTCCGGTCTTGCAGAAATGGCGATCTTCATAAGGTCCTCAGTGGAGTAGTCTCCTGGAAGGTTACTTCCCAAAAGGTCAACGTAAATGTTTTCCTCCTTTGCGGCCTCTAAAGCTCCTTCGTACACAGACTGCCAAAAGTCTGATTTATAATTATCAGTTATGAGACAATAATACTTATCGTATTCCCTGACGTCTGACTTTCCACCGACGCTCTGTTTATAAAACCTAAAGGCAACGGCGCCCAGTATCATTGTGACCATTACGAAAAATACGGTCGCAGCAAAGATCAGGTATTGTCTGTTTTCGCTGTTTTTATACTGCTTATCCATAAATCCGATTGTACCAAATCAGCGCCTTAAGAAAAAGCTATTGACAAAGCTGACATTGTGGTTTAATATTTATTTTGCTGTCGGCAATGACAGGAAATGCGATAGTAGCTTAGTTGGTAAAGCGCCACCTTGCCAAGGTGGAGACCGCGGGTTCGAGCCCCGTCTATCGCTTATTTTTATGCCATTTTTGAGTACAATACATCCACAAAATATGCACCAAAAAAACAGGGCACGAGATTATTTCTCGTGCCCTGACTGTTTTTAAAAATTATTAATCAAAAAATACTCCGTTTTTGGAATGTACACCGTTTTTGGACCGTACAGCATTCTTTGAATTCTTAGAATTCTTTTCTGCAGTTCTTTTCATAAGAGCATCTACACTACCTGCTGCATTGAGCATTCCAAGCTCATCATCTGAAAGAACTTCAATATCAGTCTGATATCTTGATTCTACATCCGCTATAATAGATGCAAGCTTATCATTAGGTGAGAACTTCTGATAATCAAACAGTCTTGCCAATTTATTTTCCATAATTAACCTCCAATTTATTAAGCGTCTTTATTTTGCTTTCAATGTTTTATACGAATGAATAAAACCTATGGCAAAAATTTTTACAACATTTCTCTAAGTTTTCCTAAAGCCTCTCTGTGCCTTAACTTGGCGACGCCATATGACAGGTTCATCTTAACTGCTATATCCTGAAGGGTGAGCCCCTTGTAATATCTAAGAACTATTATGTCCATGAGTTCCTGAGGGAGCTTGCTGAGAGCATCAGCTAAGAGCTCAAGGCTCTCGTTGTTTAAGATCTCATCCTCAATGGTACTGCCTTCATCGCTAAGATCCTCTGGAATCTCAGAGTGAACGTGATTGGTCCTGTAAAAATCAATAACAGTGTTGCTGGTCATTGAATAGATCCATGTTGAAAGGCTGGCCTTGGACTCATCATAAGTATCAAGCTTACTGTAGATCTTTACGAAGATATCGCTGGTAATATCCTCAGCATCCTCTGGTGAGTTGACATGATTTCTTACATATCCAAAGACTTTATCCCTGTACTGAGTATAAATCTCTTCTTTTGTCAGCATATTTTCCACCTTCTTAAAGATAATATGATAATTAATTATACCCTAATTACAGCACTTGCTAAAGAAAAGAATATCAAATATAATATGTGAGTGCGGGGCGTGGCTCAGCTTGGTAGAGCGCTGCGTTCGGGACGCAGAGGTCGCGTGTTCGAATCACGTCGCCCCGATTTGGCTTACCACAAGGTAGGCCTATTTTTATGCCTCTATATCAGTGCTGTCCTCTTTTGTATCACCGTTTTCTAAAGTGCTTTCAGACTCTGAAGGCTTTTCCTCTGATGATACTTCTTCGCTTTTTCCTCTGAAGGTTTTTCTTCTGGCTTTTCTACTGTATCTGCTAGATCCTCAAGCTTTATGCACATCATGTCCTCACTTGTAGGATTTTCAAGACCTGCTACTCTTCTTGCCTGGTTGGTAATGATCTCTTCAAAGAGATTTCTCACTTCTCTGGCATTAGCGAAGTTGTCGATGTTCTCAATCTTTTTGGCTGTGATAAGTGCCCTTATCTGGTGCTGCACATCCTCGTCAACCTTGTAGTCGTACTTCTTGCAGTTCCTGTCAAAGATTTCTTCGAGCTCATCGATATTGTAATCAGGGAACTCAATGTACTTGTTGAAACGTGACTTAAGACCGGGGTTGGAATCGATGAACTTCTTCATTGGCTCTGTGTAGCCAGCAACAATAACAACGAAGTCATCTCTGTTATCTTCCATAGCCTTAAGTATCGTATCTATAGCTTCCTGTCCGAAGGCGTCATCTTTCTGGGCAAGAGCATACGCCTCGTCAATGAACAAAACGCCTCCCTTGGCCTTGGCGATCTGCTCCTGTGTCTTAATGGCTGTCTGTCCAACATATCCTGCAACCAGCCCTGACCTGTCTACTTCCACAAGCTGTCCCTTTGACAGAACGCCAATCTGCTTGTAGATCTGAGCAATGATCCTTGCAACAGTTGTCTTACCAGTTCCCGGATTACCTGTAAACACCAGATGCAGTGAAACGGGTACAGACTTAAGTCCCTGTTCCTGTCTGGCCTTCTGAACTTTAACAAAGGCTGTAAGCTCTTTTACATCCGCCTTGATGGTGGACAGACCAACAAGCTTATCAAGAGTCTCCATAGGATCCTCTTCTGGCTCCTTGACCTCTTCTTCCTTGGGTGTATTTACATTGCCACCTTTTGCAAAAAGAGCCTTGGCCTCCTCTAAGGCCTCATTGGCATCTGCAACAGCATCTTTCTTTTCCTCTGGCGTAGCAGAAACCTCTTCTGGCTTTTTAGCAACGTCGCCTGTGTTTGTGCTTCCAGAGAAACTGCTTCCTGAAGATGTGCTGCCTCCTGCAGAAAAGAAATCTCCATATATCCCGCCAAGAAGATCCTTTTGCATATTTGTTATCTTTTCAAGTGTTTCAAGTTCCTTGTCTAAATCTCTTCCCATAACTACTCCATAACACAATATTTGCCATAACGACTATACCATTGTAAATCAAAGTCCATTAAATAAAAAGAAAAAAATAACGGTACGCCCTGTAGCGTACCGTTATCAGTAATTATCAGTCGTTTAAGAACCATCCGTTTCTTGAAAGGAATGTTCTGTTTGTAACAAGTGAATCTACATTCTGGCCAATGATCGTTGAAGCCTGTGCCTTGTAGGTTGCAGCGTTTGCTGTGCCAAGGTTCTTGTAGAAGTCATAGGCCATCTTTTTGCTGCCATCAAGGTTCTTAAGTCCCTGAGCAATGTGGCTCTCCATCTCATGAGCGTCATCTGTCTCTCTAAAGAGGATAAAGCTTGAGATGTAAGGATTGTTCTCAGCCATTGTATATGCATAGGTGATTGATGCTGCCTGTGCGTCCTCACCAAAGCTTGATGTGTATCCGATCTCAGAAAGAGAGATGTTTCTAACTGCACCGCTTGGTGCAAGGAATGACGCCTGGCACATGTAATCTGTAAGGATGTAGATATTCTCTATTGTGATATATGGAGTTGAAAGGCTTGTGTTTACATACTGAGCCTGCTGTTTCCATGCATATGGGTCAAAGAGTGGTGCATTGTAAGGATGAACTGAAAGTGACCAGTCAATGTTACCCTCTCTGTTGATGTAATAGTTAAATCTGTCCAGGTACTCTTTTGAGAGGAAGCATCCAGGATTGGACTTTCTGTTCCACTCCTGATCAAAGGATGTGTAAACTCTCGCATTGGCATTAACTGCCTTGATCTCGTTATAGAAGATACGGAAAGCCTTAACGTACTCGCTTACGTTAAGCTCTATGTTTGTAGAGTTTAAGTAGTACCACTCTGTTCTTGCATTAACTTCGTTACCGATCACCCAGTTATCAACAGTTCCATAAGCTCCACCTGAATATCTCTGAGCAAGGAATGCTGCAATAGCCTTAAGGTGCTGTGTACCGCCATCTTCATCAGTATTCATGGCATATCCAGGGCAGACATGAGCATCTCTTGAAAGAGGATGGATAAGATCTGCTCCAGCCTCAGTCTTGTTGTTGAGGATTGTCATTGTAAGCTGGAAGTTGTTGATAGCGCACCAGCGAACAAATCCGTCATACTGTGCAAGAGCTGAGCCGTTGAACTGATAAGGAACACCGTTATAACTAAAATCTATAGTCTTGCCATCAGGACTTGGTCCAACAATATCTCCCATATAGAGGTTGTAGACCATCTGGGCAACTCCAAGATCCTTGAAGGTTGCTGCATCTGCGCTGTTAGGAAGGATTCCCTTCATACCGTGGTCATTTCTTGCAACTGTCTTGGTCGCCTTAGCCTCTGGGTTTGTGATGTAGTGCTCATCACTTACCTGCTGCATTGATCCGCCGCTTTTTACAGCTACAAGGAACTTTTTGCTAAGGTTTGAACCTTCTGAATAGAAATTAAGAGGGAATGTAAATGTAGCATTTGCGCCTCTGTCTGTTGTCGCGACAACGGTTCCAACGCATCCATCCTGGTATACTTCATCAGCATAGAGGTAATACTTACCATCATCTGAGGATGGAACATTTTTAGCTGATACATTTACAACTACGTTATCACCTGAGATCACGCAGGAGTCAATGCTTACAACTCTTCCTGCTGCCTCAGCTACCGCTCCCCTGTTATCTGTTACAATTCCTGTTACCTTACTGGAAAGAGCCACTGTTGCAAGAACTGTGACAGCTGCCAGTATCTTTTTTACTGCATACATTTTTTTCACAACCAAAACCTCCACTTAGCCCATCATGCATTATAAATAGCATCAATGAAACCATTCAGTGCCTCTAAATCTTTTGTTCCAAGGGCACTCTTGATAGTTAATACATTCTCAAGGATATTCACGTTCTTGAGATTTGTCAATTTCTCTGACATCATCTTACCTGTTACAGGCGCCCAGGTTCCGTTCTGCGCCAGGGCAAAAGTCCTGTTTTGAACCCCCAGAGCAATCATGTCATTAATAAATCCTTCCATAGGTGGATATATACCGCCGTTATAGGTTGGGCACATAAGAACAATCTTATTTGCTCTCCACACTTCACCTATGAGATAGGATACGTCAGTCCCGGATACATCATAGACCTTAACATCCAAAGCGCCTTTATCACGCAGGGATGAAGCCACTTTTTCCGCAGCAGATGCTGTGTGTCCGTAGAGACTGCCATACACTACTATAACACCATCTGACTCAGATTGATAGGTACTCCATTTCTGATATTTTTCTAAAATTACGTTAAGGTCCTTTCTCCAAACCGGTCCATGGAGCGGAAGGATCATCTGAATATCAAGCCCTGCTGCCTTTTTGAGCGCTGCCTGAACCTGAACCCCATATTTTCCAACTATATTTGCATAATATCTTCTGGAGCTGTCAAGGAACTGCTTTTCAAAATCGTACTCATCTGCAAAAATACCGCCATCCAGAGCCCCAAAGGTTCCAAAGGCGTCTGCAGACAACAAAGCTTTTGTAGTAGCATCATATGCAAATAAAACCTCTGGCCAGTGAACCATAGGCGCAGAAACAAAGCTAAAGGTGTGAGCTCCAGTTGTAAGGCTGTCCCCTTCCTTTACTTCAAGCTTGTTATAGTCCCTTGACTCAGGGAAAAACTGCTCCATGAACACGAAGGTCTGCTTTCCGCCAACTACTGTAACCTCTGGGAAAAGAGCTGTCACCTTGTCGATAAGTGAGCAGTGATCAGGCTCCATGTGAAGCACTACAAGATAGTCAAGCTTTCTTCCATTAAGGGCAGTTTTTAAGTTTTCAATGTACTGATCTGCCACTGTAATATCAGCCGTATCAAATACAGCAGTCTTTTCATCATCGATAAAATAGCTGTTGTAGGACACTCCCTCAGGTATAGGGAAAATGTTCTCAAACCTTGCAAGGCGTCTGTCGCTTCCGCCAATCCAGAAAATTCCATCAGTGATCTTTTTTACGTTATTCAAATCTTCTTCCTCCTGGTTTATTTTTTGAATTCCAAAATTGTCTTCTCAACAATCTTTATATCTATAGGTTTTGATACGTGGGCGTTCATGCCTGCGTCAAAGGCCAGCTGAACGTCGTCAGCATAGGCATTTGCTGTCATCGCTATGATAGGTATCCTCTGAGACCAGTCAGTACCCAGGGCTCTTATGGCTGAGGCCGCCTCATATCCGTTCATTACTGGCATCTGAATGTCCATAAGGATCATGTCATAGTCGCCTTCATTTGCCGCTTTGAACATTTCCACAACTTCCTGACCATTGACAGCTCTTGTGACTGTAGCACCTTCCATTGCCATCAGCTCTGTCAGGATATCTGCATTGATGTCATTGTCTTCTGCCGCCAGGAATTTCATTCCATCAATAGGATTCTTCTCTTCCTTCTGGGTATTTACGCTTACTCTGCTGGAGATGTCCTCAATAAGCTGCTTGAAGGTAGATACAAAGAACGGCTTTTGCATCAGGTCATTGGCTCCTGCTGCCCTTATCTCATCCTCAACAGCTGAGAAGTCATCTACCATTGCTATGATAATAGCGTTGTTGCGCTTGTCCTTTGCCCTGATGTTCTTTATTATCTCTGCCGCATTCATATTGCCAACAGTCTCATCTACCATGATAACATCAAATGGTTTATTTTCGCTCTCGCAGATATCAATAAGATGGAGAGCTCCAAATCCGGTTGGAGACTCCATAACCTCCACACTGTCATTTTCAAGAAGATTTGCTATTTTGTCGCACTCATAGTGGTTGGCGTCTACGAAAAGAACTCTCTTGATGCCATGGGTTATCCAGAAGTCACCATAGCTGCTGTCTGCAACCTTAAGGCGAAGGTTTACGATAAACTCACTTCCCTTGCCTTCTTCGCTCTCTACGCGGATAGTTCCTCCCATAAGCTCTACAAGGCTCTTGGTGATTGCCATGCCAAGACCTGTTCCCTGTATGCCTTTAGTCTCACCCTTTTCTTCCCTTGTAAAGGCGTCAAATATCTTATCCTTGTACTCCGGCTTCATTCCGATACCATTGTCTTTTATTGTAAAGCGCAGGTTAGAGAAGCCTTCCGAAGCCGTGGCACTTTCGTTTATTGTGAACTCTATCCTTCCACCTTCCGGAGTGTATTTTACAGCATTTCCAAGGATGTTCATCAGGATCTCATTGATCCTTTGTTTATCTCCCATGAACATGTCATGTTCCATGTTATCAAGGCGGACCAGATATTCCTGTTTTTTTGCCTTGGCCTGGAAGCTGATCACGGAGTTGATCTCTTCAAGTAGTAGTCCCATTGCCATCTCACTGATATCAAGGGTAGTCTTTCCGCTTTCAATCTTACTCATATCCAGAACGTCATTCAAAAGCGCCAGCAGGTTCTGGGATGCCAGCGATATCTTGTGGGTGTACTCCCTGACCTTATCAGGCTCCTTGGCGTGCTTATCTATGAGGAGGTTAAAGCCCGTGATGGCATTCATAGGTGTCCTGAAATCATGAGACATATTGGCAAGGAAGCTTGTTTTTGCCTTATTTGCTGTCTCTGCAGAATTAAGTGCCTCCTGCAGAGTATGGTTTCTTCTGATCTCAAGTGTTCTGTCGTAGAGGGCGATGGCAAGTCTCTTTCCGCCATCGTCGATGGTGCTAATGATAACGCCACGATAGTAAAGGTGTTCATTGGTCTTTACGTTCTTAAGCCTTAGCTCTTCAAATACCTGTACGTCCTTGGCATCTCTTGATGCAGTGATTATATCGCCAAGCTTTCTGTCCTCTCCGCTCCTTTGGGCCTTTTCAAGTGTTCTGATATCGGCCTTTAATTCATCAATTGGAATTCCAAGTATCTTTTCCGCATTGGCAGTAATAAAGCTCGCTTCAAATGAACCCTCATTGGCCACCGCCAGGATATCATTATTTCTTTCAACCACGAAGTCAAAGAGCCATTCTCTGTAATGAATATCGCTCTCTTTTAGAGCCAGCTGCTCTTTGTTCATCCTGTCAATCTCAAGCACCATTTTGCTCAGCGTATCCGCCATGTCCTTCATGGATGCTGACAGCTGACTGATCTCATCACTGCCTGTGTCGTTATTCTCAACTCCAAAATATCCATTCTTGATCTCGTTAGCCATGTTGTTGATGGCCACGATCCTTGAACTAAAGTTCTCTGATACCTTGGTTCCAAGGAAAATTGTAACCATAAACAGCACAAGGGCTATTACTACGACCGAGAACAGGATCCTGAACACATCTGATGTGATCTCATTTCTGTCTATGTAATAATACAAAACCCAGTCACTGGCGATACTGGATGAAGGAACCAAAAAGTATCCTCTCTGATCCTCGAATCCTTCAACACTACTGGTCTTAATGTGCTCTATTATTTCCTGGTCAAGGGCTTTATCAGAAATCGACCTGTGGCTTACCACATTATTATTTCGATCCAGGATCACAACACCGTTATCCAGGTAGCTGCTCTGATTGACCAGGGAGAAAAAGTACTCATTTCTGACTTTAAGAACGATCATTCCGATTCTTTTTGATGACGTTCCGGAATCCAGAAGTGCTTTGATAAGGTAAACGCCCCCTTCTCCGTCAACCATCCAGGTGGTTCCATACTCGTTGTTTGTAAGTTCATACCACTCTTTCTCAAGGTCTGTTTCAGGCTGTTTCAGGAAATCACCAACATGACTTTCCATAATGAGGTCTGAGCAGATGACAATGGACTCGATATTATTGTCGCTACTTAGGTAATACCAGATAAGGGGCTCGATCTCTTCGTTGAGCTCATCTGTCAGAGCATACGGGTCCATTCGGTTTCTTTCAAGGGCCCTTCTGAAATCGTCTTCATAGGAAAAGAACTTTACTACGTCATTTTCTCTTTTGGCATTATTCTCAATACCATAGGATATGACATCAGCATTACCTATCATGGTTATTCTGGTCTGCTCAATAAGGTTGTTCTTTGCCACAATATATGCATAGATACCCAGTATAACAATAGGAATGATGATAAGTATGGCAAACATTGCGATAAGGCCGCTTCTTATACTACCCCGCTTTTTTGTTTTCTCAGTGTTATCCATCTGGCACCTCTAGTTATCTTTTCTTAGTATCTCTTCTACCTTCCTATCAACATTTGCAAGCGCTTTTGCTGTGGACTGTTTGCCCCTTACTACCTGCTGCAGTTCTTTTCCCAGCTGATAGCGTATCGGGCGGTTTAGCTCAATGCCCCACTCTGTCCAAGGTAAATATACCAGCTCCTGGGTAAGACACTCCTTGATCCCATCGTATACCTCGCTGTTTTCAAACTGTGTACCCTTAAGATATGTCTGACTTCCTGGGCGATCCCTCCAAAGAGCCTGCTGACCTTCTTTTGTAGCAAGGGATTCCAACACCTTTCTGGCCTCATCCTTCTTTATAGTGTTGGCATTTAATGCCAGCCCAACATCACAGCCACCTATAAGAGCCTTTGTCTTTCCTGTTTTACTGTAGAAAGGAAGCGTTCCCATTTCAATATCAGGATTTAAGCGGATTATGGCGTTATAAGTCTCCGGGCCTCCCACCGTCATAGCAGCTTCCCCATAAGCAAATTTCTCAATGGTTGTCCTGTTGTCAGTGGTGTACATATCTTTTGTAATGATCTTATGTTGGATCAGATCCTGCCAGTCCTTGAAGTAAGGCGCAAGCTCCTCAGAAAAAGTTGTTCTTCCGTACTGGAGCCTTCCTCCAAACCCACTTCCTCTGTCTGTACAAAAGTAGTTTCCAGCAACAATTGCAAGTGCAGTGTCTGTAAGTGTGAGAGGATCTTTTAAACTCAGCGAAACTGGCCTTATCTTTTTCTCGACCCTGAGTTCATCGCATGCATCAAGAAACGCCTGGAATGAATAGGGTATCTTAATATCATTTTCTTCAAATATATCTTTGTTGTAGTAAATACACTCGAACTGCGCAGTATTTGGAAGGGCATAGACTCTATTTCCATAGTCAAAAGATCTTTTTGCAGTGTCAGAAAAATCCTCACAAAGATCAGAAACATCCGCAATATACCTTGTTACAGCGTGCTTTTCCACCATCTCCTGATCCATATATATTATGTCAGGCGCTCCGTTATAGGATAACTGAGCATCCATGATGGACTCATAGTTGCTCTTGTCGATATATACAAATTCAAATGAATAGTCTGGAAACTTATTGGCTAGATACGCCTTTAGATTGACAAGGTCATACTCCTGGTACCAGGAAGCGATCCTTATTAAGGTCTTTCCCTGTCCAAGAATATAATCCATGTCTTTTGTAACATCTTCTTCCTCTGATCCATCATTAGAAGACGCCGCAAATACAAGGCCCGCCTGAGAAAAATTCTCAAAAAGCGCACCAAGTGTAAGTGAAAGTAAGAAACCAATGGAAATAAAGATTCTTCGAAGCCTTTTACTCTTCATATGTCCCTCATAAGAATAGCGATAAAAATGCTTATCTTATCAATATCTTCTTTATTTCCCCAACATAAACCATGTGATAATCGCCGTTTTTATAAAACTCGTCTATTATCCCCTTATCTACAATGCCATCCTCTGAAAACTCTTGGTAATAAAGCAGTTTACAGGTAATTACATTGTCTGCCTCATCTATAAATGGAATTCCATCGTCGTAATTCACATTGAGCCTTGCTCCGGCAATCTTGTTCTCGTCTCGGCCGGAAACAGCATCAATGTACTTGATGGCTCCCCTGAATTCATCATGATTAAGAAAGCTAAGAGAAAACGCTCCATTTTGCTCTACAAGCTCTCTAGTAAATCTCTTTTCCCTGAGGAAAATATATACTACTCTCCTGTTCCACAGGTATCCAACTGCTCCAAAAGAAGCTGCTGCAGTGTTTACCCTGTCACCACTGCCTGCAGTAACAAGCATGTTTAAGCCGGTGAACTTAAATGGTCCCTCATCGACGTCTGCTGGGTCTACTGGCTGAAAAACGTGCATAGATTCCTCCTTTTTAAGCGCGGAAACAAAAGATCAGAAGTCCCTTATGGTGTCCTCTTCTGTTAGTCCGGTATTTTCAATTTTTGTTATCGTTACATCGTAACTAATCTGGTCGTTCACTTTAATAGTAACACGGTCTCCTACCCTGTGTCCAAGTAATTGTTTACCAAGGGGAGATTCAATGCTGATGAGGCCTTTTAAGGAATTTTTCCTCATGGTTGTAACGATCTTGTAGGTTTCCAAAGACCCGTCATCCTCCATCTTTAAGGTGACAGTTTTGTTCATGCCAACTTCATCGTCCTTGGCATCATCATCTATTACTCTGGCAGTCTTTATCATCCTCTCCAAAAATCTGATCCTGCTCTCGTTCTGATTCTTGGCCTTTTTGGCTGCGTAGTATTCGAAATTCTCAGACAGATCACCCTGGGCTCTCGCTTCCTTAACGTGCTCAAGAAGCTCTTTTCTGACAACCACCTTGCGGTGCTCTATCTCTTTTTCCATGTCCTCAATGTCTTTTTTTGTAAGTTCGTTATTCATGTCATACTCCACAATTATTTGGATTAAAAAAGGGTAAAGCCATAGGCTCTACCCTTTGCATAAACTCTTTTGTAGCTATCAAGCCTTTCCAACTGATCCGAAGAGTTCCATCTTCTCTTTAACTGTGCCCTTGATTGCCTCAGCACCAGGAGCGAGAAGTTTACGAGGATCAAAGCCCTTGCCCTCAAGGTCCTTGCCTGCCTCAACATACTTACGTGTTGCATCTGCGAATGAGAGCTGGCACTCAGTATTAACGTTGATCTTGGATACACCAAGTGTGATTGCCTTCTTGATCATGTCCGCAGGGATTCCTGTGCCGCCGTGAAGTACAAGTGGCATGATTCCTGTCTTCTGCTGGATAGCATCAAGTACGTCGAATCTAAGTCCTGGCCATCCCTCTGGATACTTACCATGGATGTTACCAATACCAGCTGCAAGCATATCAACACCAAGATCAGCGATTCTCTTGCACTCGTCTGGATCTGCACATTCGCCCATTCCAACAACGCCGTCTTCCTCACCGCCGATTGAACCAACCTCAGCCTCGATTGAAAGACCAAGCTGATGAGATACGTTAACAAGCTCAGATGTCTTAGCTACGTTCTCTTCGATGTCGTAGTGAGATCCATCAAACATGATTGATGTGAATCCAGCCTTGATGCACTTGTAGCATCCTTCGTATGTGCCATGGTCAAGGTGAAGTGCTACTGGAACTGTGATTCCAAGGCTCTCATCCATTGCCTTAACCATTGCTGCTACTGTGGTAAAACCAGTCATATACTTACCAGCGCCCTCAGAAACACCAAGGATAACAGGTGACTTGAGCTCTTCTGCTGTAAGAAGAATTGACTTAGTCCACTCAAGGTTGTTGATGTTGAACTGACCAACTGCATAGTGGCCTTCTTTTGCTTTTACAAGCATATCTTTTGCGGATACTAACATTTTGATTTCCCCTTTACTATAGTTTTTGATGGTTATTACAATTATATACTTGCTTTAATTTGGTGTAAAGGCACTAGAACTCGATTACGTTGTCTGACCAGAACTCTTCATCCGTTACTGCCTGGTAGCTGTTGAACCTTAGAACGTAACCTGTGTTCCTTGACATTGTAAGACTCAAAACGCCATCTGTGACTGTTTTGGTGGTTGAAGAAGTACTAAATCCTGTCTGATCTGTGACCATGAGCTGCCTTAACTTGACATCTCTTGGAATACCAAGAGGCCATACCTGAATATCCCTGGTTACCTCAAAGCTGTTGTTGTTTATCGCCACGATAACTGCTGCTGTTCTGTTGAATCTGCCATATACTATGATGTTATTTTCAGCGTAAAGTTCTTTTACTGAGCCCTTTTTAAGCTCTGGACAGACATTGTGGATACGGATCATCTCCTTGTGGAAAGCGATCATCTCCTTGTCCTCTTCGCCCCAAGGATATGTTCGCCTGTTGTCAGGATCTGTAAAGCCGCACACACCCGCCTCATCTCCGTAATAGATTGTTGGCGCTCCAGGCCAGGTCATCTGTACCATAACAGCCTGTCTCATCTGATATTTTTTAATTCCAGTCTCAGCAGATCCGGGAACCAGCGTATCGCACCTTCCAACCTTCTGGTTGGTCCTTGTAAGGAATCTTGAGTGGTCGTGGTTAGACAGCTCGTTCATAGCTGTGTAAAGCGAAGGCATTGTGAAGTTCTGCCCTCCCTGGTAGAGCATGGTATCAAAGAACTCCCTGGCATTTCCCACTCTGAGGGGCTTAAACTCATCGCTGTGCTTGTCCATTCCGGTGAGGAACCATGTGAGAGGCTCCATGAAGGCATCATAGTTCATGACAGTATCCCATTCATCTCCCATGAGCCAGTCCTTTGCAGGTCCGTAGTGCTCAGCAAGGATTATGGCGTCAGGCTTAGCCTTTTTGACTTCCTGCCTGAACCTCTTCCAGAACTTGTGATTATATTCTGGGGAATGTCCCAGGTCCGCAGCAACGTCAAGGCGCCATCCATCAGCATTATAGGGCTCTGACACCCACTTTTTACCAATCTGTATTATGTAGTCCTCAAGTTCTTTTGACCCTTCGTAGTTGAGCTTGGGAAGAGTATCGTATCCCCACCAGCCGTCGTAGCTGCCGTTGTAGGGCCAGTTATCGCCAGAAAAAGAAAAATAGGATCTATAGGGACTGTCGGCTGAAATATAGGCTCCCTTTTCATAATCCCTGGCGTCTTCATAGATCCTCTCCTTATCAAGCCACTTGTTAAAGGAACCACAGTGGTTGAATACGCCGTCAAGGATAACCCTCATATCTCTGCTATGGGCTTCTGATACCAGTTTGGCAAAGAGCATGTCACTGGCTTCAAGATTCTTCTTGCTGGTGACTCTTTTTATATAGCGCTCCGCTCTCTTGTTATTATTTTCATACTGGGGAAGAATATCCCCTCCATCTTCGACTATCTTTCCAAAGTGTGGATCGATGTGGTCATAATCCTGGGTGTCATACTTGTGGGATGAAGGCGAAACAAAGATAGGATTGAGGTAAAGAACTTCTACCCCAAGATCTTTAAGGTAATCCAGTTTGTCAATGACTCCCTGAAGATCTCCGCCGTAGAAATTGCAAAAATCCCTGCCTGCTTCCGGATCTTTTTTCCAATCTACTATGCTCTTGGAATGAAATCCATTATAAGAATACTCCCCTGAGTACACATCATTGGTCTTGTCTGCGTTATTAAACCTGTCCACAAAGATCTGATACATAACTGCGCCCTTGGCCCAGTCAGGAGTTGAAAAGCCAGGGATAACAACAAATTTCATGCTGTCCATGAGGCTGTTTACAGCGCCTCGCTTATCATAATAAGAAAAATTCTCATCATTACCAGTGATCTCAAAGTGGTATATAAAGGGATCTTTTCCAATATTTACTGAAATGTCATAGTAGTCGAAACCGCCTTCGGTCTCGTTTAGCTTCATCTTCTTTCTTTCGTTTCCATACACTAAAACTACCTGCGCTGCGTCTTTGTGGGCGCATCTGAATCTGAAGTTCGTGATCCTAAAGGCGTCCGGCTCCGCAGGGCGAAGGTAGTCCAGAGTCATATCATGAAAGAAAGCGTTTGTATTCATAAATCAGTAATTTTCCTTAGATAAATTTATTAATAGCAAAAAAGACAGCGGGTAAGCTGTCTTTTTAGAGAAGGTATTTCTTTCTTATGGGGTATAGCAAAAAACTATATAATGTATTGGGGGGTTACGCATATTATAATAGCAACCCCCAGGCCCCGCGTAAAGACTAATACTTCACAAATTTGTCAAAAACAGCTCGTCGTTTTTGTGAAAATTGCACAATCAAATTGTCACTTCAACATCTTCTGTAATAGTGTGACCTTCAAAAAGAGCTTCGAACTCTTCTCTTCCAATCTTCTCTTTCTCGATCAGAAGATCAGCACTGGCGTGGAGGATATCCTCATACTGCAGGATGATCTCTTTTGCCTTGGCATAGCACTTCTCAATTATGGTCTTAACTTCCTTGTCGATCTCACCTGCCACCAGCTCTGAATGTTTCTTGCTGTGGGAGATGTCATATCCAATAAACACGTCCTCTTCGTTGTCATCATAGCTTACAACGCCGATGCTGTCGGACATTCCATACTTGGTGACCATGCTTCTGGCTTCCTGTGTAGCCTTTCTGATATCGCTTGATGCGCCAGTTGTGATATCGCCAAAGATTATCTCCTCAGCGATCCTGCCTCCAAGAGATACCATGATATCCTGAAGCATCTTGCGCTTTGTAAGGAACATCTCATCCTTTTCAGGAAGAGGCATTGTGTAGCCTGCTGCCCCAAGGCCTGTAGGAATGATCGAAATTGTATGTACAGGGCCCACATCCGGAAGAACATGGAACAGTATTGCATGTCCTGTCTCGTGGTAAGCAGTGATCTTCTTTTCCTTGTCAGAGATTATACGGCTGTGCTTCTCTGTTCCGATACCAACCTGGATGAATGCCTTGTTGATATCGTCCTGTTTGATGAACTGTCTGTCATCTACCGCAGCATTTATGGCAGACTCATTTAAAAGGTTCTCGAGATCAGCACCTGTAAAGCCTGCTGTAGTCTGAGCGACCTGCTTGATATCCACATCGTCGGCAAGAGGTTTGTTCCTTGCATGTACCTTAAGGATTTCCTCTCTTCCGCCAACATCAGGTCTTGAAACTGTGATCTTACGGTCAAAACGACCTGGTCTTAAGATGGCCGGATCAAGAATATCTACTCTGTTGGTAGCTGCCATTACAATGATGCCCTCGTTGACGCCAAAACCATCCATCTCAACAAGCATCTGGTTCAGGGTCTGCTCACGTTCATCGTGTCCGCCGCCCATACCAGTTCCACGCCTTCTTGCCACAGCGTCGATCTCGTCGATAAATACAATACATGGAGAGTTCTTTTTTGCCTCAGCAAAGAGGTCTCGTACTCTGGATGCTCCCACACCTACAAACATCTCAACAAAGTCTGAACCTGAAATACTAAAAAATGGCACTCCAGCTTCTCCTGCAACAGCTCTTGCAAGAAGAGTCTTACCTGTTCCTGGGGCGCCTTCAAGAAGGACACCCTTTGGGATCCTTGCACCAACCTTGGTGAACTTCTCCGGGTCCTTTAAGAATTCTATGATCTCTGAAAGCTGCTCTTTTTCCTCTTTTAGACCAGCCACATCGTTTAGTGTGATCTTGTTGTCTTCTCCAGTGGACATCTTGGCTCTGCTCTTGCCAAAATTCATCATCCTGCTGTTTCCGGAATTGGCATTCTGTGCCCCGGAGAACATGGAGAACACAAATACCATTACCACAAGTCCCACAATTATGGGGATGATACCATTTATCAGAACGTTCTCAGTTGGAACATCCTTAACTTCTACGTTTACTCCATTAGAAACAAGATATGTCTCGATTGCAGCAACATCCGTAGAATAGAACACCGCATCATCGCTTCCATCGCTGAAGCTCACCTTTACAGATCCCGTAGGGGTCTCCGCATTTGGCATGATCGCAACATATCTTACTCTCTTAGCTGCCACATCGCTCTCAAGGGAGCTTCTTGAATACAGAGTATCTCTGCTGTTAACAAGACCTCTTCCATACTCAAGCAGCACCACTGCAAGAAGCAGCACAATAACAAATATAAAAATAGAATTATAATTTCTAGTACGGTTCACTTTACAAGTAATCCCCCTTCACAATACTTTCCAGGATATCAGTTAAACTCCACTACCCCAATATATGGAAGATTACGATACCTCTGGTCATAGTCAAGGCCATAGCCCACAACGAACTCATCAGGGATCTCAAATCCTGTGTAGTCTACCTTGACGTCTGTAACTCTTCTCTCTGGCTTATCAAGCATAGTGCAGAGCTTGACACTTGCTGGTCCTCTGTCACCCAGCATCTTGATAAGGTATGAAAGAGTTCTGCCTGAATCCACGATGTCCTCAACAATGATAACATGCTTGTCTTTAAGTGGCTCATCAAGATCCTTAACGATCTTAACAACTCCACTGGACTTTGTTGCGCTTCCATAGCTTGAAGCTGACATGAAATCCATAGTCACAGGAACAGTAATCCTCTTTGCAAGCTCACACATAAAGAAAACGCCGCCCTTAAGGACACATACAAGGTGAACAGTCTTGCCAGCATAATCCTTACTGATCTGATCTCCAAGTTCCTTGATCCTCTTGTCCACCTCTTCTTCTGAAAGTAGTATACGTACTGATTCAGCCATTACTCATTCCTCCATCATCGATTTTTATCTCTAAAATATATCTGGTAGCTTCGCTGACCTTACAGGAAGCACTAATACGGTAACCCGGCACCCATAAAACATTGTTGCCATCAGCAATTATCACCATTAAGTCCCTCATATCTTTTGGGATTTTTTCGTCCGTCATGAACTTAGACAGAGGCTTTTGGTGAATAGCATCGCCCTGGCTGATACAAATAAGATCGTCCCCTCTTCTCGTCCTAAAGGAAACTTCTTGTATTCTACCATAATCGAGCCATTTAGTATATGTCTCAGTAGGATACTCTGTTTGCTTATCATAGGGAAAAACTGACAATGTAGCCCTTCCGAGTCCTGGAATTACAATTTGAGTTTCCTCCCCTATCGAAGGTTTAACTGTGACAGGTCCATTTATTTTGATCTGGTTTCCTTTTTGGTATATTTCCAGCTTCTCATAAGTTCTTTTTGCACAAAGTCCGTATGGAAGATCCACGGATGCCTGTCCATCTGCCATCTTTATAAGATCAAGCACTGCTTCTACATGCACCGCCCCAATGTCCTTGCGGTTTTTGACCAGTTCTTCAAACATGAATAGTACAATGTTTTCCCGGATTATCTCTTTTTCAGAAAGAAGGTCCTTTGTGTCTGCGAAAACTCTGCCTTCTCTAAAGGTTACTATTTTGTTGTAGGCTTCTCTGGCCACATCTCTTATAAACTCATCTGCCTTGTCAAAAGAAATTGCCGCAGCGCAAAGATGCTCCACTGCCCTTACATTTATTTTTTTCTCAAGTTCGGGGATAACCTCATTTCTTATGAAGTTCCTTGTGTGTATGCTCTCAAGGTTGGTTTTGTCCGTGCAAAAAGAGATCTCGTTTTCCTTAAGATACTCCTCGATCTCATGCCTTGTGACGCAAAGAAGTGGGCGCACTATGTTATCCCTGACAGGCCTTATAGCCGCACCTCCGTGAAGTCCTGATCCCCTAAGGAGGTTCATAAGAAGGGTTTCTGCCACATCGTTTTGATGGTGAGCAACAGCAATGAAATCCGCCGAAATCTCTTTTGCGTAGGCTGAAAAGATCTCGTACCTGGCAATCCTACCGGCTTCTTCCTCTGTAAGTGACTTTTCTTTTGCCATGAGAGGGATATCTACAGACTTGCTTATAAAAGATACTCCAAGATTCTTACAAAAAGACCTGCAAAAAGCCTCATCTTCATAAGCCTCACTACGTATAAGGTGATTAATGTGGATGGCAAAGATCTCAATCTTTAAAATGGGCCGCAGCACATCAAGAACTGTCAAAAGAGCTGTCGAGTCCCCTCCTCCGGAAAAGCCCACTACCACTCTTGCGCCTTCAGGAAGCATATTATTCTTTTGTATGTAGTTTAGAACTTTTTTTGAAAAATTATCCATATCAGCATGTAAAAAGCGCAGACTAATACGTCCCCGTATCGATGTCTGCGCCAAGTGTCAAAAACATTTAGTTATCCGAGTTCTTAAAGATGATCTCTCCCGGATAAACCAGTCCCAGCTTCTCTTTAGCTGTGTCCTCTATGTATTTACGCGTCTCTGTGTACCTCTCGTACTCAGCTATCTCGTCGCTTCTTTGAGTCTCGTGCTCAATCTGCTCCTCAAGCGCCTGTTCCCTTGCCTGGTATTCCCTGGCTTTTTGAAGAAGTCCTATACTCTTGATGGAAACTACAGTCACAAGAATAAGAACCACTATGCTGGCCCAGACTATACCTGCCCGGTTTTGGAAGCGACGCCTTTTATAACGTGCTCTGGTCGCCATATTTTACCCCACTCACAATCTCTTATCTGTTAATTTCATTGTAATACAGTGATTTTGGCGCGTCAATCAGATGTACTTATAGAGATTTGTTACATCTTCCTTGTGTATGGTCTCCTGAACATCTAAAACTTCAACGGATACGTCCTTGTTTCCAAAGCCAATGGTGATCTTATCTCCCACCTTCACCTCAGCAGATGCCTTGGCGGGCCTTCCGTTGATCTGAACCCTTCCTGCATCGCAGGCTTCATTGGCCACAGTCCTTCTCTTTATCAGTCTTGTTACTTTTAAATACTTATCAAGTCTCATTTATCTAGTCTCCTGATGCACTGGCAGTGCTTGCTGCATCTGCCGTTTCTTTCTTTGAACTTTCGCTGGTACTTTCATCTTCCCCGTCCTCAGAGGTGTCCTGGCCTGTTTCAGAGCTCTTTCCTATAGAAGCGTCCTCTGATGGCACTGAAGATTCCTTGGTTGAATCTTCAGAAGGAATGGATGAATCCTCTGTAGAAGTGTCCTCTGTGGAGGTGTCCTCAGCCGATGAAGCATCTGTAGCAGAGTCATCTCCTGAAGCTGAATCCCCTGTGGATGCGGAGTCTGCAGATGATGAATCGTCAGAACTTGCAGAGGATGCTGCAGATGATGATGAACCAGAAGAGCTGTCCTCATCATCAGTTTTATGCTTAACAAGATCAGGGAATGTGTAGTTTAAGTCAACCTCATCCTTGTCAATACTGATCCTGTAGCTCTTGGTCTCATACCCCTCCATCTTCAGGATGACCTCATGGGTTCCTGATATCTTTGGAACATGGGTTGGGATCATACCAATATATGCGCCGTCAAAATACAGCTCTGCTGCATAGGGCTTGTCAAAATAAATATAATAGCCGTTGATCACCTTGTTACCTGGTTTTTCCTCTGATGAATTGCTGCTGACAGTGGCTGCAGTGGTTGCAGCAGATGCAGAAGTAACAGAGGAACTGTCGTGGCTTGTGTCCTTACTGCTCTTAGAAGATGCACTGTTTGAACTGCTGGTGTCAAAGGAGCTGTCTTCTGAGGAACTGTCTGCGGAATCGTCCTTATCTTTTTCCATTTCGATAGAGATAACGCTCTTGGCAGTTCCAATCTTTAAGTACTTATTCTGAGTCTTGTATCCATCAGCAATTATCTTTAGGTTGTGATAACCATATTTTATAGACTGCGGAACTCCCGTAAGGACCTTTTCTCCATCCACAAATACTTCAGCAGTATCCGGAATGATCTCGAAGGTAACCAGACCCTCTTTGGGCTTGGTGATATTTACGTTACTGGTATCGACTACAGTTTCCTGATTTCTTGAAACATTTACTTCAGATGTGTAGCTTGCTCCATTTCCCAGTATCTGCAGGGTGTAATCCCCTTCTGGAGCACTGAGCAGCATGTTTGGCGAAATCTTGTAGATGACCTCGTTATCAAGCTCGATCCAGGAGCCCACAAGGCTGTGATCTTCAACGGTATCGGATGAAAGGCTCACATATCCATGGCCGCTTGTTACAACTACGCTGTAAATATCCTTGCCAATGCCGCTTACTGTGACCTTGTCTGTTGAAAGAACATCCTCTGCAAGAGCAATATTCCCATCAGCCATGACCAGTGTCTTTGGGTCTATCTTGTAGAGCTCGCCCTTTACCTTGGCTGTACCATTTCCCCTTACAAGCTCATGCTCTCTTGTATCCTCTACAGTCCAGGCCTCTGATGATACATTGAGGGATGTGATGTGCTTACTGCTCTTTAAAAACTTCACATCAACGATCTGTCCCACCTCTAAAAGCGCTGCTGAAAGCGCCGTTCCTCTCACATCATAGATCATGCTGGTATTGTCATAGGAGAGTGTG
>Ga0256405_10003087_pt1 | contig 35611 bp, 23 predicted proteins | sample RumenRJG_02DNA_FD_189096 | JGI IMG/M metagenome (GOLD analysis project Ga0256405, IMG submission 189096) | Bovine rumen microbial communities from Lethbridge, Alberta, Canada - RJG_02 | ecosystem: Host-associated > Mammals > Digestive system > Stomach > Rumen | place: Canada: Alberta...
CAACCAATCTCGGCGACCATAGCGTAGGGGATCCACCTGTTCTCATCCCGAACACAGTCGTTAAGCCCTACCGCGCAGAAAGTACTTGGCTGGTCACGGCCTGGGAGGATATGTCGTCGCCGGATACCATTTAAAGAAGTCAACGATTTCGTTGACTTCTTTTCTTTCCTAATAATGTTATCATTGATTTTTTCTATTGTAACATCGTTTTATTCCTTTATATTGTAACAACGGTTTTATTTATTGCTTTTTATAATATGATTCTCGTTGACTGCTATTCGTAACAACGGGTTTTTCTTAAAAACGTTCTCGTTAAGTTCTTTTCGAGAAAACGTAATTATTGATTTTTTCTATTGTAATATCGTTTTATTCCTTCTTATTATTTGTACTTATCGTTTAGTCGATTTTTACCTTAATATCTGCGACGTATTTACTATTTAATTTTTCTCGGTTAAGTCGGATATTATTATTTTATTATTCATATTTTCATATTAATATTCTTTTATAATTCTTTCTTTTTGATTTTTGATGTTGTATAATTACAATGTCGTTTTATGGGCTTTTGATTGGTCTAAAATAATTACGTATCACGATTAAGGAGTATTATGAAACGTAGAGATAGTATATGGAGTAAATATCATAGCGACCCGCTATGGACGGAATATCCCGAAGGGTCTATGTTTTCCGCATTAAATACGATAGCCAAAAAGTTCCCCGATTATACCGCGTTGGAATTTGGCGGTATAAAGATGTCTTTTAAAAAACTTATCGAGCGTATCGAAAGTTTGGCAAAAGGTCTATATTCTTTGGGGCTTAGAAAGGGCGATTTTATGTCTATCGTTTCTCCTAATACGTTAGAAGGTGTTATCGCCGTATATGCCGCTAATAGGATAGGCGTATGCGTTAATATGCTACACCCCCTGCTTTCGGCTTCGGAAATGCAAGATTTTATCGAAAGAGTCGACAGTAAAGCCATATTGATACTCGACCAGATCTATCCCAAGATAAAAAAATTAAAATGGAAGGATAAGTCGGTCAAAATCATTTTATATTCGATAGAAGACGAATTTCCGCCCCTTATCAAATTTTTTTACGGGATCTCGCATAAGGCTAAATACGAAGTTAATCCCGAGCATTTTACCGTAAAATGGAAGGATCTAAATAGAAAGTGCCAACTCCCGCCCGACGACGGGAAAAACGAAGATCCCGCTGCTATTTTGTATAGCGGTGGTACTACGGGTACACAAAAAGGCGCTTTATTTACCAATTTCAATTTTAACGTTTATCCCCCGCAATTATACGAACTTTACGAAAAGGACAAAAGCGCGGGGATCCACGCTCTCGCGGTCATGCCGATTTTCCACGGCTATGGTTTAGGCATTTGCATACACGGACTTTTGTGTAACGCTTTACACGTCTTTTTAGTGCCTAAATACGATATGGAAGAGTGTTCTGATCTTATTTTTAAACGCAAGATAAGTTTTCTTTACGGCGTTCCGGCACTTTATCAAGCAATATCGAGAAGCGAGTGGATAGAAAAAGAAGATCTATCGTTTTTAAAATTGTTGGTAAGTTCGGGTGATACGTTGCCCGAAAAACTTAGAAAACGTATGGATAGGTATCTCGAAAAAGGCGGTGCGCCTACACGTATGCGTAACGCTTACGGTCAAACCGAGTGCGTTTCGGGTTGCGCGATAATGCCTTTCTTTAAATATAAAGAAAAGAGCGTCGGGTTACCGTTTGGCGAAATAGACATCGAGATATGCGATCCCGATACAAATAAAAAGTTGGACGCGGGAGTAAGCGGTGAGATATGCGTTTCGGGTCCTACTTTGATGAAAGGCTATTATAAAGATCCCGAAGCGACCGCAAAAGCGTTGCGAGTACACGAGGACGGAAGAGTATGGTTGCATACCGGTGATATGGGACACATGGACGAAGAAGGTTATCTTTATTACGACGCGAGAATGAGTCGTATGGTGATAACTTCGGGTTATAACGTTTATCCTCCGCAAGTCGAAGGGGTCATCGCTAAATATCCCGCTATAAAGGAGTGTTGCGTAATAGGCGTACCCGATGAAGTATTAGGTCAAAAGGTCGTCGCTTTCGTCGTTCCGAACGGTGAAGAATACGACGAAAAACAAATAAAAGAAGATCTTTTGAAACACTGCAAAGATAATTTGGCGGAATATTCCTTACCTAAAGATTTCGTTATAGTAAAATCTTTGCCGAGATCTTCGATACAAAAAGTCGATTTTAAGGCGCTTGAAAGAGAATACGCAAACAAATAATCGTAAAGGGGCTAAATATGTTAGGAATAAAGTTTTTTGAAATAGGTGCGTTGCATATAGAATTCTATACGTTTTTTAACGTATTGGGATTTTTTGCGCTACTTGCATATAATCTTACGCAAAAGAAGGAAAAATTGCTCAATATGAGTTTTATATCGGGTAGGATATTGGAAAGTCGTTCCAATAGCCAAGGGTTTATTTGGTTGATATTTTTCCTTGAAACCTTCGCTTTGTCCGCCGTTCAATTTTTCCCCGGCGTTGCGTTCAATAAGTTGTTCGGAATATTGACGACCGACGGCGCGGATAATTACTTCGGTTTTGCCTATTTCGGCGCGATACCTTTGTTCTTGTTTTGCTTGATTTTCCGTATCAGACCCTTAAAGCAAATAGATCTCTATACCCCCGGCTATCCCGCAAGTTTGATATTGTTTAAACTTGCTTGCGCGTTCGGCGGTTGTTGTTACGGTAAAGAAGCCGAACACGGATTGTTAAGTATGGATAGAGCGAGAGTGGAAGTGCCTATTCAATTTATAGAAATGGGCGTCGCTATTCTCATTTTGGTGCTTTTGATAGTAGTACGCAAGAAAATCAAAACGGGCGGTATGTTCCCGTTATATCTTACTTTGTATAGCGCAACGAGGTTCGTTACCGAGTTTTGGCGTGATGATTTCCCCGCCATTGCGGGCAGACTTACCGAATACCATTTTATGTGCCTTATCGGCGTGGTGATCGGCGTGGTTTTGTTTGTTCTAATGTGGTTTAAAGGGGACAAACTTGACGATTTTTTGTCAAGACCTATCAAAAAGAAAGAGACTTTGCCCGAAAATAGTTGATGTTATATCCGTTATTGCCCGCTCAAAAGGAATATTATGCAGACGCTTTTTTAGGAAATTCGACCAAATATATTATAGGCGTTAAATTGGTCTTTCCCAAAGTTTTTTCTTATGAAAAAATGCAGGAAGCGGGCTATCAAGTCGTTAGACATAACGACGTATTGCGTTTAAAATTCGAGAATAACGGTCAATATTTTGACGAGTTTAAAGAGTGGAAGTTTCCTTACGTTCAATTTGAAACGCAAGAAGAACTGGAAGAATATACCCAAAAAGCATTAAACGAGCAAACGAGAATATTCGACAAGCCGTTCGATATTCGCATTTTTAGGTGTAAAGACGTAAGCGGTTATATTTTGTTGGGACACCATTTAAGATTTGACGGGCTTAGCGGCTATCTTTTGGCAAGAGATTACGCTTACTTTTTGGGGGAAGAGAAACCCCGTGAATTTGGCTCGTTTGAAAATTATCTTAAAGAATATCCTTTATATACGGCGTCCAAAACCTATGAAAAGGACAAGTCGTTTTGGGTCAAAAAATTAAGATCGGTCGGCGTGGAATATTATCAAAATTCCGTATCTTTAGGCAAAGTCAAAGATACCGAGTTTTATTTTGACGGCAAAATTACGCAACTTATCCAAGATTTTTGTCAAAAAAACGATTTTAACGAGTCGGTAGTTTTATATTCGTTATTTATAGGTTTTTATTCTCGTATAAAAAACCTAAACAAGTTCTCGGTAGGCGTACCCGTGCTTAACCGCACTTCTCAAGAGATGAACGTAATGGGTATGTTTATGCACGTCTTACCCTTGTACGTTAACGCCGAAGATAAGACTTTTATCGATTTATTATCCGACGTCGACGACGGATTTTTTGAGTTGTTAAAACACCAAAAATTTACGAGATACGATATCGTAAACGAGTGCAAAGAGTTTTTGCCCGTTTCAAATCTATTTGACGTATCCATAGATTATTCCCCGTTTCCGACTGCAAAAGGGTACGATTTCGATATAATTTACGCAAAAGATTCGTCTTTGCCCTTAGAAGTTCATTTTTTTGATCGAGACGGCAAAATAAAGGTCGTCATACGCCATAAAGAAGGTTTTTTCGCAGGGGTTTTTGAAGATAGATTACAAGAATCGTTTTTGAATTTTATTCAAGCGGTTTTAAACGATCCGACTAAAGGAATTGCTCTACACGACTTTTATCCGTCGGAAATACCACTTTCGGCATTAAAGGGCGAGCGCGTCGCTTTGCCGCAAAAAACCATATCTTCGTATTTTGAAGATACCGCGTTAAGTTGTCCCGACAAGACTTGTATCGCTTGCGACGGTAATAAAACTTACCGAGAGTTTTTAGACACGATTAAAGTTCTTGACGGCGGGATAAGGAAAATCACCCGAAACGCAAAGCAAACTATCGCGGTAATGGTAGATAGGACGTATTTGACTTATGCTTTATTGTTTGCCATATTACGCGGTGGTAATGCCTATTTGCCTATATCCCACGAGTGGCCGACGGGACGGATAAAAGATATTATTTCGTCTTCGGGCGTTAAATTCGTCGTCGGAGAAGAGCGGTTTTTACCGACGATAGACGGGGTAAAGTCGATAAGCGTAAACGATCTATCGGCTTTTAACGGCGAGACCCCGCCATCAACCGCTTGTATTTCCGACGATTTGGCGTACGTTTTGTACACTTCGGGAACGACCGGAAAACCAAAAGGGGTAAAAATAACTCACCGTTCGGTGGTAAATAGAATAGTTTGGATGCAGTCAACATATTCTTGCCCCGCCGACGTCGTTTTGCAAAAAACACCGCTAACTTTTGACGTATCTGTATGGGAAACGTTTTGGATAGCGTTTAAGCCTTCCGAAATGGTGACGATAGCGCCCGAAATGCACGCGTCCCCGTCCGCCATAATAGAAGCGATCAACGCATACGGCGTAACTCATTTGCATTTTGTTCCGTCCGTGTTTAAAGTGTTCGTTAAATATTTAAAGGATAAAGATACGGCGAATTTATCGACCCTAAAACACGTTTTTTTGTCGGGCGAAAATATGGACTCGGCGACTGCGGACGATTTTTTGGGCTTGCGTGCGTGTGAAAATATCCGTTTGCATAACCTTTACGGTCCGACCGAGTGTACCGTGGACGTAACGTATCACGATCATATAAAAGGGGAAACCCCTATCCCTATCGGTAAGCCGATCTGGAATACCGAAATATACGTTACCGACTCTATCGGTCGCGTCTTGCCCGCGGGTGTAAGCGGTGAGATATGCGTTTCGGGCGAGCCTTTGTCGCAAGGGTATCTAAACGACGAAGAATTGACTCGAGAAAAGTTTTATTATAACGAGTTTATAGGACAAAGAATATATAAAACGGGCGACTTGGGGTACGTTGACAAAAACGGCGAAGTCGTGTTTGTCGGGCGTAAAGACTCTATCGTCAAGATAAACGGACAAAGAACGTCGCTATTAGAGATAGAAGACTTAATAAAGTCGGTCGGGGTCGAAGACGTTTGCGTTTTGCAAAAGGACGATAAACTAACTTGTTATTATAATGGAAGCGTCGAAGAAACCCTAATAAAAGCAAAATGCTTGGAAGTCTTGCCCCGTGGCGTTTGTCCGTCGGCGTTCGTTAAGTTGGATAAAATGCCTTTAAAGGAAAACGGCAAAATTGACGAAAACGCCCTATTATCTATAAAGATAGACCTTCAAAGGGGCGAACTGCCGAGAGACGAACTTGAAAAAGAGATCTGCGATATATTTAAAGACAAGTTAAAAGTAGACGTTTTTAGAGATACCGATTTTATTTATGCGGGCGGTACGAGTTTGGACGTTTACGAACTTTTGTCCGCTTACGACTTGTTTAAAGAAATATTGCCGTCGACGTTTTTAAAAGACCCCACGCCGAAAGGGGTAGCGTCCGCAATAAGGGCGGGCAAGAAAAACGAGTGTTTACAGCCAATGACCAAGCCGTCTTCGTTGTCGGTAGTGTGTTTTCCGTATGCCGCGGGCGGAGCCGAAGCGTTTACCGCATTGTCAAAACGGTTGAGCGGGCGTGGTGTCGCTTGCTATTTTGCGGACGTCGCCGACTTGCAAAAATTGTCGAACGAGATAGTCGAACTAACCAAAACGAGCGCCGTAGTCTTTTACGCCCATTGTATAGGCTCGGGCTTTGCGCTCGAAGTGTTGAAGGGTCTTGAAGGTCGTGTCTCAAAACTCGTCGTCGGGGGTAATATTCCGCCGAAAAAAGCAAACAGTCCGTGGACGAATACCCCTACGACGGTAATAAAAGCGTTGTTGAAAAAAATGGGCGCGCCAAAACAAGTGTTAAACGACGATACGCTTTCTCGGTTTAGGCGTGATACGGATAGATATTTCGATATAATGAAGACGCTAAACAAAGTCGACGTAGACTTGACCCCCGTCGTATGGAAAAAAGATCTATTTACCCCCTTTGCCAAAACCGCAAAAAAAGAGTGGGAAAGATTTGCGACGACGGTTGAAGATCCCGTGTTTATAGAGACGGACAACCACTATTTTCAATCGTCGAACGCCGACGTAGTCGCGGATATAATAATTAGTAAATTCGATCGTTAGAGGTGCATTATGTTTGAAGAATTAAAAAAGATATTATTACAAGTTTTAGGCAAACAAGATATTGACGTATCCGATAATACCAAGATAGACGATTTGGGACTAAACTCTTTGGGTAAAATACAAGTCGTTTGCGCTATCGAAGATAAGTACGATATAGAGATACCCAATTCTAAATTAAGATCGTTTAAAACGGTAAAAAACATAGTTGATTTTTTGGAAGAGACCGTCGGGGAATAGTTTAACGCTTTAATTAGAGTTATTGACAAAGTAATTATATTAGTCTATAATTGCGGTAATGAAAAAGTTTTGTTTTTTGTTTATCGTAGTATTTTTGGTAACGGCGGCTTTGGTCGGTTGTAATAAGCAAATCAAGGACGGCGCTTATTATTTGTATTCGTACGACGGCGTATCGGGGGATTTCGTCAAATCCAACGTGTACGTTGATTTTAGCGATAATATGAGCGGATTTAAACTTAGTATCGCGGACGCGTACGCAGTTTACGGCAAAGTGAACAAAAACGTTAGCGGGTACCATTTAAAGGTAAGCGAAAAGGTCTCCGAAGAGATTTTGGGCATCGACGATATTAAAAAGAACAACCCCGAAGCGTATAAGCAAATAGAAGAGTATATTTCGGCGTTTTCCTTTGACCAAACTTTGTTCGTATCGGGCAAAAGACTCTTTTCTTCTTCCGACGTCTATATGGTAAAAACGGCGGACTCTCAAAATCTCTCTTCGGTAGAAGGCGAGTACGAGATAATGAATAACGACAGTTTGCGTTATAAGTTCCAAAACGGGCTTGTGTATTCTATAGATATAGACGATAAGGGCAAAGCCACGCAAAGAGAGTCGGCAAGCGCAAGATACGTTTTAAACGACGGTATAATAACCGTTATCCGCATTGACCAAAACGGCAAAGACGTAGTGTACGAGGGCAAAACTCAAAAGATAAGTTATTTGTTTGCGGGCATAGATTATCCCGCCGAGTATGCGGATGTGGAACTTTCGGACGACGCTTATTCCAAAGCCATAAAGGACGATCTTCAAAAGATAGCGGGAAAAACCATTGCGGTGATGGCTTCCGCTTTTTATGCAAAAGTATGAAAAAGAAAGACAACGACAACGTAATATCGGTAAATAGAAAAGCGTATCACGATTATTTTATAGAAGATACTTACGAGGCGGGTATCGTTTTGGCGGGTAGCGAAGTCAAATCGTTAAGACTTCACAACGTAAGTTTCGTGGATAGTTACGTTCAAATAAACGGCAACGACGTTATTTTGATAAACCTTAATATTTCCCCCTACGAAAAGGGAAGTTTCTTTAATTTGCCCCCTAAACGCGACAGAAGACTATTGCTTAACAAAAAAGAGATAAACAAACTAAAAGCGTTGGTCGAAAGAAAAGGTTATACGTTGGTGCCTACAAAGTTGTATTTTAAACAATCTTTGGTAAAAGTCGAGATCGGCGTCGCTTTGGGTAAGCACACTTACGATAAACGCCGTGCGATAATGGAAAAAGATCTAAAACGCAACGAAGAAAGAAATTGACCGTAAAAAATAAGATCACAAAGGAGAAAATATGATACTGTTTTATATTGCATTGGGCTTTTTTGCGTTAATGAGCATCGTTACCTTTGCACTTTACGCATCGGACAAAAAGAAAGCGAAAAAAGGGGATAGAAGAATACCCGAAAGAACTTTGTTGCTTTGTTCCTTTTTCGGCGGTGCGATAGGCGGGTTTTTAGCAATGCAAATAAAGCGTCATAAAACCAAAGCCGAGCATTGGTATTTTACGGTCGTAAACCTTTTGGGTATCGCTTGGCAAGTTGCCGCTTTGGTATTGTTGTTTATCTTTAAACCGTTTTAAAAACGGTGGCGTAACGGCACGCGTATCAAGGAAGGCTATTGTCATTATTTGCGTAAAGTTAGGGTTTTACTTGCTTTTATTTGCCCTTATGGGTATAATTATTTAGAAAATATATTTTCGAGGTATTATTATGATAGATATCAATAGAATAAAAAAAGATCCCGACGCCGTTGCCGCGTCTTTGGCTAAAAAAGGTTGCGTCGTAGATTTTGCAGACCTTTTGCTTTGGGATGCCGAACGTCGCGCTAAAATGAACGAGATAGAAGCGATGAAGGCAAAACGTAACGCCGTCAGTTCGGAAATACCCAAACTTAAAAAAGCGGGTCAACCCGTCGACGCCATATTTGCCGAAATGCGTTCTTTGGGCGACTCTATAGCGGAAGGCGACAAGGCTATAGGGGAATTAAACGATAAAATATTCAATTTCTTGGCGGCTCTTCCCAATACCCCCGACGACGATCTTTTGGCGGGCGAAAAGGAAAATAACAAAGTTATCAAAGTCGTTGGCGAAAAACCTACCTTTGACGGCTTTACTCCCAAAAATCATTACGATCTTTGCACGTCTTTGGGCATGATCGACTACGAAAGAGGGGTTAAACTTGCCGGTAACGGTTATTGGCTCTATCGTGATAAAGGCTCTATTTTAGAGTGGGCGTTGTTGAACTTCTTCGTTTCCGAGCATCTAAAAGACGGATACGAGTTTATCCTTCCCCCGCATATGCTTTCTTATAACTGCGGATTCGGTGCGGGTCAATTCCCCAAATTTGCGGACGAAGTTTATTGGATAAACGAAGGCGCGGACGTCGATAAGACCAAGGGACACTTTATGCTTCCCACCGCCGAGACCGCTTTGGTCAATATGTACGCGGGCGAGATCATCGACGAAAAGCAGTTGCCTATGAAATACTTTGCTTATACCCCTTGCTATCGTAAAGAAGCAGGCACTTATCGCGCCGAAGAAAGAGGTATGATAAGAGGACACCAATTCAATAAGATAGAAATGGTCCAATACGCTCATCCCGATCACTCTAAAGAAGCGTTTGAAGAATTGGTCGGCAAAGCCGCTTCTATCGTCGAAAAACTCGGTCTTCATTTCCGCATAAGCAAACTTGCCGCGGGCGACTGTAGCGCAAGTATGGCTCGTACCTACGATATAGAAGTGTGGATCCCTTCTATGGGTATTTACAAAGAAGTCAGTTCGGTAAGCAACGCAAACGATTATCAAGCAAGACGTAACAATACCAAGTTCCGCAATAGCGTTACGGGTAAAAACGAATATGTGCATACCTTAAACGGTTCGGGTCTTGCGACCAGTCGCGTTATCCCCGCTATCGTAGAGCAATACCAAAATGCGGACGGCAGCGTTACCGTACCCGAAGTTTTGCGTAAATATACGGGATTTGACGTTATCAAATAATAATTAAAAATCAAACGAAAGGCTGTGATGTTCACAGCCTTTTTTTGTGGGGGAATATATAATATCAATGCGCTTGCAAAGCAAGCAATGAATTGCAATCTAACGGTTGCGTGAATTGACCTAACGGTCATGAATTGCCTTACGACATGAATTGCGCCTAACGGCACGTTGTGGTAGCAATTCAAATCATGGAGCGAAGCGAGAAATCAAGGCGAAGCCAAATCATGACGGTATCGCCGTCAAATCATTACCAAAATGCGGACGGTAGCGTTACCGTACCCGAAGTTTTGCGTAAATATACGGGATTTGACGTTATCAAATAATAATTAAAAAAACGAACGAAAGGCTGTGATGTTCACAGCCTTTTTTTTGAGAGTAAAACATACCTGTGAGTATCGATTTACGGTTTATTTTTTCGTTTTTCTTTAGAAATACGGGCTTGCCCGTCAAATCGAGCGGCAGCGGTGTTGCACCCTTGGGATAATCACAAAGTGATTAGACCGAGAAAGGGGGTTTGATTACGCACAAAGAAACGCTTATAAGCGTTACGACTGCGTAATGGGGGTTTTTAGACTTATGTTTTCGTAATAGCCCATATTTGTCTTACAAGGACTATAAAATCAAAACAAAAATAATAAACCATAATCATTTTTTAAAAACCCCCATTTTATCGTCGTAGCCTTGTTAAACCAAGTCTACTTTGGATAAAATCAAGCCCCCTTTCCCGTCGCTTTGCGACAAGGGTGCAACCCCGCTTCGCTCGTTAGGACACGACTTTGGTCGTGGACTCCGTCTTCGACGATAAATAAGATCCTTCGACTTCGCTCAGGATGAAGCACAAACGAAAGCGAAAATGCACTTGTATATTTTCGCACTTGGTCTATCGTCACCCTGAGCATCGTCGAAGGGTCTATATCCGCTTTAAAAACCCGTCAAAAATCCAAGAAGATTTTTGACGGAGACGAATAAGCCGTCCAATAAACGCAGGCTTTACGCTTGCGTAAAGTCGAGTCAAAGGACGTGCTTATGAGTCGGCAGTGCGGTGAATTATAACAGTATCCGTTAGGATACTCTTTCCGACAGGAAAGAATTGCAAAGCAATGGCTATAATTATAATTGTTGCACTTATTAAAGTTATCCATATTAAAAATCCGATAATCTTTTGAGATGGTGAAAAATTATCTAAAAATTAATAAAAACATAGTAAAAATTTAATGTGGTTTTCGGGGCAAAATTGTGGTTGACATTGGTTTACTTTTCTTTTTATAATATATACTGTCGTAATATGCGCTATTGTCGGCGGTCGTAATTTTTTAACGGGTTAAACTACGTTTAAAAGACTGCAAAATAAGGCAAAAAGTCGCAATTTTCGATTAATTCGGTAAATATTCGGATAATATCCGTTTTGGAGGAACCAAAAACATGGCAGAAATGATGCACAAAGTAATGTATGGCAAGACCGAGCGTTATAGTTTTTCTAAAACCAAAGACGTTCTCGAATTGCCTTATTTGATGGAGTTGCAGAAAGATTCGTACAAGAAGTTCATGGAAGAGGGTATTCGTGAAATTCTCGACGAGTTTTCACCAATCATCCACAAGGCGACCGGCGGCGGTCAAGAACGTTTCGTTTTGGAGTTCGGAGATTATCACTTCGAGCAACCCAAATACAGCGCAAGAGACTGTAAGTGCAAATACGTTACCACTTATAGCGCGCCTTTGAAAGTAAACGTTAAACTCACTTTGAGAGAAAAGGGCGACCAAATACTTACCAAGGAAATATTTATGGGCGAATTCCCTTTGATGACGGATACCGCTTCCTTTATCATCAACGGTGCGGAAAGAGTAGTCGTATCTCAAGTAGTAAGAAGCCCCGGCGTTTATTGCGAAAAGACTTTCGATAAAAACGGCGATCCTGTTTTCGCTACCACCGTTATCCCCAAAAACGGCGCTTGGTTAGAGTTCGAGCATGACAGCGCGGGCGTTTTATACGTTCACGTCGACCGCAAGAAAAAGATCACCGCTACTTTGTTGTTGAGAGCGTTGGGTTTGGTCAAGGACGAAGATATAATCGGAGTTTTCGGCGATGACGAACTTATCGTTAAAACCATGGAAAAGGATAGAGAGTCGGATAGAGATTTCACAAACGCTAAAACCGAACTTTACAAGAATATCCGTAACGGCGAAGTTATCACCCCCGAAGGCGTCAACGCGCACATACCCGCTATTTTCTACGACAAAAAGCGTTACGATCTTTCGAGAGTAGGCCGTAATAAATATAACAAGAAATTATCTCTTGCCCGTCGTATTGCGGAAAGAGAACTTGCCGAAGACATCATAGACAAAGAGTCCGGCGAAGTTTTATATACCAAAGGCACCGTGCTTTCTTACGAAGAAGCGATGGGCGTACAAAACAAAGGTATCAACGTGGCTTACGTTTACGGCGACGATCGTACCAAAGTTATGATCATCGGTAACAACCACGTAGACCTTTCCGCTTACGTATCGGTAGATCCCAAAGAATTGGGCATTTTGGAAATGGTCCACTATCCCACTTTAATGGAAATTTGGAAAGATCTCACCGACGAAGAATCTAAATTGCAAGCGGTAAGAGACAACGTCGCAAGACTCGTTTGCAAGCAAATCAAGATGGACGATATAGTTTCTATCGTAAACTACAACGTAGCGTTACGTCACGGCGTAGGTTTTACCGACAATATCGACCACCTTTCCAATAGACGTATAAGAGCCGTTGGCGAACTTTTACAACTCGAAGTTCGTAAAGGCTTCCAAAATATGGAACGTCAAATTATGGAAAAGATGAACACCACGACTTCCGAAAACGCGGATATAGGCAAGTTTATCAACGTCAAACCCGTTTCGGGCAAAGTCAAAGAGTTCTTTAACACCAACCAACTTTCCCAATTCATGGACCAACAAAACCCCATAGCCGAACTTACTCACAAGAGAAGATTGAGCGCGTTGGGACCCGGCGGTTTGAATAGAGAAAGAGCTGGCGTAGAAGTAAGAGACGTTCACCACTCCCACTACGGAAGATTGTGTCCTATCGAGACCCCCGAAGGTCAAAACATCGGTTTGGTCAGTTCGTTGGCTACTTACGCAAGAGTAAACGAATACGGCTTTATCGAAACTCCGTATCGTAAAATAGACAAAGCGACGGGCATCGTTACCGACGAGATCGAGTATATGACCGCCGACGTAGAAGATAACTACATCATTGCTCAAAGTATCGAACCTTTGGACGCGGAAGGCAGATTAGCCAACCCCACGGTTGCCGCTCGTATAAGAGAAGATATCCGCAACGTCCCTTCCAAAATGGTCGACTATTTAGACGTATCACCCAAGCAACTTGTTTCGGTAGCGGCGTCCTTGATACCCTTCCTTGAAAACGACGACGCAAACCGTGCTTTGATGGGATCTAACATGCAAAGACAAGCGGTTCCTCTTATCCATCCCGAAGCGCCTATCGTTGCTACGGGTATAGAGCATAAAGTCGCGACCGACTCGGGCGTTATGATCTTGGCGGAGTTTGACGGTACCGTTACCCACGTTTCGGCTAACTTCATCACCGTACAAGCGGACGACGGTTACGAGAAGACTTACGAACTTCACAAGTTCGAGCGTTCCAACCACGAGACCTGCGTCAACCAACATCCTATGGTAAAAGTAGGACAAAGAGTTCAGAAAGGCGACGGCTTGGCGGACGGACCCAGCACCGAAAACGGCGAATTGGCTTTGGGTAGAAATATCCTTATCGGCTTTATGACTTGGGAAGGTTACAACTACGAAGACGCTATTTTGATTTCCGAAGAGTTGGCAAGAGACGACGTATTTACTTCTATCCACATCAGTATTTACGACACCGAAGCGCGTAACACCAAACTCGGCGACGAAGAGATCACGAGAGATATTCCCAACCGTGGCGAAGATATGCTCAAAGACCTTGACGAAGATGGTATCATAAGAGTTGGCGCGGAAGTTCGCGCGGGCGATATATTGGTAGGTAAGGTAGCGCCTAAAGGCGAAGCCGACCCCAGCCCCGAAGAAAGATTGCTCCGTTCCATATTCGGCGAGAAGTCGAGAGACGTTAGAGACGTTTCCTTGGTAGTTCCGCACGGCGAACATGGTATAGTAGTCGACGTTCAAGTATTCACCAAAGAGAACAAGGCGGATATGAACAGCAACAGCAAGAAACTCGTACGCGTATTTATCGCTCAAAAGAGAAAACTCGGCGTAGGCGATAAGATGGCGGGACGTCACGGAAACAAGGGCGTCGTTTCGAGAGTATTGCCCAAAATGGATATGCCTTTCATGGCGGACGGCACGGCTTTACAAATAGTTTTGAACCCCTTGGGCGTTCCTTCCCGTATGAATATCGGTCAGGTTTTGGAAGTGCACTTAGGTTTGGTTTGCAAAACTGCCAATTTGAAGATAGCGACCCCCGTTTTCGACGGTGCGGAAGAATATGAAATAAGACAACTTCTCGAAGAAAACAAACTACCCACCGACGGTAAGATGCAACTCTACGACGGAAGAACGGGCGAACCTTTCGAGAACAAAGTTACTGTCGGCTATATGTATATGCTTAAACTTATCCACTTGGTCGACGATAAGATCCACGCAAGAAGTACCGGCGCTTACTCGCTCATTACTCAACAACCCCTCGGCGGTAAAGCCAAATTCGGCGGTCAACGTTTGGGCGAAATGGAAGTTTGGGCTATCGAAGCATACGGCGCCGCTAACGTATTGCAAGAAATGTTGACCGTTAAGTCGGACGACGTAAGCGGTAGAGAAAGAGCGTACGCTTCTATCACCAAGGGACAAAACATAAGCGAACCCGGTATACCCGAATCGTTTAGAGTTTTGGTAAGAGAAATGCGCAGTTTGTGTCTTGACATCAAACCTTTGGGCGAGAACAAGCAAGAAATCCCCGATACGATCATCGACGAAGCGTACGGCGATAACGAACCCAAAGATATCAAGGATATCGATCTCGAAACCATTATCAGCGACTACACCCAAGACGGCGCGACCGACGACGAAGTCGTATCCGGCGACGAATTGGATGAAGACTTGCTCTACGGCGACGACGACGATTTGACCGGTGGCGGTCTCTTCGACAGTCTCGGCGACGACGACGATTTGCTTTGAGAGGACGGAGGTAGTTTAGATGTTTGAAGTAAACAATTTTGAATCCATAAAAATAGGTATCGCTTCACCCGAAAAGATGTTGGAATGGTCCAGCGGTGAAGTAACTAAACCCGAAACTATAAATTACAGATCCCAAAAGCCCGAAGTAGGCGGTTTGTTCTGCCAAAAAATATTCGGACCCGTTAAGGACTGGGAATGCGCGTGCGGTAAATATAAGCGTATTCGCAATAAAGGTATAGTATGCGATAAGTGCGGCGTAAGAGTCGAACCCAGCAAGGTAAGACGTGAAAGAATGGGTCATATAGACCTTGCCGCTCCCGTCGCTCACCTTTGGTATCTCAAAGGCGCGCCTAGTCGCATCGCTACCGTTCTCGATATGCCCCCCAAGGACGTCGAACACGTAGTATATTATGCAAGTTATGCGGTAACCGACCCCAAGAATACCGATCTTTTAAAGAAACAAGTACTCAACGAAAGCGAATATAGAGAAGCCGTCGAAAAGTACGGTTACGGCTCTTTCGAAGTAGGTATGGGCGCCGAAGTTATCAAGCAATTCCTTATGGAAGTGGACATTGACGCCGAAGTCGCCGAATTGCGCAAGGCGATCGCTCAAGACCAAAATTCCAACAAGGAAAACGACAAGTCCCCCAAGAGAATGAAATTGGCAAAGAGACTCGAGGTCTTGGAAGCCTTCAAAGAAACGGGTAGCAAACCCGAGTGGATGATCTTGGATAGACTTCCCGTATTGCCCCCCGAATTGCGTCCTATGGTACCCTTGGAAGGCGGCAGATACGCTACAAGCGACTTAAACGACTTATATCGTTACGTTATAAGCCGTAACAACAGATTGAAAAACTTCGTTGCGAGCAACGGCGTAGACGCCATGATCCGCAACGAAAAACGTATGCTTCAAGTTGCGGTAGACAACCTTATCGACAACGCAAAGCGCACCAAGTCCACCACTTCTCGTTCTCACGAGTTGAAGTCCTTGACCGCGATGTTAAGAGGTAAACAAGGTCGTTTCCGTCAAAACTTGTTAGGTAAGCGTGTCGACTATTCGGGTCGTTCGGTTATCGTAGTCGGTCCCGAATTGAAACTTTATCAATGCGGTTTGCCTAAAGAAATGGCTCTTGAATTGTTCAAACCCTTTATTATGCGTCAACTCGTAGAAGAAGGTTTTTGCAACAATATCCGCGCGGCAAAGAGATTTGTCGAAAGAGCGCGTCCCGAAGTTTGGGATATTCTCGACGACGTAATTAAGGATCACCCCGTATTGTTGAACCGTGCGCCTACCTTGCACAGACTCGGTATCCAAGCGTTCGAGCCCGTATTGGTAGAAGGCAGAGCGTTAAAGTTGCACCCCTTGGCTTGTACCGCTTTTAACGCCGACTTCGACGGCGACCAAATGGCAGTACACCTTCCTTTGTCCATCGAAGCGCAAACCGAAGCAAGATTTTTGATGCTTAGCACCAACAACATCTTGAAGTTGTCCGACGGTAAACCTATCGTTTCTCCTACTCAAGATATGGTTTTGGGTAGTTACTATCTTACCATCGTTAAACCTTACGGACCCAAAGGCGACGACGAGAGCGAACTTGACTATAAACGCCGTACCGAACGTACCTTTGCTTCGGTCGAAGAAGCCAAAATGGCTTATCAAACCAAGACTATCGACTTGCAAAGTTTGGTAAACGTAAGAGTTTCCAAAGAGATCAACGGCAAGATGGAAAGCAAGATAATAAGAACTACCGTCGGTAGACTTATCTTTAACGAAGCGATCCCGCAAGACTTGCATTTCGTTCCGAGAGACACCGTTTCTCAACAACTCGATTTGGAAATCGACTTCTTGGTAGGCAAGAAGCAATTACAACAAATAGTAGACCACTGCTATAAATATAAAGGAAGTACCGTTACCGCCGACGTTTTGGATAAGATCAAAGCGCAAGGTTACAAGTACTCGACTATCGGTTCTTTGACCACCAGCGTTTTCGATATGACCATTCCCGCAGCAAAGAAGGAAATGATCGAAAAAGGTGAAAAAGAAGTCGAAAAACAACAAAAATATTACGAAAGAGGTCTTATCACCAACGAAGAAAGAGAGCATAAGGTCGTTGAGATATGGACGAAAGTTACCGACGACGTTAAGAATCTCTTAAACGATACGTTAGATACCTTTAACCCCATCAAGATGATGATGGATAGCGGCGCTCGTGGTTCTATCGAGCAAACCAGACAGCTTGCGGGTATGCGTGGATTGATGAAAGATCCTTCGGGTAAAACTATCGAACTTCCCGTTAAATCCAACTTCCGTGAAGGTTTGTCCGCATTGGAATACTTCATTTCTTCACACGGTGGTCGTAAAGGTTTGGCGGATACCGCTTTGAAGACTGCGGAATCCGGTTACTTGACCCGTCGTTTGGTCGAGATCGCTCAACCTATCATCGTTATGGAAAAGGACTGCGGCGACAAGCGCGGATTTGACGTAGAACCTATCTACGGCGCTCGTAATTCGGTCATCGAAGAGTTGAAGACGAGAATAGCGGGTCGTTTCTCTATCGGTGAGATTTGCGATCCTAATACCGGTGAAGTTTTAGTCCCCGCCGATACCCTTATCACTCAAGATATGGCGGAAGCCGTACAAAAGTCGGGTATTACCAAAGTTAATATCAGAAGCGCTCTTTCTTGTAAGCATCCTTACGGTATTTGCGCTAAATGTTACGGCGCCAACATGGGTAGCGGTAGCATCGTTAAGATAGGCGAAGCCGTCGGTATCATCGCGGCACAATCCATCGGTGAACCCGGTACTCAGTTGACCATGCGTACCTTCCACACCGGCGGTGTTGCAGGCGCGGACGATATAACCACCGGTCTTCCCAGAGTTCAAGAGTTGTTCGAGTGCCGTAACGGTAAAGCCGAAGCGATGATCTCCACCATAAGCGGTGTTGTCAGCAAACAAGACAAAAACAAGAGAGTCGCTATCACTGTTACCCCGCAAAACGGCAACGAGCCTATTACTTACGAACCGCCTTATAACGCCAAGATCTTGGTAAACGACGGCGATATAGTAGAACCCGGTACCCAACTTACCAACGGTTCTATTAAACTTAAAGAATTGTTGGCTGCAAAGGGCGTAAAGGGCGTTCAAGATTACCTTATCAAGGAAGTTTTGAAGGCATACCTTTCCGCAGGCGTTACCATCAACGATAAGCATATCGAGATAATTATCCATCAAATGCTTCGTAAAGTACGCGTCGAAAAACCCGGCGATACCAACTTGTTACCCGGCGAACTTATCGACGAAGCGAGATATAACGAGATCGTCAACGAAGTCCTTGAAAAAGGCGGTCAACCCGCAATGGTCAAGAGAACCATATTGGGTATTACCAAAGCGTCTTTGGCAAGCGAATCCTTCTTGTCGGCGGCATCCTTCCAAGAGACCACTCACGTTCTTACGGACGCCGCTATCAAAGGCAAGGTCGATCCTTTGCGCGGACCTAAAGAAAACGTGCTTTTGGGTAAACTTATCCCCGCGGGTACCGGTTTGAAGAGATACAACAGTATAACCGTAATGCCCGTCAATACTTTAAGCGAAGCACCCATCGATATTCCCGACATCGGCGAAGACGAATAATAAGATCCTTCTCTTGGGGTGAAAGTCCCCAAGAGAATTTACTTTAAGATTATGTTAGAAAATACCAGATTAGTAACCAGCGAAAGCGTGACCGAAGGACATCCCGATAAAGTTTGCGACACCGTGTCTGACGCGATTTTGGACGAAGTTTTAAGAGCGGACCCAAACGGTAGATGCGCTTGCGAAACTTGTGCTACCACCGATACTCTTATGATATTCGGGGAAATTTCGACCACTGCAAAGATAGACGTTGAAGCGATTGCCCGTAAAGCCATAAAAGAGATCGGATACGAGTACGATAATTTGGGGTTCGATTTCAACTGCGAAATAATAAACAAAGTTCATCAACAATCGGGCGATATTGCAATGGGCGTGGACGAAAGTGCCGAAGCGAGAGCGGGAGATACTTACGTTTACGATAGAATAGGCGCGGGCGATCAAGGTATGATGTACGGATTTGCTTGTAACGAAACGCCTTCGTTTATGCCTTTACCCATCACTCTTGCTCACGAACTTACCGCAAGACTTACCGAAGCGCGTAAATCGGGCGAGATACCTTGGTTAAGACCCGACGGCAAAGCGCAAGTTACCGTAGAATACAAAGGAAACGAACCTAAAAGAATACATACGATAGTCGTTTCCACTCAACACGCGGACGGCATAAATCACGATCTTATCGTCAAAACCGTAGTGGAAAAGATCATCAATAAGGCTGTGCCTTCCGATCTTATAGACGGCAGAACGCGTATTTTCGTCAATCCTACGGGTCGTTTCGTAATAGGCGGTCCCAACGGTGATAGCGGTCTTACGGGTAGAAAGATAATCGTCGACACGTACGGCGGATATTGTCCCCACGGTGGCGGCGCGTTTTCGGGCAAAGACCCCACGAAAGTGGATAGAAGCGCGACTTACTATGCAAGATACGTTTGCAAAAACGTAGTTGCGGCGGGACTTGCCGAGCGTTGTATGTTAGAGTTGAGTTACGCTATCGGCGTAGCAAAGCCCATTTCTTTGAGAGCGTATACCTATGGTACCGGCGTTGTCGAAGACCAAGTTCTCGAAAAGATAATATCCAAAGTCTTTGATTTCCGCCCCGCGGCTATCATAGACAACTTAAAATTGCGTACCCCCATATACTCGACCACAACCAATTACGGGCATTTCGGAAAGAGATATTTGCCTTGGGAAAACACGGATAAGGTCGACGCTTTAAAAACCGCTTATAACGAAATACAAGCGAAAAATGGAAATTAAAGGTAGTATAGAAGGTATAGTTTTTAGAAATGCGGAAAACGGTTACACCGTTGCCGCGGTGGATGTCCACGGATTAATGATCACAGCCGTGGGCATTTTTCCACCTATAACCGAAGGCGAAACGGTTACCCTTATCGGGGACTATAAAGAAAATTCTCGTTACGGTCAACAGTTCGTAGTACAAGAAGTAGTCATCACGCCCCCAAAATCAAAGGAAGGGATAATGAGATATTTATCAAGCGGACTGTTTAAAGGCATAGGCGACGTTACCGCTTCGGCTATCGTCAAAAAATTTGGCGAAGAAACCTTTGATATTATCGAGTTTAACCCTTTAAGGCTTGCCGAAATAAGGGGGATAAGCGCAAAAAAAGCCAAGGAAATAGGGGAAAAGTTTTACGAAATGAGAAGCGTGCAACGGGCGATAATGTTTTTGACCCATTATAACGTTTCTTTAAATTTGGCTCTAAAAATTTATAGAGTTTACGAAGCCAATACCGAATCTATCATACAAACCAACCCGTATCGCATAGTAGGCGATATCGAAGGCGTAGGCTTTAAAACTGCGGATACCATAGCGATGAGTCTGGGTATCGAAAAAAACGATCCAAATCGCATAAAAGCGGGCATAAGACACATTTTAGACGACGTTGCCGCAAGATCGGGACACACCTATTTGCCGTCGGGTAGAGTTTTTAAAGAACTTAAAAAACTGCTTGCATTAGACGACGACACCGACGAACTTATAGGCTCGGCTATGGAAGATATGGAATTTAACGAAGAGTTAGTCAGAATATCTTTTGATGGTTGCGTTTCGGGATTGATGCTCGATAAGTACTATAAAATGGAAACGAGCATTGCAAAAAGGCTCGTCAAGATAATGAGCGAAGGAAGATCTTTGGATCTCAATTTGGATAGAGAGATCGCTTCGTTTGAATATAACTACAAAATAAGTCTGCACCAAAGACAAAAAGAAGCCGTAGAAGCGGCTATAAATTACGGTAGCGTTATCATAACCGGCGGACCCGGTACGGGTAAAACTACCATTATAAAATGTATTATCTTTATCCTTGAACGTATGGGGATAAGTTACGCTTTGACCGCGCCTACGGGAAGAGCGAGCAAAAGAATGAACGAAGCGACAGGCCGTCCCGCGTCTACGATACATAGACTTTTGACGGTAAACCGCATGGGCGGTAGGACGACTTTCGTACATAACGAAAATAATCCGCTTACTCAAGACGTGTTGATAGTCGACGAAACGTCAATGGCGGACGAGTTCATTTTAAACGCCTTGTTAAAAGCGCTCGATCACGGGACAAAATTGATTTTCGTAGGGGATAAAGACCAGTTGCCGTCGGTCGGAGCGGGTTGTGTTCTTGCGGATATGATCTCGTCTAAATTGATACCCGTCGTGGAACTTACACATATTTACCGTCAAGCCGAAGGCAGTTTTATCATCAGCAACGCACACCTTATAAACAAGGGGATTTTGCCCGAACCCGATAGGACGAGCAAAGACTTTTTCTTTGATTATCAAGAAGACGAAGGGGTGGCGCTCGAGCATACCGTACAATTCGTAACCACGAGATTGCCCAAATTTTTAAACGTTTCCCCCGACGAGATACAAGTACTTGCACCCTTAAAAATAGGCACGGCGGGCGTAAATAACCTAAATAAGTGCTTGCAAGAAGCCATAAATCCCCCGTCGAAAGAAAAGTCCGAGTTGACCGTCGGGATGCACGTTTTGAGAGAAGGGGATAGGGTCATACAAATAGCCAACAATTACGATATAGAGTGGTATAGGGACTACAACGGAGAGATAACTAACGGCGCCGGCGTATTTAACGGCGATATAGGTAAAATAGAAGAAATAGACAAAGGGTCTATGAAACTTGTCGTTAAGTTCGAAGACGAAAGGGTCGCCGAGTATTCCGCCGAAGAAATAGACCAGTTGGCTCTATCTTATTCCATAAGCGTACACAAAGCGCAAGGCTCGGAATTTAAAGCCGTCGTATTGGTGATAAGTAGATATAATCCGATGGTTTTATCTAAAAATCTATTCTATACCGCTGTAACGAGAGCGAAAGATTTGGTCGTCGTCGTGGGCAACAAAGAAAACGTCGCGAGAATGACCAAAAACAGATATACCGAAAAGCGTTTGACCGCTTTGGTGAATTTTATAAACGAAGAATTGCGTTAGCAATTGTTATAATTATAGATAATACTTTCGCACTTTGTCTATCGTCATGTTGAGCGTAGCCGAAACATCTAATTAAAAAGGGCTATCCTTATTTAAAAACCCGTCAAAAATCCAAAAAGATTTTTGACGGAGACGAATAAGTTCTCTAAAAAACGCAGTCTTTACGCTTGCGTTAAGACAAGTCTTAAAAGATACTTATGAGTCGTTGAGCGTAGTCGAAACATCTTTTCTATCGTCGCAGACGTAGTCCACGACCAAAGTCGTGTCCTAACGAGCGAAGCGGGGTTGCACCCTTTCGACCGTTTGCGGTCGAAGGAAAGGGGGATTGTCTGCGCACAAAGAAGGCAATCTTTGATTGACTTCGACTGCGGAGAGGGGGTTTTTATACTTTTGTTATTGTAATAAACCAAATTTATCTTACAAGGACTGTAAAATCTAAACAAAAATAATAAACCATAATCATTTTTTAAAAACCCCCATTTTGCAGTCGTGATGATTAAAAATCATCTCTTTGTGCAAAATCAAGCCCCCTTTCCCGTCGCTTTGCGACAAGGGTGTAAACGCTTACGCTTTCAAGGCGAAACTGTTCCCATTCCCACGTCGGACGCCATTTTATCGTCATTGATGAGATACTTCGACTACGGTCTTTGACCTTTAAAATGGTACAACTATTTAGAACAATTTTTTCTTTTTTAGTGACAAATTTTTAGTAAGTGGGGGTGTTTGCAAAGGGGGATTCTTCCCCCTATTGCAAAGTCTCTACGCTTTTATCGGAGTCTCGTATTTTATACTACTGTGCGGTCTTTCGTAATTGTAATAATGCACGTAATATTTTAAGATCATCTCAAATGTCGTAACATCGTAATCATCAATCTTTCCTATCTCCGTTTTTAATGTCTTCCAAAATGTCTCTATATAACAGTTATCTACTGGTTTATGTGGTCTGGACATACTGTGTATGATTCCTTCACTACTTAAGTACTCATAAAAAGTTTTACTAACAAACTGAGTCCCTCTGTCGGTTGTTATCATATCCGGCTTTCTATATTTGCTTAAACCTTCTTTTATGCATTCTATAGCTGTTTCTTTCGTTTGTATGTTCGAGATGCTTACTGCTATACAGATCTTTGTATTAACGGATATTATCCCGCATAGATAATATTTCTTTTTCTTTAATTTTATCTCCGAAAAATCCATACTCCATATATCCAAGCTTTTTCTTTCGTTCTGATTTAATTGACTAAATATATTCTCTTGTATGTATTTTTCCGTCTCTTTTGAGGTGTTTACGTTAGTTCCTTTTCTCCTTCCGTATTTGGATACCAGTCCATACTTCTTCATTATTTTACTTATTTTGTATTCGCTTATATCCAATCCTTCTTTTTGTAATTCCTTTCTTAAACTCCTTCGTCCGAATATCCCCAAATGTTTTTTGAATATGCGTTTTACTGCTTGCTCTTCTTTTATTGCATTCTTTTTAGGCTTTTCTTTATAAAAAAGAGACGATACCGATATACCCAATAGTTCGCATACTTTACGGACGGGATAACTTCTTAGTTCCTTTTTAGCAAAAGCTATTTTTTCCCTTTGAGTTCCGCAAAGTATGCTATTGCTTTTTTTAATATCTCATTCTCCATTTCTAAATTTTCTTTTTCTTTTTGAAGTCTCCTTAATTCGGATCCGGGCAATACTCCCGAAGTGTTAAAATAATCTGCTCCATATTGATCATACTCTTGTACCCAACGATATACCGTTTGTCTGTCAACGTTTAATAGCGTATATACTTCTTTCGGCTTCATTATCTTGCTCTTCATTAAGTGTACTGCCGCCAACTTGAAATCTTTGGTGTATTCTCTTCGTATCCCTTTTGGCATAATGTTTCTCCTTCACAATTTTGTCATTTGGCATTGTTACAGTTTTATTATACCACGTTCCTTCGCTCAGTATGACGAACCACTAAGAACAAGGCTATAATCGTCATCCTGAGCTTGTCGAAGGATCTATATCCGCTTTTAATGCGAAACTATCTCCCGTTTTATTGACTTTTTCTTAAAAATACAACAACCGCAAAAAAACGCTTTACAAAATTCGTTTAGCAATATATAATTTATAGTACTAAAATATAACCTTGCTTATCCGAGGCGTAGCCGATGGATAGGCCAATAGACCAAAAGGAGGCAAAAATGAATTCGTATGAACTAATGTACATCTTGGACGGCACCTTAGACGAAGAGAAAAAGAACGCTTTATGTGAAAAATTCTCATCCTTGATTTCTACGTTGGGCGGCACGATCACCGAGGATAGAAAACTCGGTATGAAGAAGTTTGCGTATAGGATCAATTTCCAATACGAAGGTTTCTACGTCGTAACCAATTTTGATATCGAAGGCGACAAAATTGCCGAGATCGAGAGACAATTGGGCATTACCGATGGCGTCGTACGTCATATGGTAGTTCGTAAATAAGGAGGATAAGATGAATAAAGTATTACTTATCGGAAACCTTACCAGAGATCCCGAATTGACCAAGACCAATAATGACCTTAGCGTTTGCAGATTTACCGTTGCCGTATCTCGTCGCTTTGGCACCAACGAGACTGATTTCTTTAATATCATCGCTTGGCGTGCAACTGCGGACAACTGCGCTAAATTCTTGCGTAAAGGCAGCAAAGTAGCAATAAGCGGTTCTATCCAAACCCGCTCTTACGACGCTAACGACGGCACTAAACGTTACGTTACCGAAATCGTAGCCGAAGAAGTGCAATTCTTATCCACTCGTGGAAGTAACGACGAAGAAGCGCCCATGGGCGATATCAAACCCGTTGACGACTCTCTTCCTTTCTAATTTAGAGGTGAAAAATGAACAATAAAGTTAATAACGATGAAAAACAAGTAAAGCGTCCCCCCAGAAAGATAAACAAAAAGAAAGTTTGTCAATTCTGCGTAGAGAAGACCGACGACGTAGATTACAAAGACGTGGCTAAACTCAAGAAGTATCTTCAAGAGAACGGCAAGATCGCTCCTCGTCGCTCCACCGGCGTATGCGCAAAGCATCAAAGAGCGTTGACCACCGCTATCAAGAGAGCGCGTTGCATGGCTTTGATACCTTTCAAAGGCAACATAAGAGGCGACAACTAATCAACAAAAACAAAATTAAAACCATCGCTTTAGTGCGTCAGTAATAGGGATTATTACTGACGCACTATTTATATTTGCCTATCGGCAAGTTATATTGCTTACGCAGTTATATTTTGCTACGCAAAGTTATATTTACCCACAGGGTAAGTTATGGCAAATATAATATAACTTTGACTGCAAGTCAAAATATAACTTTTAGAATTACTTTAAAAATATAACTGTTTGCTATGCAAACAATATCACTTTACTTAAAACTTAATTTATGCAATACAGTTGTGTTTTGCAAAGAAAAAATGAAAAGAGTAGCAGAAACTTGCTACTCTTTTATAATGTTTAAAAAATCCCTATGGGACACGCACTTTTGCGATGGTTTTTTATTTTGAAAGTCAATTATAATAGTTATATTGTAAGTTTAATTTAATAGTTATAATTATTTATAATAATCTAAAGGTTTTGTCGTAGATACCTAAAACTATGATTTGATTTTATTAAGCGAATAGATTTTATAAATTTGTTTTTAGTTTTCCGCCCGAGACTAACAAAACCACTTTGCCGTAGATTTGGCTGGATTTGATAGGACCGTAATCTTCGCTGTCTATACTGTTGCCCCTATTGTCGCCCAAAACGAAATATTCGCCTTCTTGCATGGTGTGTGTGTAATTGTTTCCTACGCCTACCGACGACCATTTGTATATGAATTTGTCTTCTTTTACGTTGTTGACGTACAATTCGCCCCCTACGAAACTTACCGTATCACCGGGGCAAGCCACTATGCGTTTGATTATTGCAACGTAGTTTTCGCTCGATTCTCTTTCGTCGTTGACCGTAACTTTTACCCCCAAAATGGGCAAATTTTGCATAAATTCCGAGAAGGTAACCTTTTTACTCGACGGGTTTAAAGACTCGTCGTTTGCTTCCCCCGTCGGCGGACGATAATAAACTATTACGTCCCCTTTTTCAAGGTTTTTGGCTTGGCGATAAACGTAAACTTTGTCCCCTTCTTCGTGGATGGTCGGCGCCATTGACGAGCCTTTGACCGCAAGGGGAGTTATTACGAACTGCCTTAAAACGCCGACTATGGTTACGGCGATAATAAAGAGCAGTATCAATTCGATGATGAGTATCAATAGTTTTCTTGGTGTAAAAGATTCTTCCATATATATAATTATATCCAAAGCATATTGTTGAATAGTACGTTTTCGGCATTGATAAATTCTATTTTTTTCATATCGTCCCAAGATTCCATATTTAAGTTTGCGTCGTTACGGAAGTCTTGCGGTGAGAATATCATTTTTTGCCAATTTACACTGCTTTCCAAGTTAAAACTTGCCGAGTAATTTTTGTATCCGTCTCTCTCGACCGTTATGCGCACGGTGATCCTTTTGCTATATAGCGAATAAGCGGCTATTTGCAATTTTCCGTCCGTGTTCAATCTTCTCGTTTCCCCGACGTTATATCCTACTAAAATGCCTTGATTTACGCTTATACCGGGTATGCCGTTTTGACTCTTTTTGACCGACAAAACGTCGTCTTGTAAAACTACGTCGTCAAAAGTTTCGGCAACGAAACAGTTTTCCATTTCGGTATCGTAAAGTAATCTTATCGGCGTCAACTTGTTACGATAAAGTTTAAGGTCGTCAAGTTCCACCCTTATAGGGGTAGACGCTATTTCCACGCCGTCGCGATAAAGAACGTTTGCGTAAGCGTATACGATCTTGTCCGTTTCGCATATATCTATTTGGAAATTGTAGTCGTCTTCGTTTTTGCCCGCCAAACAGTGCCAATTACGATATTCGGGATTGGACTCGTCGTAAGAGTAGTAAAGGCTGACTAATTGCGCCTTTTTATCGCTCTCGTCGGGATCGACTCTAAACGTCAAATTGCCGTCTTCGATAGAGTAGGTCATATCCGGTCTTTTGGGGATTTCCTTTCTTGCCGAATATCTACCTTCTACCCATCTCCACATAGAATTGTAAACGGTTTCGGTTATTTGATTTGATAATCTATTTGCAACTATCGTGGAACAAAGAGATTGTTCGGGCAAAAGTTTGACTATCGAATCGAGACGGTCAAACTCGCTACTCGGATTATTTGCCGCCATAACCAAAAGTACGGGACAAGCCACGAATTTGACGTATGCTTGCGGAGAAAGTGCCATTTCCCATTTGTGGAAGTTGTCGTCCATAACGTCTTCTTTGTTGCGACTGTAACCCAAATAGTAACTAAAACCGCTACCTAAAACGCTCATACCGCCGTATACTCGGTTGTCCATTGCGACTAATTGCCAAAGTAGTTCGTTACCGCTTCTTTCGGCAAAGCAAACGGGTTTTGCTTTTGGAAAGTAGTTTTCCACAAGCGTCAAAAAGCGTCTTAATATCCTTGCCCATAAAAATACGGGGGAAGCAAACGCGTTCGGGGTGCTGTTGTGGAATTTTCCCCTTGCTTTTTTGACTTTTCCGTATTGATATGCGCCTAAATATCTCGTAGACCTTACGCCTTCGCCGTATAGATCGACCATCGCGACGGTATAATCTCTCGACGCCATTTCACGCATATTTTTTTCGTAATCTTGATCGCTGTCTATCTCGGGGATAAACAAAACGAATTTTTGTTTGTTGCGTTGTTGTACGGGCGTTATCAATTTTGCGCACGCTCTAACTTCGCCGTCTTCGTCCGATAAAGCGGTAAAATAGAGCAATCTCTTGATAAATTTTCCGTCCGTTTCACTCGAAACGATGGAATATTCCAAGGGATCTTTTATTGGGTCGAAATCTCGCCAAATTTGTATTGGCGTTAAATAATCCGACGTGTAGCCTTCTTCGGTAAATCCTGTTGAAATCATAATTATCCGACCTTACGGAATAGACCTTCGGCAGTTTCGTCTATACCGTATTCCTTTATATAGTTTTGCAATCTTGCGATGCATTTTTCCTTGTATTTGAGTATAGGGGTCTCGTTTACTCTCATAAACTCTCTGACGAACATGCTCTTTCTGACGTCCGATATTTTTTCGTCCAAAAGTATCTCGGCGATAACTTCGGCTATCATATCGTCAATATCCCCTTTTTCTTCCACGTCAACGAAGTCGAAAGCGTAAATGTTGGTGCTTTTGACGATGTAAGAGTGAAAACTTATTTTTTCGATGATCGCCCCTTCGGTCGCTTCGTGGAAATCCTTTATCCATTTGAGAAAATATCCGGCTATCATATTGATTTTGAACATAGGTCCGTCTATCAACTCTTGCCCTAACGTCCTACCCGTTATATTTTCCATAAGCATCTCTCTATCCGACGCTTTTATTATTTTGGGTACTCTTATTTTGCCTTCGTAACTTCTTATATGTTCCATGTCCGAAACCAAACAATAGTGGTTAGGGTAGATCTTTAAAATATAACGCTCTTTATTTTCGACCTTTTCGACAAACGCGACTTTGCTTTGATGCGCCGTAAATCTTTCGATATCTCTATATCCGTCCATATTGATCTCCTTTACTCTTCTTGCCCGTCGTAATCGACTGCAACGTTTTTCCTTAAGTCTAAATATTTAATAGGGGAAGCGAACTCTACGAAATAGAGATCGCCGTTTGCCCAATGTACGTTATAACGGGATTCTTGCGTTATAAGTACCTTTATCCCGTTTTCCAATACCGCGACAAGATCGTCGCCTTGACAAAGCACGGACGCGCTAACTACCCGTTTGCTATATCTCGTTAGCGTAAGATCTTGACGGTCTTGGGTATATATCGCGCTATTTATCCTTGCGTAGATGCCGTGCGCGACTATTAACCAATGATAGTCGACCTGCCTTTCGTCTTCTTCGGATACTATCTTGAACCCCGCGGGCGTAGGCTCTTCGGCGGAAAGCAAAACTTCGGTTATGCTCGACAAAGGAAGATCGGCAAATTCCCGATGCATTTCTATGTCGCTATTTAGTTTTACCACTCCCCTTTCGGTAACCGTAAAATAGTAATGGGGCAAACACTCTACGTTTATTTCTATCGCCTTTGCGCTTTTGGCGAATATCATCAATTTTTTTATTTTCGCTTGCGGTGTGGCAAACGATATGACGTCGGCAAGCGGATAATAGCCGTCTTCAGTCGGGGTAACTCGTTCGGGAATATTTACCTTGACGTTTTCGGCGACGTCTCCGCTTAAAGTTATCTCGGGCGTATAGTACGCTTTAAACTTTATTATTTCCGCTTCGGGCTCGGGCGTTTCACACGCGAAAAGCATTGCGGAAGTAATTAAAAGTATTAAAGTTATCGCACTAAACTTTACACGAGTCATTTTATCTTGGGTAGTCTTCCTTGTTCAACGTCCCAAACGTCTTGATCGAAATCGGCGTAAGCGTATCTCTTTAATACCAAAGTGGAATAACTTACCACGTTGTCGGAATCCGAGCCGTTAAGTATATTTACGGTACCTAAACGACTGTCGACCAAACAACTGACGAATACGCACTTGTCGACGGCGGTAAACGCGAAAGCGCCCGTCGTGGTGATACTGTCCACGTTTTCTATCGAGCCTAACGCCAATGAGTAGGCTATCTTGCCCGTGTTGCTACCGACGAATCCGCCGATGTTTGCGCTTGAACGGATATAAGCGTCCGTGTAGCAGTTTTCGATAGACGCTTTTGCCGCCGAGTTGTTTCCTACGAATCCGCCGACCAATACGTTTGCGTCGTTGCCGACCGTTTCTTCTATCTCGACCGCATTGTCTAAACGATAGCCGTTATCGTCAAATTTGCCGACGTAAGACGATTGCACGCTACCCGAGTTGTTGCCGACAAATCCGCCTACGTTCGCTATCTTGCCCGCACCCGTCGTATTGCCTTTTATCGACGTTGAACTGTTAGAGTGGACGATAGCCCCCGTATTGTCGCCTATAAGACCGCCTACGTTACGTTTAGCGCACTCGGAATATCCGTCCGTCTTTATCGTGCCGACCTTTGACGTGCAATCGGTCAAGTTTCCGCTATTTTTACCGACAGCACCGCCCACGGTCATTTCTTTTATCGCTTTTACGTTTATTTCTCCGCTAACTTCCGCATTGGTTACCGATACCGCGTTGTCGCCGATGAGACCGCCTACGGTTATCGAGCCGTTTGACGCGCCTAAACATACCGCGGAAATTTTTAGAGTGCCTACAAGATCTTTCATCTCGAATTTAGCACCGCCCGAAGTCTTTGCCGCAATAGAGCCCGCCGTCAACGTAGCGCCGCCCGCTTTGGTTTCCTTGCCGTCTACCAATTCTCTTTGAGAGTTGACGGTAAGATCCAACCAAGACTCTATTTTATTTGCGTTTGCATTTGACGCCGTTCCTATCGCGCCGACCGATACGTTAGCCGCTTTGTAAGCGTCTACGGTCAACGTAGCGCACGCTATCGAAGAATTTGCTTCGCCCGACAAAGTACCCGCCAAAACGCCTATTATCGCCGCTTTGGTGTCCGTTAAAATAAAGGTACCCGAAACGCGTACGTCGCCGTTTTCCAATATACCGCCCGTGGTCTTGCCGACAAGTCCGCCGAACGTCGTACCGTTTGACGTGGACGACAAGTCTTCTAAAGTAGAACTACCGCCTACCATCGCTTTACCTGCGTCCGCGACGATACCGCCGAACGTATAATCCGCTTTAAGGTCAAAGGTGAGAGCGTAGGCGATAAACGTACCGCTTGCGTCCCCCGTCGATTTAGCGCCTATACCGCCTATATTGTGAGCGGTGGTGGACGTGGACGCTATATCCATATTGCCGGTAAACGAAAGGGCGCTTCCGCCGGCGGAAGAACCGAACACTCCGCCTAAAGTCAAACTCTTTGCGTCCGAAACCGAGATCGCCGAAGTTACCGCGCTATCGAATATCCCTTCGGTACTTTCGCCTACCGCACCGCCTATCGTGGCTTTTGCAGTGGTGGGTAAAGTAAAGTTAAAAATAGATGCGACGTCTTTGTTACCTACCGTGAGTTTGGACAATACCGATTTGGAATATCCAACCGCACCGCCGACGTCTACCAATGCCGCCGCGCCGTTTTTAGCGTCAAATTCGTGCATATATAATTTTATAGATACGTCTGCGGACGAGAGATTGCCGAGCAAATATCCAACCGCACCGCCGAAATAGACGTTGTCTTTAGAATATATCGTGACGTCGGCGTCAAGTACGGCGGATAGTTTATCCGCAGTGCCGTTTGCCGAATAAGCGACCGCACCGCCAAGATAATAGTTGTTCAAAACGGTATCTTCAATAGGATTGAAAATATAATACAAGGTGTTTTGATCGTAGCCTGCGCTAACGTTTTTAACGGTACCGCTCGTTCTACCGACTACACCGCCTATCATACTGCCGCCCTTTATCGTCATTACGCCGCTGACTTTTATATCCGAAACGCTACCCCTATCTATGGAAGCGACCGCCGCGCCGACTATAACGCCGTCGTCGTATTCGCCGACTACGTTGACGTCTTTTAAGGTGAAGTTTTTGACTACGCCTTTTGCGCCTACCGCGCCGAAAAGTCCGACGGTGGGAAGATCGGTCTTATAATCGCCCGTGTGGTTTATAGCCAAATTGCTTATGGTTTTGCCGTTACCGTTAAAGTAACCGTTAAAAGCGTTATCGTAATCGAGTCCCGCGCCGTCCGTTTTTTGCGCACTGCATAAAGGCGTCCAACCCCCTACGAAATAAGACATATCCAAGTCGCTTGCCAAAACGTAATATCCGTCTTTGTCTATTGCGGCAAGTTGTTGCGGTGTGGTTATCGGGGTGGGTATAGTGAATACTTGGGACGCAACTATTTTGCCCGAGTCCACTTTATATTGTCCGTCGTTCATCGGGTCTATTTCGGGATCCATTTCGACGTAAAGGGTAAACTCTCCGTAATAGGAAGCGTTGCTGACCGTTATCGTCGTATTGCCTACGTAATATCCGTCGTAGGTTACTATCGAATTGCTTAAAGATATACCTTCTTTGCGGACGTAACCTTTGCTTTCGTCGGGGACGAAGTGATAGAAAAGGGTATGACCTTCCAAAGAAGCGTTGGGATCGGGTCCTACTTTTATTTTAACGTTGACGGGTATTGCGTCCGCGGGACCCGCAAACGCAACGTATCTGCCTTCGTCGTTGGGTAATATCTCTATCGTTTGTATGTCGTTATCTATTGCCGAAACGTAAACGGTATCGCTGTAAACGCCGTCGAGATAGGCTCTTATCCCGATAGTGCCGAAGTTTTGGGTAGACAACACGTTGTTTTCGATGACCGCACCCGTCATATCGTCGTCGGATACTATCTCGAATACGTAATCTTTATAATAAGCGTCTTGGGGTAATACGGTCGCAGTAAGGGTCAACGAGTCTTTTACGTCGAAAGAAGAAGGGGAAGAAACCGCTATGCTTTCCACTTTCTTGCCCGTCTCGGCATAAACGTTTATATCTTGGAAAGTGCCTTCGGGGACGAAGCTCAAAGCGTTATCTTTGGTGAAATCCAAAGAATAATGCCATGCGATAAAGTGATAGCCTTCGACGGTAAATCCCGTCCATAACTCTTTGCCTTCGGCAAGGTCGCTTATCGTAAAACTATCTTGATAGTTTATACTTTGTGCGCCCAAAAAATAATTTATAGCATATTCGTGTTCGACGTATTTTGCGTAAACGGTAACGTCTTTCGACGTGTTTGCCGCAACGCCCGTAACTTTGGTTTTGAAATTTTGAGTATCGTACCAGCCGTCAAAGTCGTAACCGAGTTTTTGCGCTTCGGGTAAAGTTTCCAAACCGTTTGCGTCAAAGAAAACGGGTGCGTCTTGGGGAAGAGTACCGCCGTCGGTCTCGAATTTGATAAAATAAACGTCGGCGGGGGTTATCTCGTACGAATATTCGACCGAATATTCCAACCCGTCGTATTCAACGATAAAGTTTACGGTGTATTCGCCGACCGTTTCAAGTTCGAACTCGGGCGTCTTTACAGACTTGTCCGAGACCTTTATTTCTTTTTCTTCGTCTTGTCCGACTACTTTAAAATAGGCTTTAGAAAAATCAATGGTTTTGCTTCCGCTTCTAATACTCGTTGCGAAGTCCCCTTCGAGCGTTACTTCTCGCCTTTCGCTCCATCTTGCGTAAAGAGTCGCGTCTTTACAAGGGATAACTTGGAATATCTCGATCTTTTTGGTATAGTTATCGTCTTCGTACCAGCCGACGAATTGCTCGTTGCCTACGATAGCAGGCGTTAAAGTAGGCAAAGTTATTTCGCCGTCGGGGTACGAACAAGTATATACTATATCGTCGATCTTGCCGTATTTGGTGTCGAACGACAAGGTATATTCTATTTCTTCCCATATAGCGGAAAGAGTTATCGAATTAACTTCGAGATCTTTAGGGATAGACTCTACTATCTCGCCGTTAAATAACCAGCCTTTAAATTCGTGATAGTTCTTTTTTGCACCGATAAGATTTTCCAACCCCGTTTCTCTTGCAAAAGTCAAAGCGGGCGTGCTTATCGTAACGTCGCCGTAAGTCGCCGTCGTAAATTCGCCCCCGTTCAATTCGTAATTAACGGTTACGGTGGACGCGTCCACTACCGAATACGTAAACGTTTTGCTAAACGACAAATAAGATAAAGTAAACGTCGCGTTTTCTACGACTTCTTGGGTAGAAAACCCGTCTACTAAATCGTCGGTTGCTTTTATGCGAATAAACTTACCGCCGTCGTCCGTAGATACTCTATACTCGCCGTTACCTTCCAATAGATAAGCGAGATATGCGGAATCTTCCACTAAATAAATTTTAAGATAAGTTTGGGATAGATCCAACTCTTCGCCTAAAGCGTAAGAAGATTTGACGTTGCCGTCTTCAAGTTCGTACGAACTTACGTCGGCAACGCCTAAAGACGGTGCGGAAGGCTCGTTTTTAGAGTCGTCGCCGCAAGCCGTAGCCACAAAACAAATACTTACGATCAAAATCAACGCTAAAGTAGTAAATAAATATTTGCCGCGAAAACTTTTCATATATCCTCCGTCTAATATCCCTAAATGTGGATAATATCTCAATTTATATTATAATATAAGATTTGTTATTTTGCAATAGTTAAGCCGAGTTCGGAGTGGATCTAACGCATTTATTTACGCAGTTAAACGATTTTACCTTAGGTACTTGAAAACATTTTATTAACACAAGAATTATTAAAAGACTGAGGCAATAAGGATTTCATTGTTTGAGTTTAACTGCTTGAACGAAAACCTCGACTCACGTACGTCAGTACGCTAACGCTCGGTTGTTCGTCCAAAATCAACGCATTTTACCCACTCCTGCCGAGTTTGACGGAAGCGATAAAGTAAATGAAAATAGTTTTCGTTAGACGTAAATTTTTTTGAATAACGCTCGATAGTCGCAAAACCTACTAAACAGTATCCGTAGGCGTTTGTTTAGTATGCTTTTAGGGTATAGGCGTAAACTAAATCGTTAAAAAAGTCGCCGGTCTTACGACAAAGCGACCAAACGGTATTTTCTTTAAAAAAGCGTATCGATTTTTAAATCGGTTATTATTTTTGCGGGTAATTGGTTATAAATACGACGCAGTTCCACTCGACGAGATCGAACAAAACGTCCGCTTTAAAATCTTTCATTTTGTAAAGGTCGTCCAAAAACAAAAAGCATCTTTCGTATTTGGGCATAAGTACGGGGGAAAAGTCGGCGGTGCGTCTTATCGTCATGCTTTTTATCACTTCGGGATCGCTAAAATCTTTTTTTCTTTCCTTCCCGACAAAAGCCAAAAGGTCGGAAGACGTCGCTATATCGCGAGCCTTTTTAAAGTTTATTTGCAAAACGTTGTCGTGCTTTCGGGTCAATTTCTTTCTCAACGTCGCCGATCTCGAGTCGGCGCTTTTTAACCAAGATCGGTCGATAAAATAAACGCCGTCTTCGTAAGGTTCGGACTTTCTCAAACTGCGTATGACGGTATAGGGCAACTTGCGTTCCCCTACGCTTATATAGTTTTTATCTTTATCTTTTTTTGAGCGATGAGCGGACATTTTTCACCTACCGTTTTTTTTAATTATACTTTTACCGCAAGCCTTTTGTCAACGGGGGAAGCATTGCTAGGAGTGGGTAAAATGCGTTGATTTTGGACGAACAACCGATGGTTAGCGTACTGACGTACGTGAGTCGAGACGCTGTGCTTGCTGCGCAAGCAATGAATTGCAACCTAACGGTTGCGTGAATTGACC
>Ga0256405_10003088_pt1 | contig 35609 bp, 23 predicted proteins | sample RumenRJG_02DNA_FD_189096 | JGI IMG/M metagenome (GOLD analysis project Ga0256405, IMG submission 189096) | Bovine rumen microbial communities from Lethbridge, Alberta, Canada - RJG_02 | ecosystem: Host-associated > Mammals > Digestive system > Stomach > Rumen | place: Canada: Alberta...
GAACCGTAGGAGCACCGCATCGACCCTCGGCACTCCTTTCTGCCCCATCCGCCAGTTCATGAACCTTTACCTCAATCTTGACGGAACAAGGTACACCGACGATCCTTCTTATTTGACAGATGAGTTCATGACCGAGTTCGAAGGCCGTGACAAGCGTATCGCCCAGACCATCCGCGTCCCCGGCACTATCCGTTCCAACGGTCCCGCCTATCCTGACTGGCAGGTTACCTTCACCGGATACATGGGAATGAAGTTCTGCACCGACGATGCCAATCTCGACGGTATGTACAGCAACGAGAACAACTACATCTGGATGCGTTACGCGGAGGTTCTCCTCAACTATGCTGAGGCGAAAGCCGAGCTCGGAACTCTTACCGACTCCGATTGGGCTGAGACGATAGGAAAGCTCCGCGCCCGTGGAGGCATCACCGGAGGCCTTGACGCGAAGCCTACCACAGTTGACAAGTACTTGCAGGAGACTTTCTTCCCGGAAATCAACGATCCCACCATCCTCGAGGTACGCCGCGAGCGTCTCATCGAGCTTGTCTGGGAGGCCACCCCTTCATCATTCGCTGATGTTCAGCGCTGGAAAGTCGGACCGCTTCTCGGTATCAAATGGCAGGGTATTTATGTCAAGGAGTTTGACACAAACATTGACCTTGACCTTGATGGCACTCCGGATGTTTACTTCTACACCGGGGACAAGCCTACTCCTGAAGGACATGTTGTCTATGTTGACATGAAGAATAGTAACTGGTCGGTTGACACGGATGGCCACACCATCCTCTTCACCCCGGATAATAAGTTCATGTCATCCGATTGGGTTGACAAGGCTTATTTCCACCCGATCTCAACCAATGACCTCGCTCTTAACCCCAATCTCGGTCAGAACCCCGGGTATTAATAGAGCCTTATATTAGGAAAGGGCGGTCAATATGATCGCCCTTTTCCTTATATTTGTTAAAACAACCAAGAGAATATGACAAATAGAAGGGACTTCTTGAAAACGACCACAGCGGCTGCCATAGCCTCTATACCGATTCTGAACAGTTGCGCTCCCAAAAATGAAAATAATGAGGAAGCTGGCCCGGAAACGGATCAGGATCAGTTTTTTATAGTTCCGAAGGATGCGGGGCTGCCGATAACCGGAACCTTCCTGGATGAGATATCACACGACATTCCACATCAGAACTGGGGTGTCAGGGAATGGGACGCGGACTTCCGGAATATGAAGTCGATAGGGATAGACACGGTGATAATGATACGCTCCGGTTACCGGAAATTTATCACCTGGCCCTCTAAATATCTTCTCGGCAAAGGCTGTTACATGCCTTCCATGGACTTGGTCGAGCTCTTCCTCACCCTTGCCGACAAGTACGGAATGAAGTTTTACTTTGGCCTTTACGATAGTGGCAAGTATTGGGATACGGGGGACATGAGCTACGAGCTGGAATCCAATAAATATGTTATCGATGAGGTTTGGAACGCTTATGGGAAGCATAAGAGTTTCCAGGGGTGGTACATCAGCACGGAGATAAGCCGTAAAACCAAGGGATGTATAGAGACTTTCCACACGATGGGTAAGATGTGCAAGGACATCAGCGACGGACTGCCAACCTTCATCTCTCCCTGGATTGACGGAAAGAAGGCCATTCAGGGAACCGGACTGAAAGTCAAGCAGGGAGTTTCCGTCAGCGACCACGAGAGGGAATGGAACGAGATTTTCGATGGCATTCACGATGTCGTGGACGCCTGTGCCTTCCAGGACGGGCATATCGATTATGACGAGCTCGACGCTTTCTTCTCAGTCAACAAGGCTCTCGCTGATAAATATGGGATGAAGTGCTGGACAAACGCTGAGACTTTCGATCGTGACATGCCGATCAGTTTCCTTCCCATCAAATTCGACAAGCTGCGGCTGAAGCTTGAGGCGGCGAAGCGTTGTGGATATGACAAGGCCATCACCTTCGAGTTCAGCCACTTTATGAGCCCTCAGTCGGCTTACATGCAGGCGGGGCATCTTTATGATCGCTACAAGGAGTATTTCAACATCAAATAATGGTAAAGGACAGATCCAACAACATACCGTACCTGATGTTCTTATGCCTGGTGGCCGCGTTAGGGGGAATCCTGTTCGGATACGACACGGCCGTCATCTCAGGCACGACCGCGGACGTCAGTTCCCAGTTCGGACTTGACGACATTTCCAAAGGATGGTATGTCGGCTGCGCCTTGATAGGCTCAATCATAGGAGTGGCCATAGCGGGATTGCTGAGTGACTTTCTGGGCAGGAAGAAGACGATGCTGATCGCGGCGGTTTGCTTCACGGTGTCGGCTATCGGGTGTTGTGTCTGTGTTGGTTTCACCGACCTGGTGGCCTATAGGATCATCGGTGGGCTGGGCATAGGAATAATCAGTATTGTCTCGCCCATCTACATCTCGGAAGTGTCTCCAGCGAAGATCAGGGGCACTATGGTATCACTTTATCAGCTTGCGGTGACAATGGGCCTCCTGTTGGCTTACCTCATCAATTTCGCGATTCTGTCTGGCAGCGATTCCGCTTTCTCCAATCCTTTTTTCGAGAGGATATTCTCAACCGAGATGTGGAGGGGAATGCTCGGATCGGAGACGGTCGTGGCTTTGGCTTTCTTTCTCATAATATTCCTTATTCCGGAAAGCCCCAGATGGCTGATGGTTAAAGGAATGGATGACAAGGCTTTGGGCATATTCAGGAAACTTAAGAGCAGTGAGGAGCATGCCCTTGGGGAATTCTCCCTGACAAAGGAGTCAATAGCGAAGGAGGTCAAGAGCGAGTGGTCGGAACTTCGTCATCCGGGGATAATCAAGGCCGTCATGATCGGGGCCGCGATAGCGATCCTGGGCCAGTTCATGGGTGTGAACGCGGTTCTGTATTACGGCCCCGACATCTTCTCCAGCGCTGGACTCGCCGCCAAGGATTCCTCATTCTCAACCGTCCTTGTTGGTCTGGTGAATATGCTCACAACTGTCTTAGCCGTGTTCATAATAGACAAGGTCGGCAGGAAGAAACTCATCTATTACGGCGTCAGTGGAATGATAGTTTGTCTGGCGGCTATAGGGACTATATTCGCTTTCAACGGTGGGGGTGTCCCTCTCCTTGTGTTCTTCCTCCTGTACATATTCTGCCAGGCGATCTCAATCAGCGCGGTCGTGTTCGTGCTGCTTTCCGAGATGTATCCCAACAAGGTCAGGGGGATTGCCATGTCCATAGCCGGACTTGCTCTCTGGGTCGGCACATACCTTGTCGGTCAGTTCACGCCATGGTGTATGAGCGTGCTGACTCCTGCAGGAACTTTCTTCCTCTTTATGGCGATGTGCGTGCCTTATATGCTAATCATGTGGAAACTCGTTCCCGAGACTACCGGACGGACCTTGGAAGAGATTGAGGATTACTGGAAAACTCTTCCAACCGGCGTAGGGTCTCGAGGCGGAAAGCTCCGGGCCAGGCGACAAGCCAGTCGTTGATACGCTTGTTGTTATCCCCTGAAGAGAATCCCCAAGAGCATTCGAAGTAGGCTTCATTCTGTGATCCGGCGGGACGGACATGGCCATTTATCTCAAGAGTCCCGTCTGAGACAAACTGGTTGCCGCAGCGCCAGATAGCCTCGGCTTTCTCCTTCCACTGCGGATCTCCCGTAAGCTCAGACAGTTCCATCCATTCCGGCACCCAGTACAAGGCGTACGGGTCGAGGTGGTTGTGCTGGACGGAGACGGAAGTGGCTCCGAAAGTGTGGTAGCCATATTCATTGAAATTGTCGCCCTCGGGATAGATCTCGTCGTAGTGCCATAGCCATGTGGAGAGGTAATATGAGATAGCCACGGCGTCCTCGATGTACTCCTTCGATCCGGTCAGCCGATGGAGACGGATGGCCGAGCGCAGCAAGGAGATTGAGGACTCCTTGTCGATGCACCAGGTGTCCAGTGCTCCGGCGGTCGTGAACCCGTTCTCTTTCAGCTCGGAAAGATAATGCGTGTAGGCTTTGAGCCCGGAATCGAGGTATTTCTGGTCTGAGCTCCTGCGGTAAGCCTCGATCATGGCTGGCACTATGAAGCAACCGATGGTCCCTTCCCTGTAGATAGCCTCACCATCCGGTCTCCAGCCTTTAGCATAGCATCCGTTTTCCTGCTGGTCGGAGACGGCAAAGTCGCAAATGCCATACGCTACCCGCTCATATTCAGGACGTTCCATGCCACACTCCTTGGCGACGTCATAGGCCTCGAAGAAGTTGACGGCCGCGGTTCCGAGGTTGCAGGCATCCAGAGCGCCGTCGGGATGGTTGTGAAGGATGTTGTCGTAGTGGGTGATGAAAAGGCCGTTCGGAAGGCCGCACTTGCTCCAGGTGTCCAGAGTCGCGATGCCCTTGTCCAGAGACTCTTTGGAGCCGGTTTTTTGGTAGTCCCGGAGAAGGGAGATCGCGTAAGAGGCGTTTTGGCCGCACCATCCGATCTCATACTTCCAGGCAGGGCGCTGACGCCATGAACCGTTCTCGTCAAGAATGAGCCCGATGCTGAAGCCCTTGTAAGGACCTTCCTCGGCCCAAAGAGACTCCTTGGCGTAGCGGATTCCCAACTCCCAAAGTTTATCGTTGGAATATATCTCGACCTGAGGTTTAGGGGACAATTCCCATGCTTTGTCCAGGAACGGACGCATAGAGCGGTGTCCTTCCTGCACCTGGTTTAAGTGAATATATATCCGGAACTCAACGGTTTCTCCCTTTTTCAGAGGCGTTTGATTTCTCCATCCGGGCTCAAAATGATCCCTGTTGGCATAAGTGACCGGCATCTCCTCCTCAGGCCAAAGATAGTGGTGATCCGTCCGGCTGTCCTCAGGTCTGAGTGAGCAGGAGAAGTTCTCTTTCAGGGATTTAGGAGCCTCGGTCCAAGTGGCCACGGCGTAACGTTTCCCTTCGGAATACATGGCTCCGGGGATAGGTGTGCGGCGGAAAGAGACAGTCCGCCATTGTCCGTCCGCTTTGGCTCCCTTGGGCTCATTGCCCCGTCCCCAGTCGTTGCCGTTGTAGTTGACTGAGGGGATCATCCAATAGTCGCTGCCTGAATTATGGACGAATCCGGCTTCAAGACGTGCGGAGTCCAGATCCTCAAGAGCCTTGAAAGTCACGGTGGCCTTGAAGGTGTTGGAGTCCAGGGTCTCTATCCTTTCTTTGTGGGAAACACCTTGAACATCAGGTATTTCCAGAGTACCAAGGATTTCCCCATTTTCTAAGAGTGTCATCCCGTCCGTCCCTTTTTCCCAACGGAACCGGTCAGCCTTCCCGCAAGAGGCAAGGCATAATAAAACGCAGAGAGTTGCCCAGAGGGCTGTTTTGTTATATTTAATCATCATCAGAAAAACCCATTGTCTGGGCAAGTTTTTCAATATTTAGACTACGGGCGGAGGCGTCCATAATGTCTTTATAGACACCACCTCGCTTATAAAGATCGTCGGGTGCGCCACTTTGCTCCAGATGGCCTTCCTGGAGGGCGTAAACCATCTCGCTGTCAATAATTTGGGAGATGGAGTGGGAGATTATTATGACTGTCCTGTCTTTCTTGATGGCGTCGATCGCGTTCTTGATCTGCTCCGTGGCTATCGCATCAAGCGATGCGGTCGGCTCGTCCAGGAATATTATCGGAGGGTTCTTGAGGAACATCCTGGCGATCGCCACCCTTTGCTGCTGTCCTCCGGAGAGGTTCGTCGCGGCTGTCTCAAAGCCCTTGGGGAGAGCGACGATCTGGTCATATAAACTGGCTTTCCTGGCTGCCTCGTGAACTTCCTCAATAGTGGCTCCCGGCTTTCCGTAGCGGATGTTTTCCTCGACAGTTCCGTCGAAAATGTGGTTCTTCTGCAGCACAAGGCCGATGTTCTCCCTGAGGTAGCGGGTGTCCCATTCCCTCAGGTCAACCCCGTCAAGCGTTATGCTTCCGCAGTCAGGTTCGTAGAATTTATCCAAAAGATTGACTATCGTGGACTTCCCGGCTCCGCTCAGCCCCACCAGGGCGGTAATCTTTCCGCTATCCACCTTCAGGGAGATGTTGTGGAGAGCCTTCGTCCCGTTAGGATAGGTGAAGTCCACATCCTTCATCTCGAAGTTTCCGATCACCTTTTCAGGACGGTATCCTCCGGTAGGTTCCACCTCCTCGTCAGCGTCCACGATGTCGAAATATCCCTCAGCGTAGATAACCGCGTCGTTGAGGTCGTCGAATATGCGTTGCAGCTGGCTGATCGGGGCGGTGACATTTGAGAAGAGCATGATGTGGTACATGATCTTTCCTATCGTCATCCCGGGATATCCTGTGAGTACCAGGTAAGAAGTCAGGATAATGATCAGGACAGTGCCCGTCTGGCTGACGAAACTCTTGAGGGAATCGTAGCCGAAACCTGCTTTGCGGATCTTCATCTGGTTGCCGTAGAAGCCTGTCTGGAGCTCTGTCTGCCTGTTCATCTCAATCTCCTCTCGGTTGAAGGACTTGACGACATTCATGCTCTCGAGGATATTCATGATGCTCCCGCTGCGTTTCTCGTTGAAGCCTCTCATGTTCCGCCTTGAGCCCTTGAGCTTTTTAGCCTGCATCGAGGTGATCCAGAAATACACCGGGACTATCGCCAGGGCGGTCAGACCCACGTAGATGTTGGCGGCGAAGATGAGGATCAACGCCAGCACTGAGCTGACGATCATCGGGAGGAGATCGATGAAGAAGCTCTGGATGGTTCTTGAGATGCTGCTGGCTCCCTGGTCTATCCTGGCCTGGAGCATGCCGGGGGCGTTCTCGCTACGGGCGAAAAAGGCCATCCTGTAGGTAAGGATCCTCTTCACGACTCCCAGGGACAGGCTTTGGGAGATATTAATCCTGAGCTTTTCCCCGAAGTTCCTTTGGGCGAAGGTGATTCCGGCCCTTAAAATCTCCTTGCCGAGCAGCACAACGCTCACGATCGTGAGGATCCTGGCCGCCTTGCCCCAGGTGAAATCGGGCGTGCCGACCAGGGCGTTGATAGAATCTACAGTCCAATCCAGGACAACCGCGTTGACCTGAGCCAGGATGGAACCTATTAGGGTCAAGAAGAGCGTGATCGCGACCAGGAAGCGGTACGGCTTCACATAAGGCAGGATCTTCTTGAAGAGGGTAGCTAAGTTCATTTTGGGGAAATATTTGATTATCAGGCTATTTCTTGCCGATAGCAAGCTTTATCAGAGCTACGCTGTGGGGAGGGAGGACAGTCTTGATGTCCTTCCTTCCGGCTTTAACCTCAAGGGGTGAAGTCTCGAAATAGCTATATGGCGTGACGTCTTCGGAAGAATAGAGGGTCGCCTCCAGGACTTTTCCTTTCAGGGCGAAACTGAATTCCCTGTCTGTGTCGTAGGCGGCGTTTATAAGGCTGATGGTCAGCACTCCGTCCTTGACGGTCGCCACTGTGGAATAGTCGTCATTGTCTGAGACCTTGCAGACGCGTCCGTCCTGGTGGGCCTTCATCATCTCGAAGATCTGGCCGTTAGCCGTCAGACGGCTGCCTTCCGGAGTGATCAGGATGGCTCCTTCGCCCACTGGCTGGAAATAACAGACGATGGGGATGTCGAGCGAAGCGCTTTCGGAAATATAGAAATGCATTGTCCTGGCGGCGTATATTCCTTCGGTCACGCATGAGGGCCGGTACCAGGAGTACCACTGGTTCCACTCGTCAAATGAGATGTGGAGATCTTTTCCAGTGGCGTCGAGGCTTTCCCTCATCCTCTTCGCAAGGTCAATATTCCCCTGGAATGAGGCGGTGATTTCCTCATACGATTTCTTGATGTCCTCAGGTGTCGTGAATTGCTTGCTTCCTCCCGCATAGTGATGCAGGGAAATATATTTGACCTTATCGGCGAGCGGCGCCGCGGAATGCTTCGCCCAGTTGTCGTTCGGATATGGCCCTGAGGAGCAAAGCTCCAGATCCGGAGTCACCTTAAGCATGGCGTCCGCATGCTTGCCGGCGAGCTCCGCATAGCCTTCAGGACCGGCGGGGCCCTCCATGTGGCCATAGCCCATCTCGTTTCCGAGAGACCAGAAATGAACGTTATAAGGCTCCTTATGGCCTCTCTGGGCCCTTAACTTGCCATATTCGGTGTCCTCTCCTCCATTGCAGTACTCAACCCACTGGGCGCTTTCCTCAGGGGAGCTCCAAGCGATGTTGATCGTGATCATAGGCTCCGCACCGACCTCGCGGCAAAGCGCGACGAAGTCGTCCGTGTCAATCTCGTGGAAGTCGTAGCCGTAGGTATATGGCTGGGTCTCGATCTCAGTTGCGGCCTGCAGCGGACCTCTCTGATCGACAGGAAGCAGTCCGTCTTTCCAACGATATTCACCGGCGAAATTTCCTCCTGGCCAACGCAGCAGTCTCGGGCCGATGGCTTTGAGGTTGGCCACCACATCGCTCCTCATCCCGTGGAAATTATCCTTCGGCATCATTGAGAGGGCTCCGAAAATGACCTCGGCCTTTTCCCCGAAGGTGTACCGCACGGACGCCTCCTTGTCATCAGCGGAAGAAGTCAAGTCGAACTCGCTGACCACCCAATCTTCCGCCGGCTTCAATTCCAGTGACTTAGTGGCATATACTCTTGCTCCGTCCTTGTCCGTGAGCTCGACTTTGAGAGTCAATGGAGACGACACTCTTGTCACTGTCCTCATCTCATAAGTCTCTCCTTTCTTTAGGGACAGGCCTTTTTGGAATATTCCCGCAACCTGCCCGTCGGTCAGATTCTGGACAGACTGGGAACGTATCTCGTTGCTCCTGTTCATGCCAGGATTGCCTATGTGTTTTGTGTAGGATGGGCTAATTTGCTGGAACAGAGTTTTTTCCCCGATTCCGGACCATTCGGCGCAGACACCCTCATTGCGGGAGGGCTTGCCTGCGAACTTGCGGTTGCGGAGCATCTGGGCGCTCAGGCCTCCGTTGACCGCTGCCCTTGTGTGCTCGAGGTTGTGTCCGAAGACATAGGGGGATAGCTCCGAGGTTGATCTCAGGTCGATAGTCTGTGCCATGCTGGCTTGGAAAACCGCTGAAGCTAAAGCGGCGATGAGTATAATCCTTTTCATGACTCAAATTTAACGATTATTTATCTTATATTTGTAATTGCCTAATACGATTTGTCATGAATCTAAAGAGAGTTTTCGCCGTTTTCGCGGCTTTGGTAATGTCACTTCCGTATATTATCGCTCAGGAGGTTGACCGAAACCCGATTATCATCGCGTCGATGAACAACTTGGAGTACACCCAAAAGAAAACAAAGAACACCGCCGGGTCAGTGATCGGCGAGATCGCGACCGCTGTGCTCACGGGCCAGACCTCGAAACAGGTGGATGGCTATCAGGGTGCTGTCCGCTCAGCCATCCTGAAAGGCATGTCTGACGCCTATAGGCTTCGGGTTGTGGACGGGAAATTGTCAAAGGAAGAGGTCGAGACTCCCGGCTCGATCTATGTCGATGCGACATTGAACAGCCTCTCCACGACCACCAAGAATGAGGTGAAGGAATATGAGGAGAAGAACAAGAATGGCGAGAAGGTGAAGAAGACGCGTACCGATGTGTATTACAGGGCGCTCCTCTCAGTCAGTCTCCATGTCAAGGATGCCTTGACCGACGCTGTCATAGCCAGCCCTTCTTTCAAGATATCCGAGTCGGACATGTCCTGGGTCAATTCTCCGGAGAGGGCTGTCGAGAACGCTATCAGCAGGCTCTCGGTTCTCGTGATGAGGTTCTTCGACGGCATGTATCCCCTGACTTGCCAGATCATCGAGAGGGGTGGCATCAAGAATGACAAACAGAAGCAAGTCTATATCGACCTCGGGTCGGCTGACGGGCTCCAGGAAGGCCAGACATTCGCCATCTACACCAAGCGGCTTATCGGAGGAAAAGAAGCCCGTACCCAGGTCGCCAGGCTGAGAGTCAAGAAGATAGAGGGCGAGGAAGTCAGCTTCTGCAAGGTGCTCTCTGGCGGTCGTGATCTTAAAGCCGCTCTTGACCAGGGTTTGGATCTTATCGTTGAAACTGATAAATAGTAAAAGATGAAAACTCTTCTTTTGGTAGCGGCCATTCTCTCGGGATATGCGTTCGGTCCCGAGAATGCCCCGAAGGGAGACGAGTGGCAGTCTCCTGGACAACTGTCTCTTAATAAAGAACTTCCGCACGCCTGGTTCTTCTCTTTCCAGGACATTGATTCCGCCCGTAAGGTGCTTCCGGAGAACAGTTCCCTCTGGATGAGCCTGGACGGGGATTGGAAGTTCAACTGGGTTCCCAACCCGGACGAGCGTCCTGTTGATTTCTACAATAAGGATTTTGACGATTCCGCGTGGGATGTGATTCCTGTCCCTTCCAACTGGAACATAGTGGGCATCGGAAATGACGGAAGCCAGAAATATGGCACCCCCATCTATGTCAACGTCAATGTCCCTTGGCTTTTTGTCAGGGAGCCTGGAGACTGGAAACTCGGAGTGATGCGGGAGCCTCCCCAGAATTGGACGATGTACAAGGCCCGCAATGAGGTGGGATCCTATCGCAGGGCTTTCGAAGTTCCTGAAGATTGGAAAGGGAAGAAGGTATTCGTCAATTTCGACGGAGTCGATTCATTCTTCTACCTTTGGGTCAATGGCCATTATGTCGGATTCTCAAAGAATTCCCGCAATCTCGCCCAGTTTGACATAACTGAATATCTTGAGACTGGGATGAATGTCCTGGCGGTCGAGGTCTATCGCAACTCGGACGGATCCAACCTTGAGGCTCAGGACATGTTCCGTCTTCCTGGAATATTCCGCAGCGTAGCTCTCGAGGCGAAACCGGAGGTCTCGGTGCGTGACATAAGGGTCAATCCTACAATGACTTCCTTGAAGGTTGACGCTGAGGTTGCCGGTCAGGACGGCAATGACGATGAAGGCCTGTCTTTGACTTACCGCCTCTACGAGAATGTCCTATATTCCGACGACAACACCCTTGTCGCCGAATTCCCGGCTCAGGCTCTCTCTTCTGTTCTGGACTTCCCCGAGGCCAAACCTTGGTCCGCCGAGGCTCCACACCGTTATACCCTTGTCGGGGAGCTGAAGGACGCTTCCGGAAAGACGCTTGACATATTCTCGACAATAGTTGGCTTCCGTGAGGTTTGCATCAAGGACACGCCCGCGTCGGAAGATGAGTTCGGCCTTGCCGGGAAGTACTTCTATCTGAACGGGAAACCGGTGAAGCTCCGTGGTGTGAACCGTCACGAGACAGAGCCTTCCATGGGCCATGCCATTACCCGTGAGGTGATGGAAGAGGACATCAGGCTCATGAAAAGAGCGAACGTCAATCACGTCCGCAACTCCCATTATCCCGACGCTCCTTACTGGTACTATCTCTGCGACAAGTACGGGATATACCTTATGGATGAGGCCAATATCGAGAGCCACCACTACCACTACGGCGAGGCGTCCCTTTCCCATCCGATCGAGTGGAAAGACGCCCATGTGGCGAGGATGATGGAGATGGTATCTTCGGATTACAACCATCCTTCCGTGATCATCTGGAGCATGGGTAACGAGGCCGGCCCGGGCAAGAATTTCGAATATGTCTATGCCGCCGCCAGGGAGGCGGATCCTATGCGTCCGATCCAGTACGAGCGTAACAACGACATCTCCGACATCGGCTGCAGCCAGTATCCGAGAGTCAAGTGGGTCCAAAAAGTGGCCACCGGTACCGGTGACGTGAAGTATCCTTACCACATCAATGAGTTCGCCCATTCGATGGGTAATGCCCTCGGAAACTTCGCCCAGTACTGGCAGTCAATTGATTCCACGAACTTCTTCATGGGTGGCGCGATCTGGGACTGGGTGGACCAGTCTCTTTGGAACTACACTTCGGATGGCGTCAAATATCTCGCTTCCGGAGGCAACTTCGGGGACGTTCCTAATGATGGTCAGTTTGTGATGAATGGAATCGTCAACGGCGACCGTTCTCCTAAGCCCCAATACTGGGAGGTCAAGAAGGTGTATCAGAACCTTTACACCTCTCTGGTGGAACTTTCCGGGAATATAGTCGAGATCGGCTTGTTCAACCGCAACTATTACGAGCCTTGCTCCTACGATGCCCGTTGGACGCTTGTGGCGGACGGCGAGGAGATCAGGGATGGCTCGTTTGAGGTCTCCGATCTCGCTCCTCGCGGGAAAATCACAAAGACCTTGAGGATTGGCACCTTGCCTGAAGGGAAGGAATGTTACCTAAATGTCAGCTACTTCCTTAAAGAAGACATGTTCTGGGCCGAGAAGGGTTACGAGGTCTGCAAGGATCAGATGTACCTCACTCCCGCTTCCCCTGTCATCCTGAGCGAAGCGAAGGATCTCAAGGGCAGGGCCCCGAAGCGTTTCACCGACTCTGAGACCGGTTTCCTTGTCGTCAAGGGACGTCGTTTCAAGGCTGAGTTCGATCCCGCTGTCGGCACTCTGGCAAGTCTCAAATACCGCGGCAAGAATGTCATCGTGCCGGGAGAAGGCCCCAGGCTCAATGTTTTCCGCGCCATGATCAACAATGACGGCTGGGCTTGCGGGGAATGGTTCAAGCAAGGACTTCACAACCTGACCCACACGGCTTCCGGGATGGATGTCGTCGAGGAAGATGGATGCCTCAAGATATCCTTTGACATCGTCTCCAAGGCTCCAAATGGAGCTCATCTCAAGGGCAGCACCGCTTCCCCGAGTTGCTCGATAGTGGAAGACAAGGACAGTCTCAATGTGATGACCTTCACCTCACATGTGGTGTGGACTGTGGACAGGAAGGGTAATATAGAGATGAGTTCGAAGATCACTTCCGACAAGCCGGAGATCCCTCTTGGGCGCCTTGGCTACGTCATGAAGGTTCCGGATGAGCTTTCCGAGGTTGAATATTATGGCCGTGGTCCTGTCGAGAACTACTCGGACCGCTACACCTGCGCTTTTGTTGGCAAATACGAGAGCAAGGTGGCCGATCAGGTTCAGAATTATACCAAGCCTCAGGACATGGCCAACCATGAGCAGGTACGTTGGGTCTCATTGTCTGGTTTCCTCGGCAGAGGAGTCGTTTTTGAGGCCGCCGCGAACAGCCTGAGAAGTTCCGACTCTGGTCGTCCTGTCATGTCCTTCAGCGCCTTGCCGTATTCGGCTCTTGACCTCATGCTCGCTCCTCATCAGTTCGAGCTGCCCGCTCCTGGAGACACATGGCTCTGCCTTGACGCCGCTGACTGCGGTCTCGGCGGCAACAGCTGCGGACCCAGCCCTCTCCAGGAAGACAGAGTCTTCTCCGACGCCACCTTCGGCTTCACCATCCGCCGGAGATAAACCTGGGGAATCATTCATCTCCGTCATTCAATAGACCCGTGTAAGCGGGTCTATTTGATATATAGCCGCAAACTGTCTCTGAAGGTTTGCGGTATTGCCTGATTGACAGGACTTCCTCATTGAGCGCGCACTCTATTTCTGCAATAGTGCGGATAGTGAAATTATGTGTGCCACTAAGCCAAAGAGAGACAGTCGCCTCCTTCTTGCCAGTCGCTTTTGCCAGCATGGCTTGTGACCAGTGTTTTTTAACGAGAATATCCCTTATCCTCTTGGCAATGGCAAACTCATAACTGGTTTCTTTCCTTATAGCCGGAGATACCTCATTCAAAGCCTTCTGAAACTCAGGGTCGATATACCTTACTCTAGCCATATTTATTCTTCAATTATCAGTGTCAGGTTCATTATCTCGTTGTAAAGATCCATCCCTTCGGATTCCAATTTAAGAAGTCTCTTGTCAATTGACTGAAGTAGTGAGACTTTGGATCAAAGGGACAAACTCAACCTTCCACATATTCCTCGTCTTCCAAGTATTGCGAAGGTATGAATAAAGGCTTGAAAATCAAAATAATATCAGCAAATTTCTTAACTTTTATATTAAGAAGAATCTGGTCAGAACTTCAGCAGGGTGCTGAACTCGAGGGTGAAGGGGCGGATGTAGGAGCCGCTGGTGAGATAGTTCTGATAGGGGGTGATGTCGGTGGCGAGGGAGGCCTCCCGGATTCCTGCGGAAGCCCCTGTGACATTCAGGAAGTTGACCACATTCATGGACAGGCTCACATGCTCGTTCCACTTGAAATCCACACCTCCGAAAGTCTCCCAGCGGGGACTAAGGAACAGGGTGTTTGTGATGTTGATATAGCGCCTGCTGTAGTAGCGGGCGCTTATCCATAAGCGCCATTTGCCAGTCTCGTAGGAAGGCTCCAGCTCGATTTCGGTGCCGCTGCTGCTTGTGATCCTCTTCCCAGAGAAATCATATTCCTCTGAATACCCGTCGCTGAAGACAGGGGTGAAGCTGTAGTTCTGGTACCTTGGGATCCTGAAGGTGAACAGGCCGTGGAAAGTGAATCCCTTGAACGGGGTAAGGATCATGTCGGTGGTCCATCCGAGGACCTCCATGTCGTACTGGGAACTCACATAGACGGTCTCGTTGTAGCCTGCGGGGAAGCCTCCCGCGGCATGGGAGAGCTTATGGGTCCACATGCCCATCTCGTAGCTGTTGTAACGCTTGAGATAAGTCAGAAGTGATTGGAAATCAAGCCACTTGTTCTTGAAATTGACTCCGCCTCTAAGAATATAGCTGGGCTGGGCTCCTTCGAACGGGACGCTTGAGTCGCCATATTGCCCGATATTGGGATGGTTCAAGGTGGCGATTGCGTCGAATTCGGCTCCCCAATTTGAGTTGAAGTTGTAATATCCAATCAATGTTGCGGCCCCGTTGAAGACATTCTTCCTGAACGGGGTAAGGCTGACTCCCGGGCTTACCAGGGACCAACCATTGTAGCGGGAGTTATTCTCCTTGCCATCCAGATTGTGCGCGGCCTTGCCGTTGATCCCGCTGTATTCCGCTCTGATCCCATAATGGATATTGATTTTAGGACTGACTCTCCAGTCATCCTGGGCGAACAGGGCGAGGCGGCTCTGGAAGCCCTCCGCGAACTGGGCTCCCGTGTTGTGGACATAATAGAGTTCCCCATTGTAAGTGAGGGCTTTAGGGTCTTTCCTGGCCTCATAGGCGAAGTTGGATGTCATCGATGAAGCCTGGCTCCAGTTGAAAAAGAGATTGACTCCGGCGAGGGCGGTATGCTTGCTGAAGGCTTTCTTGACCCGCAAGGTAGTGAGCCACTCGTTCAAGTGGTCGTCCTCGTACATGAAAAAGCGGCTCTGCACGTTGCCGGAATATGGGGTTCCGTCGATGTAGGAATATCCGTCGCCCGCGGAAACTTCCGTGATTCCGTTGAGGTAGGTGCTTTTCTGCTTGCTGTCGCTCGTCCTGAACCGCAAGCTCACATCCATCTCCATCCCGTTGTCCAAGGTGCGGTTGAAGCAGGCGGTCAGGACATGGACGGGGATCCCCAGATCCTCTGTGTAGCGCCCGGTTTTCCTCTTCCCGTCATGGATGTCAATATACTCGAAGAAGGATGTCTCGGGAATATACTGATCCCTTCCGAGGCGGAAGTCGCCGTAAGGTTTCACGCTCCCGTCTCCCACAAATATAAACGGGCCGTACTGGTCGGTAAGATCCAGGTAGTTCATAAACAGATATGTCGCTTTGAACAGACCTTTTCCGTCCGGAAGTCGCTTTGACACAGCAGCTTTGTAGAACCTGGTCCTCTCCTGGTAAGTCGTGAAGTCCAGATGGTTGGATCCCCGGTCGAAACTCTGGTACACATTCAGGTCGATTCCCCATCCGTTCCCGAGTGGAGAGGCTGTACGCAGCTCGACCTCATGGCGGCCGTACTGGTTGGCGGTGTACTTCGCCGCCCCTTCGGGTTTGTCTGCGCCGGCTTTGGAGACGGACATCGGGAAAAAGCCCGTCGTGCCGAGCTGAATCGCGGATTCGTCCAGACGGGTCAGCTGCATCGACTCGGTCGAGAGGCCGCTTCTCCAGGACAGGTAACCGGCGAAGTAATCCTTGAACATAGAAGCCGGAAGGCCATCGTCCATGATGTAGGTGCCCCACTCCGGGATGCCGAGCGAGATCGTCCTCGGGATCGAGGCGTAGGATGCGTTCAACATCACGTTCTGGTTGCTACGTCGTTCAGAACCTGTCTTCAGGGTGTCAGCGTCTTGAGCGGCCGCCACGCTCCCACTCATTAGCAGTACCAGCAGGAGAAGGATGCGTTCGGCGGTCATAACAGGATGTTGATTATGTCTTCGAATGCGTTCACTTTAAACAGATTCCGATGGTCATACTCCTCTGTGTGCTCCAGCTTCCAGAGAGTCTCGGAGGGGATGTATATCCCCCATCCTCCAAGTTGAAGGACCGGCTCGATGTCGGACTTGAAGGAATTGCCGATCATCATCAGTTCTGATGGGCTGATCCCCAGCCGGTCGCAAAGTCCGATATATTCCTTTTGTGTCTTGTTGGAGACTATGTCGATGAGACTGAAGTACTTCGCCAGTCCGGACCGGGCGATCTTACGCTCCTGATCGAGCAGTTCGCCCTTAGTCATCAGTACCAGTTTGTACCGTCCGTCCTCGCTCAGTCTTTTCAAGGTTTCCTCCACTCCGGGAAGGGGAGTCGCCGGGTTGCGAAGAATCTTCCGTCCGCTGTCGATGATGTACATCACCTGTTCTCCGGTGAGTTTCCCGCCAGTGAGGTTCACCGCATTCTCGATCATGGACAGGACGTATGCCTTGGCCCCGAAGCCATAGTCACCCATATTCTTGAACTCCACTTTGTAGAGCTCATCGGAAATATATTGAAAGTCGCCGAAGTCAGACAACGCCTCGGCGACTTTCTTTTCAGCTTCCCTGAACAACGGCTCGTTCGACCACAGTGTGTCGTCCGCGTCGAAGGCCAGGACTTTCACTGCTGTCAGCATCCCTTGGCCTCTTCCCACTGCGCGCGGAGGAGGTTGACGGCATTGGTCACAAGGGTAGCCCTGTCACCGCCGCAGCCGCATTCGAAACTGACATACTTGTCGTAACCGATCTGCTGCAGGGCCCTGAATCCATCGACGTAGTTGTCAACGGCACCATTCTCACCAGGCATCTTGCGGTTCCCGCGGCTGGCGATATGGACGTGCTGCAGGTACTTGCTTCCAGCGGACATGAAGGCGCCGTAGTCAGAGGTCTCCTCCTGCATGTGCCAGAAGTCGCCCATGACCTTTACTCCTTCACTGTTAGCGTCGCGGGCAATAGCGGCACCGTCAGCCACAAGCCTCATGTAGAAGCATTCCTTTCGGTTGAGGGGCTCGAGGATCACGGTTGTCCCGCAGCTCTTCGCGAACTCTCCGAGTTTGTGAAGCTCCTCGCAGAGATAGTCGCGGGTCTCCTGGTTGTGGGGCTTGCAAGGCTGCTGGCCGTTGAAAGCGGGAACCATGATGACTCCTGTAGAGCCGAGGGCTCCGGCCGCCTCGATGATCTCATGCATGGTTGTGTCGAACTGGTTCTTGACAGCGGGATCCTCAGCGAGGATGAAGCCGTCAAAACCGGCGCAGATGGCGCTGACCTTGATGTTACGGCCATTAAGGGCATCCTGAATCTCCTTGATACGGCCTTTGAGGCCGCGACCGCCAGGCTCGAAACCGACGACTCCGATATTCTCCATGAAGTCGAGTTTCTCAGCCAGGGTCTCGCCGGGAGCTATGCCCTCCTGGAAGGAAATGTTGAGAGGAACAACCTCGCAGGCCTTTTTGTCGCCTTTGGGGGAAGCGCAGGCGGGGACAAGGGAAGTCGCCGCGATCGCGGCGCTTCCCATCGCTGATGTCTTAATAAATGATCTTCTGTCCATGGTCGTTTATTTTCCGGTTCCAGGCACGTGGACCTTGTACTGTTTCATGTCCATCTTGCCCATTTCAAGCTTCTCGGGCATAAGGTCGAGATCAGCCGCGCTGATCTGGTCCCACTCGACGGTCTGGCCTGTGTAGGCAGCCTCGCGGCCCATGATTCCGCAGAGAGAGGACATTCCGCACTCTCCAGCCTCGACATGGGCGGTACCCTTGCGGATATGGTTGACCCAGTCAACATGCTCAAGGACATAGGGATCCTCCTGCTTGAACTCAGCCCTCATGCCATCCCAGTCAAAGGTCCAGAGGACATTGCCCTGGAGGTCGTAGATGGTCTCTTCGGCGGATTTCCAATATCCCTTGGTTCCGTGGACCTCTTCGCTTACGTTGTTGGAGCAACCGTCGATCTGGCGGCACATGCTGTGGAGGTGGACGCCGTTCTCGTACTCGAAGTCGACGCTGAAGTTGTCGAACTGGTCGCCGGTGACCCTGCGCTGGCGGCTACCGAAACCGGTGGCCTTGATGGGGTGCTTGTAGCCGTTCATCCAGTTGAAAACGTCGATGTTGTGGACATGCTGCTCGACGATGTGGTCGCCTGAGAGCCACTCCCAGTTGACCCAGTCGCGGATCATCCACTCCATGTCGCTCCAACCTTTCTGGCGCTCCCTGTACCAGAGCATGCCTCCGTTCCAGTAGACGTTACCTCCGGTGATCTCACCGATCAGGCCTTCCTGGATCTTCTTGAAAGCCTCGACGTAGGGACGCTGGTGATGGCGCTGGGTTCCGCAGACCACGCTCAGACCCTTGGCCTCGGCCTGCTTGGCGGTGGCCATAATCTGGCGATAGCCCTTCGCGTCAACGGCGATAGGCTTCTCGAGGAAGGAATGGACACCTTTTTCCGTGGCGTACTGGAAATGGACGGGACGGAAATTCGGGGGAGTCGTGCAAATGACCATGTCAACGCCCGAGTCGATGACCTTCTTGTAGGCATCGAAGCCGATGAAGCAATTCTCGTCGGGAACAACCTGATTTCTCTCTTTCAGCTTGTCCTTCAGACTTGTCAGACGGTCAATGAAAGTGTCTCCGAGAGCTGTGACTGTGATTCCGTCAGCGGCGTCGAGAAGGTTCATGATGGCGCCTGATCCACGGCCACCGCATCCTATGACACCAACTTTGAGGGCTTTCCCGTCAATAGCTTTGTCGGGCAGCTCAGGAACGTAGTACTCGCCAGGTTGCCTGAGGGGAATTTGTTTGGGTTCTTTTTCGCCGCAGGCAGCGAGGAGCCCGCCTCCTACGATACCAGCAACACCGATCTTGGCACTGGTGCCGAGAAAGGATCTTCTGTCCATTTTGTTTTCGCTCATAATGTTATTAGTATTAAGTATTTAATTAACGTCGATGTTTGCCGGCACATCACAGACCACCCTGAAGCCTACCCCTTTGATGTCGGAGTACCACCAGATGCTCTTTGGATTCTGGGGATCTGTCTTGAGCCACTTGTCATGCTCGGTGTGGCCTCTGGAGGCGCTACGCAGCACGGAAGCGTCATCAGAATAGTTGCCGCCCCTGACCACGTGCTCGGTGCCGCTCTCTGGACCCTTCGGGTCGAGAGCCCCATCTTTGATTTTGGAATATGCGTCTTCCGCGTACCAGTCGGAGCAATATTCCATGACATTTCCGAGCATATTCTTCAGCCCGAACGGATTAGCCTTGACAAAACCAGGCTCCTGGGTCTTTCCTGACGAGTTGCCGGAGTAAACGATGTAACGTCCGATCATGGTCGTGTCGGCGCCTTTAGCTTTCTTGGAATAGAACTTCTTCGGGTTGCCCTCGAAGAAATAAGGGGTCTGTGTTCCGCCTCTGGCGGCATATTCCCACTCGGCCTCGGTGGGGAGGCGGTAGTGGCGCCCGGTCTTAAGTGAGAGCCATTGGCAGAATGTCGTGGCGGCGTAGTGGGTCATGGTTATGGCCGGGCGGTCGCCCATGCCCCAACCCTGGTCGGGGAATCCGAACGGGGGAGTAGGACCGCTCACGGCATCCACATCCGGACGGTTATTGTTGGCGTATATTTTCTCCGGAGGGGTCCTGCCCTCTGACATGGTCTCGTTGTAGAAAGCCCAGAACTGTCTCCATGTGACTTCGACCTCGCCCATGAAGAAAGGTGAGATCTTGACCTTCTTCTGGGGGCCCTCATCGTCTGAATGGAAAGGCTCCTTGTCGGGGCTTCCCATCAGGAACTCTCCTCCCGGGACAGCTATCATCCTGATTGCCGCCCTTGTGCCAGGTACGGTCTCCGTGAAGTCCTCGAAGGAGTTGACTGTGGCGAGGGAATCGTAGATCGGGCCATTGTCCGCCTCAATCACTTTGCCCTCCATACGCTTGTGCTCGTAGCCGGGCATGTAGTGACCGACGTCGAGGTGGCAGCTGATGCAGTCCAGCCCGAGTTTCTTGGCGTTCTCCTCGTAGTGGAGGTGGGCGGTGATCCCGTCGTCGGAGATGCCTTCGGGGAAGAGGTTCACATGGCATCTTTCGCAAGATGAATTGTAGACGATCTTGCGGGCGTGCTCAAGCTGTCTCTTGGACTCCCAGTCAATCTCGGAAGGATCCTTGGTCATCTTCACCCAGAGGTCCCTGACTCCGATCCTGGTCTTGGCCACATAGTATTTCATGAGGCCGTCTTCCTTCGGGGGAAGGTGGCAGGCGGCGCAGTCTGTCATCACTCCGCTGTGGCTCAGGTAGTGAGGGGATTTCTTCCAGTCAAGGTCGGCCTGCTCATGAGTGTGGCAACTCATGCAGTATTCGTTGGAGGAGGTCTTGTTCATGGTGGTGTCGAACGCCGCCACCAACAATGCTCCAACGATAAACCCGATCAGTCCGATTATCAGATATTTCCCTTTGCCTTCAGCCATAGATTGGTTTTTCCTAAAATCCCATAAATTTAGGGATAATCTCGGTAAAAACCAATTTTATTATCATTATTCCGCTGAAGAGGTGTGAGAATCAACGAGATACGCTATCGAGGCGTAAGGGATGCCGGAGTGTCCGGACAGGCCTATCTCGCAAGTCCTGGAGTTGGAATATCCCGCCTTAGCCCCCTTCACGCTGTCCTTCAGCTTCCGGAGCGCCCATGAATTCAGCTCGGGATGGGTCATTCCCTTGTCGCCGGCGAAGCCGCAACAGCCAACCTCTTCAGGCACGATCACATTGGTCGAGCACATCTTGGCAAGGGATATGATCGTGTCAGACAGCCCCATCAATTTTGTGGAGCAGGTGACATGGATGGCGACAGGAGTGTCGTCCTGATGGAAGACCAGCCGGTCTTTGAGGAATGTCATTATAAACTCAGCCGGCTCATAAAGCTTCATGGAGCGGATGTTCTTCCTCATCCTGTGCAGGCAGGGACTCTGGTCGCAGAGCACAGGCCAGCGGCCGTTCTCCGAAGCCTTAAGCAAGGCCTCTTCAAGTTCCTTGGACTTCTTTTCCGCGATGTCCGGCATTCCTTTGCTCTCCCACATCATCCCGCAGCAGAGTTTTTCCATGCCTTCCGGGAATATCACCTCGTAGCCCGCTTTGTGAAGAAGCGAGGTCATCTCCTCGACCAGAGGTTTGTCCACGGCCGCTTTATGACGGGGCAGGCCCATCATCTGGTTGAGGCAGGAGGGGAAATAGACGACCTTGGGAGCCTCTGTCATCCTGAGCGGAGCGAAGGATCCCGGCCGGAAAGGACGAGGTGAGGAGGGAGTCCAGAGGGGGAGTCCGAGTCCTTTGTGGAGCCCTTGACATAAAGATGTCATGACCTTGTCGCCCAAGATCGCGTCTCCGGCTGAAGCCAGCCCCAACGCTCCCCGTACCCCGCTCTTGACTATCGGGAAATGATCCGCAGCGAGGGACCAAACCCTTCTTCGGAAGGATCCAGGCGGCGTTTTTTCCTGACGGATCAGGTGGGTCATGTCGCTGACATCAATACCCATAGGGCAGGACATCGAGCATAGGCCGTCAGCGGCGCAAGTTTCCTCTCCGGGGTATGAATATTCCTTCACAAGCCTGTGGAGCCTGCCCAACTCCTCTTCTGTCGGATTCTCCAAAGCCCTCAAGCGGGCTATTTCCCGTTGGATGACGATCCTTGTCCGGGACGAGAGTGTGAAGCCGCAGGAGACGCAGTTGACCTCGCAGAAGCCGCATTCGATGCATTTGTTGATCTTCTCTCCATAAGGAAGTACGGGCAGCGGCTTGAAACCCTTCAGGAAACATCCAGGATCGTCGTTGAAGATCACTCCAGGATTGAGAATCCCTTCAGGATCAAATATTTCCTTGATCCTTTTCATGATTCCGAAGGCTTTCGGGCCCCATTCATATTCCACGAAAGGAGCCATGTTGCGTCCGGTTCCATGCTCGGCTTTCAGGGAGCCGTCGTATTTTTCCACCACCATCTTGGCGACGTCCCGGATCATATCCTCGTAACGTCTCACCTCGCTTTCGGAGTCGAATGACTGGTTGATGATGAAATGGAAATTGCCCTCAAGGGCATGGCCGTAGATGCAGGAGTCGTCGTAGCCGTGCTTGTCCAGGAGGGCTGACAGGTCTTCTGTGGCCTGCGGGAGATCCTCTATGTGGAATGCGATGTCCTCGATCAGGCAGGTCGTTCCCTGCCGGCGCATTCCTCCTACTGATGGGAATATGCCGGAACGTATCGCCCAATATTTTGAGCATATTTCGGGATCGCTGGTGAACTCCACTTCGCCTACTACCTCCGAGATCGCCTTGATGTTGGCCTTGAGTTCTTCCGGGCTCTCCGCCGTGGTCTCAGTCAGAACCGCTGTCAGGTCAGTGCCGGGGTGTCTCTCCAGCATGGGGTCGGAGACCGACGAGAGGGATCTTTTGTCGAGAAGCTCAGCCGCGTTGATCACCTCCAGGCCGACAGCCTTCTTCATCCTCACGACCGCCTCCGCGGCCTCCCGGATCGAACTGAAATAGATCATGGCGCTGGCCTTGTACGGGGCGATCGGGAGAGTCTTCATCGTGACGGAGCTCAGGAAGGCGAGCGTTCCCTCGGAACCCACCAGAAGGTGGGCGATGATGTCGAACGGATCCTCGAAAGTCACAAGCGGCAGGAGGTTCAGACCAGTGACATTCTTAATGGAATATTTATACTTTATCCTCTCGGTAAGCTCCTGATCCTGAATTACTTCTTTCCTTAGTGCCTCAATCGCCGCGAGGAACTCAGGATGACTATTCCTGAATTCGGCTTTGGACGTCTCATCCCCGGTGTCGAGGATTGTCCCATCGGCGAGTATCATCCTGGCCGAGATCATCGTCTTGTCGGAGTTCGCGTGGGTCCCGCAGCTCATTCCGGAGGCGTTGTTCATCACGATTCCTCCGACCATGCACGAACCTATCGATGCCGGGTCGGGTCCGAATCTCCGCCCGAATGGCTTTAGGATAGCGTTGACCCTGGCTCCGACTATTCCCGGCTGAAGGGTGATCGTCCCGGCGTCCTCACTGACACTGAATTTCTCCCAGTTCTTTCCGGCTACCAGGAGAATAGAATCGCTTATCGACTGGCCTGAAAGACTGGTTCCCGCGGCCCTGAAAGTCACGGGAATCTTATTCTTTGATGAGTTAGAGAGAATCGAACGGACCTCCTCCTCGTTCTCGGAGAGGATCACTTTCTTCGGGACGAGCCTGTAGAATCCGGCGTCCGTACCCCAGGCCAGGCGCCTAAGTTCGTCGGTGTAGGTTATCATTTCATGAACACGATGATATAATACATCATCAGGCCGCTGGCTATTAGTTTGATTCCTGTTCCGAAGAAGAAGCCCAGGAGCGCGCCGATGGCTGATCTGGCGGAATCCCAACCGCCTTTGCGGGCGACCAAATATTCAGCGAGAAAAGCCCCTCCGAGGGTTCCGAGAATAATTCCTACCGGCGGTACGAACATGCCGACAAATAGCCCGATTATCGCACCTCGGCCGGCTGCCTTACTGCCGCCGGTCACCCTGGTAAAGTAGGCCGGGACGACGTAATCGACTATGCAGACCACCACGGTTATCGCGAGCCACACGAGCAGGAAGGAAGTGGTCATAGGCTCTCCGGCGGCGTTGGCCCCGTTGCCCCAGATGTAAAGGATGAGCAGTCCGGCCCAGCTGACGGGAGGCCCCGGCAGCCCGGGAAGTATGCTCCCGGCGATTCCGATCACGCCGCACAGGACGGCCAATATGATGATTACTGTTGACATTAGATCCTTCGCTTTGCTCAGGATGACATCGCTGACAATTAGGATGACATAGCGTTTTCTATGTCGTCCGGCTGGACCGGGAGTCGGTTGGGTCCGGTGCGCCTGGCACCGTCCGCTGTCACAAGCACATCGTCCTCAATGCGGATCCCGCCGAAGTCGTAATAATCCTCGAGCTTGGCGAAGTTGACAAAGCCCTTTCCTGTGCCCTCGGACTTCCATTTCTCGATCAGCGCGGGGATGAAATATATTCCCGGCTCATCGGTTATGACATTGCCGGGGACCAGTCTCCTGGCCATCCTGAGGCTTCCGAGACCGAGCTGTTTGGACCTCGTCTGATCAGGGTCATAGCCGACCAGGTTCTCTCCGAGATCTTCCATGTCATGGACATCGAGACCCATGTTGTGGCCAAGCCCGTGCGGCTGGAAAAGCCCAGCGATCCCTTCGGCGACCATGGTGTCGAGATCGCCCCCTACAAGTCCGAGTGCGCTCAGGCCCTCGAGCATCTTCCTTGCGGTCGCGAGGTGGATGTCCCGGTAAGTCACTCCGGGTTTTGTCAGGCTGAAAGCCAACTCGTTGCAGTCGCAGACAATCTGATAGACATCTCTCTGTTTCGAGGTGAACTTGCCCGAGGTCGGGTAGGTTCTCGTGAAGTCGGAGGCGTAGTGCATGTTGTTCTCGGCTCCGGCGTCGATGACCATCAGTTTGCCGGGCTCCACTATCTTGTCGTGGAGATGGTTGTGGAGGGTCTCCCCGTGCTGGGTCAGGATGGTAGGGAAGGACACGCCCCAGCCCTTCTGGAGCACGAGACCTTCCATCTTTCCTACGATTTCCTGTTCGACGATTCCAATCTTGATGCTGTCCCTGGCGACAGTGTGCATCTCCTGGCCAAGAGCTCCGGCATCATCAAGTTGCTCAATCTCACAAGGTTCCTTGACGAGCCTCATCGAGATCACGGCCTTGACAAGCTCCTCGGAAGCGTGGCGTCCACCATCCTCGGCGATCGGGGCGACCTTGCCGACATTTTCCTCAGGGATGCCGACGAGGGAGGCCAGCTTCATGGTGTTGTAATATCTGGACGGGGGCAGGAAATGGATGTTCCTGCCGGTGGCCAGGGCTTTCGTGACCACCACGCTGAGAGCTCCGTAAGGCGCGGACTTTCCGACACCGACCTCGGCGGCTTTAGACGCGACCGACGGCTGCGGCCCCATCCAGATGATGTCCCCGATCTCCACGTCGTCAGCGTAGATCGTCTCCTCGCCACTGTCCAGGTCGATCACGGCCCCGTAATGCGGCTCATCCAATCCGAAATAATACAGCCAGGAAGAGTCCTGCCTGAATTTGTAGGCGTTATCCTTGTACTGGGCCGCAGCCTCGACATTTCCCACGAAAAGGGCGATGCCCCTTTTTCCTTCCGGAGCCGTGGCCGCCATTTTCCCGACCAAGGCCTTTCTTCTGGCGATATAGATTTCTTTTGAGAACATGTTTTAATATTTTTTAACCTTTACAAAGATAACAATTCGACCGGACTATTGAAATAGTGCGGAAAAGTATTAAATTTGTTCACTATGTTAAGATTCATTTTAATATGCGCGTTAGTCGGTGGTGTCATCGGCCTTCTTTTCTCCAGGAGCGGAGAAGGGGACAAAGGTTTCACCGAAGGCGCCAAGAAGGGCATCGGATGCGGTTGCGGCTGCGTCACATTGTCTGTAGTGCTCCTTATCATTTTGTTTTTCATGATCATGGGGCTGTATTTTGTTTGATAATTGTTTCATTCTAATAACACAATGAATATGAGAAAATTTATTTATTGGACCGGGGCGACGCTGATTGCCGCTTTTGCGGTTGTGAGCTGCTCCCCTAAGCAGAACACGTTGACTTCCAAGGAGAAGGCTGAAGGCTGGCAGCTCCTTTTTGATGGACAGACCCTTAATGGCTGGCGGGACTATAATGGCAAGGAATTGACAGGTCCCTGGACAGTCGTCGATGGTACCATCCAGGCCGAAGGGCAGGGAAGCGACGAGAACGGATATATCGTCACAGAAAAGGAATACACCAACTTCGACCTCAAATGGGAGTGGAAGATCAGCAAGGGCGGCAACAGCGGTATGTTGTACCATGTCGTCGAGAATCCCGTTCTCAAGGTCCCTTATGTCACAGGTCCTGAGTATCAGCTGATTGACGACGAGAACTTCACCGAGATGAACGATGGCTACGTTCTCGAGCCTTGGCAGAGGTGCGGTGTGGACTACGCTATGTATGTCCCTGATTTCGACACCCGTATCCTCAAGCCCGCTGGCCAGTGGAACGAGAGTGAGATCATCTTCGACAACGGCCACGTGACCTATCTGCTCAACGGCAAGGTCACCGTCGAGTTCGACGCTTGGAGCGAGGACTGGTTCGCCCGCAAGGCCGCCGGCAAGTGGGCCGAGGCCACTGAGTACGGCATGTCCCCGACCGGTCACATCTGCCTCCAGGACCACGGTTATCCCGCTTGGTTCAGGAATGTCAAGATCAAGGAACTTCCTGATCCCAAGCCTGTTGAGAAAGACCTTTTCAACGGTAAGGACCTGACTGGTTGGATCAACTACGGCACTGAGCTCTGGTATGTCGATGACGAGGGTTACCTTGTTTGCGAGAGCGGTCCCGACAAGGCTTATGGATATTTCGGAACAGAGGAGTATTATTACAATTTCGATCTCACCCTTGAGTTCCAGCAGTTCGCTGACGGTAATTCCGGTGTTTTCATCCGTTCCATCGTCCCCGAGGGCGTCAAGGTCAGCGGATGGCAGGTTGAGGTTGCTCCTCCGAACCATGACACAGGCGGAGTCTATGAGTCTTACGGCCGCGGCTGGCTCTATCAGATTCCTGACGAGAAAGAGAATATCCTCAAATATGGTGAATGGAACACCATGCGCATCCGTCTTGAGGGCGACCATCTCCAGTCTTGGCTCAACGGTGAGCCCATGACCGACATCACCGATGAGAAGATCGGCAAGGGTCGTGGCCGAATCTGCCTCCAGATCCATGACGGTGGCGGCATCAAGGTCCGTTGGCGCAACATCCACATCAAGACGCTGTAGAACTTAAATACAGTCGTCATGACAGGAAGAACAGACATTCTTTTGAAAGAAGTCAAGGAAGTCCTTGAATGGGATATTCTTAAGTTCTGGTCCGGCATGCAAGATCCCCGCGGCGGCTTCTATGGGAAGATCGCCGAGGGACTTGCGGCCGACAAGGACGCCGACAGGGAGGAGCAGCTTAACGCGCGCATAATCTGGGCTTTCTCCAATGCCTACAGGGTATTCCGGAAGAAGGAATATCTGATGCCGGCCATGAACGGCAAGGATTACTTCATCCAGCATTTCATTGACCACAAGTACGGTGGAGCCTTTGTCTATGTGGATTCTTGGGGTGAGAAGAAGGACACCGACGCCGTTTTGAGCAACCAGGCTCTCGCCATCTACGCTTTGAGTGAGTTTTATGGAGCGACAAAGGATGAGGAGTCCCTCAAGCAGGCCATAAACCTTTATAAGATTGTTGAGAAGGAATTCCATGATCTGGAGACCGGAGGTTACCGCGAGGTGCTTGCCAGGGATTTCAGTGTCAAGGACGAGTCCCGCCTGGCAGTCTCTCACTTGTATCTTCTCGAGAGTTACTCCAATCTCTACAGGGTGTGGAGGGATCCATCCCTCAGGGCTGTGATCGCCGACCTTATCGACGTGATGGTCAGTGAGTTCTACAATCCGGCTTCCGGCCATCTTGAGCCGAGGTTCACAAAGGAATGGAAGCTGGTTCCCTCCGGCTGCCTGTACGGTTTGGATCTCGAGGCCTCGTGGTCGATCCTTGACGCGGCGTATGCCATCCAGGACATGGATGTGATCAACCATGTGAAAGACATCTGTCTCCAGCTTTACAAGTCCGGCATGGACGGAATGAGCGGGGACGGCTTTGTCGTGTATGGCAAGGATGATGACGGAGAGATTGATAATCAAATGGTTCCGTGGGTTCAGGCTGAGGCTTTGACCGCTAACCTGTGCGCCTGGAAATACCAGAGCGTTCCGGAAGGCGCGGACTATGCGATGAGGATCTGGGATTATATCAAAGAACATCTCAACGATTCCGTTGACACCATAGCCTTCCGCATGTACCCGATGCACGACGCCCGTGCCTGCGTCCAGGTCATGAATATTTTCAGGTAGCGAACCTGGCAGACACAGCGTTTTTCTTAACTGTTTAGTATTTAATAAAATACGTTTGGGTGCGTGGAAGATCTTTCCACGCACTATTTGTTAATTATCTAATAATTAGTCAGTTCCTAAAAACGCTAATAAGGAATAATTGATATATTTGTCAACTATGATCGGAAACATCTTGACCATCGTCTTTTTCCTGCTTTGCCCGGCCTGTGTGCTGTGGCTGTGCAGGCGTTTTCCCCTGTTGGACAAGATCGGCCCAGTGCTGATCCTCTATATCGTGGGAATCATATTCGGGAACCTGTTTCACCCTTCTGGAATGGCTGGTATTCAGAATGTTCTGTCAAGCGCTACGGTTCCGCTGGCTATCCCGCTGATGCTATTCTCATGCACCTTCCAGCGTAGCAAGACAAAAAGCCAGCTGATCGCTCTCCTGCTGGGCTTGGCCGCCGTCACGCTTTCGGTTCTTGCCGGCTATTTCCTTTTTGGGAGGAATATGGAGGACGGAGCGAAGATCGGCGGGATGCTGACCGGTGTCTATACAGGAGGAACAATCAACCTCGCATCGCTCAAAGTGATGCTGGACGTGCCGGAGGAGACTTTCATTCTATTGAACTCATTTGATATGGCGGTGAGTTTCCTGTACCTGACTTTTCTGCTCTCTTTCGGGATCCGCTTGTTCCGCCGCTGGCTTCCAGTTGAGGCCGGAGCGGATGATCAAGAGGTTAATGGGCAGGAAAAGGAACAGCCTTTCAAGGGGTTGTTTACCAAGCAGGGACTTCGGGACGCTGGTTTCCTCCTGGCCGTAGATGCCTTGATCATAGGGATTTCCGCCGGACTGGGACTTCTCGCTGGGGATGGAGCGTTCATGACCGTGCTGATCCTTAGCCTGACAACACTCGGAATAGCGGCCTCGTTCTGGAAACCGCTCAAAAAGCGTAAGCATGGCTACGACATCGGGATGTACTGTATCTATGTGTTCTCTGTCGTGGTCGCTTCGATGGCGGATCTGCGGTCACTCAGCATAAGCGGCAGTTTGAATATGCTGGGCTACTTGACATTCGTAATATTCTTCTCCCTGCTGCTGGAAGTCCTGGCAGCGAAACCGTTGAAGGTCGATGCCGACACAATGACCGTCAGTTCCGTGGCCTACATCTGCTCACCTCCTTTTGTTCCTATGATGGCCGCCGCAATGAAGAACAAGTCCGTCCTCGCTGGAGGTCTCTCAGTCGGCGTTGTTGGCTATGCCGTCGGTAACTATCTCGGCTTCCTCATCGCCCGCCTCCTTGAGACGTTATAAAGAGCATGGTAGATTCTACCACGCCTCGAGTGAGATGATCGCGTCTCGTGTGGGTGGCTTACGGTGTGAGCCGTAGGGTGAGGTCGATGAAGTCCTCGACGCTGAGGCGCTCGGGGCGAAGGTCGAAGACCGACCCTTCGGCTCCGCTCAGGGTCCGGTTTTGTTCTTCGGGAATCGGGTTGGCCGGAGCGGCTGCCGAGCTTAGGCCGCACTCAGCCGCAGCGGAGCGAGAATGGACGCGGCCGTGCTCGCTTATTTGCTGGTTGGTGAGCGGAGTCGAACCACCGGCTTTCTGGAGCAACGGCTTCAGGGAGTTGCGCAGGGTCTTGCGCCTCTGTCCGAAAGCGGTCTTCACGACAGCCTTGAACAGCTTCTCGTCGCAGCCAAGCTCAGTCCTTGAGTTACGTGTCAGACGTATCACCGCGGACTGGACCTTGGGCGGAGGATTGAATGCTCCTGAGCCCACAGTGAACAGATATTCAATGTCATACCAAGCCTGGAGGAAGACCGACAAGATGCCGTAGGTCTTCGTGCCGGGCTTCTCGGCAATACGCTCAGCCACCTCTTTCTGTATCATGCAGACAACCTCCGGGACAAGATCCCGGTTGTCGATGATCTTGAAGAATATTTGGGAGGAGATGTTGTACGGGAAGTTTCCTATGATCGAGAATTGTCCGGGGAACAGCCCTTGGAGATCCATCTTCAGGAAGTCACCCTCGATCAACCCATCACCCAGCTCCGGAAAATGCTTCTTCAGATACGCCACACTCTCCTTGTCAATCTCGACGGCTTTCAGATTCTTCGCTTCACTCGGAATGACAGATGGCTGTTTAAGCAGATATTGCGTGAGGACCCCCATGCCGGGGCCGACCTCAAGGACAGGGGAGCCTTGAAGGGAATCAACGATGCGGCGCGCGATGTCCTGGTCTGTCAGGAAATGCTGGCCAAGGGATTTTTTCGCTCTGACTTCCATACCGCGAAGATAACTCATTTTCTTCTATCAAAGTTGGACATAATTCGCTAAATTTGCAGACTTGACTGAATATTAATAAAAACAGATATGTACAGAGACCACACTTGCGGCGAACTTCGCATCGCCAACGTCGGACAGAAGGTGACCCTGGCCGGATGGGTCCAGAGATCCAGGAAACTCGGAGGAATGACCTTCATCGACCTCCGTGACCGCTACGGCATAACCCAGCTCGTGGTAGAGGCCGACGCCGAAGCCTCCCTTGTCGAGATCGCGACCTCCCTCGGCCGTGAATATGTCATCCAGGTTGTCGGGGAAGTTGTTGAGCGTCAGAGCAAAAACCCCAAGATGCCGACCGGCGAGATCGAGATCAAAGTCGAGTCCATCAATATTCTCAACAAGTCCGTCACCCCTCCCTTCACGATTGAGGACGAGAGCGACGGCGGCGAGGACATCCGCGCCAAGTTCCGTTACCTTGACCTTCGTAGGAACCCTCTTCAGCAGGCCCTTGCCCTTAGGCACAGGCTGGCTCATGAGGTTCGGAACTATCTGGATTCCAAGAATTTCATGGAGATTGAGACTCCTTATCTCATAAAGTCCACTCCCGAAGGCGCCCGTGACTTCGTGGTCCCTTCCAGAATGAATCCGGGCCAGTTCTACGCCCTGCCGCAGAGCCCCCAGACCTTCAAGCAGCTCCTTATGGTCGCCGGTTATGACCGCTATTTCCAGATCGTCCGCTGCTTCCGTGACGAGGACCTCAGGGCGGACCGTCAGCCGGAGTTCACCCAGATCGACTGCGAGATGAGTTTCGTCGAGCAGGAGGATGTGCTGAATATGTTCGAAGGCATGATGCGTACCCTGTTCAAGAATGTCCTGGATGTGGATATTCCCGATCCGCTGCCTCGCATGAGCTGGTACGACGCCATGGACAATTACGGCTCCGACAAACCGGATGTCCGTTTCGGAATGACTATCCATGAGATCATGGATAAAGTCAAAGGTAATGGATTCGCCGTCCTCGACGATGCCGCTTATGTCGGCGCCATCGCCGTTCCCGGCGGAGCCGAATATACCCGCAAGCAGATCGACGAGATCACCGAGTGGGTCAAGAGACCTCAAGTAGGTGCCAAGGGCTTGATTTACATCAAGTTGAATGCTGACGGCTCGATCAAATCTTCTATCGACAAGTTCTACACTCCCGACCAGCTCAAGGCTATCGCCGAGGCTGTGGAGGCAAAGACCGGCGACATCGTGTTCGTCATGAGCGGACCGGAGAAACGCAAGGTTCAGACCATGCTTGGAGTCCTGCGTCTTGAGATGGGCGGAAGGCTTGGCCTAAGGGATCCCAAGGTGTTCGCACCTCTGTGGATCGTGGACTTCCCGCTGCTTGAGTGGAGCGAGGAGGACGGCCGTTTCTACGCCATGCACCATCCCTTCACGGCTCCCAAGCCCGAGCACATGGACTGGTTCAACAGCAACAAGAAAGAGGATCTGGAGAGAGTTTGCGCCAACGCCTACGACTTCGTCCTGAACGGCAACGAGCTCGGTGGCGGATCGATAAGGATCCACAACGCCGAGGTTCAGAAGAGAATGTTCGAGGTTCTCGGAATAGGCCCCGAGGAGGCTGAATATAAGTTCGGCTTCATCATCCATGCCTTCCAGTACGGAGCTCCGCCCCACGGAGGTCTCGCGTTCGGTTTCGACCGTGTCTGCACCCTGTTCGCCGGCAAGGAGAGCATCCGCGACTTCATCGCCTTCCCGAAGAACAACCAGGGCCGCGACGTGATGATCGATTCCCCGTCACAAATAGATCAGGTCCAGCTCGACGAACTGAACCTGGACATTCGTCCCCTTCCGGAGAAATAGCCGCGTAACAGCGTGTTATAGATCCCAGTCGTCGGTACGGAACGGGGACACGGGAATGCCGTAGTTGTTGAACACGGTTCCCTCTCCCCAGTTCCTGAAGCAGTACCGTACGGCCACCGGTTCCGGCACTTCCGGACTTGTCACCATCACAGTACCTGACCAGTCGATGATCCTACCGGTCGCCGGGTGGAATACTTTGTCGGCTCCAGCTATCTCAAATCCTGAAAGATCGACGTCTATCGGGCCGATTTGCCTGCCGTCGGTGTTCGTCTTGATGAAGGCCTTGCCTTCCCTGAACTCTACGCTTTTGAGAGTGGGGGACACAGGGTTCAAGCCTTTGACGCCGTAGTCATTATAGAGAGCGAGGTAGGCCAGGCGGTAGCCGACCTCACGCTTCTTTTTGGGATGTATGGTGCCATATTCCCCGACATCCACGGTGGCCGCCATTCCGCTGTGGGGGATCAGGTCGAGCGACTTCTGCTGCGCCTCACGGAAATATCCCAAGGTCCAGCCGTCGGGATCGCTGTAAGAGTAAGGCGCCAGCTGGGCGAAATAGAAAGGCGCGTCCGGGTTGTCGAAAAGCCTTCTCATCATCTCCACATACTCTTTCTGTAGGCGAGTGTATTGGCTTGGCCTGAAGCGGTTTGTCTCTCCCTGGTACCATATCATCCCTTTGAAAGTGAAGGGGATAAGTGGTGCGACCATGCCGTTGAAGAAAACACAAGGTGTGGTTGAGAGTTCTTTAGGCATATCCTTCCCTTCGAGGAAACCAAGGTCGAACTCACCGGTGAACTTGCCGGAGACGGTTGACTTGTCCATCCAACATTCGATGGCGGTGCCACCCACGCTGGAAACCAAGATTCCGATCGGTATCCTGAGTGACTGATGCAATTTCTTGGCGAAGAAATATGCCGTGGCGCTGGTAGTGGAGACCACCTCGGGAGTGTTCTCCTTCCAGGAGCCTTTGGTCTGGTCCAGAGGAGTCAAGGAAGGGTTATGCGTGATCGTGCAAATACGGATGGGAACCAGGGGATCCGCGTTCGTGATCTCATCGACACCACCTTCGGTTGGCTGCCCGGGGTATCCCGACATTATCATCTCCATATTGGATTGTCCCGAGCAGAACCAAACTTCTCCGACAAGGACATTGCTCAGGGTTATCTTCTCAGAGCTGTCCGCGATTGTCACTTTGTATGGTCCACCTGCCTCCGGGGTCGGGATCCTGAGCATCCATTTACCATTACTGTCTGGAGTGGCTGTGTACTTTGCTCCTGTCCAAGTGGTTGTGACAGAGACCTTTCCGCTGCCGTCGGTCCAGCCCCAGATGGCGGCCTCGCTGTTGCGCTGGAACACCATGTTGTCACTGAAAACAGAGGGTAGGGTCACTTTCGCGTCGGCATAAAACGCTCCCAGCAAAGCCAGGAGAGATAGAGATAGGAACTTTTTCATAATTTCTGAATATGCTTTTTTTAAATGCTAACCGTTTGTGTTGAAAGCCGCGAGGCGGCGGATAATGGGTTCAACCTTATAGCTGTCTATGACAAGCCGCAGGGAAGAAACTTCCACAGGGTCGAATCGGGCGATGCGCTTATGGCCGATGTTGGTCCCCTCGCAGAGAGTGGCTGTCGATCCATCCGGACGGACACCTTCCAGATGCCAGGTCAGAACCCTCTCACCTTCAGCGATTTCCTCCTGAATGATAACCCTGTCCACCACGGTGGGTGTCTTGAGATTCAACTCTAACTGAGAGCATTTGCCGGAGGTCTCGGCACAAGGCGTTCCGTAGCGCTGGCGAATCGCCTCGCCATATTTCTCGGCCTGTTTGACATCAGCTTCAGGAATCAGGCCCCTGTTGTCGATCACGAGTCCCAGGAGCATGTTTGTGTTGCGACCGACACTGGTCTCGTATTTATCCATCAGTTCATCAATGGAATACAACATGTCGTCCTGTCCTTCGTGCCATATCCATCCGCCACCGAAGGAGCTTTGCCTCCGGAGGGTGAAATCGGACTCTCCCGGGCACCAGAACGGGGCGTCCGGCCGGCCGTTAAGTCCTGTCACGACCTTGACCCCGTCGGAATTGGTCGTGGAGTCAGCCGTAGCCCAGCAAGGGTCAGGAGCCGTACCGACCTCATTGCCGACCCAGCGGATCAGGTTCTCATAACCGTATGGACCTTGGAAAGCGATAGCCTCGGGCTGCAGTTTTTTTATCAGGGATCCCACATCCGCTCCACCCTGGGCGGGAGATAGGATGCCTCCGTCAAACCAGACCTCGAACAGTGGCCCGTAATTGCCCCAGAGCTCGGTCAGTTGCCGCACGATGATGTCGCTGTATTGCTCTTGGGTGATAGGTGATCCGGGCTGCACCAGTCCGGGATTATCCACCCATAGATACCCGTTGGTGGCCATATTTGCATATATTCCCGGCTTGATGCCGTATTTATGGCATGAGTTGACAAAGTCCTTGACTATGTCTCCTTTCCCGTCTTTCCATGGGGACCGGCTGATGTTGTAATCGTGTGTGGAAGTCGGCCAAAGGGTGAAACCGCTGCCATGTTTGGCTGTGAGGACGGCATATTTAGCCCCCAACTTGGCGGCTGTCTCGAGCCATTGGTCCGTGTCAAGTTCGGTCGGATTGAACGTGGCCGGATCCGGGTGGGTGCCGTATTCCCTGTGGTTATATTCAGGATGGAACACCGGCATGTCGAGGTGCAGCAGCACTCCGATCTCCGCCTCAGCCCAATCCTGCTGGACCTTGTTTGGCTTGACGATGTTGGCGAAAGGCACGCCGGCGGTCATAAGAGCCTTGAGTTCAGGGAGATACTTCTGATACACGCCTCTTGGGGAGCAGCGATGGTCCTTGCAGATGGAGGCGGCCATTCCGACGACCTCTCCCATCATCCCGCCGGTGCGCATGACCCTGATCGTACCGAGGGCGGCGTGGGTCACGGAGATATCGCGTCCTGCCATCAGAAGGTTGTCTATATTCCTGGAATACAGGCACCTGTAAGGAACGGCGTAGTCTTTATGGTGCTTGGTGACGCTGGTAGCCCTGAACGGTTCCTCAGCCTCCATCCCAGGCTCCGGCTTCGGGTAGTGGAGATCCATTCCCCAGGTCGCCGTGAAACTGGCGTCGTCGTACTGGACATTCTCTGTGAAGTCCTGCTCCTTGAGGACCACGTCGCCCATCAGGCGGCGGGACTCCCGCTTTCCGCCGATGCAGGCGACCCACTCAAGTCGCTTAT
>Ga0256405_10003089_pt1 | contig 35604 bp, 30 predicted proteins | sample RumenRJG_02DNA_FD_189096 | JGI IMG/M metagenome (GOLD analysis project Ga0256405, IMG submission 189096) | Bovine rumen microbial communities from Lethbridge, Alberta, Canada - RJG_02 | ecosystem: Host-associated > Mammals > Digestive system > Stomach > Rumen | place: Canada: Alberta...
AAGAGATGATTTTTAATAATCACGACTGCAAAATGGGGGTTTTTAAACCCTTACAACCACCCAAAAAAAGTTTTTCGTTAAAGCAAAGCGGACAAAGATTCTTCGACGGCGCTTCGCTTGCTCAGAATGACGAATTATGGAAAGCACTTGGTCTACCGTCACCCTGAGCATCGTCGAAGGGTCTATATCCGCTTTAAAAAACCCGACAAAACGCTTGCGTTTTGGAGGAGACTAATAAGCCGTCCAATAAACGCAGGCTTTACGCTTGCGTAAAGTCAAGTCAAAGGACGTGCTTATGAGTCAGTCGCTTGCGTTAAGACAAGTCTTAAGAGATACTTATGAGTCAAGGATAAAGACCCTTCGACGATGCTCAGGGTGACGAACTACTAAGTCCACGACTTTAAAACGTACTATCTTATTTATCGAATTACTCTTCTTGAGAAAGTTTGCCGTCGGTGTTTTCGTCGTCGGAAGCGTTCGTTTGAGAGTCGTCGGATTCGGCTTCTTCTATAGCGGGAACTTCTTCTTGCGCTTCGTCTTTAACGTCTTCTTGTGCTTCGTCTTTAACGTCTTCTTGTGCGAAAGGTTCGGAAGAGTCTTCTTTATTGCCATTTTGTTGCGATAAGAGATTTTCGTAGAAAGCGGCTCTTGCGGCGTTGTGATAAGGAGTAACGAACAAGAACAAAATCCCGAAAGTCAAAATACCCAACAAATACCAACCGATAAAGGAAAGATCCAATACGAACAATTCCCACTTATGCCCCTTCATCATTTCTTTAGAAGCCTTGATAGCGTCGGTCTCGGCCATTTCGGGATTATCGTGTTGGATAAAGAAGGTCATAGAGTACGCATAGGAAGCGATGATACCGGGGATAATGAATAACAAACTCCACAAGAAAGTAAACAAGTATACGAGAAGACCTACTATAAAGTTGGTTGCAAAATTGTTAAAACCTTTAAAAAGTTTTTCAAACTCGGGCTTTTCGTCTCTTAAAAATGCAAGGAAAAATCCGCAAAGACCAACAGTTAAAGGTCCCGAGATAACAAGTTCTAAAATACCGAAAGCGGAAGACGCCACAGCGGATATTAGACCGGCAACGAATACAACTATGACAGCCATACCCCAATTACCGTGCAATTTTTGTTTTGCTAATTGTTTCATTTGTGATATAGTCATAATAAATTCTCCTTTTATTACGTTTATGTTAAGTTTAATCGTTATAGTACAAATTGTCAAATAAATAGGTAACAATAAACAAGTTCTTTAGACTTTTAGGCGTATCATAACGTAAAAGGAACTAAAAACGTTATCGTATACTTTATTTAAAAAAATGTAACGGAACATAAAAAACTTTATTTACACTAATTAAATGATATGATTTATGATTTTAAAATTACCAGAAGCAATTTAAAGTAATAATAGCAAAGTTAAGCGATAAAAAGTAATCGATTATATTTATTACCATTTAAATAATAATAAAAACCGTAAAAAGACAAATGATTAATTTCTTCTTACGGTTTTATTTATCGCTTGATAAGTTTTTATTTTGCTATGTTATTCATTTTCTACGTCGTCGCCTTCTACCGTCTCTTCATCGTCCAAAGATTGCATTTTGTACCAACCTGTCAAATCGGGTTCGGTAAACGTAGCGGTGCCAACTTCAAAACTCATATCGACCGAAGTCGAAACTTCGCCGCCTTCGCCGTCCGAAGATACGTAAGTATACGTCAAACTTTCCACTTTGCCGTCTTTTGCTTGGGCGGTAAGCGTTAATCTTTGATCGTCTTGAGTAATGGAAAGAGTCATTTTGTTAGTAGATTTTTCGACGCCGTCTTCATACTTGGATTCCCCTTTAACGTTACAAAGCCAAGTTGCGTCGTCGTCAAACATATTTATGATATCTATCGTGGTCAAATAAGAACGATACGATATATCGTAGGCAAATCTACCTACCGAATAATACTTACCGTACCCGTCGTCGGTAGCGCAATAATAAACGTCGTCTTTAACGTAGGTATAAGTTTTTATGCCGTCGCTTAAAGTTAAACAAGAAGTGCCGACAACGTTCTCAACAACGGGAGAACCGTCCGAAGAGTAAGTAACAACAAGATTATCACCCTTGATAACGTCTTCCAAAAAGTCGTTATACATCGATTTAACGGTTTTCATATCGTCGCCGGTAATATCCCATTTTCCGCTATCTTCTTCAAAATTTAATTCTATTTTACAAGCCGTAAACGCAAACACGGACGCTATACAAATTACAACCAGTGCAATAAATAAGGTCTTTTTGTTTTTCATTATGATCTCCTTTCGTTCATTTTTTATTATTTACGTTAATTATAGCACAATTATATTTTAATTCAAAACAGTAACGATTACAACGATATATGCCATAAATATAAACGTAAACCGTCAACCTTAAATTATATCGTAACTTAAGTTTTAGTTTTGCCTAAACCCCGTCAACTTTTAACGAACGTTACCATATATATAGTCTTATCGGGGCAATCGAGTTTTGGATCGGCAAATACAAAAACTCCGTCAATGCCCCTTTCTTTTGCGGATAATTCAAAATGCGATAACGCGATACCTATATCCAATTTTTGAATATCGCCTAAAGGGCTGTCTTTCATTGATTTTGCAAGATAAAAATGAACTTTGTCTCCGTCTACCACCACGCGCCAAGGTTGAGCGTTCGTTGCTGACGGCGCAAGCCTTACCATTTCGAGCGGTTCTAAATAATCGCCCGCGTTATCTTTTGTTAGGGGCGTAGAAAACGATTTATCAAAAAACAAACTTTCAAAAGGTTTTCTTTCGTCCGCTTTTAACGCTTTACGCATCAAGTTTTCTCTTATCGACTTCTTTTCGGCGGGATAGCCTAAAGGGGAAGCAACTGGTAAGACTTCGTCGTTTTGTACATCCATCGCCCTTTCAAACGCCGTACGACTTAAAGACGCTGCGAGCATTACCGTACCGACGCCCAACGAAAAAGCGTATAAACATACTTTTTCAAATACGTAACCGAAAGCCATCTCGTAATTATCAACTCTTTTGACTTTACCCGCCAAATAATCGCTTGCGCCGACTATCACGGGACTTGAAAGACCGTACTCCTTGGCGTTTAATATCTTTAATTCGACGTTTACGCCAAACGGATTCGTTAAACTTTGGATATAACCGTTTATTGCGTTAAGATCGTCGCTAGTCAAGGGTTTTTCGTCAAACGTCCTTACGCTTTTTCTTTCTTTTATTATCGTTTCAATGGATTTTGTCATATATTTTCTCCTTAAACTAATATTACAACGACCGATTTTTATAGGTATAATTATCAGTCTATATTTTTTATAACCTTTGCCGGCACGCCCGCAACCACCGTATTTTGGGGGACGTCTTTCGTAACGACCGCACCCGCCGCGATCACTGCGTTATCTCCTATAGTAACTCCCGGCAAAATCGTCGCATGAGAGCCTACCCAAACGTTTTTACCCAATTTTACCGGACGCGGGAACATATCTCCCCTTTTCGCGGGATCCAAATCGTGATTAAGAGTCGCTATGACCGTTTGATGCCCAATAAAACAGCCGTCGCCGATCTCTATCCCGCCTTGATCTTGAAAACAACAACAAGCGTTTATGAAGACGTTTTTGCCAACCAAAATATTTTTACCGCAGTCGGTATAAAAGGGCGGGAAAAGTCTAAAGGACTCGTCCACTTCTCTTGCGATAAGTTCGGAAAACAATACTCTTATTTCGGGCATAGTGTGATACTCGTTGTTGATTTTTGAAGTTATCTTTCTTGCTTCGTCCGAATATTCGTTAAGTATCGGAGGCATAGGCGAATTAAAATCTATCCTATCCCCCGAACTCATCGTCTGTCTAAATAAATCTATATCCATACGATTCTCCGCTTAAATAATATATAAGAACATAATTGTAAATCACTTTCATTACGTCTATTCATTTTATCACGTTTGATCGTTTTTAACAATTTTAAAAACTTGCACTATAATCCCGAAAGGGGTACGATTTAAGTAATTGTTATTTTTAATTTTTTTTGATATAATATATAAACGTAATCGACCGTTACTTGATCGTAGAAAATCAATAGGAGAACAACTATGTTTAATCATCACGATATTTCACGCAATGCATTTATGTTAAAAGGACCGCTTGCAAAATGCGGTTACGATTGGTGGTGGCACTCTTTTACCGCTTATGAAGAGTCGACGGGAGAAGAAAAGCCGTTTTTTATAGAATTTTTTATCTGCAATCCCGATCTTGCCGAAGACAAACCCGTTTTAGGACAAATCGAAGAAAATAAAAGAAACGGAAAACATCCTTCATACCTTATGGTCAAAGCGGGCGCTTGGGGCGAAGATCATTGCCAACTACATAGATTTTTTTCTTTGAAAAACGTCAAGATCCACGCCGACGCACCGTATTCGGTTAGCGCGGAAGACTGCTTTGCTTCGGAGACTAAACTTAAAGGAAGTATCTCGATAAAAAAGGAAGACGCCGAACTTCATCCCGAATGGATGTGCGACGGCGGGTCTATTAGTTGGGATCTTACAATAGACAAGCAAATCGCTTTTAACGTGGGCTACGGCGCAAGCAAGCCGTTAAGGGACGCTGACGCTTTCGCTATGTATTGGCACGCCGAAGGTATGAAATCCGCATTTAGCGGAGAAATCTTATTTAACGGCAAAAAATACGTCGTAACGCCCGAAAAATCGTACGGTTACTCGGATAAAAACTGGGGGAGAGATTTTACAAGTCCTTGGGTGTGGTTATCATCTAACAGTTTAGTAAGCGAAAAGACGGGCAAAAAGCTCGAAAACAGCGTATTCGATATAGGGGGCGGAAGACCTAAAGTCTTTTTTGTACCTTTAGACAGACGATTATTGGGGGTATTTTATTACGAAGGCAAAGAATACGACTTTAATTTTTCGCATTTTTGGCTAAACGTAAAAACCGAGTTTTCTTTTGAAGAAACGAAAGATACGGTAAAATGGAACGTACGGCAAGAAAACAAGACTTCGGTTATGATAACCGAAATATCTTGTTACAAAAAAGACATGTTGCTCGTCAACTACGAAGCGCCGGACGGAAGTAAAAAACACAATAAGTTATGGAACGGCGGAAACGGGTTCGGAACGATACGTTTGTACGAAAAATCCAACGACGAACTTGTTTTGATAGACGAAATAAAGGCGACCCGAGTAGGTTGCGAATACGGAGAATACGACGAATAACTATGCATATCGATCTTATCAAACCAAATTATTGCGTCGCTAAAAAGACGCATATAGGCAAAGGTAAAAATAAAACGCCTATCCTTATCGTCACGCCTAAAAACAAGCCCGAAAAAGCGCCGTGCGTTTTATGGATACACGGCGGCGGATACGTCATAGGGTTAAAAGAACTCGTTTATTCGTCAAGAGCGATGGATCTTTTGCAAAATCTCGGCGCGGTCGTCGTCTCCCCCGGGTATAGACTTGCTTTACTTAACCCCTATCCCGCCGCGATAGACGATTGCTACGCTACTCTTTTATGGATAAAAGAAAACGCCGACTATTTAGGGATCGACCCCGATAAAATAATAGTGGGCGGAGAAAGTGCCGGCGGCGGTCTTTGCGTTGCGGTTTGTATGAAAGCAAGGGACGAGGGAAAAGTTAAGATCAAATACCAATTACCTTTGTATCCCATGCTCGATAATTACGATACGGACACTTCTTGGAATAATCACGGCAAAATTTGGAATACTACTTTTAACCACTTTGCTTGGAATCTTTATTTGAAAAATACGGATAAAGACAATATCCCCATATACGCTTCACCGGCAAGACAAACCAACTTTAAGGACCTACCCCCTTGTTACACGTTCGTAGGCAAAGGCGAACCTTTTTACCACGAGACTTTGTCTTACGTGGAAAACCTTTTAGAAGCGGGCGTAAAGGCGGACGTGGATATATACGATACTAACGTTCACGCCTTCGATATGCTCTTCCCTAGGTCTGAAGTAAGTAAAAAAGCCATAGATAGGTTTAACGAAGTAACCTTGACTATTTTTGGCGAACAAGAGTAAACGATTTAAGAGTATAAAATAGTATATATAATATACGTTAGCGATTGATTCTTGACACTTTTAAAATAATATGTTATATTGGTGTTAGGATCACTTTGGAGGAAACTCGTTGTAGTCTATTATCAAGGCTATACGAGATATTGATTATGAGAAAAGGTATTATTTTGGCAGGCGGTAAAGGCACGAGGTTGTTTCCAATAACTAAAAGCGTGTCAAAACAATTATTGCCAATATACGACAAACCAATGATCTATTATTCTCTATCGGTGCTATTGCTTGCAGGCATACGCGATATTTTGATTATTTCCACCGCCGAAGCGTTACCGCAATATAAAGAATTGTTGGGCAACGGCTCTCACATCGGAGTTAGGTTTGAATATTTGGTTCAAGAAAAACCCCGCGGGCTTGCGGAAGCGTTCATTTTAGGCGAAGAATTTATTGATAAAGACGACGTTTGTTTAGTCCTTGGGGACAACTTTTTCCACGGACCAACCTTTACCACTCTTTTAAAAAAGGCAATGGCAAGCAAAAATGCGACCATTTTCGGTTATTACGTCAAAAACCCTTCGGATTTCGGCGTAGTAGAATTTGACGAAGACAACAACGTTATATCCATAGAAGAAAAACCGAAAAAGCCCAAGTCGAATTACGCTATACCCGGGTTGTACTTTTACGACAACAAGGTAGTAGAGATAGCAAAAACCATAAAACCGTCTAAAAGAGGCGAGTTGGAAATAACCGACGTAAATAAGCGTTATTTGGAAAGCGGTAATCTTAAAGTCGTACAAATGGGTAGAGGCTTGGTTTGGATGGATACGGGCACGCCGAAAGGCATTTTGAAAACCGCACAATACGTAGAGTCCATACAAAGTCGACAAGGCTGGTATATATCTTGCATCGAAGAGATCGCTTGGAGAAACAAATTTATAACTACCGAAGAGTTTACGGCTTTGGGCGAGGCGGTCAAAGATACCGAGTACGGCAAATATATTTTAGAGATCGCCAAATTAGGCAGAGGAAACGCATGAAAATATTAGTAACAGGCGGAGCCGGATTTATCGGCTCCAATTTCGTATATTATCAACTAAATAATCACCCGCAAGATAAAGTTATATGCGTAGACGCATTGACCTATGCGGGCAATTTATCCACTTTAAAGACAGCACTCGAAAACCCGAATTTTACCTTTTATAAAGCGGATATAACGGATAGAAAAACCATTTTTGATATTTTTGAAAAAGAAGCCCCCGATATCGTAGTCAATTTTGCGGCGGAAAGCCACGTCGACAGATCGATAGAAGATCCGGGGTTATTTTTAAATACCAACGTTTTGGGCGTTCAAGTTCTTTTAGACGCTTGCAGAAAGTTTGAAGTAAAACGTTTTCATCAAGTATCCACCGACGAAGTTTACGGGGACTTACCGCTTGATAGACCCGACCTTTTGTTTAACGAAAACAACCCTATCAAAGCGTCGTCGCCCTACTCGGCAAGTAAAGCCGCGGCGGATCTTTTGGTAATGGCGTATCACCGCACGTTTGGTGTAGACGTTACCCTATCCCGTTGTTCCAACAATTACGGTCCCTATCACTTCCCCGAAAAACTTATCCCGTTGATAATCACCCGCGCGCTATACGATCAAAAATTGCCCGTATACGGCGAAGGTAAAAACGTCCGCGACTGGTTGTACGTCGAAGATCATTGTAGTGCCATAGACCTTATTGCGAGAACCGCCAAAGCTGGGGAAATCTACAATATCGGAGGCAACAACGAAAAAACGAATATCGACGTTGTAAAAACGGTATTAAAAATATTGGGTAAGCCCGAAAGTTTGATAACCTACGTCAAGGATCGTCCGGGGCATGATATGAGATATGCTATAAACGCCGAGAAGATAAGAAAGGAACTTGGCTGGACGCCCGCGACTTCGTTTGAAGCGGGCATTAAAAAGACCGTTGATTGGTTCCTTGCCAACCGCGATTGGTGGCAAGAGATCATAAGCGGCGAGTACGTTAATTATTACGCCAAAATGTACGGCGATAGATGATGCTTTTAGTCATCTATATTTTTACACTTAATGTTTTGTTTGAATTATTAACAAACAACGGAGGTTCTCATGAAATATCTGCACATCGTTCCACCCAGCGTTAGAATGATGAACGCCTTTATATCAAGTTTTAGAGAATATTACACCGAGGATAAGCACTTGTTTTTATTTATAAACAAATGTCCTTTGTCGGAAACATCACTATTCTCTTTCGGCGACGTTTATGAACTGAAAGGGAAAAATAAAATAGAAAAGTGTAAATTCCTTGAAAAAATGTTCAATAAAGTCGACTACATTATTTGGCACGGTATGATGTACAGCGATAAGATATTAGCTTTTTGTTGTAGAAAAAAAGTATTAAAGAAAAGCATATGGATAATGTGGGGGATAGATCTATACAATTGGGCTGACAAGTGTAAAAAATCCAGCTTAAGTTATAAATTAAATCGTTATTGGCGCGAAAACGTAAAATATATTGTACCACTGGTACAAGTTGATGAGAAAGTTTATAGAGAGCAATTTCCTCACTCCAAAGCAAAAAGCTATACGATACCTTATCACTTGTCTCAAGAAACTTTCTCAAAAATGGACTCGCTTTCTAACTGGAAACCTCGTCCTAACGGAAGGTTATGCGTGCAAATAGCGCATAATGCTCATAGCTTTAATAAACATAGTGAAATATTGGATTTGATAAGTCATTTTTCACAAGAAAACCTTTCGATTTATATACCTGCAAGCTATGGTCCCGAAGTTGCCGACAGTGCTAAATACGTCAGTAACATAACAGCTAAAGCTTTAAGTATATTTAAAAAGAACGTTTACATTTTACACAACCTTATTCCAAACAATGAATACACAAACTTCATGTGGAATATGGACGTTGCTATTTTTAATGCGGAACGACAAAACGCACTTGGAAATATAATCAAGCAATTATATTTAGGCAACAAAGTATTCTTATCAAAAAACTGTCCCACGCTTAAATATTTACAGGAACAAGGGATCGAAATATATTGCACTCAAAATATAAAAGAAATGTCGTTTGATGAGTTTTCACGCCCGGTTGACAATACTATCGCGAAACAATGGGTGGTAGACAATTATTCCTTGGAAGTCGTTTTAACCAAATGGGATGAACTTTTCATTTCTTTAGGCGGTCATAAACATAGCAAAAAAGCACATCAAGTTATCGGCAACGTTCCTTCAATTCCGATTTATAAAGATAACTTGCCCTACGTATATAAAGCTTTAAAATGGCCTTTCGATATAAAAGCGTGCACGCCGGTCGCTATTATTGGGAACGGAGTTTTGGCGGTCTCTTTATATAACGCGATAAAAGACCTTAACAATAATAAGCACGACTATCACGTGCTCGGTATCGTAGAGACGCCTAACGAAAAATCGTTTATAGGGGACTCGTTGGCATTGGGGAACATAGATCAAGTTAATTTGCCCGAAAATACAATCGTCCTATGCTCGGAAATAAATGGTAAAGAGAGAGAAAAAATAATAGCGAAGATAGGAAAAGAGTATTTTATCAATTATCCCGTTTTTTCTTATAAGAGTTCCGTTCCTGCCTTTTTCAATGCCGGAAACGGTTGTTTGTTTATCAACAATTCGAACATATTTCCACGTTGCACTATAGGTGACGGTGTAATCATAATATCGGCTTCAGTCAAAAACGATACTATAATAAAAGACTATGCCACTATACAAAGCGGATGCAAAATCGACAGTTTTTGCAATATAGGGAAATATAGTATGATAAACGAGAACGTTTTAATACATTCATTTTCGACAATAGGAAATAACGTAATAGTCCAAAATAAAACCGAAATAGGTCATTGCGTTACGATTGACGACGACTCCACCATTTGCGTTTCAGCAACTATAGGTGCAATGCTAAACTCCGAATCTCCTTGTAAAGATTTATCCGTTACCTTAGGAAAACATTGTTATGTATCGTATAACGCCAGTATCGGTTCTTCTATTTCAATCGGAAACAACTGCCGTATAGGAGTCAATTCCGAGATAGATAATTATACTCGAATAGGTGATAACGTATATATCGGAAACGAAGTAAAAATAAACCATTCCGTCGTAATAGGTAGTAATTGCACGATAGAAGACTGCGTTACTATTCCTCCGTTTACAATAATCCCCGATGGGACTACGGTCAGGAATGTGCCGACCGATCGATAAATAGTTGTATTTATGGAAGATAGAATAAAAATTTCGGTGATATGTTTAACAAAAAATCACGGTAACTATTTAAAAATTGCCGTCGAAAGCGTACTTAAACAGATTACCGATTTCAAATTCGAAATTATAATTAGCGACGATGCATCTACGGATGAAACTCTAAAAATCGCAAGGGATTATGAGAAAAATTATCCCGATATCGTAAGAGTAATCTCTTATAGCGAAAATATCGGACCTTCTAAAAACGCATATAATGCGATGAGAGCCGCAAAAGGCGATTATTTGGCATCGTGCGAAGGCGACGATTATTGGATAAGCGTTGACAAACTACAAAAACAAGCGGACTTTTTGGATAAACATCAAAACATTGCCGCGTGCTATCATTCTTGCATAATCGTAAATGAAAACGGGGAAAAAATAAAAAGATATATACCTTGGATCAAGAAGAAAAACTACTTTGGAAAAAAAGATTTTAAGGGAATTTTTCTACCAAGCCACGGGGTTACTTGGTTAAGACGTAATTATTTTTTAAATAAAGATTTTGACGGGAGTTTGATATATTCCGCGTCGAGAAACATTGCAGATAGAAGCAATTTGTTGCTTTGGTTAGAAAAAGGTGATTTCCAAAAAGTTAAAGGTATTACTGCCGCATATAGGTTTATCAGAAATAAAGAAGGGAAAAATCTCACTTCCACTCAATATTCATACAACCCTAAATCAGATGAGGCGGAAGTCAATTACGTGCTACACTTGTCCGATTATTTAGACGAAAAGATTGACAATTGTATTAACATAGAGTATTATAAAGAGAAGTTATGTACGAAGATTTTTCTTAAAGCACTTATCAATCGAGACCAAGAAAAATTGGCTCTTTTTAAGACTCTTAAGACGTCTTTGCATTCTAAAACACACTGGTTTTTTCTAATGCCGTATTATATTTTAAGTTTAATATGGTATAAAATTAGATTAGCAGGATAGTTTTTACATAGGAGAATTTATGTACGACGAAACAATTGCGCAAAAAATTATCAATTATATTCAAGAGAATAAAGTCAGCACTACCGAAATAGGAGATTGTTTAGGAAAAACCGGAGCGATTTTCGGATTGCTCCCGTTAAACAGGGGACATTTTTCGGTAGGAAAAATTCACTATGTATATGCGCATAGTAACACAAACTGGCCTATCCACGAACAAATAATAGATATACCCGAAGATAGAATATTATTCGTAGACCAAATAAACGTTCAAGAACGCGCTCTTTTCGGCGAATTAGTCGCTACTTACATTATACAAAAACTAAAAGCACGCGCCATAATTTCAAAAGGTCTTTTAAGAGACGCGAGAGAGTTGATACAACGGGATTTCCCGATTTGGTGTACAGGAATTACGCCCGAAGGTTGTTTTAACGTGAAAAGAGAAGAAACTCCGGATGTAAAAATGATCGTCAAACGTAATAAAGAGTATTATCAAGATGCTATAGCTGTTTGCGACGACTGCGGTGTAGTTATTATTCCAAAAGAACAAATAAACGAAGAAATGTTGGAAAAGATAATCGCAATGGAAGAACAAGAACGGATATGGTTCCATTGTGTGTTGGATCTTGGGTGGAACACCTTCGATACGGTATGTGCAAAGAAGTATTTAAACGACGAAAGCATAATACAAAGGAAGAAAGACAAAAAATGATTAAAAAAAATTCAATTTTGATTATAGGTGCAGGGGTTAACCAGTTGCCTATTATTTCGGTTGCAAAACAATTAGGATATCACGTTATAGCTGTAAGCCCAAAGGGAAACTATCCCGGATTAATAATTGCCGATGAAGTATTAAACGAAGATATCTTTAATAAAGAAGAAATACTAAAATTTGCAAAATCTCGACCCGATATCGGTGGAGTTTTATCCGATCAATCTGACATTGCCGTACCTATAGTCGCATATTTAGCTGAAAATCTCGGTTTGCCGGGGATAGGTTATAATAATTCGTTTTATTTTACGGATAAAGCAAAGATGCGTGAGTTATTAGTCGAACTTAATTTACCTATCGCAGAAAATTATACCGTTACCACGATAGAAGAAGTTAAAGAAAAAATTTCTATCATAGGATTCCCCGTAGTATTAAAACCAACCGACGCTTTTGCAAGCAGAGGCGTTATAAAAATTGATGATTTCGATACTTTAGAAGAGAAATACCATTTTGCTAAATCCGCTTCTCGTTCGGGACTTTTGGTGGTTGAGAAATACATTCAAGGACCTCAATATTTTTCACAAGGTTTCGTCGAAGATTATAAACTTAATCTATTTGCATTTAGCGATAGATACTATTTTGATCTTCCGGATATGTTTCTGCCTTATACCAATGCATTTCCCGCGCTTATAGACGAATCCTTAAAAAATAGAATGAAGAACTATATGGATAGAATCGTTGAACGATTACGTCCTCAATTCGGTCATTTTTGGGCCGAGTGGATATATGATGACAAAAACGACGTTTTATATCCGATAGAATTTGCGGCAAGAGGGGCTGGGGCATGCGTTACTACCGACGTTATAACTAACGCTTACTCAATTGATACCCAACCTTACTTAGTTAAAGCAGCCATGGGTGAGAAAACCGACTTTGATAAGGTTATCCCTCAAAACCATGCCGCGGCTTTTTATTGTTTTTTACTTAATGAAGGAGAAATCGTATCGATAGACGGATTAGATGAGCTATCTAAAATAAAAGGCGTTGTAAAAACAAACCTTCCGCAATTAAAAATCGGCGACATAATACCGCCTATAAAAGATAAGAGTTCTCGATTTGGTCCCATCGTTATAAAAGGAGAAACAAGAGCTGAACTTGATAAAATTCGTTCGGTAATGATGCAAACACTATTAGTTAAGGTAAAGACTAAAAAAGGAACTATTGAAGGAGCAATTTGGGAATGAAAGATATTATTTTGATAACCGGATCGACCGGATTAGTCGCTACTCAATTAATTAAAACTTTATCGATAAATAACGAGATATGGGCTATAAGTTCAAGAGTAGAATCAATAAAAAAAGATTATGCGAAAATTGATTCCGTCAAGTGTTTTTCAAACGAACAATTGCTAAACGGAGATTTAGACTTGAGCATAGTTAATACGGTTATACAGTGTGCTTACACAAGAAATAACGATCCCGCGCTAGTTTCTAGCGCATCTTTATTTGCATCTAAAGTTTTTGGATTAGCACTACGCGCTAAGGTAAAAAAAGTTATAAACGTTTCTACTCGCTCCGTGTATAAAGAACCGAAAGAAGGCTGTTTAAATAAAGAAGAAGACCCTATTTACCCAAACGGCGCGATCGGTATAGGTAAGTATACTATAGAATGTATGGCGGAGGAAATGTTTAAGGATTCCGGAATTTCATATACGTCAATAAGACTTGCATCTGTCAACGAAGTAAAAATGAAAGACGTACTACCAAGGCCAATGAATTTTTTTGTCGACTCAATGATTAACGGAACACCGATAAAAGTTATCTCAGGCAAACAGGTGATGTCTTATATAGACCCCAGGGATATCGCCGACGCTGTTTCAGCATTATTGAGCATCGATAGTAGTTTGTGGAAACCGATCTACAATATCGGCACAGGCTGGATGGCAACGGCTACGCTTTTAGATATAGCGAAAAAGATTGTCAAAATAGGGGTAGAAAAATACAATTTACCCGAAGTCAACATATCTATTGAGCCAAGAGAAATAGATATGAGAGCCGGTTTAGATATATCAAAAATCACAGCCGATACAGGTTGGACTCCAAAATACGGTCTAGACGATATGATTGTAGCTCTATATAATATGAAGTTGTCAAAGTGATTTTTGCAAATCTTTATACGGATACCTAAATCGAACAGAGGTTTTTATGAATCAAGAAAAAAAATTGATGTTGCTTGGCGGTTCCAGATTTCTAATCCCTGTTATCGAAGCCGCGCATAAGCTTAATTGCCACGTAATAACGTGTGATTATTTACCTAATAACATTGCTCACAAATTCTCCGACCAATACGTTAACGTTAGCATAATTGATAAAAATGCTGTTTTAGAAAAGGCGATAGAGTTAAATATAGACGGCATAATGTCTTTTGCTTGCGATCCCGGTGTTTCTACTGCGGCTTACGTTGCTGAGAAAATGGGATTGCCCTCGGTCGGTTCATACGAATCGGTATCGATATTGCAAAACAAAGGCTTATTCAGAAATTTTTTAAAACTTAACGGTTTTAAAGTTCCGTTTGCAAAATTCTATTCCGACAAAACAACTGCACTAAAAGAATCAAAAACAATTGATTATCCTGTCATTGTTAAACCCACAGATTCCGCCGGAAGTAAGGGGGTAACGAGAGTAGATTCATACGAAGATTTGAGCGAAGCGATAGATTTAGCTATCTCTTTTTCAATAGAAAAACAATTTATAATAGAAAAATTTTTAGTTCCTATCGGATCGCCATCAGACTGCGATTGTTTTTCGGTAGACGGTGAACTTCGTTTTATTTCTTTTAACTCTCAACTTTTTGATTCTTCTTGCGCTAATCCTTATACACCTGCCGCATATACTTGGCCGAGTTCCATATCCGATAAGAACAAAGAATCAATTACCGCAGAAGTTCAACGTCTTATCAAATTATTGGGACTAAAATCATCTATATATAATTTAGAATGTAGAGAATGCACTGACGGTATCGCTTATATTATGGAATTATCTCCAAGAGGAGGCGGTAATCGTCTTGCGGAAATGATCAAGTACGGATCAGAAATCGATTTGATCACTTGCGCTGTTAAAGCTGCTTTGGGCTATAAGATAGATAAAATAGAACAAGCAGACTTCAAAGGCTATTGGAGCGAAGTTATTTTGCATAGTATTAAATCGGGGAAATTCACGGGGATCGACATAGACGAATCATTATCAAACAACGTTTTCGAATTGGATTTATGGGTATCAAAAGGAGATACTATCGAGAATTTCTCTGCCGCGAACAAGGCGATAGGCACGATTGTATTACGTTTTGATAATAAAGAGGATATGAATGCGATAATGCAAAATCCTTATAGATATATTACGATAAAAGTCGAATAAAATTTCTTTAAAAATTATGAAAGATAATAAAATTGCAGTTACAAGATCTTCTATGCCACCGTTTGAAGAATACTGTCAGGAGATTAAAGAATTATGGGACTCTCATTGGTTAACAAATATGGGAGTAAAACACAGTGAATTGGAAAACCAATTAACCAAGTATCTCAATGCAAGCAATATTACGTTATATACTAACGGACATTTAGCATTGGAACATTGTCTTTCAGCTTTATCACTAAAAGGCGAAGTTATAACGACGCCGTTCACGTTCGCGTCAACGACAAACGCAATCGTGCGTCAAAACTTAAAACCTGTCTTTGTAGATGTAAAAGAAGACGACTTTACATTAGATCCCTCGTTAATAGAAAAAAAAATAACTAAAAACACAAGCGCTATAATTCCCGTTCACGTTTACGGTAACGTTTGCGATTATAAATCAATAGAAAACATCGCTAAAAAACACGGGTTAAAAGTCATTTATGACGCGGCGCATGCTTTTGGCGAAAAAATCAACGGAGAAAGTGTTGCCAATTTAGGCGACGTTTCTATGTTTAGTTTCCATTCTACTAAAGTATTTAATACTATAGAAGGCGGTGCTCTATGTTATTCGGACAAAAAATTAAAATATTTGTTAGATTGCTATAAGAATTTTGGAATGGATAAAAACGGCGACTACGTTTGCGTTGGCGGAAATGCTAAAATGAACGAATTTCAAGCCGCCATGGGTATATGCAACCTAAGACATTTAGATGAAGAAATAGCAAAGAGAAAAAAAGTATATGAGCGCTACTTTAATAGATTAAACGGTTATAAAGGTATTATCTTGGGGCTTGCTCAACAAGACGTCGAATATAACTATGCATATTTTCCGGTTGTATTTTCCAATTATAAATTATCGAGAAACGAAATCTTTGAACGCCTTGCCGAACAAGATATTTATGGACGAAAATATTTTTATCCGCTAACATCTTCATTTACCTGTTTTAAAGGAACAAACTTGTTCTCATTTGATTCTACACCTATTGCAAAGCGTATTTCTGAAAACGTTTTGTGTTTGCCTATGTACGCAGATCTTAAAATAGAAGATGTTGACCGGATTTGCGATTTAATACTTAATGTTTAACATGAACGAAATCGGTGGTTTTTTTCAATTAGAGAAAATAAAAGGGAACGGACCATATTATAACGGGGCTGCGTTTGACTGTGCACGAAGTAGTTTTGTTAAGTGCTGTCAAATCAAAAACATAAAGAACATCTATCTGCCTTACTTTAATTGCGACGTTGTAGAAAAACGATGTAAAGACATCGATCTAAACATAAAATATTATCATATAGATAGAGATTTTTTCCCGATACTTGATAAAATCAAAGACGAATATATATATATAGTTAATTATTACGGAGTTTTATCAAGAAAAGATATCGAGCTGTTATCAAAGAAATATAAGGGGAGAATTATTGTCGATAATGCCCAAGCATTTTTTGAACAACCCTACGAAAACGTTGCGTCTTTTAATTCGTGCAGAAAATTTTTTGGAGTTACAGACGGTTCATATCTCTTTATGAACGAATCCGTCATTGTGACTGAGCCATCATTAAAAGTAACGGATAGAGCGAGTTTCCTGTTAGGGAGGGCTGAATATACCGCTTCGGATTTTTATTTGAATTTTCAACAATCCGAAAAACGTTTTATCGACGATCCGAACGTTTACTCAATGTCTCATTTTTCCCACCAGATTTTAAGCGCAATAGATTATCAAGCCGTAATAAATAAACGATTTGAAAATTATAACGTTTTACAACGAGAATTAGGAAAATATGCAAATATAGATATACGTTGTAACAGTGTTCCAATGGTATATCCATTTGTAAAAACCGATTCGTCGTTTATCAGAAGTAAGCTTATTGAAAACAAAATATACGTCCCAAAGTATTGGGATAGTCATAATAGTGCTATGTTTAATGAGTTTGAAAAAATGTTATGTAACGACGTGTTACCGTTGCCGATCGATCAACGATACGGACCAACAGAAATGGAGTTTATAGTCAAAATAATAAAAGATTATCTAAATAAATAGAATCTTTCAATTTTTAGGAATGTAAATCCTACAACTATTAAAAAAGATATCCGTTTTTCTCTAATACGGATATCTTTTTGATCAACTGTTATAATTCTATAAATTACATTTTTATGCTTATCGTAAATCAATATCTATTTATTATTGTTCTTTAATGGCTTGTCCGCCGGATAAGACTATCATCTTGACGGCAAGCAAACTAAAATCGTCCGCTATTATCGTCAACGGTTTGTTGATAGATCCGCGAGCGCAAACTTTGATTTTGCCAACGCCAGCGGGAATAAGTTTTTTTGCGGTAAGCGATTTAAAGTCAACGATGTCTCCGCTTTGGAAAGACTTGGATATAGTATCTATATTTATCATACATTGTTTGCCCTTTCTACGTTTTACGGGCGCAACGACGTGTTTTATTGCGGCTGCGGCTTGAGCGTCGGTCAAAGTCTTTTCGGCTTTCTTAACGTCGATCACGGTCTCATTTTCTTGTTCCGTCGATAATACTTGATCTCGTTCTTCTTGCTCGACTTCTTGAGTTTCTTCTTCGACTTGCTCTTCTACGGTGTGTTCTTGTTCGCCTTGTTCTTCGGACTCTTGTACGTCTTCGATTTGCTCTTCTTTGATTTGCTCTTCTTTGATTTGCTCTTTTTTGACTTGCTCTTCTACGTCCTGCTCTTCTTCGGACTCTTCTTCGACGGTTTCCGTTTCTTCGGTTTCTTCTTCGACTGCTTCCGTCTCTTCTTCTACGTCGTCGGTAGGCTCTTCTTCGATTACTGCGGACGATTCTTCGATCTCTTCTTGCTCTTGGTCGGGCAGTTGCTCTTCCGTTTCTTCTTCGGGTTCTTCTTTGGATTCTTCTTTGGGTTCTTCTTTGGTCGTTTCTTCGACGATTTCCGTTTCTTCTTCTACGTTGTTGTTATTATCTTGTAATACGTCGTCGGTAGGCTCTTCCGCTTCTTCGTGCAAATACTCGTTTCTTTCTTCTTGCTCGACTTCTTGAGTTACTTCTACGTCCTGCTCTTCTTCGGTCGTTTCTTCAATGGTTTCCGTTTCTTCGGCTTCTTCGACGGTTTCTTCTACGATTTCCGTTTCATCGGCTTCTTCGACGGTTTCTTCTACGATTTCCCTTTCTTCTTCTACGTTGTCGTTATTATCATGTAATACGTCGTCGGTAGGCTCTTCCGCTTCTTCGTGCAAATACCTTTCTTCTTGCTCGATTTCTTGAGTTTCTTCTTCGACTTGCTCTTCTACGTTTTGCTCTTCTTCGGTGTGTTCTTCTTCGAGTTGTTCTTCGGCTTCTTCTTCGGTCGCTTCTTCGATCTCTTCTTGCTCTTGGTTGGGCAATTGCTCTTCCGTCTCTTCTTCGGTTTCTTCGACGATTTCCGTTTCTTCGTTTTCTTCGACTGATTCCGTCTCTTCTTTGGTTTCTTCTTCTACGATTTCTTTTTCTTCTTCGGGTTCTTCTACGGTTTCCGCTTTGATAATTTCGTTTTCTTGGATAGCGTTAGTTTCACAAACTTTATTACTATCCGTACCTAAACGCACGGGACAAGCATCACAAAGTTCGATGACCTTTTCGTAATAGTTTTTGCAGGATTTTTCGCTATCATGACAACTATCTTTATTTTCAAGGATAACCTTTATCGCGTCGTCTATTTCGATTTTATCGTTCTCTATAGTCTTTGCAATAGACCCGCACTTGTCGGCGTTATTTTCGCAAATAGACCTATCTAACTCACATTTTGCAAGATTTTCGTGGCAAACCTTTAAGGTCTCTTGATTTAAATTTTCGATTTCTTCTTTTATCGTTTGAATATTGTTCGCCGTTTGAGATAAATCGTTTACGTCTTCTATTTTTCGTGTTAATTCGTCAAATATGCTCTCGCATTGTTTACGATCTTCGTTGGTTTTCAAAGCATTTTCTTCGCATACGTCGGCGTAAGATTTTGCTTTGTCGACGTATTCTTTAAATTGTTCTTGTACGTCGCTAACGTTCACTTGCACGGCTTGATCTTCTTGCACGTCAACCGTCTCTTGGCTCGATATATCAGTATTTTTGATCTCGTTTAAGACGTCTTGTGCTTTTTCCGCATTTTCCGCACTTTCGCTTGCGTATCTTTCTATTTCTTTTATACGCTCGGCGCTTTCTTCGTAAATAGCGTTAAGTTTTTGGATATTCTCGTCCGTTTCTTGCAAATTGGCATTGACCTTTTCTATACTCTCGTCGATTTGTTGTTTTACGTCTTGTATGGACTTCTCACTTTGTTCGCAAGCAAGTTTTACGTTTGCGCACTCTTCTTTGGTTTGCGTACATAACTCGTCGGTTTTTTGACATTGTTCCAAGCAAGCGTTTAGTTGCGCTTGATAAGTATCGTATTTTTCGGAAGATTCGCGAGCGAAATTAACGCCGTTCTCGGCAAACTCTTTAAGTTCGGCAATATCTTGGATAAGTTTTTCGCACTCGCCTTTGAGTTGTGCGCATCTTTCTACGTCGTCAACGCAAGACTGCATATAATTTTGGGCTTGCTCTTTGCTTTGCTCGGCTTTTGAGAGTGCTTCGTCGCACGCCTTTTCCCTATCCGCACAATCTTCGTTGAACGCTTTACAAGTATTAAAACTATATTCCATTTGAGCAAGAAGTCCTTCGCATTGTGCTAAAACTTCCTTGCACTTTTTTTCCAAAGTAACGCACGCTTCGTATTTTTCGGCAACCGCTTTTAAACTATCTTGAGCCGCTTTAAGATTTGCGGCACTCGTTCTTGCGTATTCCGACGTTTTATTCATATCGTCAAAGCACGCTTTTTGTTGAATATCACAGTTATAAAAGGCTTTTTCCGCATTTTCCGCATGGGCTTTTGCTCTCTCTACGTAATTGTTAAGTTCCGACCCAACGGCAGTTACAGACTCGGCATAATTAAATTCCCCTTCGGTCATACCAAGTTGTTTATCCGAACTTAAAGTCCTTTTGTAACCCCTATGTTTATTATCTAAAAGTCTTGCGATCTCAATAAAAAGCAAAAAACATACGCCTAAAAATAAGACGCCTAAAATTACGAAAACTACTATATCGTAAGTTGGAATACTTGAAAATAAATACGACATTAGAAACCTCCGCAAACGTTTGTGTTATTTATTATAACATACTTTTTAAAATAGTCCTACGCTAACCCGAACATTTTTCTCTTTTTATACTGTATGTTTTCTACTAAATCGATAAAATCATCGAAGGCAAACCGAGCGGTTTATTTGTATAGAGTTACATTTGCTTGTATAGCCCACGAAAAACAAAAAAACTGTTGGTTTCCCAACAGTTTTTAAGCTTTTGTTTAGTTAAATTATTTAACTTCAACTTCTGCGCCGGCTTCCTTCAAAGCAGCAACCAACTTGTCGCATTCTTCTTTGGAAACGTTCTCTTTAACTGCCTTAGGAGCATTGTCAACGAGAGCTTTAGCTTCGCCGAGACCAAGACCGGTAGCGTCCTTAACCGCTCTAACGATTTTGAGCTTAGCAGCTGCGTCATAACCCTTCAAAACAACGGTGAACTCGGTCTTTTCTTCAGCAACGGGAGCTGCAGCAGCAGCAGCGGGACCAGCAGCAACAGCTACGGGAGCAGCAGCACTAACACCAAATTCTTCCTCGAGTTTCTTAACGAGAGAGTTGAGTTCTAAAACTGTCATACCTTTAATTTCTTCAATCATTTTTTCGATATCTGCCATAATATAATCCTCCAATTATTTTTTTAATTTTGTTTGTCAGCAATAGCCTTTAATGCTATAGCTAATCCGCCTATCGTACCGTTGAGTACGCGTGCGAAACCTGTGATGGGTGCTTGGAGCATGCCGAGCACTTTTGCAACAAGAACCTCTTTCGAGGGCAATTCAGCCAATTCTTTAACGCCATTAACGTCGATAGCAACGCCGTCGACCATACCTTTCTTAACGACTACCTTACCGGTCTTGGAAGCATAGTCCAAAAGGATCTTTGCCGCGGAAGCGGGGTCTTCAGCAGGGCTAAACGCGAAAGCACTGGGTTGCTCGAGAACGGAATCGAACTCTTCGTATCCCAATTCGTGGAAAGCTCTTGCTACCAAACGGTTTTTCAATACTCTCAGTTCAACGCCTTTTGCTCTCAACTCTGCACGAAGTGCGGTCGTTTGCTCGGCATTTAAACCTTGGTATCCAACGATAATGACGGAAGAAGACTGTTGTATCTTTTGCTTAATTTCTTCAACAACTTGTGATTTTTGCTCTAAAATCGCTTGAGATGCCATTGTCTACCTCCTTAGATATTCCGATTAAATCGGTTATTTATTAAAAAACTCTTGCCGAAATAAGACAAGAGAGTAACTTTAAAACAAAATATGGTTTTAATAAGTCTTTCTCGGTAAGCAAATTTGAGGCGTGCGCCACTTACTGTCTTAGATCGAACGATATTATTTTATTTTATCTAAACGATATTGTCAACTGTTTTTTCAATCATTTTGCCGACTATTTTTCAAGTCGGCAAAACTATATTGAAAATTAAGCGTTTTTGTTGTAGGAGATCTTGATGCCGGGTCCCATCGTGCTGGTGATAACCACGCTCTTCATATATTGACCTTTTGCAGAAGCGGGTTTAGCCTTGATGATAGCGTCAAGAAGGGTTGCTAAGTTCTCGCCGAGTTTTTCGGGTCCGAAACTTGCTTTACCAAATCCTACGTGGATGATACCGGTCTTGTCAAGTCTGTATTCGACTTTACCTGCCTTGGTATCTTGGATAGCTTTAGTGACGTCCATGGTGACGGTACCGCTCTTGGGGTTAGGCATCAAGCCCTTAGGTCCCAATAATCTTGCGATACGACCGATCGTACCCATCATATCGGGGGTAGCGATACAAACGTCGAAATCAAACCAGTTTTCTTTTTGGATCTTAGCAACGAGTTCTTCTGCGCCAACGTAATCTGCGCCTGCCGCTTGAGCTTCGTCAGCCTTGGGTCCTTTTGCGAAAACCAATACTTTTACTTTCTTACCGGTACCGTTGGGAAGAACGCATACGCCACGAACTTGTTGGTCAGCGTGACGAGGATCTACGCCCAAACGGCAGTGCAACTCGATAGTTTCGTCAAACTTAGCGTTTGCGTTTTCACAAGCGAGTTTGCAAGCTTCGGCATAATCGTAAACTTTGCCTTTTTCGATAGCAGACTTTAATTTTGTATATCTTTTACTTCCGGGAAATTTAGCCATAGTCTGCCTCCTTATTCTTCAACGGTGATACCCATAGAACGGGCGGTACCTTTGATCATACTGCAAGCCGCCTCTAAAGAACCTGCGTTCATATCGGGCATCTTGGTCTTTGCGATCTCTTCTACTTGTGCTTTGGTGAGTTGAGCGACCTTGTTCTTGTTAGGAACGCCGGAAGCGGTCTCGATACCTGCAGCCTTCTTGATAAGAACGGGCGCGGGCGGGGTCTTAAGCACGAAACTAAACGTACGGTCAGCATAAATCGTCATGATAACGGGGATGATGAGACCGGCTTGTTTAGAAGTCTTTTCGTTGAACTCTTTAACGAATCCGGGGATGTTGATACCGTGGGGTCCCAAAGTAGAACCTACGGGCGGACCTGCGGTTGCTTTACCGGCAGGAAGTTGCAATTTAACAACTTTCGAAATCTTTTTTGCCATAGTTTATTCCTCCTTACTATGCAAACGTGGTTGATCGAAGAGCATAGAAAATTTACTCTTCTCCCACAAATACGAGAATAAATCTCGATATTATCTTAATTAAGCCTTTTCCACTTGATTAAACTCAAGTTTGATAGGCGTAGGTTTACCGAACATAGAAAGTACTACTTCCAACGTACCGTTGGCGGCGTCGATCTTGTTTACTTCGCCATAGTAACTCTCGAAAGCACCCGAGATGATGCGAACTTGGTCGCCGACTTGTATACCCAAATCTTCGGCAGTGATCTTTTCCAACCCCATTCTCTTAACTTCTTCGGGGGTCAACGCTTCGGGCTTACCACCCGCGCCGACGAAACCGGTAACGCCGTGGATATGCGTAACCATAAAGTATACGTGGTCGGAATAAATCATCTTAATGAAGCAATACGAAGGGAATCTACGACGAAGGACGGTTTTTCTCTTGCCGTTCTTCTCTACTATCTCTTCGTCTTCGAGAATAGTAACGTTAAAGATCCAATCTTGAAGACCGTTGTTTTCGACCATCTTCAAAATGTCGTTACATACTCTATGCTCGTAGGTAGTATAAGTATGAATAATGTACCAGCTTGCTAAGCTGCTTCTGTTCTCGTTCTCCATCGTCTAACTAAGAAATGAGTAATTTCAATAACGCGTTTAAACCGAGGTCGAAACATCCGATCACGACCAAGAAAAATAAAGTAACGACCAAAACGACGCCGGTTTGTTTGAGCACGGTTTTAAAATCGGGCCAAGTGACCTTTTTGAGTTCCGAACGAAGTTTACGGAAACCGTCCGCTATCTTTTTGAAAAATGCGGAAAACTTATTCGGTTTTTTATTTTTACCGTTCTCGTCTTGTTTAACGATATCTTTTTTTGCTTTTGCCGCTGCGTCTTTAGACATAATACCTCCAAGAAGCCTTATTTAGCTTCCCTGTGAATGGTGTGCTTTCTGCAAAAAGGACAATATTTGCTAAGTTCGATACGATCGGGAGAGTTTTTCTTGTTCTTCTTGGTATTGTAGTTACGTTGTTTACATTCGGTGCAGGCAAGAGTGATTCTTGCGCGGGCTTCTTTAGCTGCCATAATGAAACTCCTTCGAAAAAATTACACCCCGCTATGAGGTGCTAATTTAATATATCATATACAAAAAATACTGTCAACTGATTTTTTTCAATTTGTTAAAAAGGACTTTTAAAATATTTTATTTATATATATTATATAGCAAGCAATGAATTGCAACCTAACGGTTGCGTGAATTGACCTATCGGTCATGAATTGCCTTAAGGCATGAATTGCGCTTGTCGGCGCATTGTGGTTGCAATTCAATTCACGGAGAGAAGCGAGAAATAGAGGCAAAGCCAAATCATGACGGTAACGCCGTCAATTCATTCGTTAAGTCGTTTGTACGTGTGATAATAAATACTTAACTCTCGTTATATCAAAATGCTTGCTTAGCAAGCAATGAATTGCAACCTAACGGTTGCGTGAATTGACCTATCGGTCATGAATTGCCATACGGCATGAATTGCGCTTGTCGGCGCATTATGGTTGCAATTCAATTTACGGAGAGAAGCGAGAAATCATTGCGTAGCAAAATCATGACGGTAACGCAATTACGAAATTATTATAATTATAGCCATTGCTTTGCAATTCTTTTCTACCGAAAAGAGTATCCTTTCGGATACGGCTATAATTCACCGCACGGCACTCGGCAAAAATATACAAGTGCATTTTTGCTTTCGTTTGTGCTTCATCCTGACCGAAGTGGAAGGATCTATATCCTTGAAAGCGTAAGCGTTTGCACCCTTTCGGCTATTTTAATAGACGAAGGAAAGGGGGATTGTCTGCGCACAAAGTAGGCAATCTTTGATTGACTACGACTGCGGAGAGGGGGTTTTTAGACGTTTGTTATTGTAATAAACCAAATTTATCTTACAAGGACTGTAAAATCTAAACAAAAATAATAAACCATAATCATTTTTTTTAAAACCCCCATTCCCACGTCGGACGCCATTTTGCCGTCCTTTGGTGGCAATCAAGCCCCCTTTCCCGTCGCTTCGCGACAAGGGTGTAATCCCGCTTCGCTCGTTAGGACACGACTATAAGTCGTGGACTACGTCTGCGACGATAAGATAAAGACCCTTCGACTCCACTTAGGGTGACGACCTACTAAGTGCAACAATTAGCAATGAATTGCAACCTACGGTGCATTGTGGTTGCAATTCAATTCACGGAATAAATAGATGTTTCGACGGCGCTACGCTTGCTCTGCAAGCAATGAATTGCAACCTACGGTTGCGTGAATTGAACTATCGATCATGAATAGCCTTAAGGCATGAATTGCGCTTGTCGGCGCATTGTGGTTGCAATTCAATTCACGGAGATTGGTAAAAATTATCTAAAAACCCCCTCTCCGCAGTCGTAGTCAATCGAAGATTGCCTACTTCGTGCGCAGACAATCCCCCTTTCCTTCGACCGTAAACGGTCGAAAGGGTGCAACCCCGCTTTGCTCGTTTGGACACGACTTTGGTCGTGGACTTCGTCTGCGACGATTTATGACATATTTTTAGATTCTCAATTAAAAACATATAGAGAAATAAGTTTATCCTTGAAAGCGAGAGCGTTTACACCCTTGTCGCAAAGCGACGGGAAAGGGGGCTTGATTGCCACCAAAGGACGACAAAATGGCGTCCGACGTGGGAATGGGGGTTTTTATTTGGATAAAGACCCTTCGACTCCGCTCAGGGTGACGACCTACTAAGTGCAACAATTAGCAATGAATTGCAACCTACGGTGCATTGTGGTTGCAATTCAATTCACGGAGAGAAGCGAGAAATCATTGCGTAGCCAAATCATGACGGTAACGCCGTCAATTCATTCGTTAAGTCGTTTGTACGTGTGATAATAAATACTTAACTCTCGTTATATCAAAATGCTTGCTTAGCAAGCAATGAATTGCAACCTACGGTTGCGTGAATTGAACTATCGATCATGAATAGCCTTAAGGCATGAATTGCGCTTGTCGGCGCATTGTGGTGGCAATTCAATTCACGGAGATTGGTAACAATTATCTAAAAACCCCCTCTCCGCAGTCGTAGTCAATCGAAGATTGCCTACTTCGTGCGCAGACAATCCCCCTTTCCTTCGACCGTAAACGGTCGAAAGGGTGCAACCCCGCTTTGCTCGTTTGGACACGACTTTGGTCGTGGACTTCGTCTGCGACGATTTATGACATATTTTTAGATTCTCAATTAAAAACATATAGAGAAATAAGTTTATCCTTGAAAGCGAGAGCGTTTACACCCTTGTCGCAAAGCGACGGGAAAGGGGGCTTGATTGCCACCAAAGGACGACAAAATGGCGTCCGACGTGGGAATGGGGGTTTTTATTTGGATATAGACCCTTCGACTCCGCTCAGGGTGACGACCTACTAAGTGCAACAATTATAATTAGCAATGAATTGCAAGCTAACTCTTGCGTGAATTGACCTATCGGTCATAAATTGCCATACGGCGTGAATTGCGCTTGTCGGCGCATTGTGGTTGCAATTAAATTCACGTAGAGAAGCGAGAAATCATTGCGTAGCCAAATCATGACGGTAACGCCGTCAATTCATTCGTTAAGTCGTTTGTACGAGATAATAAATACTTAACTCTCGTTACTTTGATTTGCTCTATTAATAACGCTTGCAAATATTCCAATTAAAACTCCTGCTAAAATAGCAATAACTGCTATAACGATTACTAATTCAACTAATGTAAATCCTTTATTATTCTTTTTTTTCATTTTCGAGTATTTCCTTTATTATTTGATCACCCACTGCATTTATCCACCACCCCGCCTGACGCTCAACACTACATTTTTCTTTTACCATTTTTCCCTTATGCTCTTCAAAAGGGGGAGAGGAAGAGCACAATATGAAGAGTAGAGCGCAGGAAGGGTGCGTCCGAGGGAGATAGACACATGACGGGTTTTCGAGCACATAAAAAGGGCTACCAAGCGTGGCCTGATAACCCTCATTTAATTTTACAGATTTTGCTCACCATTTAGCGGATGAGCGCGCTTTTTTATAACCTTTTATAGGTTTTATTGTTGTTTTTCCATTTAGTAATAGGGGAACGTTCGTATTAAAATTCTATTTTATAACACCTTTTTACTGAATTAACAATAAGAGAATGATTATTTAATAGTAATTGATATTTTATACAAATTTAAAGACTAATTGTTGATTTTACTAACAGTAATTCCTCCCCAGTGGAATAGTGGGTAAGAATATTCTGTTGTACCATTTACAAATCTTGCTCCTGCTTTATATAAGAATGTAATAGTTGTACCATTTTGTATTGCCAAAAGCATATGGTTTGTTGAATCAGTAGATACTACTGAATTTTCATAAGCATAGAATGTTACATTGCATCCATTGTAGAACAACAATGCATAAGAGCATACGCCATTACTATTCTTATTAGCTTCAATTGTTCCATAGTTATGTATGGTTATTGTGCAAGCAGTAATACTATCAATTGTATGCTTATTACCATAAATTTCACTTTCACTTTGAGTATGAGAGATTGTTCCATTATTTGTCAATGTGTATACGCCTGTTCCTGTAAAATATACGTGCTCAAGTGTACCATTGTTTGTTAAAGAAGTAACTTGTCCTCTTAATGATACAGAACCACCATTTTCAGAAGAACCAACAGTAACATTTGAATTGCCAGAAATAGTAACACTCTTACCATTAATATTTACGAGTTCAAAACTTCCTGGCATATTAATTGTTACTCTGTTTCCTGCTAATTGTGACAAATCAAATGCGGTAGCAACTGCACTTGATGCACTAAATACTCGAGTATTAGAAGGCAAAACAATTGTTCCAAGTTCTCCTGTTATTTCTGCAGTAACATTTACACTAGATGCATTATTACTATTAAGTTCTGCCATCAATTCTTTGATAGTTTTTGAACCAGTTATAGTTAATACTGAATTTATATTACTTGAAATATCGTAAATTGCTACTGCGTTTGGTCCAGTCAACACGCCATAGTTTGCTACTTCATAATATGTATTGCTTGCAGAACCATCCATTGCAATACCAGCAAGTGATGCTGTTCCAGTATTTGTTATATCACCATAGTTATAACATTCATGGAATAATGAAGTGCCTGCGTTTTGGTGAAATCCACAAATACCGCCAATACCTTCTTTATCTTTAGTTACACCTGTAGGATTATCTATATTAGTAGCATTTATATTACCATTATTTGTACATTTAATAAAGTATGAGGCATCTGCATTACCAGTGATACCACCACATGCATTATTTGAATTAGAAATGTTAATATTACCATTATTAACGCAATTATAGTGTACAATAGCTTTACCCATACCGCTAATTCCAGCATTGTTACCATAATAACCAGTAATTGTGGCATTATTAGTTGCATTTACAATTGCATTAATTCTTGTTCCTTGAGCATTACCAGACTCTCCAACTACACCAGCAACGTGTCCTGCTCCTGAACCTGTTCCAATAACATTTACATTACTTGATACAGTAACATCTTTAATAACTGTACCACTCATAGTTCCAACAACTGCAGCACCATATTTATTTACATTAATAGTTGATTTTGATACCTCAATGTTGCTGATATAAGCATTTACTGCTATACCTGTTAAACCAGCTGTAAAACGACTATTGCTAACACCATGATTTGCATTTGTTGTTACATTGCTTAATTTGAGATTTTTAACAACGCAAGTATATTTGTTTTCACTTATTTTACTTTCTGAAAATTCATGTGTAGTTGAGTTATAAACATCACTTACAGCATTAAATTCACTATTTACTTCACCACTCAATTTCTTGAAAAGTCCAGTTCCAGTTTTGTCATTTGGAGTATTAACAGTGTAATTGCTGATTGTGAATCCCTTTCCATCAAAAACACCGCTAAATTCTTTGATTGGGTCCCAGTCTATACCGCCAAGATTAATGTTACACATTAATTCAACATTTGCTGTTTTATATCCTTCAACATCATTGTTGACATTATTTCTAAACTCAGCAAGTGACATAAGAGTTGAAACATCATTTATTGTAACTTTTACAGATACATCAGCTTTTTCATTGTCTTTAGCAACTTCAATAACTTCTTCTTTGTTATCATCTTTTTGTTCTTCTGTTAATGCCTTATCACCTGAAGAACCATTATCAAGAACTAATTGTCCAAGTGGAGATTCAACAGTTGTATTTTGTGTTTCTGTTTTTTCTGTTGTTCCAATGTGACCAGTTGAACCATCTGGATAAACATAAACTGTTTCTGCTGGTGCGCCCTTTGGCTCTACAACTACAACTTGTGTTGCACTTGCAACTGATACTTCATCACGTGTGATTTTTTCTGGAAGCTCTTTTGCACCATTATCTGTAATGATTACTGTATCAAATGTTGATGTTGTCTTTTTGTTAATATGGATTTGCTTAATTTCAGAACCACTCTCAAGTACAATTCTACCTGTTGCGATTTCAGCAAATGCAACGTTACCATTTTCATGATAAGAAGCGGTATGGCATTGAATAATATTCAAAGCACCTGCACTACCATAGTGATAAATAGTTCCTGTTGATTCATCATCAATTGTTAAAGTAGTGTTTGCACTATTAGTACGAATAACTACGTCACGAGCGTCGCCGGTGTTTTTATAACTAACCGTCGTAACAGCATAATCGCCACAGTCAACGCCTACGTTTACGTCGTTAGTATTAATATAATCGGCAGCGCCTTGACCTGCAACGTAAATCGAATATTTTTCTCCTTCCTTTGGCGCATCGGTATAGATTTTCCAAAGTTTATAGCTGTTTGGTTTAAGTTTCTTGTCAGCGTCTACGCTATCGGGCAAATATTCGAGCTCGCCTTCGTTATAGTAACAAAATACGTCGTTTTCCGAGTCCCAAAGTATCTCGTTATTGGTTGCGGACGCGTTGATCTTTGCAATATCGTATCCGTATGCTTTTGCAGCGTCGAGCGCGGAAGTCATAGTCTTGTGTTCGACTTCTACTTTATCGGATTCGAGCGCGGTATTTAAGTTACGTATTAATTGAGTATCCGTATTTATTCTTGATTTTCTTATCAAACGAGTAAACATAGGTATCAATACTGCCGCAAGTATGCCTATGACTGCAATAACTATAACAAGTTCTACGATAGTAAAACCTTTTTTCTTATTTGATTTCATATTATCTCCTATTTTCTTTTTATCGTGAGCTTTTGCTCTAAAACGTTTTGAGTGCAAAAAAACGTTATCTTGCTTTTTGCACAAGATGACTTTTCATTTAATTATTAATTTTAGAGCGAAATCAACACAATAAGGAGCAAACGAACAAATACATTTTTTGGTGTTTTTCAAAAGGACTAGTCGACTCTTGTATTTTAATATTTACAAGCGAACGAGACGTTGAGTTGTAGTTTCTTTTTAAAACGTATTTTATTAACTTTTGTGCAACTTTTATTGCGACAAATACGGTATAGAGCAACGATATAAGTTCTACCGCAAGATAAGGCGCTAACGCATAATTAGAATAGGCTTTAATTGCGTACGATAAATAATCGCAGAAAGCTTCTCCGAACAATTTTTCTAAAAGAAAATTGGCTTCGGGGACGTCCGCAACGAACAACATAATAAACGTAAGCACAAAAAGAGTAACGGAATAGACAAAAGCCGCCAATTTCCATTTTCTTTTTACAAAACTTGCAATAGCGATTATGTTAATAATTATACACAATACATATAACATACTTTTTTTTCATCTAATAGTGCATTAGGCGTATTATTTTAATAATCGGTGTAAAAAAAAATGAAAAGTGTTATTTATTACGAAAAAAAACGACCAAGTTGTATTACCGAAGAGCGTGTAAAAAAGAAAGTTGACTTTATTTTTATATTTGATGTATAATAATAAACATAAAATACTTTTATTCAGTATTTTAATACGCCTAATGCACTATTAGGCGTATTATTTTATCTCAAAAAAAGGTTGCGCCATAACGCAACCTTTAATTATTGAAATTTCAAATTATTTTATTATCAATCGTATAAACCGTTTTTGATATCAAGCAATAACGAGCCGATCTCTTTGGTGAAATCGTTAAATTCCTTACCCGGGACGGCTTCGATAACTTGAACGTAATTTTGCGCTTCTCTCTTGCCCATCGCCGAGTGGAAAGTGGCAAACTCGATCATATCCCTTGTAAAGATATTTAAAGCGAATTTCTTTTTGAAAGAAGTGCAAACCATTATAAATCCGATAAGTCCGAACAAACCGCCTAACCCCATAAGCAAATATGCCAACCACAATTTATCCGCAAACATTTGAGGCAACTTTAAGGCGAACGCCGTACCGCATATACCCATAAATATCAAACCGAAAATAAATTTTAACGCTTTGAATTGAGTAAATTTGCAACTCTTTACGCCGGTAATCGAGTCGATAGCCGTTTCTATCGTATAATTGGTTTTGATTATAAAACGCTTATTGGTAACTATCGCTAAACCCTTTTTGCCCGTATTGACAAAATTATAATCTTTTATAAATCTTTCCCCTTTTGCAAGTTTAAAACCGTATATCTCGTCGTCAAGAGCGTTATCCGCTTTCTTCTCTTTTTTAGGTTTTTCCGCTTTTTGAGCCTTTTCCTTTTTTACCTTTTCTTTTTTGACTTTTTCGGGTTTAGGCTCTTCCGTCTCTTCTTCGGGACTCGGTTCTTCTCCATCGCTTTCAAGAGCGGTTTGCGCTACGACGTCGCTCATAGACTCCGTCGGGGGCGTAAGTTCTTCAAGTTGTTCGATAGGATCTTCTTGAACGGGTTCTTCCGTTTGTTCCGGCTCTTGATAATCCTGCTCTTCCAACTCGGGCAAATCGTTATCGGCGGGCAATTCTTCGGGCAAATCCGAATCAAAAGACTCTTCGGGTGCATTTTCTCCCAAACCGCTGATAAAATCATCGTCGTTTGCTTGAGAAACGTTATTTAATTCTTTTTCTTCTAAATCGTTCATTTCGTCTCCTATGGTTTAGTGTAAACCAAATTATCCTATATTATAGCATAAAAAATGGTATCAAGCAATACGTAAGCAAAATATTTTAATCTTTTCTACCCGTCAACGCGCCTTCCCAAGATAAATTGTCGAAACCCGTTTGTCTTAACGCTTCGTATAAAACTATCGCGACCGAATTGGAAAGATTTAAGGATCTAAGCCCGTCTCTCATAGGTATACGCAAACTGTGGTCGTAATTTTCTTTGATAAGCGGTTCGGGCAAACCGTAAGTTTCTCTACCGAAAACCAAATAATCGTTTTGGTCGAACTCGACGTCCGAATAACAGTGTTTTGCTTTTGTAGTCAAATACCAAAATCTACCGCCCGCGTTTTTTGCAAAAAAATCGTCGAGATCTTCGTAAACTTGTATATCGACTTTGTCCCAATAATCCAAACCTGCACGACGAACGGCTTTTTCGGAAATATCAAAACCCAAAGGTTTGACGAGATGCAATTTTGCGCCCGTTGCGGCGCAAGTTCTTGATATATTGCCCGTATTTTGCGGGATCTCGGGTTGTACTAAAACTATATTCATAATTAAATTATAACGCAATCGTTTAAACTAATCAATTATTTAAACGTCTTAAAATATTGAGATTGTCAAACGATGCCGAAATATGATATAATCATATAAACATAATTTTACGGTTGGAGGTCGATATGAGTTATAACGACGAATTTAACAAATGGTTATCCGCTTGCAATGAAGAAGAAAGAAAGGAACTTCTTTCCATAAAAGACGACGAAAAAGAAAAAGCCGAAAGATTTTCTTTGCCTTTGGCGTTTGGTACCGCGGGTATGAGAGGTATTATCGGTATCGGCTCGTTTAGAATGAACGAATACACCGTCAAACGCGCGACCTTGGGTTTGAGTTTATTTTTAAAAGATCAAGGCGCCGCCGCTTGCAAAAAAGGCGTAGTTATAGCGTACGACACCCGTATCAAGTCCTTTGAATTTGCTCTATCCGCAGCAAGAGTTTTGGCGGCTAACGGCATTAACGTTTATTTCTTTGAAAACGTCCGCCCCGTTCCGTTTTGTTCGTTTGCGGTAGGTCATCTTAAAACCGCCGCGGGCATTATGATAACCGCTTCCCACAATCCCAAGGAATACAACGGTTATAAAGTTTACGGACCCGACGGCGCGCAAATGTCCCCCGAAAATACCGCGGACGTAGTTAAATACGTCTATTCTTTAGATTATTTCGGTATAGAAGAAGCCGACGTCGTAACGACGAAGAGAGACGAAATAACGGGCAAAGACGGATTTATGCTAAACGACTATATCAAAGTCATCGGCAACAGTCTTGACCAAGATTATTACGACACGATCTCCGCTCTTTCGCTCTCGCCCGAAGCGGTAAAAGCGCAAGGGGATAAACTTCGTATCGTCTACACGCCTATACACGGCACCGGATATATTCCCGTAACCACGATGTTAAAACGCATGGGAATACCTTGCGATCTCGTACAAGAACAAACCACTCCCGACGGCAACTTCCCCACCGTAAAACTTCCCAATCCCGAAAATCCCGACGCTTTGGCTCTCGGCATAAAACTTGCTAACGAAATAAAAGCCGACGTCGTGATAGGTACCGACCCCGACGCAGATCGTATGGGTGTTGCGATAAGAGCCGACAACGGGGAATTTACCTTGCTTAACGGCAACCAAATCGGGGCTATGCTCGCCGATTATATCTTGCTCCGCCACACGCAAAAAGGGGATCTACCCAAAAATGCGGCGATAGTAAAAACCATCGTTACCACTTCTTTAGCCAAAAAGATAGCCGAAAGTTACGGCGCAAAGTGTATTGACGTTTTGACGGGATTTAAGTTTATAGGCGAAAAGATAAATAATTGGGCGATAGATCACGAACATACCTTTATGTTCGGATACGAAGAAAGTTACGGTTATCTATCCGGCACGCACGCAAAAGACAAAGACGCCGTTGTTAGTGCAATGCTCTTTGCCGAAATGGTATGTTATTATAAAAACGAAGGCAAGTCGATATATCAAAGATTACAAGAACTGTATAAACAACACGGTTATTATGTAGAATTGAGCGAAGCGACCACCTTCCCCGGACTTGACGGTATGAAGATAATGGCGGACAAGATGGATAAACTCGGCAAAGCCGAAATAAAAACCATTTGCGGGATAGACGTTGAGTTTAAAGACGACCTTAACACTTCCACGAGAACGTTTGCGGACGGCAGAAAAGAAAAGATAGATCTTCCAAAGAGCAACGTTTATTATTATTCTTTGACTTCGGGCGACTGGGTATGCGCTCGTCCGTCGGGTACCGAGCCAAAACTTAAAGTATACGTATCCGCTTGCGGTAGATCCAAAGAAGAAGCGTTAGAAAAGGCGACTGCACTCATAAAAGATATTAAAGCAAGAGTGATAGAGTAAAAAACCCGCTTGGATTGATAGGAAACACAAACGAAGGCGAAAATGCATAAGGATAAAGATCCTTCGACGGCGCTCAGGATGACGACACTATTTTGAGGGATTATCGTTTGTTCGTCATGTTGAGCAAGCGTAGCGACGTCGAAACATCTATTTTAAAAGGCTATCCGCTTTTAAACCCGTCAAAAATCCGATAGATTTTTGACGGAGACGAATAAGTTCTCTGAAAAACGCAGTCCAAACACTTTGTGTTGGGACAAGTCAAAAGAGACACTTATGAGTCGTTGAGCGTAGTCGAAACATCTTTTAAAAAAATATCCATGTACGCTTTAGCGTTTGAAAGTTTTTGTGTTGTCATCAAGGGTTTTAAAAACCCCCATTTTGCAGCCGTGATGATTAAAATCATCTCTTCGTGCAAAATCAAGCCCCCTTTCCTTCGTCCGTAAACGTCCGAAAGGGTGCAAACGCTTACGCTTTCAAGGCGAAACTGTTCACACTGCTTTTTAATGATAGTCCCAAATTGTCTCATATATCGTCGAAGACGTAGTCCACGACCGTGGTCGTGTCAAAACGAGCAAAGCGGGGTTGCACCCTTGTCGCGAAGCGACGGGAAAGGGGGCTCGATTGCCACCAAAGGACGACAAAATGGCGTCCGACGTGGGAATGGGAACAGTTTCGCCTTGAAAGCGTAAGCGTTTACACCCTTTCGGCTATTTTAATAGACGAAGGAAAGGGGGCTTGATTTTATCCAAAGTAGTCTTGTTTTTACAAGGCTACGACGATAAAATGGGGGTTTTTAAAAAATGATTATGGTTTATTATTTTTGTTTAGATTTTACAGTCCTTGTAAGATAAATTTGGTTTATTACAATAACAAAAGTCTAAAAACCCCCTCTCCGCAGTCGTAGTCAATCAAAGATTGCCTT
>Ga0256405_10003090_pt1 | contig 35600 bp, 44 predicted proteins | sample RumenRJG_02DNA_FD_189096 | JGI IMG/M metagenome (GOLD analysis project Ga0256405, IMG submission 189096) | Bovine rumen microbial communities from Lethbridge, Alberta, Canada - RJG_02 | ecosystem: Host-associated > Mammals > Digestive system > Stomach > Rumen | place: Canada: Alberta...
GAGGGATATCATTCCATAATTCGTAATTGCGTCACCATCAATTGCTGAAATAAGCTTATAACTAACTGATAATCAATGATGACACTTCATCCAACCAAAGATGTGATGAAGTCAGGAAATGGCTCAGATAGTGGGATAATTTCTTATTCAAAAACGGGGGAGTTGCCCAAATTGGATGTTGATGGTTGTGCCGCTCAATGTGCTTTATGAGCAACCATTTGGCAGGTTCGCGATAATTTTCTATCTTTGCACCATGCAAAAAGAAATACAGCATTCTTGGGGTGAGCGTCGCACGGCGACGGTAGTGGTGTTTACCCTTATCGTTATGGTGAGTGAGTTTGTCGTTGGCGTTCTCACTCATTCCATGGCCTTGTTGGCTGAAGGCACCCACATGGGGAGTCATGTGCTTGTGCTGGGGCTTAGTTGGGCTGCCTACGTCCTTGTGCGGCGTTTGCAACGTCGAGGCAATGAGCGTTGGGATACCAACCGCATTCTCAACCTTTCGGCCTATACCAGTGGCGTATTTCTGCTGCTCGTTTCTGTGTTCATCCTTGTTGAGGCCTTCAGCCGCTTCCTGCATCCCGAAGTCGATATTGCTTATGGGCAGGCATTGGTGATGGCTGCCGTGGGGTGTATCACGAATTTTATTTGTGCTTATCTGTTGCATGGACACCATGGCGATGTCAACAGCCGGGCGGCCTATCTGCATATACTCAGCGACGTACTGACCGATCTTGGTGCCATTCTCGGATTGCTCTGTGGATTGTTTTGGGGCATTAGCTATGTCGATGCGGTGGTGGCCCTTGTCGCTTCGTGTATCGTGGGCCGCTGGGCCGTGCGACTGCTGTGGACTACCGGTAGGGCTCTGACGGAGGATCGTAGTACGAAGGATACAGACATCTGTAAACAATGAATGTGTGAGGCAAGGTATGCAGCACACTCTAAAACCACTCATGATGCACAAGTGCCCGATTATTCAAGGTTTTGCCGCCAATAGGCAAGCTCCGCGCCATTTTCCCCTACGATAATTGTAGAAAAAATGGTGATAAGTTTGTGGGTTAGGAAAAAAAACCTTACCTTTGCTAAAGTTAAGAATCTAAATTTATATCACAATGGCAGAAAATAACAACAATCAGCAGGGGTTGCAGATGAATCTCGACCCCGAGGTAGCAAAAGGCGTATACTCAAATCTGGCTCTCATCAGCCACTCCCACAGTGACTTCATCCTCGACTTCGCCCGTTTTCTCCCGGGAATGCCGAAGGCTGACGTGGCAACACGTGTGATCCTCGCTCCCGAGCATGCCAAGCGTCTTCTCGCTGCTTTGCAGGAGAACATCATGCGCTACGAGCAGGAGTTCGGTCCCATCCAGATGCCCAAAGCTCCGCAGGCCCATGGCGACACCATCGCTCCCTTCGGAACAGGCAAGGGCATGGCATAAGTCTAACAATACCCCCAGATAAAGTGAAGCCCCGTGTAACCAGCAATGTTTACACGGGGCTTCGCGTTTCTTGTGGCGAATGCCACGCGGCCTTGTGGCGAAAGCCACACAACCTTGTGGCGAATGCCACGCAAGCTAAGATTTTTTAAGCCGGAGAACCCGTTAGAAAATTCAAATTTGACGCAAACGTTTGCACAGCAAAAATTATGTTAATTATTAAATTTTCCTTTGAAGTTCGTGTTACTTTCAGTAATTTTGCGCACGCAAACTTAAAGGCATATTCCCGCGGATAACCTATTAAACCAAGAGAATATTTAGGATATAAGAACATAATTATAAATTCAACTAATGAAGCATTATTTATTGCATTTACGTGCACCTATTCGTGCACTCTACGCCTTGCTGGCTTTCTCTGCTGTGTCCTTGTCGGTGGACGCAGAGGAGCCCCCCTATAAGGTCGTCTTCTCCAACTCAAAAGATTTCAAAACAACAAAGGTTGTGGAAGTGCCCATGGTGGCTGCGCTTTACCGTGAAGATAAAGCAGAGGGCGTCAAACACACCAAGGACTACAACCGTTGGCAGATCAGTCTGAAGTATGACGATCCACGATGGAAAGACATCTCCGACGGAACTGTCTACTGGTATATCAAGAGTCCTGATGGGAAGATTATCGGTCCGAAAACCAAAGAGGAGGATATGGACAATGGCACTGACTACAGTGCTACGACTGCCTCTGTCCATGGCCGCATGTTCTATAAGAGTGTGGACGCACAGACAACCAATGGCACCGAATCCTCTTTCACTTATTTCAAATGTACCAAAGGAAAATCGAGTGCCGTTTCGTGTACCTTTGCTTATGCCGCAGCCAATTATGAAAAAAGTGGTAACAACGGCTCCGAACTGTATTACACCAACCCCAGCGTTCAATACTGGCGCAACAAGAGCGGCATCAAATACGATCTGGGATACAATACTACTTCATCTTCGTCTATTACCCTTCCTTATTACGACGGCACGTTCTGCTATGTCAAGAAGCCTGCCACTTGGGGTAAGATTTGCGCTTGGGTATATGATGCTTCTGAAAAGCAGTACTCTTCAGCCTCTAATTGGCCTGGTGAGGAGCTGACCACAACAGCGGTGTATAAGGGTCAGACCTATTATCTGTGGAAGATGGGCTCCGACAAGACCGGTACGCCGACAAAAGTTATCTTTAATGATGGAGGAAGTAACCAGACATCTACAGATGGTTGGGCTTTCACAAGCGGGAATATCTATGATGCTTCCAAGTCGTCTGGTTATATCCTTGGCACTGTGACGAAGCAGTCCGATGCGACAGATCCTACTGCTGCCTACGAGAAGTTCTATGCCTACGGCTTCTGGGGTGGCGGTGTAGCTGATTTCAAGGAGATGTCGCCAGTGGTCTATTACAATGATAAGAATGAAGTCGACAGCGTCGTCTACTATACCAACATGTCAAAGGTCAATGCTTCTTTCGACAACTTCTACTTTATGTTCTGCAGCCAGCGCTATATGGAGAGCTGGGACAAATGGATGACCAACGACGGTAAGGGTGCTTGGGACTATGTCTGGCGCCCGGAAATCTTCGACAACCGCGACTGCAATGCGCTCTCGGGAGCGCTCTACCAGTCGGGCAATGACCTGTCGAATGTTATGGGCTCTACCAATGGTGCGTCCTACTTTACAGATGGAAGCAATAATCCTAAAGGTTTCAAGACTGCTGATGACAAGAAGGGCAAGAACCAGATGCAGTCCATCAACCCCTTGCTGACTGACGATCAGAAGAAGAACTACGACTCTTATACCCTCTCGCTGAATGTTACCACCGGTACGTACAATGTCGAATTCCACAATGCCATTCAGATCGTTGGTCCCGCTGTCGAGTCCGGAACAAACTGGACGGTGGATAACTCACGTAAATATTCAAAGACTGAAAATGTTGAATGCGGCACGTGGAACAAGGAAAAGGCCATCACGCTGAAGCCAAGCGACGACGGTACCTATTATTACACCACTGTGAAACTGAAGGCAGGCGAGAAGTTCCGCTTCATCGAGAACAACAAATATCTCACCAACTTCGGCGAGGACGAAGTCGAGCCGAGTGGCACAGACTTTGCGCCGGCAACGGAGAACGGCGATGTCTGCTATTATAACCATATCAGCCGCAATACGCTCTCTGACGATGAGAACCCGACAGGCACATCCGGCGCAAGCGGTCTTTCTACCGGTAACGATATCACCTTCACCATGCCGGGTCTCAAAGATGGCGACACCTATGAGACCGAGATCCGTGTCACTGCATCCAATGCCTCCGATCAACGTATGACGGGCAAGGCTGCACCGTTCTACACCATCACGCGCCCCGTGAAGCTCTTCAACTATGGCAGCGACGGCAATGGCTACACCTCTTTCGCATGCAACTATCCGCTGGAGATTGTCAGTGGTACGGATGTGAAGGTCTACGACATCATCAGCTACGATATGGATAAAAACAAAGTGACCTTGCGCGACAAGAGCTCTGATTTCAAGATGAACACCAGGCAATATATTCCGGCGAAGAGCGGCGTGATTCTCTCGGCAAGTGCTACGGACAAAGTGAGCACAATCACTGTCCGTCCGATGATCGAGAAGCTCGGCGAGACAGTGGACAATGGGAGCAACCTGCTCAAGCCTGTCTATCTGCCCGGTACGACTATTTATATGACCCTTCCGGAAACATCTGTAAATACCGGCGATCATGTTGACAGCCGCCAGTATCTCTTCTCTTGGGTGAAGCAGAGCAATGACTCCTATAAACTTGGCTTCCTGCGTTCCAAGACGGGTGTGAGCGTTAGTGAGCGTGCCTACCTCTCTCTGACCGGTGAGGCTGTGGGCGCTCCAACCCTCAATCCTACTGACGAAGCAGTCTACGAACGTTTGGAGGGAATCAGCACCGACGACGAGACGGTATTTGGTGCCAAGGAGTATCAGGTCAACCTTTTCTTCGAGGGCAGCGAGGATGACATCACGGGCATTCATACGCTCAACCATCAGATTGCCGACAAGGAAGGCTACTACACCTTGCAGGGCATCCGCCTGAACAAGCCGACAACTGCCGGCATCTATATCCACAATGGTAAGAAAATCGTCGTTAAGTAAAAGATAAAGCAATGAAATACATAAAACCAGAAACAATACTTATTGAGCTCGAACTGTCGAATTTGGTCATGGGATCGCCTAAAGAATATGGCAAGGCCGATCCGACTAAACCTTTAGGATCAGTAGACGGTGACAACATTGTCATGTCCAAACATGATTCTTTCGAATTTGACGATTCCGACGACAGTTTCAATGACTCTTGGAACTAATGAAGTTTGATTATCCCAAGCCCGTAGAAAAGAAAGTCTACACACTGCAATAAATAAGAAAGGAGCGATGGCAACAGCCGGCATTTGGCCAGTCTGTTGCCATCCTTTTTTTGCTGGCTTCAGAAGGGTATGCCGTCCCGTCCCCTGTCAGACCGACAGTCGCAGCGTGGTGGTTCAGCAACAAGCCACGCGCCATCGCTGCATGGAAGGCAGCAGAAGAGTCAGGGCATAAAAAAAGGGGCGCCGCAGCGCCCCTGCATGAAGGAGGAACAGCACATCATATTTCATTATACCCAGCAAGAGACGCTGGTCGATGAGCTTCTCTTGCCCTGTAAGATCCCCGTCCCTCCATTACAAATATAACTTTTATTTCTGTAATAATCAAATAAATAAGGATAATTCATCGTTTTTTTAGACCAAAAAAAGCAGTTCTTCAAAATCCTCCAAAAACACGAGTTTCTTTTAATTTACAAAGTGTGTTTCCATGTCCGATTCTGTGGCATCTTGTAAACTGATAAAAAATCCCCAAGGCAACGTCATTCTGTATCGCTGACTTCATCTGTTATTTTCTTTATTTACATCTTATACAAAGATAGAGATTATTTTTCCTTCGCCTACTCTCACTATGAGAGTAAATGATCATCTTGCTTAGTCAAACTATTCATAGACGGTTAAGGTTGGCATTATAGATCAGATGTGACTTTCCTTTTCTTCTTCTACCTCTTCTTCTATCTTGTTGAAGTTTGTATTCGGGTGTAGGATTTTGTATCTTTGCATTGTCGAAAGGAAAAACACAATGATGCGCATCAGAATGATTTCCGCGGAGGCTTTGGCCGATGAAGACAACTGAGAGATTTAACCTTATTATTTAACCTTATTATTTAACCTTATTAAAAGTAATGCTATGACAATCTTGTATAAGATGATCAGCAAGAAGCTGAAGATGAAAAATGGCAAGCCCTATTGGTTTGCTCATGCCGTACACCCCAACACCATCCATTTGGCGGGCCTGGCCACCGAGATGCAGCGCAACTGCACGGTGAAGGTGAGCGACATCCATGGTGTGCTGACGGAACTGGTGGAGACGATGAATGATGAACTGCAAAATGGGAATACCGTGAAGCTCGACGGATTGGGCAGTTTCCGCCTCAGTTTCCACGCATCTCAAGTGGCAAAGCCCGGCGACTTCTCCGCTGCCAAGAGCATCAAGGGCTTCCACGTGGTATTTCGCCCCATCCACAAGAAGAACGGCAAAAAGATGTATACGCCTATCCTCCAGGGTACGGGCATTGCTGAGCTGCAGAAGTATGTGGTGGAGAAGAAGGACCAGAGTGGCGACACTCCCAAAGACGGGGGCACGACCACGCAACCTTGACCGGAAGTCAGGCAGCAAGGGCCGAGCGATAAAGGCCGGCTGACCTGAATTTCTAATGCATGAGAAACACAAACCATATTATCGGCCATAACCATGGGATGGAAGATACCGGCTTTGGTCGGGCTTCTGTCTCAGGGGCGGCCAAACAACGAAACACACAAAAAACATGAACAAAATCAGTTGGCGCCTCGTCCTTGAGTTGGTAGAGGCTGTTGTTGAGGCTATTCTTCGCATTTTTGGCGGAAAGTCGGACAAGGAACAGAACAAGAAATAATGGACTTATTGTCCTATTCATCACTTTTTAAACAAACGGTATTATATTATGGCTATTTATTATAAGTTGTATCAGATGAAGTCGGGTAATGCCGACGTCAAGGGAATGTGGCGCGCACGTGTGATGCCACAGGGAGTAGTGAACATTGATGGTCTGGCCAAGATCATGGAGAAGAATTCCACGGTGAAGGGAAGTGATATCAAGGCCGTGCTCTATGAGCTTGTCGATGCCATGCAGCGCCGGTTGCTCAACGGGGACCGCGTGGTGGTAGACGGCTTCGGAGCCTTCAAGGTGAACATCAAGAGTAAGGGCGTGGAATCGCTTGCAGACTTCAAGGCTTCGCGCAATGTGAAGGGGCTGGTGCTGAAGTTTGCCCCCGCCACCGAGGCTACCGCTGACAAGACCCGGTTGAAGCAGTTTGTCTCCGGCGCTACGGCCATGGAGATCCCGCAGAACGCAAGTCATACGGGAAAGGATGCCTAATCTCTTCAAGGGGGAGAGGCTTGAGCTCTTTTAGAGTTGGAGAAGTTTTCCCCCGTTGGAGATAGCCCAATCGACAGGAAGCAGGAGATGTCGGGCAATGCCTGCGTATCCTGCGACAATAAAGGCTGGCCCCAGTTTCTTGGTGCCAGCCTTCTTTTTTTTGAGGGTTCGTGAGATTCGCGAACGGCTGCCGCTCAACGATTCTCTATGAACACAGAGACGTTATTTGATGACTATCTTGCGTGTGGTGTCACCATCCTTCACGATATACAGTCCTTGTTGAAGGTGCATGCCGGTGGCGGGACCGCTGTAGACGAGAAGGCCGTTTTGTGTGTACACCTTCACAATGCCTGTCGAAGAACTCGAGACGCTCTGTATGGCTGTTGTCTCACTGGCGTCCCGTCCCGGCATCCACATGCAGGTGAGTGACAGCCGGTTGACGATACCCGACAGACGTGTGGCCTTTCCGTCTTCGATGCTTACCTCGTAGAGGGCGGTGTCGTATTTTCCATTCGTGCGCCATTCCTTGTCGGAGAGCGGTCCGTAGGAGCCCCACTCGTTGTAGCCCATACCGCTGTTGACGAATCCGTTCCAATACATCTTGCCTGTAGTGAAATCGAAGCAGGCAGCCTGGCGCTTAAACTGTGAGACGACCCCGGAGTGATCATACTTGTTCACCTCCACGAGTTCGCCCTGCTCGTTTTCTACCGTCTTGGTGAGGATGAGGCCCGTGGCGCGGTCGAACTCTACCAGCGTGCCGCTGCTCGTCATCGAAAAGATGCGGCCGTCGGGAGCGCAGGCCAGCGTGACGAAGTTGTCGTAGTAGATGCCTGGGGTGATTTGGGTGAGTGTCATCGTGTTGAGGTCGATGGTGGCCAGGGCATAGCCGGCATCGGTGGTGTAGCCCTCCTGGAGATCCTCGGGGTCGAGTTCTTCATCGGGTACGGGAAGAGCAACGTCGGTGAAGTAGAAGAGACCGTAAACTTTTCCGTCGATCGGGTTGTAGCTCATGCCTCTGGATTCGAGGTTGGCACTCTTGGGAAAGGTCTGCTCGCGCAATTTCTCGCCGGTAGAGGCCTTCCACCAGCGCACCTTAAACTCCATCTGCGTGGCGTCGTCTTCGCTCTCGCGTGAATAGACGGTGACGATAGTGTCGTTGACATATACCGCTCCAGAGTTGCCGTACATCAGATTGTCACCGTAGATAACCTCGGAATTGACCGTGTCGGCAGTGAGGTCGAGGCGCCAAAGTCCCTGGTCGACTTTGAAAATGGCCTGGCCCTTCTCCTCGTCCCAGCCAAGATATTCGTTGTGGGTGGTCTCGCCGTCGTCGTATCTTGCATTGGCTTTGACACCTCTGAACTCGAAGTTTTGGGCAACGGTTGTCTGTACTGCGCCGAACAGAGCGGTGACAAGAATAATTGTAAAGAATCTCTTTTTCATCTTGAGTTTTTGATTATAATGATTATTGTTTATTTTTTGATGAATTTCTTTCCATCCCGGATATAGAGCCCGGGAGTGAGAGCGTGGGGATTGAGCTTCCGGCCCGCGAGGTCGTAAACAACTGTGGAATCGTTGCTGCGTGTTGCCGTGTGGAGGAGTCCGTTGGGTTGTGGAGCATTCGGCTCGTAGGTGAAACCATAGAAATTGTCGAGATAACCATATTTGCTGACGAAGCGGAGGAAGAAACAGCCGTCTTCGGGAGCCGTGAACTTCAGACAGAGGTAGGCGTTGTTGTTGTCGGCATTATACACAGAGGCCGTATTCCATGTGGCCTGCTCGTCATAGGAGTATTCCACCGTGAGCGGTTCGTCGGTCCAAGGCAGCATAGCCTCAAAGAGTAGGGAGTCGCCCTTGAGTGCCCTGAGCCGCGGCGTGACGAGGCAAGTGCTGTCAGTGTTGGTGGCGGACGCCATCCTTGTGCCGTTGCCGTAGAAAGGAGTCTCTATCTCCCAGCCGTTGTTGGACCAGAGCGGAGAGAAGCCATTCTCAAAGTCTTCATGGAATTTTGTAGAGTCGCGTGTCACCACCGAAGCCGTGACAGCGATCGGAAGCATCTGCTCACCCTCGGGGGCGAACGTGATGATGGTCTGCCGGACACCGAAGTTGTCGTCGAAGACCGGCACTACGGTGAGTGTGGCCGTGCTGTCGGCCTTTAGGTTGAAGACCGTGTCGGAGAGGGCAAAGAGGTGCTCCTGGCTGGCGCTGACATGCAGCGAGAGGATACCCGTGCCCGTGTTGGTCACCTCATAGACATGTTCCACAGGATGATAGAGGATGCCGAAATCGTCGACAAAACCATCGCTGACCGGGAGACCATTCTGCGTGAGCGTGAGTGACGGCGCATGGTCGTTGAGGTGGAAGCCATTGAGACCATAGAGGAAGGCATAGTTGCCGTCGATGCGCAACATGTAGTCGCCGGCAGGAACATCCTTGAGCGAGAACGTGCGGGCCGTGTCGGAGAGTTGGCTGCCGTATTCTTTGAGCATCTGCCAAGTAGCGCCGCGGTCGGAAGACAGGTAGAAGCGAATCCATCCGCTTTCATACTCCCGTGCGGCCCTGAAAACGAGAGAGTCGTTGCTGTCGATGAGGAGGCGCGGCGAGATGATGCTTCTTGTCTCTTGACCGCCATAGTCCGCGTGGGCACCATCATCTGACAGTTCCCAGCCCTGGTTGTTCCATCCATCGGGCAGACTGTCGCGAAGCGGCAGCCAGAGCGCGTCTTGGTTGACCACATACCCCTCGGCGCGGAAAGACACCGTGTCCTGGTTGGTCGCGCTGACCGTGATGAGCGTAGAGAACAAGCCACTTTCGCCAGCTGCCAAGGTGAGCGAAGCCATGGCGCTGTCGCCCGGAGCGATGGATTCAGGCAAGCTGACAGAGAAGTGAGGATCGGAAGATACGGCCTTGAGATCGTTCAGCGGTGCTGTGCCCTCGTTGCGGACGAGGAAGAAACGTGCGGAATCGGCCGCAATCATACCGAAGTCCTGGTCGGCGGCAGTCACCTGCATGATGGCTTTTTGGGGAAGTGAAAACCATAGAGGTCGTCGATGACAACATAGCGCATCGTGAGACGGATGCGGCGGGCAGAAGTTGGAATGCCCGAAATGTGGGCATAGCTCCACTGTTGGTAGACGGCGTCACCGGCAAAGTTGGTTTCCATTTCCGTCCAGTTCTCATCGTCGTCGCTGTAGGCTACGGTGACAGTAGGCTTCTGATAGGAGGCATCGCTGGTACGAGTATGGCGGAAGAAGAGTTCCTCACCCTCGGCCACCTCGACAGCAGGCGAGGTGAGCACGGCATCGTTCCACGAAGAAGCGATGAGAGAACTGTCGGCTAACGATCCGTATTCGTTGAGCGTCCATCCTTGAGGCAGCGAGTCGAAGTTCAGATAGATCTTGTCAGGATCCCTGACGATGCCCCGCAGGGAGACAGAGACGGGTTCCAAGTCGGGAGCCGTGATGGTGACCGTTCCGCTCATTGTCCCCGGAATGTCGGCCGGCTGTCTGACAGAGAAAGGCTGTACTTGTCCGCCCTCCACGCTGAGCGTGGCAGGAGAGACCTCATATCCGCCCGTGGCAGAGAGAGAAGCCTCTAAAGTTCCGGCGCCCACGTTGGCAAGGGTGAAGGAGAGGAGAGAGTCTTTCACGGTGAGTCCCAAGTCGAAGGACAGGTTGCTGACTTTCTTGTCGTTCATCCGAAGCTCCATAAGCGGAGAGGCTGGCACCTCGTAGGAATCGTATTCCACATCATCGATGGCGGAGCGGCTCATTTGGATCGCTATCAGCCGCTGGCCGGTGCCGAGGTTGATGGTGTGCTGTTCCCAAGAGGTGGAAGCAGGAGATACCGTCTCTATGACCTCCTTCGACGTGTAGCTGTCGCCGTCGGGCTCGACCTCAAGAAGACTGACCTTGCCAGCGCTCCTGGCTGAAGTGCGGCATACCCAGAAAGTGAAATCTCCTGTGAGTGGAGTTGGAATCACGATGAAAGCAGCGTTTGTACTGCTGTAAGAAGCCTCTAAAGCATTATTTCCCGTGTGTGCTTTGGAAGACAAGCCATAGTTGGTCACTCCCGGACTGGCATAGATGGTGCCACCCACTATGCGCCATCCGTTGGAAAGGCCATAGCCGAAAGAATAGGAAGAGGAGAGGGGATTGCCCTGCTGGTCGGTGAGCGTGATGTCTTCGAAGCCCTCGCTGAAATGGGCCGCCCGAACAGCTAAGGCGAGGAAACAGACGAAAAGGGTAAGTATCTTCTTTTTCTCATATATACGGTGTTTGCGTTTGACGGTTGGATTCGGCTGTGACATACACAAGAATGCACTTGAAATCTGTTTGCGAATATACAAAAAAATAGTATTCTCCGGAAATTGGCGTTTTCCATGAGCGACAAATTGCCGAATTGGTATAAAAAAGCGCTGAAATTCTTGGCCGTTTGTCGCAAATGCACTAATTTTGGAGTATTGAACAACTATTATTCCAAAAAGCGTTGACAGTCGTCAGATATATACTCATCCTTGTCTTGCCGCTGATTGTCGGCACCAGAGCGTTGGCCTCCTCCACCGTCTCAGGATTGGAGTCCCTCCGCCAGCGGTGTGAACGGCAACGCAGTCTGTCGTCTTATGAGACCTTGGACTCGCTTGCCAGCCACCTAAACCGCCAGGCCCTGCAGGCCGGTGACAAGCGGCAACAGGCTTTCGCTACATTCTATATGGCCACGGCCCGTGTGTTCACAGGTCAGGGAAGGGAAGCCCAGCCGCTAATCGACAAAGCGTGGAGACTTTCGCGAGAGATTCATAACGATTCGGTGGGGGCGTTGGTGATGAATATCCGAGGTGTCTACCAAGCCATGTATTTGAGCAACAGTTTCCTGGCCCAACGCTATTTCTTCGAGAGTCTTGATCTTGCCAAGGCAGCCCATTATGAGAAGATGAAGATACGCATCTACGGCAATCTGCTTATCCTGTCGAAATCCACTGACGACAAACAGATGTTTGACTATGCCCGGGCGATCTATAGGTATGGGCGCATGCATGGGGATTTTGAACAGACCTATATGGGTGCTTATTATTTGGCCTTATACTACAAGTTGAACCGGCGTTATCGCGAGGCACGGCTGTATGTAGATGAGGCGCTCGCCCTCTACCGACGGAGACCTTATGAGGATGTGGCCTCGGTGTATGTACTGTCGTCGGAAATCATGATGGAGACCGGAAATCTGTCGAAAGCCCGTCAGCAGGCTGCCGAAGCCATAGAGATGACGCAGCGGTGGAATCAGAGAAGCCTGATGCCGGATGCCTATTTGCAGATGGCCTATGTGGACCATAAGGAGGGAAGATATGAAGAGTCGAATCAGCATGCCATGCAGGCAGCGAGGCTTTCACGCGTGAGCGATCTGTCGTGCCGTATCGGGGATTGCTATCAGCTTATCGCCTCCAACTATGTGCGAATGGGCAAGAAAGACGAAGCCATCGACTATCTGATGAAAGCCAACCACCGGCTCGACACACTATGCAGCGTGAACATGCAACGATTGATGCATGAAAGAAGTATGCTGGATAACATTCAGCGGAAAGAGGCTCAAGCTGTGGCTCACCAGCAGAAAATTGAAGGGCAGAGAAGAATGCTCTTGACTTTGGGTGGTGTAGCCTGTGCGCTCGCAGCCGTACTCATTGTCATCATTGGTGTGCTGCGCAGCCGCAACCGAATGATAAAAAGCATTGTAGCCCAGAATGTGAGAGCTGTGGGTGAGCAGCGATTCCTGCAGCAACAAATTGTCAAGCTGGAAGGCCGTATTGCCACCGCGAGTATCCGACCCGGGGAAGATGGAACCGAGACGGATCCCCCTCGGACGAGTGGCATGAAGGAGATGGGCGCACGGGCATCGGGAACGCTCACCGACGACGATGAGCGAATGGCACAGCTTTATGAGCGCTGCTGCCAACTGATGGAAACACAGAAACCCTACCATGAGCCGCATTTCACACGTGACAAATTGGCTGCACTTCTCGGCACCAACCGGACCTACCTATCCACGGTGATCATGATGAAAGGAGGAGTCAATTATCAGCAGTTTGTCAACTCCTACAGGATTAGTGAGGCCGTGGCGATCCTGTCGGACCGTAGCAGGCTTGACTATCCACTCAAACAGCTATGGAGTGATCTCGGCTTCAGCTCGTCGTCGACATTCTATAAGCTCTTTCAGCAGTCTGTGGGGATCACGCCTTCGGTCTATCGCCGCCAGTTCCTGAAAATTGAGGAGGAGCAGAGGAATCTCGATGAGAAGGAATAAACCTTGTTTCGGCGTAAACTTTCAGACAAGAATGATTTGCCTCAAGCGTTTTTCGTCTGTAGGGCTGTCGGGGGATCCCTATATATAATATAAATAGGTAATAGAAGAGTAAGATGTAGGTTGGTCTGCATGGGCACAGAGGGGAGATTGATGAGAGCTGTGAAACCACTGGAGAAGTAACAGAAGATGCTCCAAACACGGACAGCATACGCTTAAGTTGAAGGTTAATGTTTGTTTATTGACTGGCTTAAATGTTATATTTTATTAATTTGATTTATTACCTCTATATTTGATAATTAAATAATTAGGTGGTTTGATGGGAAATTAGTACCTTTGCACCTCGAAAAAGCCTCTTTGAAGCCGAGGTTTATAATGTGTTGATAATAAAACAAATATAAATATATAAATTAAAAAGTAAAATTATGCCTACTATTTCACAATTGGTAAGAAAAGGCAGAAGAGTATTGGTAGACAAGAGCAAGTCTCCAGCTTTGGACGGATGTCCTCAGCGTCGTGGTGTTTGCGTACGTGTCTACACCACAACTCCTAAGAAGCCTAATTCAGCAATGCGTAAGGTTGCCCGTGTACGTTTGACCAACTCTCATGAGGTGAACTCCTACATTCCCGGTGAGGGACACAACCTGCAGGAGCACTCTATCGTTTTGGTTCGCGGCGGTCGTGTGAAGGATCTCCCCGGTGTGCGTTATCACATTGTTCGTGGTACGTTGGATACAGCCGGTGTTGCCAACCGCACACAGCGTCGTTCCAAGTACGGAGCAAAACGTCCTAAGGCAGCCAAGAAGTAACTTTGGCTGAGAGCTGTGAGCCGAGAGCCATGAAGGCTGTGGGCTGGGAGCTCAAATTTTTTTTGATATTATCAATATCACATTATATTTTTTTATCAAAATTCCGTTTTGCTGGAGAATTGTTAATACAGGTTGAGTAAATGTTCAGGTGTGAACGTTGAAGAACGAGAATGACAGCCCCAAGCAAATAAAGATTTTAAAAAATGAGAAAAGCAAAACCAAAGAAGCGTGTGATCATTCCTGATCCCGTGTTCAATGATGTTAAAGTGTCGAAGTTCGTCAACCACTTGATGTATGACGGTAAGAAAAACACTTCTTTTGAGATTTTCTATAAGGCTCTCGATATCGTGAAGCAGAAGATGCAAAACGAGGAGAAGTCGCCTCTGGAGATTTGGAAGCAGGCTTTGGACAATATCACTCCCCAGGTGGAGGTGAAGAGCCGCCGTATTGGTGGTGCTACCTTCCAGGTGCCTACCGAGATTCGTCCAGACCGTAAAGAGAGTGTCTCGATGAAGAACCTGATCGCCTTTGCCCGCAAGCGCAGTGGCAAATCAATGGCCGACAAGCTCGCTGCCGAGATCATGGATGCCTTCAACAATCAGGGTGGCGCCTTCAAGCGCAAGGAAGACATGCACCGTATGGCTGAGGCTAACCGTGCTTTCGCTCACTTCAGATTCTAACAATTATATTAAGGTAAAAAGACAATGGCAAACCGTGATTTACATCTGACTCGCAACATCGGTATTATGGCTCACATCGATGCCGGCAAGACAACCACTTCTGAGCGTATCCTGTATTATACGGGAAAGACGCACAAGATAGGTGAGGTGCATGATGGAGCAGCCACTATGGACTGGATGGCACAGGAGCAGGAGCGTGGTATCACCATCACCTCTGCCGCTACTACGTGTAACTGGACTTATAATGGCAAGACTTATAAGATCAACCTGATTGATACTCCGGGACACGTAGACTTTACTGCAGAGGTGGAGCGTTCACTGCGTGTGCTCGACGGCGCTATCGCTACCTATTCGGCAGCTGACGGCGTACAGCCCCAGAGTGAGACCGTTTGGCGTCAGGCCGACAAATACAATGTGCCGCGTATCGGATATGTAAATAAGATGGACCGTTCTGGTGCCGACTTCTTCGAGACCGTTCAGCAGATGAAGGATATCTTAGGCGCCAATCCTATCCCTGTGCAGATTCCTATCGGCGCAGAGGAAAACTTCAAGGGCGTTGTGGACCTGATCAAGATGAAGGCTATCCTGTGGCACGATGAGACCTTAGGCGCTGAGTTTGAAGTGGACGATATCCCCGCAGACCTGAAGGACGAGGCCGACGAGTGGCGCGACAAGTTGCTTGAGAGTGCCAGCAGCTTCGATGATGAACTGATGGAGCTCTATCTCGACGGCAAGGACATTCCTGAGGATATGATTATCCGTGCCATCCGCAAGGGCTGTATCGCTATGGAGTGCTGCCCCATGACACTGGGTTCTTCTTATAAGAACAAGGGTGTACAGCCTCTGCTCGACTATACCTGCGCTTTCCTGCCCTCTCCTGAGGACACCATCGCCATCAAGGGTACTAACCCCGACACCGGCGAGGAAGAGGACCGCAAACCTCTGGAGAGCGAGCCTACTGCAGCTTTGGCCTTCAAGATCGCTACCGATCCGTTCATGGGCCGTCTGGTGTTCTTCCGCGTCTATTCCGGTAAGGTGGTAGCAGGAAGCTATGTCTACAATCCCCGTTCGGGCAAGAAGGAACGTATCAGCCGTTTGTTCCAGATGAACTCCAACAAGGAGATTCCTATGGAGAGCATTGACGCCGGTGACATTGGCGCAGGTGTGGGTTTCAAGGATATCCGTACGGGTGATACCCTCTGCGATGAGAACCATCCTATCGTTCTCGAATCGATGACCTTCCCCGACACAGTGATTTCTGTCGCTGTGGAGCCGAAGAGCCAGGCTGACGTGGCCAAAATGGACAATGGTCTTGCAAAACTCGCTGAAGAGGATCCTACCTTCACCGTTCGTACTGACGAGCAGAGTGGTCAGACCATTATCTCCGGTATGGGTGAGCTTCACCTGGATATCATCATCGATCGTCTGAAGCGTGAGTTCAAGGTGGAGTGCAACCAGGGTAAGCCCCAGGTGAACTATAAGGAAGCCATCACCAAGACTGCTCAGAGTCGTGAGACCTACAAGAAGCAGAGTGGTGGTCGTGGTAAGTTCGCTTGTATCGATGTGACCATCGGTCCTAAGGATGAGGATTACACCGAGGGCGACCTGCAGTTCATCAACAATGTGAAGGGCGGTAACGTGCCTAAGGAATTCATCCCCTCTGTTGAGAAGGGATTCAAGGACTGCCTGGGCGCCGGCGTGTTGGGAGGATTCCCCATGACCGGTTTGAAGGTGACTTTGAACGATGGTTCGTTCCACCCTGTGGACTCTGACCAGTTGTCGTTCGAGCTCGTTGCCCACCAGGCTTTCAAGGTGCTCTGCCCGAAGGCTGGCCCCGTGCTGATGGAGCCCATCATGAAGGTTGAGGTGGTAACTCCCGAGGAGAACATGGGTGATGTGATCGGCGACTTGAACAAGCGTCGTGGTATGGTTCAGGGTATGGAAGAGGCCCGCAGCGGTGCACGCATCGTGAAGGCTATGGTTCCTCTGGCTGAAATGTTCGGCTATGTGACCGCTCTGCGTACCATCACATCCGGACGTGCTACAAGCTCTATGGAGTATGACCACCACTCTCCTGTCTCTACCAGCATCGCTAAGGCTGTTCTTGACGAGGTGAAGGGACACTCTGAGCTGCTCTAATAAAGACAAAAAGAGAGAAGAGGCGCTTCGATAGCGAATGACTCTTATCGGGCGTACCTCTTCTCCTTGAAATAACAAAATACATTTTACTAAGTTATTATTCATAGACATGAGTCAAAAAATCCGTATTAAGCTGAAGTCTTACGACCATCAGTTGGTAGACAAGTCAGCAGACAAGATCGTGAAGGCCGTTAAGGCCACTGGTGCCATTGTTAGCGGTCCTATTCCATTGCCCACTCACAAGCGCATCTACACAGTGAACCGTTCAACATTCGTCAACAAGAAGGCTCGCGAGCAGTTCCAGCTGAGCGACTACAAGCGTCTGATCGATATCTACAGCAGCTCAACCAAGACTGTAGACGCCTTGATGAAACTTGAATTGCCCTCAGGTGTAGAGGTTCAGATCAAAGTCTGATCGGCCACCGCTACAAAGAAGAGAATTAAAAGAAATACACAACATTTATAACATTATATTGAAATGCCAGGATTAATTGGAAAGAAAATCGGAATGACATCCGTTTTCAGTGCCGACGGCAAGAATGTGCCGTGCACTGTTATCGAAGCTGGTCCTTGTGTTGTTACTCAAGTGAAGACCGTTGAGAAGGATGGCTATGCAGCCGTTCAGCTCGCATTCGGTGAAGCAAAGGCAACAGGCCGCAATGCAGCCACAAAGCCTATGCAGGGAATCTTCAAGAAAGCCAACACAACACCGAAGAAGCACTTGGCCGAGTTCAAGTTTGACGAGGAGCATAACCTCGGCGACACCATTACGGTTGAACTGTTCAAAGAAGACGACTTCGTTGACGTGGTAGGTACTTCAAAGGGAAAAGGTTTCCAGGGTGTAGTGAAGCGTCACGGATTCGGTGGTGTAGGTCAGAGCACTCACGGTCAGGATGACCGCGCCCGCAAGCCGGGTTCTATCGGTGCCTGCTCTTATCCCGCTATTGTGTTCAAGGGACTTCGCATGGGCGGCCAAATGGGCGGTGACCGTGTGACAACCCAGAACCTGAAAGTGTTAAAGGTAATTCCGGAGCACAACCTCCTTGTAGTAAAGGGCAGTGTTGCCGGATGCATTGGTTCAACTTTATTGATTAGAAAGTAATGGAACTTAGCGTATTGAATATGAACGGTCAAGAGACCGGAAGAAAGGTAACCCTGAATGAAGCTATCTACGGCATTGAGCCCAATGATCATGTTCTCTACCTCGATGTAAAGCAGTATCTGGCCAATCAGCGTCAGGGTACGGCAAAGTCGAAGGAGAGAAGTGAGGTGAGCGGTTCCACCCGCAAACTTGGTCGTCAGAAAGGTGGCGGCGGCGCACGTCGCGGTGATATCAACTCTCCGCTTTTGGTTGGTGGTGGTCGCGTGTTTGGTCCTAAGCCCCGCGATTATCGTTTCAAACTGAATAAGAAGACAAAGGTTTTGGCCCGCAAATCTGCCCTGTCTTACAAGGCTCAGGAAAATGCTATCGTTGTTGTCGATAACATCAATTTTGAGGCTCCTAAGACAAAAGATTTTATAAACTTTGCTAAAAATCTTAAAGTAGACGGCAAAAAAGCACTTGTGGTTTTGCCAGAAGTGAATAAAAATGTATTTTTGTCCGCTCGAAATCTTCAGAAGGCTGAAGTGATGAGTGCACGCGACCTGAATGCGTACAAAATTCTGAACGCAGATGTGTTGGTGATCGCAGAGAAATCACTCGAAGCTATCGACAGCATCTTAACAAATAATGAGAAGTAACACAGGAGATTAAAGATATGACATTTATAGTAAAGCCTTTGGTCACCGAGAAGATGACCAAGATCACAGACAAGTCTTCTGTCGACAAGCAGTTGCGTGCTCTCAATCCCGCAGCAGCTCAGCGTTTGGGTGCCAAGGAGGAGAAGATATCTTATACAGTAAAGAGCAAGAACAAGGGTGAGCGTCAGAAGGAAAAGACGATTTTCACTTATACCAAGCCCGCTTGCCGCAAGTATGGTTTCATTGTCAAGCCCGAGGCCAACAAACTGGAGATTAAGAAAGAGATCGAGGAACTGTATAATGTTACAGTGCTCGATGTGAATACAATCAAGTATGCCGGCAAGCGTCAGAGCCGCTATACTCGCGCAGGCCTGTTGAGAGGTCAGAAAAACGCCTACAAGAAGGCTATTGTAACGCTCAAGGCTGGTGACGAAATTGATTTTTACAGCAATATTTAAATAAAAAATGGCAGTACGTAAATTAAAACCGGTTACACCGGGACAAAGACACAAGATTATTGGCACGTTCGAGGATATTACTGCATCCGTGCCAGAGAAGTCTCTCGTTTACGGTAAGCGTTCTACCGGCGGTCGAAACAACACCGGTAAGATGACTGTTCGCTACAGAGGTGGCGGTCATAAGAAGAAGTTCCGTATGATCGACTTCAAGCGAGAGAAAGATGGTGTACCCGCTGTTGTGAAGACCATCGAGTACGATCCGAACCGTTCGGCCCGTATCGCACTTCTCTTCTATGCAGATGGTGAGAAACGTTACATTATTGCTCCCAATGGACTGAAAGTGGATGCGAAGCTGATGTCTGGAGCTGAGGCTGCCCCTGAGGTAGGCAATGCTCTTCCCTTGGCCAACATTCCCGTGGGTACCGTTATCCACAACATTGAGCTCCGCCCGGGTCAGGGTGCCAAGCTCGTCCGTTCGGCTGGTAATTTTGCTCAGTTGACTTCTCGTGAAGGAGATTATTGCGTGATTAAGCTCCCCTCAGGAGAGACACGCAAGGTGCTCTCAGCTTGTAAGGCTACTGTAGGTGCTGTGGGCAACAGCGACCATGCTTTGGAGGCTTCCGGTAAGGCCGGTCGCAGCCGCTGGTTGGGTCGCAGACCTCACAACCGTGGTGTTGTCATGAACCCTGTTGATCACCCCATGGGTGGTGGTGAAGGCCGTCAGAGCGGTGGTCATCCACGTTCTCGTAAGGGCTTGTACGCAAAGGGTCTGAAGACACGCGCACCGAAGAAGCTTTCGAACAAGTATATCATTGAAAGAGCTAACAAGAAATAACAAGAGTAAAATATGAGTCGTTCATTAAAGAAAGGTCCCTATATCAACGTATCACTCGAGAAGAAGATTCTCGCCATGAACGAGAGCGGCAAGAAGAGTGTTGTGAAGACATGGGCCAGAGCATCAATGATATCCCCGGATTTCGTGGGACACACTGTTGCAGTTCATAACGGTAATAAATTTATCCCTGTTTACGTCACCGAGAATATGGTGGGCCACAAGTTGGGCGAGTTCGCTCCAACCCGTCGTTTCGGCGGTCACTCTGGCAACAACAAGAAGTAAGCCGGGACACATCCATTTTAAAAGACACTAAATAATGGGAGTAAGAAAACATAACGCTGCCGAAGCTATCAAGGCAGCCCGCAAAGAACAGTACTTCGCCAAGCTGAACGGCTGTCCTTCGAGTCCCCGCAAGATGCGCTACGTTGTAGACATGATTCGCGGCCTCGAAGTGAACCGTGCCTTGGGTGTACTTCGTTTCTCGAAGAAGCACGCAGCTGCCGACGTTGAGAAATTGCTGCGCTCCGCTATCGCCAACTGGGAGGTAAAGAACGAGCGCAAAGCCGAAGACGGTGAGCTCTATGTGAGCAAAGTCTTCGTGGATGAAGGTGTTACAATGAAACGCATGAGACCCGCTCCTCAGGGCCGTGGTTATCGTATTCGTAAGCGCTCCAACCACGTGACGCTTTTTGTAGACGAAAAAAACAAAGAAGAAAAATAAATAGCAAATGGGACAGAAAGTAAATCCAATTAGCAACCGACTGGGCATCATCCGTGGTTGGGATTCAAATTGGTTCGGTGGCAAGGATTTTGGTGATAACCTCGTCGAGGATCAGAAAATCCGCAAATATCTGAAAGAGCGTCTGGCCAATGCCAGCGTTTCAAAGGTAGTCATCGAACGTACATTGAAGCTCGTCACCATTACTATTTGCACTTCCCGTCCGGGCTTTGTCATCGGTAAGGCCGGCGAGGATGTTAACAAGCTCAAGGAAGAGCTGAAGAACCTCATCAAGAAGGATGTTCAGATCAACATCTTCGAGGTGAAGAAACCCGATTTGGACGCAAACATCGTTGCCCAGAATATCGCTCGCCAGGTAGAGGGCAAGATGGCTTATCGTCGCGCCATCAAAATGGCTATCCAGAACACGATGCACGCTGGAGCCGAGGGTATCAAGGTTCAGATCTGTGGTCGTTTGAACGGTGCCGAAATGGCACGTAAGGAAATGCTGAAAGAGGGTAGAACTCCTCTGCATACCTTCCGCGCCGATGTAGATTATTGCCAGACTGAGGCCCTGACCAAGGTGGGACTTCTTGGCATTAAGGTTTGGATCTGCCGCGGTGAGGTTTACGGCAAGCGCGAACTTGCTCCTAACTTCACACAGGACAAGCAGCAGGCCGGTGGCCGTCAGGGCGGAGACCGTCGTGGTCGTGGCCGCAGAAGAAACAATAACCGATAAAAAGCAGAAGTTACAATGTTACAGCCTAAAAGAGTAAAATATAGAAGACCTCAAGATGGACGTGGCAATAAAGGCAACGCTCACAGAGGCACCCAACTGGCCTTCGGCTCATTTGGTATCAAGACCCTTGAGGCCAAATGGCTCGACAGCCGTCAGATCGAGGCTGCTCGTGTGGCAGTGAACCGCTACATGAACCGTCAGGGTCAGGTTTGGATTCGTATCTTCCCGGATAAGCCTATCACTCGCAAGCCTGCTGACGTGCGAATGGGTAAAGGTAAAGGTGATCCCGCAGGATGGGTAGCACCTGTAACACCGGGCCGTATTCTTTTCGAGGTGGAAGGTGTCAGTTTCGACGTGGCCAAAGAGGCCTTGCGTTTAGCTGCTCAGAAACTTCCCGTTAAGACTAAGTTTGTTGTTAGACGTGATTTCGATAAAAACGCATAAGCCATGAAAGTGAAAGAGATTAATGAGCTCGAGACAAAGGATTTGAACGAGAAGCTGGAGCAGGCCGAGGCTCAACTGCGTCAGATGAAGCTGAACCACCAGATTTCTCCTCTTGAGGATTCTTCCAAGTTGAAGGCTATGCGTCGTGATATCGCACGCATGAAGACGGTGCTCCGTCAGAGAGAACTTAACAAATAACATTGGTCCATGATGGAAACGAGAAATTTAAGAAAAGTTAGACAGGGTGTGGTTATCAGCACTAAGATGGATAAAACCATTGTTATTGCCTCTAAGTTCAAAGAGAAGCACCCGATGTATGGTAAGTTTGTCCAGAAGACAAAGAAGTACCATGTCCACGATGAGAAGAACGAGGCCCAGGTAGGGGATACCGTTCAGATTATGGAGACCCGTCCTCTGTCGAAGACAAAGAGATGGAGATTAGTTCAAATTATTGAAAAAGCTAAGTAATTATGATACAAGCAGAATCAAGACTTACCGTTTGTGACAACAGCGGCGCCCGCGAAGCTTTGTGCATTCGCGTGCTCGGTGGTACAGGCCGCCGTTATGCCAGCGTTGGCGACGTGATCGTGGTGGCTGTGAAGAGCGTAATTCCTTCCAGCGACTTGAAGAAGGGCGCTGTATCTAAGGCCCTGGTGGTCCGCACCAAAAAGGAGATTCGCCGTCCCGACGGTTCATATATCCGTTTCGACGACAACGCTTGTGTACTGCTCAACAACGCCGGTGAACTCCGCGGCAGCCGTATCTTTGGCCCTGTCGCCCGTGAACTCCGCGCTGTCAACATGAAGGTTGTGTCTTTGGCACCTGAGGTTCTTTAATTATATAACACAGAAAGTAAAATGAGTAAGTCACATATCAGAAAAGACGACACCGTTTATGTACTCGCCGGCCGCGATAAAGGCAAGACGGGTAAGGTGCTGAAGGTGCTCGTTGACGAAGACCGCGCAATCGTTGAGGGAATCAACATGGTGTCGCGCAGCACGAAGCCCAGTGCAAAGAATCCTCAGGGAGGAATCGTCAAGCAGGAGGCTCCTATTCACATCTCTAACTTGAGTCTCATCGATCCTGATAGCAAGAAACCCACCCGTGTGAGCGTGAAGCGTGAGGGAAAGAATGTGATTCGCATCGCTAAAAAGTCTGGAAAGGAGATTAAGTAATGGATACAGCTCAGTTAAAGAAGCAATATAAAGAAACTATCGTTCCGGCTCTTCAGAAGCAGTTCAATTACTCTTCGACGATGCAGGTTCCTGTTTTGAAGAAAATCGTCATCAACCAGGGTTTGGGTGATGCTACAGGTGACAAGAAAATCATTGACGTTGCTATCAATGAGGTTACCGCCATCACAGGCCAGAAGGCTGTGGCAACCTATTCCAAGAAGGATATCGCCAACTTCAAGTTGCGTAAGAAGATGCCTATCGGCGTTATGGTGACACTGCGCCGTGAGCGTATGTATGAGTTCTTGGAGAAACTCATCCGCGTCTCTCTTCCCCGTATCCGCGACTTCAAGGGTATCGAGTCTAAGTTTGACGGTCGTGGTAACTACACGCTCGGTATTACAGAGCAGATCATCTTCCCCGAAATCAACATCGACCAGGTGGAGAGAATTCAGGGTATGAACATCACGTTCGTAACCTCCGCAAAGACCGACGAAGAGGGTTACGCACTGCTCAAGGCATTCGGCCTCCCATTCAAGAACGCTAAAAACGATTAACAAGAGTTATGGCAAAAGAATCAATGAAGGCTCGCGAGGTCAAGCGCGCCAAACTCGTAGCCCGTTATGCTGAGAAGCGTGCGGCTTTGAAAAAAATCATCGCCACCACGAATGACCCTGCTGAGGCATACGAGGCAGCTCGCAAGCTGCAGTCCATACCCCGCAACGCAAACCCCATCCGCCTGCACAACCGTTGCAAGATCACAGGTCGTCCACGCGGTTATATCCGTCAGTTCGGACTGAGCCGTATTCAGTTCCGTGAGATGGCTTCCCAGGGTTTGATTCCCGGTGTGAAGAAGGCCAGCTGGTAAACCTCGCCTAACGGCCGGAGTCCGCTCCCTGCATAGGGTGCAGATTCCGGACTTTAAATAAGAGATATTTAATATTGTCGGGGGAGTCCCGATTAATTAAACATTTATATTTTTATGACAGATCCAATAGCAGATTATCTGACTCGACTCAGAAACGCCATCATGGCCCATCGCCGCGTGGTTGAAGTTCCTGCGTCAAACATGAAGAAGGCTATCACAAAGATCCTCTTCGAAAAGGGTTACATCCTCAACTACAAGTTTGTAGAGGATGGTCCCCAGGGTTCCATCAAGGTCGCACTGAAGTACGATCCTCAAACGAAGCAGAACGCCATCAAGTGTCTGAAGCGCGTTTCTACTCCTGGTCTTCGTCGCTATACAGGCTACAAAGACATGCCGAGAGTTATCAACGGATTGGGAATCGCAATCATTTCCACATCCCAGGGTGTAATGACTAACAAGGAAGCTGCTGAGAAGAAAATCGGCGGCGAGGTTCTTTGCTACATTTATTAATTGGAGGATTGAATATGTCAAGAATAGGAAAATTGCCAATTAGTATTCCTTCCGGAGTTACCATTAACTTCGATGAGAAGAGCCACATCATTACCGTTAAGGGTCCCAAGGGCGAGTTGAGCCAGTGGATCAATCCTGCCATCAATGTTGAGGAAAAGGACAACGCCTTGCATTTCACCATCAATGAGGATGCTCCTGTTGTAGACCGTCAGAAGCAGGCCTATCATGGACTGTACCGTGCGCTTGTCAACAATATGGTTGTAGGCGTAAGTGAAGGTTACAAGAAAGTCATGGAACTTGTTGGTGTGGGTTATCGTGTCAGCAATCAGGGAAACATCATTGAGTTCTCTTTGGGTTATACACACCCCATCTTCATCCAGGTTCCTGATATAGTGAAGGTTGAGACAAAGTCTGAAAGAAACCAGAACCCGATCTTAACTCTCGAGTCTTGCGACAAGCAGTTGCTTGGACTCATCTGTGCTAAAATTCGTTCTTTCCGTATGCCTGAGCCTTATAAGGGTAAGGGTATCCTGTTCAAGGGTGAGGTTATTCGCAGAAAGTCTGGTAAGACAGCTGCAGCTAAGTAACTTTAATTCATTTTAAGACTATGACAACAAAGAAAGAACAAAGACGAATCAAGATAAAGTTCCGCATTCGTAAGAGTGTGAACGGTACAGCCGAGCGTCCCCGCTTGAGCGTGTTCCGTTCGAACAAGCAGATTTACGCACAGGTTATCAACGATCTCACTGGTACGACTCTTGCCAGCGCAAGTTCTCTTGGAATGGAGAAGATGTCTGGTGTTGAGCAGGCAAAGAAGGTTGGTGCTCTTGTCGCTGAAAAGGCTAAGGCCGCTGGTGTAGAGACTGTGGTTTTCGACCGTAACGGTTATCTCTATCACGGCCGTGTACAGGCTTTGGCAGACGCAGCCCGCGAAGGAGGTCTTAAATTTTAAACGATTATGGCAATGAATAAAGTAAAAGTGAATAGCGACGCAGAATTGAAAGATCGCCTCGTTAAGATCAACCGTGTAACGAAAGTGACTAAAGGTGGTCGTACCTTTACGTTTGCTGCCGTGGTCGTTGTAGGTGACGGTAACGGCGTCATCGGCTATGGTCTTGGTAAGGCTGGTGAAGTCACCGCTGCTATTTCCAAGGGCACTGAGGCCGCTAAGAAGAACTTGGTAAAAGTTCCCGTGCTCAAGGGCACTATACCCCATGAAGTTGAAGTGAAATTTGGTGGAGCTCACGTGCTTCTCAAGCCGGCAGCTGCTGGTACTGGTCTGAAGGCCGGTGGTGCTATGCGTGCCGTACTGGAGAGCGCAGGTATCAAGGACGTGATTGCTAAGTCGAAGGGTTCTTCCAACCCTCACAACCTTGTAAAGGCTACTATCGCCGCTCTTTCTCAGATGCGTGATGCCTACAAGATTGCTGGCGACCGTGGCATCTCTATGGACAAAGTGTTTAACGGCTAATCAGGGAATATACGAAATGGCAACAATAAAAATCAAGCAGGTAAAGAGTCGTATCGGCGCTCCTGTAGACCAGAAGAAAACACTCATCGCCTTGGGTCTTCACAAGATTTCCCAGGTTGTTGAGGTGGAGGATACTCCCAGCATGCGTGGCATGATCCGCAAGGTGAGCCATCTGATTGAGGAAGTTAAATAATTAATCTTTTTAAATTCAGAACGAATTATGAAATTAAATAATTTGAAACCGGCAGAAGGCTCTACACATTCTCGTCGTCGCATTGGTCGTGGTCCCGGCTCAGGCTTGGGCGGCACCGCTACCCGTGGTCACAAGGGTGCAAAGGCACGCTCTGGTTATAAGAGAAAGATTGGTTTTGAAGGTGGTCAGATGCCGTTGCAGCGTCGTGTTCCTAAGGCTGGCTTCAAGAACATCAACCACAGAGAGTTCCAGGCTGTTAACGTAGATACGCTCCAGGCATTGGCCGAGGCAAAGAACCTCACCAAGGTTACAGTGAACGATCTCATGGAGGCTGGCTTGGTCAACGGTAAGTTGGGCGTTAAGATTCTCGGCAACGGCTCACTCACCGCTAAGCTCGACGTCGAAGCTAACGCTTTCTCTAAATCTGCCGAAGAAGCAATCAAGGCAGTCGGTGGTACTGCAACAATCGTAAAGTAAATGAAAAAGTTAATTGAGACACTAAAGAACTGTTGGAGGATTGAGGATCTGCGTCAGCGGCTCCTCATCACTCTGCTGTTTACGGCTATTTACCGTTTTGGCTCGTTTGTGGTGCTTCCTGGCATCAATCCGGGCATGTTGGAAAAACTTCAGCAGCAAACCTCTGGCGGCTTAATGTCGCTCTTGGACATGTTCTCTGGTGGTGCATTCTCCAATGCGTCGATTTTCGCACTTGGAATCATGCCTTACATCTCGGCGTCTATCGTGATGCAGCTGCTTGCCATCGCTGTGCCTTATTTCCAAAAGATGCAGCGTGAAGGTGAGAGCGGTCGTAAGAAGATCAGTCAGTATACACGCTGGCTGACAGTCGGTATTCTGTTTTTCCAGGCTCCCAGCTACCTCATCAATCTTAAGATGCAGGCGGGTGGCGCTTTGGCATCAGGTATCAACTGGGTATGGTTTATGGCCGCTTCTTCCATCATTCTCTCTGCAGGTAGTATGTTTATCCTTTGGCTCGGCGAACGAATCACCGATAAGGGTGTCGGCAACGGTATCTCTCTCATCATTATGATTGGTATCATTGCCCGTCTTCCCCAGGCATTCGTTCAGGAACTCACCTCACGTTTTACAGCCATCAGCGCTGGCGGTTTGGTGATGTTCATCGTTGAGATCGTCATCCTCTACGCTGTGGTTTGCGCCTCTATCCTTTTGGTTCAGGCCACACGTAAGGTGCCCGTTCAATATGCCAAGCGCCTTGTGGGTAACAAGCAGTATGGTGGTGCGCGCCAGTATATACCTCTGAAGCTCTTTGCAGCCAATGTGATGCCTATCATCTTCGCTCAGGCCTTGATGTTCATCCCCTTGGCCATTGTCCAGTACAATAGTGACAATGCCTCTTGGCTTGTTCAGAATCTGCTCAACAACCGCAGCGTGCTTTACAATGTGATCTATGTGTTCCTGATTATCGCGTTCACATATTTCTATACGGCAATCACGCTCAACCCCACGCAGATGGCAGAGGATATGAAGCGCAATAATGGTTTTATTCCTGGTGTAAAGCCGGGTAAGGAAACCGCTGAGTATATTGAAACCATCATGTCTCGAATAACTTTCCCAGGTTCGTTGTTCATTGCGTTTATCGCCGTCATGCCGGCCTTGGCAAGTCTGCTGAATGTGCAGGAGGCCTTCTCACAATTCTTCGGAGGTACTTCACTTCTGATCCTTGTGGGTGTGGTCATCGATACGTTGCAGCAGATCGAGGGTCACATGCTTATGCGCCACTATGATGGTTTGCTCAATTCCGGGCATACTCGCTCCGGTGCTGTTTCAGCATATTAATTCTCTTTCAACTTGATGAAAATTTTTCTCAAGACTGAGGATGAGATAGAGTTGATGCGGCGTGCCAACCGCCTCGTTGCGGCAACACTCGCCGAATTGGCTAAGCATATTAAACCAGGAGTAACGACCCTCCAATTGGATAACATAGCAGAGGCTTTTATCAGGGACCATGGTGGAACGCCATCGTTCAAGAATTGCCCCAATCCTTTTGGAGGGCCTTTCCCCGCATCGATCTGCACTTCCATCAATCGAGTTGTGGTGCATGGCATTCCTTCTGATAAGGTATTTCTTAAGGAAGGCGATATCATCTCGGTCGATTGTGGAGCAGTCCTTGACGGATTCAACGGAGATTCTTGCTATACATTCTGTGTTGGAGAAGTCGATAAGGATGTCAGGCAGTTGTTGAAAACTACCAAAGAGTCGCTCTACGAAGGGATTAAGCAGGCTGTTGCGGGCCATCATCTGGGAGATATCGGCTGGGCAGTTCAGAACCATGTGCAACCTTATGGTTATGGTGTGGTTCGCGAACTCACCGGGCATGGTATCGGACGTGAGATGCACGAGGCTCCGCAGGTTCCTAATTATGGCAGTCGTGGCAATGGCTTGCTGTTAAAGGCGGGTATGTGCATCGCCATTGAGCCCATGATTACCATGGGTGACAGGAAGGTTTGGCTCATGCCCGACAAATGGACCATCATCACTCGCGACGGCAAACCGGCGGCTCATTTTGAGCACACCATTGCCATTCGTGAAAGCGGACCAGAGATTCTCTCCTCTTTTGAAGAAATTGAAAACATTGAAGGACATTTATATTAATTATGGCAAAACAAGAAGCTATTGAGCAAGATGGAGTTGTCGTAGAATCATTATCTAACGACAAGTATCGCGTAGAACTGGAAAACGGTGTGCCTATTATTGCGCACATCTCTGGCAAAATGCGCATGCATTTCATTCGCATCCTCCCAGGCGACAAGGTCAAGGTCGAAATGAGTCCCTACGATCTGACAATGGGCAGAATTGTGTTTCGGTACAAATAATACAACTTATATATCCTTATAGAGATATGAAAACAAGAGCATCATTAAAGAAGCGTTCAGCTGACTGCAAGATCGTACGTCGTAAGGGTCGTCTGTTCGTAATCAACAAGAAGAACCCTAAGTTCAAAATGCGTCAGGGTTAATGTTAAACTTTGATAAAGCGTGCGTGAATATCAATTATTTTGTGTAATTTTGCACGTCTTTAGCAAGAATCGACATTAGACAAAAAATTATTCAATTATTTTCAAATGGCAATAAGAATTGTTGGAGTAGATTTGCCCCAGAATAAGCGTGGCGAAATCGCATTGACCTATATCTATGGTATTGGTCGAAGTAGTTCAGCAAAGATATTGGATAAAGCAGGTGTCAACCGCGACCTGAAGGTGAGCGAGTGGACAGATGATCAGGCTGCTGCTATCCGTCAGATTATCGGCGCTGAGTACAAAGTTGAAGGTGATCTCCGTTCGGAGGTTCAGATGAACATCAAGCGCCTGATGGATATCGGTTGCTATCGTGGCATCCGTCATCGTCTTGGTCTTCCTGTTCGCGGTCAGAGCACAAAGAATAATGCTCGTACTCGCAAGGGAAAGAAGAAGACTGTTGCTAATAAGAAGAAGGCTACGAAGTAATATTTTATTGTTTTCTGGCCTCACCTCCTAATTTTTTAGGGAAGGTACGCCTTTAACTTTCAAAACATTAAAAGAAAATGGCAAAGACAAAAGCAACAAACAAGAAGAAGAACGTCCGCGTTGACGCTATGGGTCAGCTTCACGTTCATAGCTCGTTCAATAATATCATCGTTTCCCTTGCCAACAACGAAGGTCAGATCATTTCTTGGTCTTCAGCCGGTAAGATGGGATTTCGTGGCTCAAAGAAGAATACTCCCTATGCTGCCCAGATGGCCGCAGAGGACTGTGCAAAGGTGGCTTTCGACCTCGGTCTTCGCAAAGTGAAGGCTTATGTCAAGGGTCCCGGTAATGGCCGCGAGTCTGCAATCCGTGCCGTACATGGTGCTGGAATCGAAGTAACTGAAATCATCGACGTTACACCGCTGCCTCACAATGGCTGCCGTCCTCCCAAGCGTCGTCGCGTATAATAATTTGATTACGGGAATGTCTTTATTCCACTTACGTGGTCAAGTTTTTCTCTTCATTTAGAACACTTTTATTTTTTTATGGCAAGATATATAGGTCCGAAATCTAAAATTGCACGCCGTTTTGGTGAACCCATCTTCGGCGCCGACAAAGTTTTGTCCCGGAGAAACTTCCCTCCTGGACAGCATGGCAACAGCCGTCGCAGAAAACAATCTGAGTACGCAGTCATGTTGGCAGAGAAGCAGAAAGCAAAGTACACTTATGGTGTGCTTGAGCGCCAGTTCCATAACTTGTTTACGAAGGCTGCAAAGTCCGACGGTATCACGGGTGAGGTCCTGCTCCAGGCTTTGGAGTCACGCCTCGACAATGTCGTCTTCCGTTTGGGTATTGCTCCAACTCGTGCAGCTGCCCGTCAGCTTGTAGGTCATAAGCACATCGTGGTTGATGGTAAGGTGGTCAACATTCCCTCCTATTCCGTAAAGCCCGGTCAGGTTGTAGGCGTACGCGAGAAGGCTAAGTCTCTCGAAGTGATCGATAACGCTTTGGCTGGTTTCAACCACAGCAAGTATCCTTGGCTTGAGTGGGACGAGAATACCAAGTCTGGTAAGTATCTCCACCTTCCCGAGCGTGCTGACATCCCCGAGAACATTAAGGAACAGTTAATCGTTGAGTTGTACTCTAAAGCATAAATTATTAAATTAATGGCGATATTAGCATTTCAAAAACCTGATAAAGTTGTGATGTTGGAGCACAACGACCATTTCGGCAAGTTCGAATTCCGGCCGTTGGAGCCTGGTTTCGGTGTCACCATCGGAAACGCGCTCCGTCGCATCCTTCTCTCATCGCTCGAAGGCTTTGCCATCAACACCGTTCGTATCTCCGGTGTAGAGCATGAGTTTGCATCCGTTCCGGGTGTAAAGGAAGATGTAACCAACATCATCTTGAATTTGAAACAAGTCAGATTCAAGCAAGTAGTAGAAGAATTCGAGAACGAAAAAGTCAGTATCACCGTCGAGAATGTCACAGAATTCAAGGCTGGCGATATTGGCAAATATCTGACTGGATTTGAAGTGTTAAATCCTGATTTGGTAATTTGTCATTTAGACTCAAAAGCTTCCATGCAGATAGAGCTCTCCATCAACAAGGGCCGTGGCTACGTCCCCGCTGATGAGAACCGCGAAGCCTGCACCGACGTAAACGTAATTCCAATCGATTCCATCTACACCCCGATCCGTAATGTCAAATACTCCGTCGAGCCATATCGTGTTGAGCAGAAGACCGACTACGATAAGCTTGTCATTGAGGTCACTACGGATGGTTCCATTCAACCGAAGGATGCACTGAAAGAGGCAGCCAAGATCCTCATCTATCACTTCATGCTCTTCTCTGATGAGAAGATCACGCTGGAGAATCCTGATCAGGATACCAATCAGGAGTTTGACGAGGAAGTGCTTCACATGCGCCAGTTGCTCAAGACGAAACTGGTGGATATGGGTCTCAGTGTCCGCGCTCTCAACTGCCTCAAGGCAGCAGATGTGCAGACCTTGGGAGATCTTGTACAGTACAACAAGACTGACCTCCTGAAGTTCCGCAACTTTGGTAAGAAATCGCTCTCAGAGCTTGATGATTTGCTCGAGAGTCTGAATCTTTCGTTTGGAACTGATATTTCAAAGTATAAACTCGACAAGGATTAAACCCACTTTGTGGCAGCCTTTGTCCAAACAGTAAAAAACAACAATGAGACATAATAAGAAATTCAACCACTTAAGTCGTACTGCATCTCATCGCGACGCGCTTTTGGCCAACCTCTCCGTGTCGTTGATCTTGCACAAAAGAATCACTACGACTGTTGCCAAGGCCAAGGCTTTGAAGCAGTACGTAGAACCTCTGATCACCCGTTGCAAAAAGGATGATACCAACAGCCGCCGTGTTGTGTTCCGCTATTTGCAGAACAAGGAAGCTGTGAAGGAACTCTTCGGTACTGTCGCTGAAATGGTGGCTGAACGTCCCGGTGGTTACACACGTATCATCAAACTCGGCTTCCGTCAGGGTGATGCCGCTGATCTCGCTTTCATCGAGCTCGTAGACTTCGATGAGAATATGAAGAAGCAGCAGAAGGTCGAGAAGAAGACTCGTCGTAGCCGTCGTTCTTCTAAGAAGGAAGCTCCCGCTGCAGAGACCGCAGAGGCCACAGCAGTAGAGGCACCCGCCGAGGAAGCACCCAAGTCTGCTCCCGCTGAGGAGGCAAAGGCAGAAGAGGCTCCCAAGGCTGAATAAATTGATTGCATTATTATTGCAAATAGTTATCTCAAAGCTCCGCAACCATTCCCGGTTGCGGAGCTTTCATTTTCATGATAGTCCTCAATCATCAGAAGTGGTTACAGAAAAAGCATCCCCGACGGCCTTCTTTCTGGCAGTCGGGGATGCGCCCTAAAAAATACAGCCCATGACACTCATCGCATGATTAGCGGCAAATGTGGCAAAGGGTCATCTTCTAATTAGTGTCTTTTGTCCGTTGACTATATATACCCCAGGACGGAGGCCATCCATACTCTTGGCGTGTAAGAATACACAGCTACCGTCAAGCCGGTAAACATTGAAGTCACCAGGCTGGGTGGCATCAATTGCTATAATGTCAGTCAAGATCACAATCCCAACGGGAACAGACTCGGATCCATCTGCATAGACAGCTGTCACCTCGTATTTGTGCTGTCCGTCGGACAGAAGCTCTTTGTCCGTATAGCTTGTACCCGTAACGTTGGCCAAGAACCCGCCATCGCGGTAGATGTTGTAGCTTTCCGGTGCCAAACTTGGCTCAAACGTTATATCGTCAATCATAAATAGGAGGGCCTTTTGCGCTTCTGTATTATGGTGTATGGCTAGATAACTTGTACCTTCGGGGACCTCCACGCTGATTTCTGTCCAGTTGCCGTCAGACTGTAAGTAATCATCACCGAGTTTTCGGAAATCTTCCATTGTCTTGCCTGTAGTTGAGGTCATCACCTCGAAAGACTCTTCGCTGGTGCCGCTGGTATTCCTTACGTTGTTTACATAGAAAGTAATTGTTTGCCTACGTCCAGATAGTCGCGGAGTTATCAGATAGTTGTCTGCTGCCACAAAGTCTCTTCCGCTTTCGTCATATTGATAGATGGCTACAGCGGCTTTTTTCCCTGAATGTGGGTCTATTCCTGTCCCAGGCTGGAAATAGTCTGAAGGTTGCCAATTAAGGAAGGCATATTGCTCGCCCTCGTGGGGGAGTCTCACGTTTTGGCTCAATTTTCCCGCATAGCCTTTATCGGCATCTATCGTGGACCATACTCCGAAAGTGGTGTCCCATGCCGCATAGCTCTCGAAGTCTTCCGTCACGGTGGTGTATGCCCACTCGGGTGCTTCCCAATTGAGCACAACAGGGGCGTTGGCATTGTCTGAAGCCTTCAAGCCTGTCGGCGCGGCCACGTCTGCCGTTTTTAATGCCACGGTGACGGCACTTGTGTTATTGCTCTCGTCTAAATCTCCGTCGGTCAACACTTCGGCCTTCACATCGAGACGGTCTTCGTTACGGACTGTCGACGTGGAGCAGTCGATCGCTATCTTAGCTCCGTCTAAGATGGAAAGCTGTTCGCCTTCAAGTATTTGGTTGTACAGCTCCTCTCCATTCACCGTCAACTTCAGCCTTGGAGCTATCACGTCGTCAAGTCCTCGATTAATCACATTTATCGCAAGGTGGGCTGTCTGTCCTTTATTCAGTTCTGTGGGTGCTTCCACTTCCACAGCCACGTCCTTCTGCACTGGGTCTGTGATATTGATATTGTCGACATAGATAATGTTCCGGTCGAGGTCGCCTGTAGCTACTCCCCTCATTCGCAGAATCACATAGGGTTCGTTGGCCATTGCAGGCGGCAAGCTGATTAAAGCCCTCTTCCAGTCGTTGTTTTTCTCATTGGAGAAATCTGCCGACCACAACGGGGGGTCAATAGTGTTGTCAGGATGCTGCACGCAGATTTCTAATCGGGCTGGATTGGCCACTTTCGTTTTGTACCAGAAAATGAGAGTGGGATTCTTGCAGCCGCTCAGGTCCATTTTTCCAAACAGAAGAGTCCCCGTCGAAGCCTTGCTGGCGGTGAAGGCCAAAGCGCCGCCATCGGCATCATAAGTCTCATCTCTTACAACACCCCAGCTGAAACCATATTCCGTTTCCAGCCCGATGAACTTTCCTTCCGACGTGGCGTTTTTCAGGCTGTTATGGTAAGGCAACGTGTAAGGTTTGCCCACAATAATGGAGGACACTCCAAATCCACTCCTTCCAGCAACATTGGAAGCCATCACTCCATAGGTAAGGAAATTTTGCTCCTCATCGGCCATGGTATTCAGACCTCCGATTTCAAATTCGCATTTTCCCTTTACGCTCCCAATTTGTTCTGCCATCGCTTCGCCATGTGTGACATCATATATGTCATAGACCATCGAGTCGGGGGACACAACACCTCCATTGACTCCTTTCACGGTGTCCCATACCAGCCTGACACTTGAGATTCGGTCTTGTGCCTTTACAACGGGTGCAGTAGGTTCATCCACGCCCACATAGAGGGATATGTCTCTTTCCATGCCTTTCCCGATTTCGTTGTATGGCGTGATAGTGTACTTGTTCGTGCCTTGCAAGGCCTTGCCATCAACCACAGTCTGCTCCGAACCAGGCGCCGGTGAGGCGATGGTGGCCATGAGCTCGCCGTTGCGCTTCACCTCTATTCTGCTGAGTGTGCTTAACGGGGATTGCCCTATGGTTCTCGAAGGAGCGTGAAAAGTGAGCGTGGCCTGTAGTTTGCCCATGGGGTCGGCATTGGCTTCGAGACAGGTAACAGAGTCTGGAGCTGCAGGATCGGCCGCATTCTCAATAGAAACTACTCAGTCTTTTTCTGTCGGCGCAGCTAAATTCTAAAGTTAAAGTCTTTTAAAGTTGTTCGTGACAGAAATCAAGTTTTGTTGTATTCCGCCCAGGTGTTACAAGTTTACATGGCAGGCGGTTCAACCTATGCCGTATTATGGAAACATTTTCCACAGCTGTCTTGTTTTACCAATTAGGTTATTGGAGTTATCAAAGTTGTTGAAGACACGTAGTGGGCGTTTTCCATTTTTTGCAGTTTTCAGGAACCATGTTAAGAGCGCGTTAACACTATTTGGCCGGTTGAGTAGTTATGCCTAAATTTGCACCATGACATATAAAGATTTAGGCGCACTTACCGATCCTTTGGAGGCTGTAAAGTCTTTGTTTGCCGAGATGACCACTATGAAAGAGGAACTCTCGGCAACCAAGAGCGATGTGGCGCGCCTAAACCGCAATAATACGAAACTTGTAGTAGAGAATCGCAACCTTAAGGTGGAACTGGCTCAAACCAAGGAAGAACTGGCAAGGCTGAAAAAGGAAGCTCCCGTCGAGAAAGACAGCACCAATTCGAGCATTCCTCCCACCAAACAGCCCATTGCAAAGCAAATAATCCAGCACACAAGCTCACTTCGGAAGCCGTCCGGCAAGAATCCGGGTGGACAGCCGGGTCATGCCGGGCACTCCCTTGACAAGAACACCTCTCCGGACAAGACAATGGAACATAAGGCGAAAACATGCCCTTTTTGCGGACATGCAATCCCCGAAGACGCCG
>Ga0256405_10003091_pt1 | contig 35592 bp, 45 predicted proteins | sample RumenRJG_02DNA_FD_189096 | JGI IMG/M metagenome (GOLD analysis project Ga0256405, IMG submission 189096) | Bovine rumen microbial communities from Lethbridge, Alberta, Canada - RJG_02 | ecosystem: Host-associated > Mammals > Digestive system > Stomach > Rumen | place: Canada: Alberta...
TCAGTTGGAACCTTGACCTTGGCAAAGGCCCTCCGGGCAGCTTCCTTCCCGACCTTCTTGGGATAAATAGCCCAGAACCGCTCAAAAGCGCCGTCGCGCTCCGAATTGGATTCGGATTCGGATATCGAATTGGATTTCGTATTGGATTGGATTACGGGAACATCTGCCTGCATCTGCTTGCAAATGCTTGCAGATGTTTTCACGCTGTCACCAGGTGCAGGATACTTGCTCTTTTTTGCCCGAACCGTCTGATGCTCATTCCAACCAGGTAGGTACAGGTACGGCTTGCCCTCAAACTCATACAGGACTACCAACTCAGCACTCGCCAGGTTATTGATGGCGTTCAGAACCGTCTGCGTTGTGAGCTTCTCCTTGAGCGGAAACAGCATATTTTTGATGATGGCGGGTCTCCCGTCGTATCGCCCGAAGTCATCACAGCTTACGATCAGTCGATAGAAAAGGACTTCTTCAAACCAAGAGAGCTTGTCGATGGATTCACTGACCCGGATGCTCTCCTTCAGTATTCTGTTCGGCATCTTGATCCCTCTGCTTTCTTGCCATCCTCCCGCACCTCCTCAATTAAAAGGGGATCTCGTCATCCTCCGCGTCGTAGGACCCCGGCCCCATATAGTAGGGATCGTCTTGGTCCAGCGGTTTCTCCGCCCGCTTTGCGTCCCCGAAGTACACGTTGTCAGCAACGATCTCCGTGACGCTTCTTTTGTTTCCGTCCTTGTCCGTATACTCCCGCACCTGCAGCCGCCCGCAGACGGCCACCAGACGGCCCTTGGAGAAGTACTTGGAGACAAACTCCGCCGTCCCTCTCCAGCACACCACGGGCAGGAAGTCCACACCCTTTTCGCCGGTAGCCTTGTCCTTGAAATCCCGGTCCACCGCCAGGCGGAAGGTGGTCACCGCCACGCCGCTCTGGGTGTGTCGCAATTCAGGACTTGCGGTCAACCTTCCCATCAAAACAACCTGATTCAGCATTGAACTCCTCCTTATAGGTAACTCTTGCCGATAAGAGAAATAAACTCCTCCCGGCTGTGTGTCTTTTCGTATTCGATCTGGCAGACTCTCTTCAGCCACAGGTCCCGCGTTCGGTTGTGATGCACCCCGTCCGGCGGCTCGTTGTGACACCAGTGGCAGAGCCTGACCTTGAACCCGTTCTCCTCTGAGATCCTCCGGTTGGGATTTCCCCCGAAGATGTGGTGGGTCTCCGTCCAGTCATAGGACCCGCACAGGAAGCACCGGTCCTCGTCCTGTAAGATGCTCTTCATGCCCTGGACCACTCCCTCTCGATCTGCGCGTCCAATATCCGTATCTGGAGCTTGTACGCCTGGATGGCCTCCATGGCGCTCTTATACACCGTCTCTGCGATGTCCCGCTCCAGTTTGAGCTTTGCGATCTCCGGGTCTCCCCGGCACACGTCGGAGAGGATGGTCACCGGCGTTCCCTCCGCCCGCTGGGCCAGGATTTTCTTGGAGAGGGCGATGCGGTAGTCCTGCTCCGCCTGGGCGTAGGTCCGCCCTCTCACCCCAAGCTGGGTGATGGCCTTGTCCAACAACGCCACCTTGGCGCCCATCTCCTGGATCAGGTCCGCTGCCATACGAAGCACCTCTTCCCGGTCTTGTCGTTGCGGATAGCCAGCCCGGAAATGTCCCCGGTCGCCTCGTCATAGGCGATCTTCTCCACGCTGAACTTGTCATAGGTCCGCTTGTTCTGGATGTTGACCTTGTCCGCCGGCACCCAGATAAACGGGGCGGAGTACAGCTCACGGCCGATCCCCCAGCGGAACCCCGCCCGCTTGAATGCGTCGCTGGCCTCGCCCTTCTTCTCGTTGCCCTCGCCGTCGCTCCTGCTCTCGATCCCGCAGTCCCACTTCCAGACCACGTCCTTCATCACAGCGTCGCTCTGTTCCTTGATCCAGATTCCGCAGTACAGGTTGCCCTTGATCTCCCTGTAGTCGCAGCCCCAGTTGTAGGGCCCCACGGTCTCGTCCAGCAGGTCCATGTCGGTCCGGGCCGTCTTGTACAGCAGCAGCACCGCGCCGTTATCCTTCACCTGCTTGACCTTCACCTCGATCTCGCACTCTTTGAGCGCCCGAAACATCCGTCCCATTATCTGACCTCCAGTCTCGTCTCCCTGGTCAATTCGCAGCCAGGCACCTCCACGCCGTTCTTCAGGATGACCTTCAGGTCCGCCTTGCTCAGCTCCGGCCCGGCGTACCGGATGGCGTCCGGCGCCCAGGTCTCCGCCCACTTCAGGCAGGCTTCCTTGTCCGTGATCTGCACCGTCTCCGGGTTCCTCTTAAACCGCAGGGAACACCGGGTGCTCTCATAGTTCTCTCCGGCCAGGCTCCTGCGGAGATTCTCCATCAGCCAGGCCTCCCGGTTCTCCAGCACCTTCTGGCGGCGCTGTAAGTTTCTGACCTCCTCCTTAAATGCGTTGATCTTCCCCCGCAGATCCTTGATATAGCAGGCCGTGGACTCGATCTTGGCCTCCCACTCCAGGTGGAGTCTGTCCCAATCCTCCGGGGACGCCAGCAGCTCCCCGGTGTCCGGGTCCGTCTCGCTCATAAGAGCCATCAGCTCCCGGTCGATCTCATACAATGTCATCGTACTCGCCCTCCAATTCACTCTCCCACCGCCGGAGAAAGGCGGTGATCTGGTCCTCATGCTCATCGCAGAAAGCCTTGACGAAGGCCGGCGCGAAATACACCACGTCCTCCGCCAGCTCCCGGTACATGGTCTCCAGGAACCGCGTCAGGTCCTTCCTGGTCATCTTCTTTGTCCAGTCCATCAGCAGGCCTCCCAATAGTCCCCGGCCCAGTCCTGGGCCTCCTCGCTCATGTGCTCCATCACGATCTCGTCCACGGTCATCCCGTAGGCGTCCAGCAGGATGGAGATCAGCTCTTCGCTGTACTCCCGCAAAAAGCTCTCCATCTCCTGCCGGCTCATCCCAAACGGCCACATAAAAATACCTCCTTGTCAAATCCCAGGAGGTCTGGTATACTAAGGGAGTCATCCGACCAGACCTCCGTGTCTGTCCTCTGCGCCTGTGACGTGCCCGCGTCACGGGCGCTTTTTTATCTCGTTGGCGTACTCTTTCCGCCACCTTGCCACGGTGGTCTTGGAGACACCCAGCTTCTCCGCCCACTCCCGGTTGGTCATAGGCCCCCAAGCCCACGCCAAAAACTCCTGAAGCAGTTCGCTCTTGTGGCGGACGGGCTTTTTTGTTTTCTGGCCGTGCTGATAGAGCGGACAGGTCACAGCCTCCGGCGTACATCCCGGCAGGCTGCAGCTCAGGCAGATCTCCCGCTCTCTCTTTTGCTTCTCGGTCTCTTCTCGTTTGGGGTCCTCCTGGTCAGGACCCGGTTCCCGCAATGTCCATGGCCGGCTGGCCACCGGCATCCTGATGTGCTTTCCCAGCGGTGCTGGCATCCTCTGGCACCTCCTTTCGCAGGACGCGCCACACGTCCTCATATCTCTCGCAGTTCGGGCAGAAGTACGGCTGATCCATCGGGGGCACCAGCTTGCTGGCGTCCCACGCTCTGCCGCACCAGACACACACACGACGCATAGGATCTCACCCCTGGAAGGAGACGATCCTGCACCGGCGGCGCTTCTCGTCCCGCCGGCGGAACATCTCCAGGATGGGCTTCTCATACCCCTCCGGCACCCCCAGCACCTTCTCCTCCGGGTCCTCCGGCACCGGGAAGAAAGTCCTGGTCACCGGGTCCCACTGCTGATAACTGATCTTGATCTCCATGTCTGTCCTCCTTATAAAGTCCTGAACTTCGAATTCTCCAGCGCCCTGGCCACGTCCGTGGCCAGCCACCGGTTCCTCCCATATGTTTTTGCAGAACATGAATAGTCCTCCTCACGTTACCTCGCGCTTCTTGGCTGTTGCGTATTTGGGAAATTGTTCGTAAAAAAATAAGGGGTCGGATCATCGATATGCAATGCGGCGCAGATAGACTGCACCTCTTCCAGCTTAAAATCCCGCTTCCCTGCGAGTTTTCTGGACATTGAATTCATCGACATTCCGACCATTTGCGCTAATTTGCCCTGTGTTAAGCCTGCCTCTGCGATTTTACCGCGAATCATATTTACGTTCACGCTGCTCACCTCCTTGTCGCTTGTTGCGTATTTGGGATATTTGTATAATAGCACCTTCGGTTCTGGTTGTCAACCAATTCGCGCAACTTTTTTATTTTTCTTGTTGCGCATTTAACCCGTTTGGCGTATACTGCATAATGAAGGAGGTGAGGCGCGATGAAGTCCCTGGACTATAAAGAGATCGCAAAACGATTGAAAGCCAGGCGAACAGCGCTCGGCATGACCTATCAAGAGTTGGCAGACTCTGACTCTGTTTGTGAGGGTTCGAATCCTTCTCCCGCTGCCAAAAAGAAAACACCCGGAAAGTCTTATATATCAAGGCTTTCCGGGTGTTTTGCTATCCCTCATTTCATCGCCGCGAAATCACACCATGTGCAATTTATAGCGGTTTTTGAGGGTTTGTGCGTGGAAAATCGCGTGGAAAATTTTTGGCTTACATCCGCTCGATCTTATCCATGCACTGGTCCAGCGCCTGCTTCATCTGAGGGTCCTGCTGGGCGGAACGCGCCAGGTCCTCCAGCTTTTCCATCAGATGAGCCTTGCTGTCATTGTAGGAGCTGCCGTACTCTCTGGCGTTGCCCCGGGGACCCATATCGCGGCTGACAAACCGGCCCATGGAGTCCCGGCCCCGCCGAGTGGACATACCATCCTCATAGGAACCCTCATAGGACCCACGATAGGACCGCATAGAGGCTTCGCCCCCCATCTGGTCGTGGTCGGAGATCTTGTTGAGGTAATGGATGGTCTGTGCGATTTCCTTGATCTCACAGATCACGGACTTGTTCAGAGTCTGGACGCCGGCGTAGGATTCCAACTCATGCTCCAGTTTTTCCTTCATCATGTCGATCTTGTGCATCGTGTTTCACTCCCTTCTTATGCGATCCGTGTAATACGGAGGTTTGCGTTCTGCAGGCTGATGACCGGCGCAGGCACCGCAGCAGGATCATTGGATGCCGCCACGCTGCGCAGAGAGAGGGAAGAGCAGCACCCGGCCGGCACATCGATGATGGCCGTGCTGGTGACATTGCCGTACTCTTCTACGGCAGCCGGCGTCACGATCCCCCGACTGGTGGGCCGCACCTCGCCGTTTACCGCAAGCGCCACAGCGATCGGGCCAGCCGTCCCGCCGGTGGGCACCGCGATGTTCCCGCTGAAATCCACCTGATACCGGGCAAAGCAGTGGTTGGTCCTGCCCCGCAGAGTAAAGACCCCCGTGCCGTTTTCGTGGAACACATTCCCGCGATTGCAGGGGATGGAGTTGTTGAAGACAGCCGCCTGGTTCAGCAGGACGGACTGCACCTCGTTATACAGATACTCAGCCATGACGGACCACCTCAAGCAACGCCGCAGCCGCAGCCGCAGCCGCCGAAGTTATTCCCACCACAGGTGAAAATAGGCTGATTGCCGTAAACAGGCTGAGAAGGAATCGGGCAGGAACGCAGTTCGCTAACCAGTTGATTAGCAACAGTGGCCTGACTGTTACGAATCTGGGAGGTCTGCTCAACCTGAGAAGCCTGACCACGGGCATACATAAGCTCGGAACGCAGATTAGCATTCTCACGCCGCTCCGCATCCAGACGGTCAGCACACAGGTCATCTTTGATGGACTGGATACCATCACGCAGAGCATTAACAATAGCATTAGTATTGCCCATGTTCTGCATGGTGATATTCTGGAGGGCATCACCAACAGCCGCACGGTCAGCACAGGCCTCAGTCGCCACAGTATAGCGCAGGTCAGCCACGCCGGAATTCACGCCATTGAATCCCTGCATGTTCGCCGTCTGCTCCGCAAAAGAGCGGTTGAGGCTGGCAATCTCGTTGTTATACATCTGGGCAGAAATGGCGTTCTGCGCGCCGTTAATTGCCGTCACGATGCCATTGCCAGTCTGACAAAGGTTCTGGTTGACACCGGCAATACCAAGCTGTACGTCGCCAAATCCGCTGGTGATGCTGTTCTGAATGCCGTTGATAGAGGTGCTGAGCATCTGATCCCGGAAACCGCCGTTGATGTTCTGGCTGTTGTTCAGCCAGGGATACAGGCCGCCGTCCATGTTGCCGAAGCCGCCGCCCCAGCCATTGCCGCAGAAGGCAAAGAGGAACAGGATCAGGAGCCACCAGGAGCCGTCGCCGCCCCATCCGTTGTTTCCGCCGTTGTAAGCGGGCACCACGTCCATGTTCATGCCGACCCCTCCGTTCTCGTTGTTAAGCATTGCATTGTTCTCCTTTCATGATGATATATTCAAATCCCGGCCGGAGATTTGTCGAAAAAAGTCGATAAAGTAAGCAGGCCATCGCCTGCTCACTTGCGCCCCATCATTTGCTGCATCTGGCTCGCCATCTGCTGGAGCTTATTATATTGGTCCTGGGTCATCCTCCCCGAGTTGAGCAGGTCCTGGACCTGTTTCCTTGGATCGCCCCGGAAGGACGATGCGAACTGCTGGAACTGCTGCATCATGCGCTGGGCGTTTCCCATTGGCCCGGGCATTTGCCCGCCGCCCAGAAGATTAAACAACGGATTCATTGTGTTCCTCCTTTGGCATCAGAGCCGCCAGACGGGCCTCCAGCTCGTCCCGCGTCACATATTGTCCCATATCCTGCTTTGCCGGCTGCGGCGCAGATGACTCCTCCGAGTAGGAGAAGATTCTGAGAGGAAGGGGCATCCCGCTCTGGTCGGCGGATTTCAGGTAAAACTTCTGAGCCTCGCTGTCCATCAGCATCACCGTCTGCCCCGGCGCCACCAGGTACCCTTTCGCCCCGGTCTCGCCCTGGACCCAGATCAGCCCGGACTGCGCCTGCTGCTGGGCCGGCTGCTGGTACTGCTGCTGATAGGGCTGCACCGCCGGCTGATATGTCGCCGGGAAATAGGGATTGTATCCTGCCATGTTAATCATCCTCCTCAAAGTAATAGGCGACAGGCTCCCCGCCGGAGTCCCAGGAATCGTAATATGCCCCGTCGATCACCGTCACCACATGAGACCCCGTGGCCAGCACATAAAGCCCGGAGGGGTGCTCCGCACAGAATTCCCGCACCGTACACCGCTTTTTCAGCAGAGCTCGACGAAATCCGTGGTTTTCCAGAAAAAGGCCCCAAGTGGAACTGATGGAGGGCATATCGCCCTCCTCAAATCCCGTGAGCGCAAGCATCCAATACGCGGCGCCCCAACTTACATCCAGGGCCTTCGTAATGGCGCGGATCACGCAGTCGTTGGTATATCTCTCTCTGCGGTTCGGGTTATACGCCACCCACATGGTCATACGCCCCCAGCCGATCCATCAAAATCAGCACCCGCAGCATATCCAAAGTCAGGTCCAGGCCCTTCCCGGTCCCCTTCAGTACGCCCAGGTCCATCAGCTTCTTCACAGTGTCCTGCCCATAGGGCAGCTCCTCCAGTGTGTCATAGGTCTTGGGCTTAAGCAGTCCCATCTGCGCGGCCACTTCCTCCTTGACGATCTTTCTGGTCTCAGCTTCCGTCATATCCGGTTCCTCCTTTTTCCCCGCAGGTCTGCGGATGATCCAGTAGTATTTCACCTGCTGCTTGAAGACCAGGTAATTCCCGTGAGTCCTGGCCACTTTGGTCGAAGCAGGGTCATTGATGTAAATCATATTCCCCTCGATCTTCCAGACAAGAACAAAATGTCCGGAGCTGGTCCACAGCCCCCGCCCCATACAGGCAATAACCAAATCACCAGCTTCCACCGCGCTCCTGGCGATTTCATGAGCCTTGGCATTGGCATTGCCATATATGTTGGTGCTGTTCACCTGAGTACAGGTAAGGCCATATCGCTTGGCCGCCGGCACAAAATAAGAGTAGTAAGTCCCCTGCTTGTATGCTTTATACCCATGCTCCAGGGCCCACTTGCACTCCGTCGCCGGGGTCACGCTCTTGTCGCACCAGGTTGCCAGGACCATCGCCATAGACGTCGGCCCACACCCGGAGCCGCCGATGGTCGCCCCTTCACCTTTTACCGCGTAAGGGATGTTCTTCCACTTGGGATCTGTCTGCAAATATGATACAGGCTGTGATTTCATGCGGCCCCCCTATTCTAAAGCCAGGCAAATCATCGCCAGCGCGATGACGAGAAGAAAAGAATACTCATTGACCACTGTATGTTAATGGGATGGAATAGACTTCTGGATTCGCATATGTATTGAACCCGACTCCGTTCGCATAATACCGGAAGGTGAGCAGAGGCAGCTCCGTGCCGTCCTCATAGGTCAGGACTCCGTCGGCGATGGTAAAGCTGCCGTAAAAAATGTCGCGCTCAAACCAGTTCCGCAGCTCCTGGCACAGTTCTGTGAGCATTTCCGATCACCTCCTATTTGTTGTGGAGGCGGTTTTCCGCCTCCTTGCTTTAGCATGGCACGATCATCGCCGTGCCTCCTGTCTGTTGTGGTCAGCACTCTGACCGCTCCTCTCTGTGTGGGTTACTTTCCGCCGTTGTCGGAAAAGCCCTAATTCGAAGGTTCAACGGAAGGTTTAGAGACAACCGGGTAGCCATTTTCGGACTGCACGGTAAATGTTAACATGATACCATCCGACAGATTATACGCATGCACAATATAGTCGTCGCCATACAAACATTCATACACCTGGCTCTGCCATGCTAGTCCGTCTTCTGTTTGTTCCGTGAAAACATTTACAAAATACCCGGCACTTAATGCATCAAAAATTTGTTTCCACGTTTTATCAAGAGTCAAGGTTTCCGTATCAAAACCGACCTTAAGAAATCCCCCGCCGGAACCGCCAGCCTCGGCCACGCCCTGCTCCAGTTTGTTGAGTTTGGCGGAGGTGATGACATCACCGGTGTTCCATTCTGTTGGTGTATAACTCATTGATTTCTACCTCCTTCCTAGCCCGCAAGCGCGATCCCAACAATGGCGCTTCCGACCAAAGACTCTCCGCCGCCGCCGGACTGCGAGTAGTCCGTCCATGCGCTGCCGGTATAGACTTTCCACGCTGCGGTATCCATGCTGTAATACAGATCGCCGCAGCGGGCAGCGCTTGGAATCTCGGATGATAGCCCGAAAAAAATGTCCCTGCCATTTGCGTAGAGTCTCCACGTCGAGATCATGTGGCGCCTCCCGGAAAATGGAACTCACGCCAGGTGGCGTTTTCTTCGTCGTAAACGCTCCAGTCGCCCGTGTCAAGGGAATAATAGATGTCGGCATTCCGTCCCGCCGCAGGCCGTTCGCTGGCCAGTCCGTACAGGATGTCCCGCCCCTCGGAATAAAGTCTCCATGCTGAGATCATTTCATCTCCTCCTTCTCCTCCACCTCCGGCAACCCTGCCACGCTGGTCAGCAGAGACACCACGCCAGCCAGCAGCGCAGTCCCGGTCACGGTCATCCAGTTGACCTCGCTGATCATGACGCCCACGGGGATCATGGCCACCGCCGTCTGTGCCATGGTTCGCACACTTCTGATTAAAGCCGCTTTCCACCAAGCTTTTGAAAAATCGTTGTGCATGATGACCTCCTTTAAGCATATCTCCAACTATATCCACCAACTGTTTTATATCCGTAATCTTTTCTGCAGCAGGCAGCGATGTGTCCCCTTACTGATTGCATCCCAAGCGTTTCAGCCGCAATTTTTTGAGATGGGAAATAATATTCATTCCCGTTTTTATCTGTCGCTATCACAGCTCTTGCGCGAGACTGTTGTGCTTTTTTGAGGTTTTCTGGATTATAATGCATCCTGCCCTGCTTCGTGGCCCATTGCATATTCCCTTTATAGGTTGTCCACTCTAAGTTTTCAGCTTTATTATTGGACGGATTGTTGTCGATATGGTTAACCACGTCACAGCCATCAGGCTTATCGCAAAACACCTTCGCTACCTCTCTATGGACAGACAACCTTCTGGACACGCCGTTTTTACTAACGTGTACAACTCGATACCCTCCGCCGTTTTTTCGACCTTTAAGAATTTTCCCTTTGTAGAAAGTTTTGGCTTTGGACCCGTTATTATCTTGCTCAACGATTCTATCGAGGCTTCTAATCCGTCCTTCATTACTAACTTCGTATAGCCCTTCATACCCAAGAATTGGTTTCCAGACTTCCGCCGCTTTTCACCACTTCGTGCTCATTTTCGCACCTCCTCCAGGTTGTCCAATCTTCGCTCAATGGTTTGGATCTGTTGCTCTACAACGGGCATTCGCTTTGCGAAGTTGTTGTGTTCCCGGACTTCCCGGGTGAGCTCTTCCAGTTTGGTGTCCGTCACCGCCTGGGACTTGCTGTTTGAGATAAGGACCCCAAGCAGCGTCACAGCTCCGGTGATGATTGCTACGATAATAGCCTCCGACATAGCGACACCCTCTATTTTTTCTTTTTTTTGGAGTTTGTTACGCGCTGAGACGCATAGTATGTGCTCGTTGCTTTTCTATTTGCTTCCTTCGGGTTCTTAACTGCGTTTATAGCATCGGGAATCCTGTAAGATGCGCTTGTATTTGTTCTCGGAGCATATTTTTTGATGTGGTTATAGCGCTCAACCACGTCATCCCATGTGGACGTAACGCCTTTGCCACGCTTGCTGTAATACTTTGTCGCCACAATCATCACTCCTTATCTTTATCTGCACTCATAATATAGGGCTCCATATTTGTTTTCGCCCCGAAAACGAAAAAAGCCGGAGAAAAATCTCCGACCTTTTTCGTCACGATCATCACGCCCACGGATTGTTCTTATCGCTGGAGTAGCAAGTATGATACAGGTAACTGCTTTTCTCTTTGCCCAGCTCCAGCTCCTCGATGGCCCGGATCGTTTTATCCTGCTTGGTCTGCCCGGGGATATCGTCCCCGTTTGCGTCCTTGTCAGACGCCAGACCGTTGTAATAGACCCGGAAACACTTGTAAGTCACAGGGTCGATCCCCGCGTCTTCCGCCTCCTTGATCGCCGCCATCTCCGTGTCCGCGCTGGTGATCTCTCCATTGGATGCGTCCTGCATCACCTGATCGCCGGCATACTGCTTCAGGCTGGCCTCCACCTTTGCCCTCTGTTCGGCGGGCATTTCGTTGTACAGAGGATTCCCGGCCATCTGAGTCTCATAGGTCTCATAGATTCCGGCAAAGGCCTCTTCCTGTTCGCCGCCGGTCTCCATCGCCTTCTTTGCCAGGTTTTTCATCTTCGTGTCAAATTTCTCCTGCCCCATAGCGTCCACCAGCTCCGCCTTGATCTTCTCATAGGCGTTCATATCTCCGGCCTGCTGAGCGGCATAGGCGATCTTGACAAACTCGGTCTGGTTGTTGGTATTGTCCATCCGGTACAGCCACTTCTGCAACTCAAACTGCCCCAGGTAATTCTTCTGGCTGTTCATGGCCGTGCTATAAATTGCCAGCACGTCCCGCTTGATGTTAGACGCCGGGATGCCCAGCAGTCTGGCACCCTCCGCCGTGAGCCTGGTCAGCGCATTCTGCAGGGTGATCTTCCCGTCTCCGTGGAATGCCTTCCAGGTGCTCCCGATCTCCTGCACGAACTTGGAAATGGAGTCCATATCCATCCGGGAAACCTTAAAGCCCTGGGCCAGGGAGACCACATCCTTCATCCAGGGGATATAGGTCGCCGGGTTAAATGCCGCCCCCAGATTGCCCTCCAGAATTCCGTTCTTGATCTTCGCCCCCGTGGTTTCCTCGTCACCCTCCAGCCCGTAGAAGGCCTGGAAGAACTTCTCCCAGTAATCCTCGTCCTTGTCATCGTCCCGCAGGGCGTCCACCAGAGACTGCGCCGCCGCGTTGGCGAAGAAGGAAGCGATGAGCGCAAAGGTGGTCCTGCCCATCACCTTCATGGCCTGGGTCCTGGTCTTGGGGTCCTGGCTGTGCTTCAGGTCATAGACCGCCGTGGTGAACATATTATAGACCTTCGTGGGCTCCGCCATGAAACTGGTGGCCATCTTAGTCAGAGCATCGGGGGAACGCATCACCTGGGACCGCTGGAGGATACCGTCCACCACCTGGCTGTGGTCGATGACCGCGTTGAACCGCGCCGCCACCGCCTGGTAAAACTCATCGGTCCTGGGCTTCAGGTCCTTTCTGGTCCGTCTGGTCTCCGCCTCCAGGGCGTTCCAGATGTGGCTCCAGCCCAGGGAGTCCATCGCCCCGGCGGGGGCCATCAGACCGTTGTTGACCTTGGCCAGAGCGCTGTCATCCCCGAAGAGGATGGACTTCATCTGCCGGCCCGTATCGGCGTCGAAGTAGCCCCAGTCCTTCCAGACTGCGATGGGCGCGTACTTCTTCACCGTGCTCCAGGTGGTCGGCCTCGCCCGGCCAAGCCCCGCCAGAAAGTCCGCCGGGTTGATGTCATCCAACGCCCGCAAAATCGCCGTGGGCTGCTGGATAAAAACACGGATGTTAGCCCCGATGGCCGACGCCTTGTAATTCCCGATGAGGGAATTGAAGGGGTTGTCGTTGGTCCCGTGCACCCCGTTGTTCAGGTCCTCCGTCAGCTTCTCCCAGTAGCTCAGCCCGTTCTTCCCGAAGGCCCGCTCCAGGTTGGCTTTTACCGTCCCGGTCCGGTTCCCCTCCGCGTCCCGGAAAGTGAAGTTATAGATCCTCTGCAGGTTCTCCATAGCCTCCAGCCAGGAGGAATAGGTGGCCATGTCCGTCACATGGTCGGCGTACACGTCGAAGATGTTCCGCACGATGAGGGCGTTGTTTGCCTTGGGCGTGGTGCTCTTGGTAAAACCTCTGCCGGCGATGGTGGCCGCCTGGGCCTCTTTGGTCTGGTCGGTGATGGTTTGGTTTTTGTCCACCTTGATGGGGAAGTAGTTCTTCTCATTGAATTTCTCATACCCATACACCGCCATGCTGGCCTCGTTGCCCAACTGGGCCAGCCGTCCGCCCATATACTTCTGGAGGGCGTCCGCCATTGCCATCTGCTCCTCGGTCAGACTGTCCACGATCTCACTGATCTGGTCGATGGTCAGGCGATAAGGTTCAGAGGGTGCCTTCTTCTTCACGCCCCGGTCCACGCCTTCCGGTTTGATGCCGCCCACCACGATGTGGTCCACCGCCTGCTGACGCTTCATCAGCTCATACAGGCTCATGATCTGGGCCGTGGTCAGTTGGACATTCTCGCCATCAAAATCAAAGGTGTGTACTTCCTTCTCCCACTTCCGCACCTTGGTCTTGCCCACGATCTTCTCTGTATACTCCTGGGCCTCCTGCATGATCCCGATGTGCCGGTCCTGGGCATTTCGAAGCATACGGAAGATATCCTGCCCGGTCTGGCCCATTCTATGGAAATAGCTCTCCGGCGTCAGCATACCGGAATTGAGGAGTTTATCGAACGCACCCACAGCCCCCCGATAGTCTCCACGGTCCTTCCGGTTGCCCATCGCCTGCTGCAGCCCATCCGCCGCTTCGAAGATGGTGGCAAAACGCTGCTGGCCAAAGGCCTTGTTGGCCGTGGTGATGCTGGCCTCCACCGCCCGGATGGTCCGCCAGATGGTCTCCAACTGAGACAAATCCATCTCCGCGATGGGCGTATCCCGCATGGCCTCCACCTCGCTGATGTTGTCCATCAGGTCCGGGTCGATGACCAGGCTCTCGCCCTGCTGCAGGATGTCCTGATAAGCCAGCCGCAGCTCCTGGAACGCCTTGGTCCGGTTGGTCTCCTTAAAGTTCTTGGAGGCCAGGTTCACGCTGTCCAGCACCGCCGCCACAGCCTCCCGCAGCTGCTGGGGGATGTGCTGCTTGTCCGAAGGTTTCAGCAGTTTCTTGGACAGGTCTCTGGCGTGACGCATGATCTGCGCCCGTCTCTCCCGTTCCTTCTGCCGCTGGCTCCGGGCTTTTGTCTTCCCCAGATACGCCGCAGACTGCTCCTTCAGCTTCCGGTCCCGGTCCTCTCTGACCTGCCGCAGTTTCTCCTGGTATTTCTCCTGCATATCCAGCCGGCGGGTGACTTCCCGGCCCAGCCGCGCCTCCGCCCGGTCCGCCCAGGTCTTCTTCACGTTGGGCAGGTCCCAGAAGCTGTCCATGATCTCCGCCGTCAAATACCCCGCAGGGCCTTCCAGATCGTCCTGGAAGGGGTTTGTCTCCTCCTGGGTATAGATACCGTCCATGACCTCCACGATGCGTTCCAACTGATCCAGGCTGGTCACGTCGCGCTCTTCGTCGAACCACTCCGGCCAGAGCTGAGAGACTTCCTGATACACCTGGTCGATGTTGCTCTGTTCGCCGCTCTGCAGTCTGAGCCGGCCCGTCTGCGCCTTCCGCCAGTCGTTGTAGTCCGTGATACCTCGCTTGATCTCCGGGGAGATGACCAGCGGTGTCTCCCGGAAGAACACCCGCATCGGCTCATACTCGTTGTACAGGAAACCGTCGCTCTCGCTGGCCTGCTCCACCATGTTCATGGCCAGAGCGTGGGCCGCCTCATAGGCCTGGTCATAGGTCCAGTCCTTGCCCAGCCCGTCATAGATGGCCTGAAGTTCCCCGGCGATCTCCGTCCGGTCCATGGCAGAAGAGAAGTCCGTCGCCAGTCTCCTGGCCAGTTTCTTCACTTCCTTGGGCTCGACCTTTGCCCGGTCAGACTTCTTCGTCTGCCCCTTCCAGTACTCGACCCGGTCCCGCAGCTTCTGGTTCTCCCGCAGCAGCCGGGCGTTATCCATACCGCCGGCGAGGGAGTAGCGGGTGTCAGGATTTCCCCGGTCAAAGGTCCCTACATTATCTGTGGCGCTCTTGATCTGGGTGCGGTCAAAAACGATATAGCTTTTGACGTTTTCCCTCTTCCCGTCAACGTAACGATGCCCGTCATAATCAAGGATAATCCCGTCATACCCACTGTCATTATCCAGAAAATATTGGTTAAGCATATTGTGAAGCTGCCCACGATAAGAGTTCTCCATCTCCGCCAACTCAGCCAAGGTGGTATTCCACTTTTGGTCGAGAGCGTCATACATCTCTTCGTCGGTCTCTTCGGAAAACATCTCGCGTTCCATTTCATCCATCCGATCAAGAAGCGGCTTCACAGCTGCTTTCATTTTGTCTTGCAGGTTTTTATACCCATCGATGTTTTTGGAGTACCATACGTTGGCTGCTTCGCGGTTCCTGAAATGCAACGGCTTTTTCATGTCCAGATAGGTTGCCACCTGCCGCGCACCGCCGATCCCGATGTCGTGGTCGTTTTCCTTGAAAAAGAATCCACTCGGAGTCTCACTGTCTGTTTTTCCAGCAACGGGATTGCTATTGTCAAAAGTCCAGAACTCTTTCCCCGTTTGATGATATACCACCTTCGGAGACCCGTCGGAATTAACTACCTTACTGGCATGAGCCGGGTCATTCTGCCAATCGCCAAACCACTGCTTAAACTCCGGGCTTTCAGTCTGGGCAGAGATGGAGAAGCGCGCCCCCTTAACCGCGTTCAGATTGTTGGAGGCGATAAACCGGTCCGTCTCCTCAACCGGGGAGGATAGTGAAAACCGCTTGCCGCCCTTCTCCGTCCGAGAAGTTCCCAGCTCCATCGTCTTCACAGCCTCACTGGCCGCTCCCAGCGCATCCTCCAGCAATCTCACAGCCTCATCCGCCTGGACCTTCTCCCGGCCCGTCAGCTTGGCAGCCAGCGCCCGGAACGCATCCCGCACCCGCTCCAGCAGCGTCCGGTTGGTATAGTTCTTGCGGATGAAGTCCTGCAGCTTTTCGGAGCTGTCCCAAAGTTCGCCGGCAAAGTCTGCCGCCAGCTCGTCCATGGCCGCCTCTCTGGTGAAACCGCCGGTCCCTGACTCATACAGTGCCAGCGTCTGATCCAGAGCGTTCTGTGCCCCGGGGATGCTCATGACGTAATCCCGGAACGCCTGATAGGTCTCCGGGGAGAGGTCCTGCATCCGGTGGGTCAGCTCATGGCCGATCAGCTTCCGCACGGGGTTCGGATTATTCTTCTCGATCCGCACCACATTCCCGACGATCTCAGCGTTTGCCTGGGCCCCCGTCCCGGTCAGGATCGACCCCTCGTCCGCAAAGATCACCCGGACGCCCAGGGCTCTGGCCACGCCGTCCACCATCTTTGCGGTCCTTCTGTCCATCTGCCGGACGTACTGGTCTCTCCAGTCCACACCGGCGTTTTTGTTCCGCCCTGCCACTCTGCCAACAGGACGCGCCGCCGCCCGGTCATTCATCCCGGACTGCACCGCCGCATAGAACTGCGGTTCTGTCAGGGCGCTGGGCCGTGCGATCTGCTCCTGGGTCTTCCCGCTCACCGCCTGGTCATACACCTGGGCAAAAGCCTGACGATAGGTCCCGGCATCGCCGCCCTGGTATGCTTCCATGATGGCCTTTCGCCCGTTCTCCCCGAAGGCGCTGACGTTTCGCGCCAGGATATCCCGCTGGACCTGGGAGCTCTGCTGCACCATACTCCGCGCCTGTCCCACCGGCTGGGCCTGTCGCTCCGCCGTCTGAGTCTGCACCGGCTGTGCCTGGGTCTGCGCCGCTTGCGCCTCCCTCTGCGCCTGCTGCGCCCGGAACGCCGCCTGGTCCGCCCGCAGTTGTTCCACTGCCCGGTTCCTGGCGTTGTTCTCCCGCGCCGCGTCGATGAGAGACCCGACCAGGGAAGAGGGCGGGAATTTGCTCCGCTCCCACTGGACGGGGGGCATCTCCGGCTGCACATCCATCGTTCTCTGCTTTGCCGCCTCCTCCAGCGTCCTGGGCGCCGGCTCCGTCACCGTCTGGGGGACTTCCTCCACGCCGGCCAGTCTGGCATACCGCTCATTCAGGGCGTCCCGCATCATCCCCAGCTCGTCCTGGGAATACAGCCCGGTCTGCTTCATTTCATTGTAGGCCTTGGTGTCCTCCAAAAGGCTCCTGGCCTCCTGGGTCCGCTCGTCCGACACGATGTCCTGCACCTGGGTGATGGCCTCCGCCTGCTCCTGCGTCCTGGCCTGGATATCTCCGATCTGAGGCATAGCCGCCCGGCCTCTGCCCTCTCCGATCAGAGAGCCTCCCACGCCGAAGATGCCGCCGGAGACCGCGCCCATGCCGGCGTTCTCCAGCAGTTCTGCCCAGGAGAACTGTGCGTCAGGATTGTTCTGCGCCACGTCAGCAACATAGTTTCCGACGTAGGAGACAGCTTCCTCCGTGCCTTCCAGCCCGGCCTGCCGCAAAATGTTCTTGATGGCGGACCGTCCGCTCTTTCCGCTGACGATCTTGGCAAAATGCTCCAAAGGCAGTTTCTCTGTCAGGATCTCAATCCCGCCGGAGATCAGACCGCCCCGCAGCGCCTCGCCGGCAGTGAGCCCCTGCTGCGTCAGCTCATACGCTCTGGAGCCTGCCGCCTGGGCGCCCAGCACACCGAGGCCCAGCGCAGGCCCGATCCCGGGGATAGTACCCAGCGCCATGCCGGGGAGAGACTGCCCCGTGGAGATCATCGCGTCGGTCAGGAATCGCTCCGCGCCGGTCATCCCTTCTGTGGCCTCCGCCTGGTGCTCCGCCGCCTGCCGCAGCATCCGTTCACCAAACGTCTCATCACGGGTGGTGGGCAGCCCCAGCACCTCTGCCATCGTGGGGTCAAAGTAGAGAGAATCCACGTCCCCCTGCACACGCTCCAGTTGTGCTCTGGCCTGAATGGCCCGGTTCAACCGCATGACCAGCACGTTCCGGTTCGGCATATCATCCGGAGCCCGGCCAAACTGACGCACAAAGTTATCATAGTATTCCAGGTCACTCTGGGCGGAGATATAGTCATCCGCGTCCGCAATCCACTGGTCCATGTTGGCCGCTTCGTATCTGTCCCGGTTCGCCCGGTTGGCAATTTGGCCGGCATACGCCAGACCGCCCACAATGCCTTCGCCGGTGGCCTGCAGCGCTGCCTTGCTCTGCTGGGCATCCTGCCGGTTCTGCTCCCTGGTCCCGGCCCACATTCGCCGGCCCTCGGGCCCGAAGCTCCAGCCTCTGCTGGTGTCCGCGTCAGTGGCAGGTCCTTCCCGATACCCCGGCGCCCGCAGGATCGCTTCGATCCTCTGGTCCGCCCTGGCGATCTCATCCTCCGTCACCGCTCTCTGCCGGGCCATCCTGGCCTGCCGCAGGGCCAGCTCACCCTGGCTGTTCAGGGCGTTGTACTCCCCCTGGGACAGCTCCGGCCGGATGAACTGGTCTCCCGCCGCCCCGCCGGAATACCCATGCAGCCCCCGCAGATTCTCCGCCTCCCGGTGGGCCCGGGCAGCGTCCTCCTTCTTCCCGGCCTTCTGGGCCTCCTTATACCGCAGCTTGGCCTCCTGGACCTGTCTCTGCTGGGCCGCGTTCATGTTCCGTCGGTCCCATTCAGACAAGTCCTGCCGTGCGACCTTCCTGTTCCGCATGGCTTTCTTGGAGTTCTCCACGATCTCCTTGGCCTTGTCTTTGTCGCTCTTCTTCGTCTCGACCCGCAGATCGCTGGCCCACGCCCCTCTGCCGGCCATGGCGTCTGCCCGGAGCTGTTCCATGGGGCTCCTGGTTACGCTGCGCTCCTTGAGTCCATGGAACCGATCCGCCGGATTCTGGGCAGCCTGCAGCGCCCCGCCGATCTGGCTGAGCAGATCCCTTCTGTCCAGCGGATTCTTCTGCGGGTTCTTGAAGTAATCCTTGGTCCCGGTGGGAATATTGAGCTGCCGCATCTTCACATTGGCCTGGGCCATCTTCTGCCGCTGATACGGCGTCGGCGTGTTCTTATTGGCCTTGACCTTCGCCCCCACCTTGTTCTTCACGGCGGTGCCCGTCCGTCTGGCCCCGCCCTTGTTCTTATTGCTATAGTACTGGACCTTCTGCCCTGCGGCCTGTCCGGTCTTCTTCGCCACCGCCGTGGCTCCGGTCCTCTTCGGCGTCTGGCTGGGCTTCGCCGCGCTCTGGGCGTTCTGCACCGCCTGGGCCGTCTGCTTCTTGATCTTCTTCCCGATCTTCTGGAGTCCCATACTCATACCCCCTTGCAGTCGTTACCCTCAAGATAACAAAAACGCGGCCCGGGTTCGCCCTGAAGGAAAGGCGATTTTATCAAACAGTCCACCTGACTGTTTGACCCCTAAGCCGCGTTGTTTGTTTTTTATCAGTAGCCGCTGTAATAATAGTACCTGCCGTTTTCCTGGGCGTTGGTCACATCGGCCCACCTCTGAAGCTGTGCCAGCTCTGTTGCGGAAAGCCCCAGCCGTTCCGCGTCCTCCTGAGTGGGACGATACCCTCTCTCTACCATCCCGATTAGACGGTCCATTTCCTGGTCCCTGCGCGCGTCCTGCGCTTCCTGCCGGTCAAGCGCATCCTGATCCTTCATATAGGCAAGAGTATCCTCACGGTACTTGTTGTCTTTGGCCTGCTGTTCCTGGTCCGCCTGCCATTCCAAACGATCATAATAGTTCTCCAGATTCTGCTGGTTGATGGTGTTCTGCCACTCCGCATTCCGCCATGCGTTGCTCAGCTCGTCCTGGTACCGGTCATAGTCGAACCGGGTCTTGTCGTACCACCGGCCATAGGCATCCGTATACTGGTTGTACGCCCGGTTGTAGTCATCCACCTGCCGGTTATAATCATCCACATACATGGAATACGCCAGCTGCCGCAGCTCCGGGATCTTATTGGCCAGGTCCGTCATGTACTGGTCATAGGTCTGCTGGGCCATAGACCCGGCATAGCTGGAGGCCATGCCACCCGTCCGCGCCGCCAGCTGCCCCAGCACATCCGTCATGGCTCTCTGCCCGCCTCTGGTGTAGCTGTCGGCGTACTGCAGATAGGCGGGGTCCGTGCTTGGGTCGTATTCAAAGGCCCTGTAATTGGCCAGGTTATTGGCCATCCGCTCCAGTTCAGGGCTCAGTTGCTGGTAAAGAGAAGATTCCTCCCACGGCGTATACGCAAACTCCGGCATCTCCACCACAGGCGCCTGATACTGCATATCATACAGCTTCTGCCCGCCCAGATACCACACGCCGTCGTTGCCGATATAAGCCCCGGGGATCTGCTTTGCCAGTTCCCGGTTCTTGGCCGCCAGCTTTTTCTGGGTCTCCTTGTCCGCATTCAGCCACGCCGCCGAGTTCTGCTTCATCTGCTGGATGATCCCGTAGGTCATCAGGTTGTCCGTGTAATTGGGGAGGACCTCCGCCCCTGCCAGCGCCCCGTCTTCTCCGGGAACGCCCCCCAGGTTGTTCGTCGGCACAGACGCCCCGATGTTGGCCCCTTTGTTCGCGATCGCCGCCATCCTGTTGGCGTTCGGGTCATAGCTGAACGTGCCGGACCCGCCAGAGAAAGCCGAACCGAAGTCCATGTCATACAGCTTCTGCCCGTTATACCACCACACGCCGGCGTCGTCCCTGGTAGCACCCGGGAACCAGGCATTTGCCAGCGAAGCGTTTTCCCTTGCCAGGGCGTTCTGGTTGGCTGCGTTTGCCCCCGTCCAGTCCTGAGAGTTCTGCATCATGGCATCCAGCGCTGTCTGCTGGTCGTACACTGTCGGCGTTGTCCTGATCTGCCCTGTCCCCGTGTTGGCCAGCGCCGCGCTGGCGTTGCTCACCGTGCTGGACGTGTTCCGGCTGGACCCGGTTGACGTCCCGGTGCCTTTGTTCGCAATGGCCGCCGCCCGGTTGGCGTTCGGGTCATAGCTGGTCGTGCCGGACCCGCTGGTCCTATTCACCGTGCTCGTTGATGTCTTGGAATTGGAAGAGGAGCTCCCGGTATAGCTTCTGCTCCCCGCCGTGCTTGTCTTGCTGGTGCTGCCGGAGCTGGAATACGTCTTCCCGCTGCTGCTCGTCAGCTTGCTGGTGTTTTCCTTTTTCCTGCTGTTGAGTCCATAATATGTTGCCATCTCATCCCCCTCCTTCCAGGGCTTTCACTCTTGCGTCCAGGTTGCTGATGTCCTGGGCCATGTCCGCCATCTGCCCCTGCAGGGCGGTGATGGCCGTGGCGTTCAGGTTGGCCTGGGCCGCCGCCGCATCCACATCCGTCCGCAGGGAAGCCAGCGCCTGCTGGTCCGCCGCCAGCTGGGCGGTGTGATTCCCCACCGTGGTCTGCAGCCCCGTCACCGTGCCCTGGACCTGGTTCACCGTCGCCGTCACCGCGCTGAGGGAATTGGAAAGCGCCGCGATCAGCACCAGCATCTCCGCCGAGCTCACCCCGGCCCCCTGGACGGTCTTATACATATTGGTCAGGGAAAACTCCACCCGCTCCTGCATATAGTTGATGTAGTTCTCCAGGGCCCCCAGGGAGCCCTCCACGTTCCCCGTGTCCAGCTTGTCCAGCCGTTCCGGGAACACCGAGTATGCCATTATCCATACCCCCCGACGATAAACTCACGCATGGCCGCCTTGACCACGCAAGGCCCGTGCCCCTCCAGCTTCACCCGGTACTGGTCGCACCGGCTGGGCGCCACCATCAGGCTTACCGTGTCCACCTTTTGCCGGGTGATCTTTCCGACCTCCACCCAGGGCCCGTTGTCTGCGCAAAAGAAAGCGCTGACCCAGGCCCCGGCGGACAGCTCCACCCGGAACATGACCCGGGAAAAGCGCTTCCGCCCTTCGATGGTCTCATAGAAAGGCGTGTATTCCGCCACCCAGTCCACATCCGGGTCATCCTCTCCGGCGTCCTCCAGCCACACGGTCCCGTCCTCTTTCAGCAGATACACGTCCTTACCCACTCTCGCCGCGTCGGTGAATCGCAAAGCGTCCTCCTTCAGCCACGCCCCCTCGTTGGGGTTGAACGTGAACAGGGCAGGGGAGCCGTTGTCCAATGCCGACAGGTAATACTTCTCTCCGTCCGTCTCTCCCACGGCCTCCGTCAGCTCATGCTGTCCGAAAACCGTAGACAGGTCCGACGGGGACCCGCCGGCATAGGTGAACACCCCGTGGAGTCCCACATAGAACAGCACGTCGTTGATGATGGTCTGGGACCGGTGGCACCCCGCCCGCAGGCCTTCGATATCGTAAGAGTACATTACATACTCCGCCGGGTAATCTCCCAGGATCTTGTGCAGCGTCCGCTCCTTCCAGAAGAGCAGGGAAGTGGACAGCTTGCAGCACCCCGTGAAATCCCCCTCGGACCCGATGGGCAGGGCGTACCCGTCCGTACTGAGCCCATCATAAACATAGAAGTTGCTGGGGTCGCCCAGAACGGAGGAATAAATGGTCTTCTCCTCGTTGGAGACCCCCCACAGCCGATTCCCGCTCTCGCAGATGAAGTCCAGGTCCGGAATCTTCCGCTTGATGGAAATGGTCCCGCTCTCCGTGCCGGCGGTGAAGGTCTTGGCCGCGATGGTAATGGTGTCCGCTGTCACGGTCTTGATGACCAGGGAGCGGTTGTTCCCCGTCAGGGTCGAAAACCCGGAGAACTCCACGCCGTCTCCAACCCGGAACTTCTGCGTCAGGTCCCCGGCCCCAGTAAAGGTCACGGAGTCCTGGCTGTCGGCGAACACCGCCTGGGTGGCCGTGGTCTCCGCCCCCAGGGGTTTCAAGGCCAGCTCGTTCATGTCCAGATACACCTTGTCCGGCCAGATCACCAGCTTGGTGTTCACCGCCGCGAACTGCTTCTCTCCCGCAGTCACCTGGCCCACCACGTTCCCTTGATACAGCAGGTCCGTCCCCCGCACCGCCACCAGTCCATTCCAGTTGGTCAGGGCCGTGACGTTCTCATATCCCGCCTGCTGTTCTCTGGCGTTCCGCGTGGCGAGGTACGGCCACCGCCGGTTGGACAGGTTCTGGCACACCGCCAGGTCCCCGTCCTGGATATTGTCGCTGTAGTTGAGCCCCCGGGCGGTCACCATCTCCCGCCGGTTCTGGATGTCCCCCACAGGAAGGTCAGGCAGTCTCATTCGATCCGCGCCCCCTTCTCGTTCACCCTGGGCCGGTTGTGCCGCCGCCACCAGGCCAGGGCGGAGGCGTGGGCCTCGTCAAACATGGCCTTGTCGATCTGATACAGCTGCATATCCAGCTGGGCCCAGTCGATCATGGCGCACAACCAGAACACATACACCTGGTCCACCGGCGCCGGCATGATAAGCTCCTGGTCCTCCGGCCACTTCCACTCCGGGATATCCACCTGGAGGGTCTCGGCAAGCTCGCCCTCCAGCTGCTGCAGCCACTCAGACTTCAAAACCTCATCCACCGTATTGGGCCGCAGCCCGTCCGCCGCCGCCATCGCTCGTCTGAGGTACACACCATCACCATCCTTTCTCTAAGAAGTCAGGTTTTCGCCCCCACAAGAGAGGCGATTTTCCGCAGGTCCTCCACCGGAGCACCGTAAAAATCGTGGTTCCAGTGCCATTGCTCTTCGTGTTCCGGCCTCTTATATCGCTGGCACAGTGGGTCCCGCCAGACCTTTGCCCAGCGGGCATTCCACCCCTTGTCCCGTTTGGACAGGCTGGAAAGGATTGCCCCCACCAATGCGCCGCGCTCTTCTCCCTTCCCGTCGCCATTCCAGGAAAAATAGTCGTGGGCAATCTTGCTGGTCGCCCAGCAGAGCTGCTTCCCTTGGCAGAAAAGGTCTCTTCCCCGCTGCTCCACCCTGGTCCCATAGGGAAGATTGACGTCGCTGCCGCACAGTGCGTGGAACCGCGCCCGCCGGCGGACGATATAGCCCATGCTCAGGCCTCCTCGTAGGGCTCCCCGATCAGGGCTTGATATTCCTCCGGGGTGATGACGCCATCTGCCACGTCCTGTCGGGCCAGGGCCTTCACGTCTTCCTTCACCGTTGCGGGGACAGAGGCATAGGTCCTGGCTCCGTCCTTGATCCGCCGCCAGTAGCTGTGTGCGATAGGTTTCACTGCCATAATACTTAACCTCCGATCATTTCATAGAGCTCAATGAGCGCATCGTCCTGGGCCTGGTTGATGTCCTTCTGCTCCAGGTGCTCTTCATAGAGCTGGATCGACGTCTCGTCTGTGGTGGCAAGATCCTCCTGGAGGGTCGTTACGTCCCGATTGATGCCGTTCATCGCGGTTCCGGCGTCCACAAACACCAGGGCGATATCCTTCGCCCCGTCAATGGCCGGGCGGCCGGGCAGATGATAGGCCGCCCCGCCGAAGGCGATTCCCGCCGCTTCCTCCTCCGGGCAGAGGACAAACCCGTCGTTGCCCGGATGGGTGGATTTTCTGATATAAGTCGGCTTCTCGATCAGACCGAGACAGCCTGTTTCATGGATGATCCTGTACATGGTGTACCTCCTGTAAATATGGCATAGTACATCCGTCTTAGCCGCAGCAGCCGCCCATGGTCGTTGTATTTGCGGTTGTCCATCCATATCCTCCTCTTGTCCGCCCGCTTTCGCGGGCTGGATGTAGTTGGATACACTGCGGTGGATTAGACAGCAAAGCCCGCGCGCAACCCCGCCGAGTAGTACGCGCTGTCACTGTAGTTGCCGCCGTCGGCATTGACATTTCTAAAGTTATTGCTGTTGTTGGAGTTAGGAGACCGGAGCCACCACAACACAGCCGTGGACACGGCTGTATGATTATAGGCAATCCTGTCAGATGCCGCGTTGTTCGTTGCGAAATAGGCATATTGCTCCTGGCTGTTCTGCTCATAAGGATTGGCAGAACTCCTCACGCCGAACACTTCAAACTCTGCCAGAAGGAAGAGATAATCCGTTGTGGCGGTGACTGCGCTGGACGTTGTGCTTTGGTTTCCAGTGTTATCCGTGTACTTGGTCACGGGTTTCATCACCGCCCGCAGGTCGCTGGGCAGCGCTGCCAGCATATTGTTGGACCCGGGGCTGGTGGGATTTGTTCCGCTCTTCAGGATCGTGCCCCGCATATAGCTGGAGCTCCACCCGCCAACATTGGTGTTCGTGGTATTCATGCGGAAAGCGGCGTCCGATCCAGAATTGTTATATTTGCTGTCGCAGAACGCCACATTCTTGCTGCTGATCTTCCCCAGCAGGAAGTGGATGCGGTGGGCCCCTTCCTTTGCGCTGTTGTGATTGAATCCGATGATAAACGCCTGAACCGACAGACTGGAGAAGGTGTAAGCGCCCACCTTCCCGTTGAGTGTGATACTCTTGGTGTCTCCGACGTCCCAGACGTTGTCCCCAAGGTCCATGTCGGAGACCTGCTTGATCGCCGACCAGGCCGTAGCGTTCAGCGTTGCCCCGATATTCAAAACAGTGATGGCCACCGCCGCTGTCTTGGTCACGCCCCCCGCCGTATAAGAGATGGTGACACTGGTGGTTCCGGCGGTCAAGGCGCTGGTAGGATAGGTATACCCGCTGATCTCAACCCCTGGGATACTGTCGCTGCCGGACAGGAAATTGGCGACTACCTCCATGCCGGTAGGATCAAAGGTATCGCCGGGCGCATATAACGTCTTTTCGGGCCCTGTTGTGATCCCGATGCTGTCAAGCGCAACGGACCCGCCCTGCAAGGCCCGGAAGATGCCGTCACTGGTCACCGGGTTACTGCTCCCGGAGGTAGGGGTATTGTCGAAGGTCAAAGCGTTCTGCTTGGCGTTCCAAGCCGCCCGCTCCTCCGCTGTGATGTGCTTGATGGTGTTGCCGTCGTGGGCGTCCAGGTTAGCCTGAACATCTGCCGCAGCGCCCGTCTGATCCGCCCCCACCATCTGGGCAGTATAGTCTCCGCTCTGGGGGATCACCACGCCGCTTCTCCCGTTGAAGGAGGAGACGCCGCCCCCCGCCGCCGCCTGGGCCTGCTCAGACCAGTATTTGGCGTTGTTGGTGTCCTCTCCCGTCCGGGTCCCTGTATGGCCCACGGCCCAGCTCTCTGAAAGGACAGCGCTTCCCGCTGCGTTGGCCGCACTTCCCGCCGAGGCCGTTGCAGACCCCGCCGAAGCCGTAGCGCTCCCCGCAGCCTGGCCGGCGTAGTACTTGCTGTTGTTCTGATAGGTCTCGTCCGTGCTCTCCACGTCCACGCCGCCGCGCTGACCCACAGCCCAGGCCTCCGCGTCCTCTGCGGACCCTTCCGACGCCGTGGCGCTCCCCGCAGACGCCGCAGCGGAAGCCGCCGCCGCCGCCACGCTGTCATCCAACTGTACAAACTTCGGCAGCACCGCGTCGATCTGCGCCTGCAGCTGCTCCGCCGCGCTGGCCGGCACATCGTCATCACCCTCCCAGGTCACCATCTCATTGGGCAGGATGCGGAACCGGGAGAGCTCCGTGGCCACCCGCAGGACCTCCGTGGTGCCCTCCACGTCCACGCCGGCCACCGTCATGCCCATCTGCCCGGAGATTGCCTTGATGAGGTTGGGCACCGGCACCAGATACACGTTGGTCGTGCCCGTCACCAGCATCGCCGCCGTCAGCAGCACATTGGTAGGGTTCAGCCCCAGAGCGTCCGTAAAGGTCACCGTCTTGGTGGTCCCGTCCCAGGTCGCGCCGGCCTTGGAGAAATCCAGCTCGATGATGACCTCGTCATGGCTCCCGGCGGCCCCGATGACCACCCCGTCCCCGGTCACATATTCGCCTACCACCTGGCAGGCGATCATTCTCTGACTCATGGTTTCACCTCCGATTGAAAAGGAGCGGGAGAACCGTCCGCCCTCCCGCTCCTTCTGGATTACAGATTGGTCAGCGCCTTGGCGCTCTCCCGTTTGGCCCGCTCCATGGCCTCCCACGCGGCGTTCTTCTGCCGCTCAGAGTTCTGGATGACCTCCAAAAACTTCCGCTTGATCTTCACGGGCTCCCCCCGCTTGATGCGGATGAGCTCCCCGTTCACTCCCACCACCAGGTCTCTCTCCCGGTCGGAGTAGAGGATGGGCGCGGTGTAGTCCACCAGCTCCTCGGGGTCCAGCATCACGGGCTCGTTCTTCTTCTCAGCCATGATATCCTCCTTGTCTCGCATTAAGCGGTGGCGGTGCTCTCAATACGCACCATGTACTGCTGCACCAGGATCTCAGCGACCTTGGTGGCCTTCCAGCCGCAGGTGGCTCTCTGGTCCAGGGGGTCCCCGGTGCCGGCGGAGCCCAGCTGCTTGACGATGTGCTCCAGACCGCCGCCGGACACCTCGGTCACGCCATAAGCGTCATCGGCCAGGATCAGGGTGGAGTACACGTCCCGCTTGCCGGTGGCCTCAAACTTCTTGGCCCGGGAAGCCTGGACGAACCGGACGCCGTACAGCTCACCGATCTCGTTCTGATAGATGTTGGTGGTGTCCTTGTACTCATGGGGATTCCGCCACATGGGGTCCTTCATCAGGTCATACTTGGCATATGGATGGATGATGCCCACATAGTAGCCGTCGATCTTGGGGGCATCCTGGCTCTCCAGAGTCCGCACAGCCTTCTTGATGTCATCAACCGTCAGGTTGTAGGTGGTGGCGGAGGCGGCAGCGTCCTGCAGGGCGGCCCGGGAGGCCGCGCCGCCGGCGTACTGCACGTTGGTGCCGCCGTTGATTACCTCTCTGGTGATGGTGTCCAGGGTCCGGCCCGCCTGGGAGGCGATGAGCTTGGTGGCCTGGATCAGGTTGTTGTCGATGGCGGTCAGGATCAGCAGGTCAGACAGGGTGACATACCCGCCGTACTGGCTGATGGTGGCCGTCAGGTTCTTCACGTTCAGGCTCTGGCCGTCAGGGGTCACGCCCTCGGACAGGGCGGTGGTCATCTCAGGCAGGGGATCGTACTGCCGGAACTCGATGGTCTTGCCGCCGTTCTTGGGGATGGGATGCTTCTGACCAAACTGGTCATGGACCAGCTCCGCCTCCGCCAGATCGATGAGATAGTCGGAGTAGTAGGTCTTCATCTCCACACTCAGGTTATTGCCCTGGGTGTTGGAGGTGGTCTTGTTGACATTCAGGTTGCCGTCAAACAGGCTCAGATTGACAGGCAGGTAGAAAATTTCAGCCATGAGAGTCTCCTTTCTCTGGTCAGAAGGTCGAAATGATCTCATTTCGATAGGCTCTTCTGCGACAGTCCGGGGGACTGTTGCACCTTAAAACGAGATCTTCTCTCCTCTGGCCGCTCGTTTTGCTATTTCCGCACGGTCCTTCTTGGTGAGTTTCGTCACGTCAGACTTGACCGTAAAGCTGGCCTGGGCCGATCCGCCGGCCTCCGCCGGCCTCTGGCCTCTGGCCTTGATGTTGCTTGTGATCTGCTGCTCCGCCGCCCGGGCTGTGGACTGTGCCACCCCGGCCTTGATCTCATCCATGTGGATGACCTCATAGGCGGTCTTCATGGGCGTCCCCGCCCGCAGCAGACTGAGGAACTGAGGGTTCTGGCTCTCCCGCTGGATGTCGAAGGAGGGATACAGCTGCTTGAGGGCCTCGCCCTCGTTGTACCAGGCCTGCATCTGCCGGTTGGCCTGCTGCTGGCCCTGCTGGCGTCTGAGCTGCTCATTGGCCGCCGCCAGCTCCCGCTCCATCCGCTGGAACTCCTTGTACTGCTCCACGGACATTCCCGCGTCCTCGGCGGCCTGCTCCCAGTACCCATCGTCGGCGTTTATGGCCTCCATCAGAGCGTCCATGTCCCCGTCTTCGATGCCGTACCGCTGGCGGAGCATATCCACCACCGGGCTCACCGCATCCAACTGCTCCTGGAGCCCTCTGGTCTCCTTGAACCGCTGGTTGATGATCCGCTGGACGTCCTCGCCGTACAGATCCTTGTATTCCTCGCTGTTCACCAGGTCCCGGTACCTCTGCCGGCGTTCCTCCAGCGTGTTGGACGTGACCTGGACCTCCGGCTCCCCGGCGTCGGGAACCACTTCCTGTTCTTGCTGGATGCCGTATTTGACATTGTCCAGCTCACCGCCCGAACGTCCCCGGCGGGTGCTCACGGGGCTCTGTGCCTGGGCCTCACCCGATGCTTCTCCGCCTTCCCCGTCAAAGAGGTTGAGGACGGGCGTGAGCAGCGCAAAGATATCCTTCATGGATATATCCTCCTTTTCCCGCGGGTTTCTCTTCCACCCGTGCAAGTCAGTCCGTTTCGTATCCCCGCCCCAGGGGGCGTCCCCGCATATCTTCGGTTGGCCCCCTGAAGGCAGAAATACGGGAGGACATGATTATCACACCACATCCTCCCGCAGATTTCGCCCCGAAGAGAAAATATTTTTAAGTTTTTCCTTCTACATATTCCATTTCCGCGAAATCGCCGTACTCTTTGGCGATCTGCCTGAGTCCGATGACGGCGCAGAGGAAGGCCCCCACCGCCATCTGGTCCCCGAAGAAATCGATCACCGCGTCGGCAGACTCCAGACTCTCGCCCCGCACGTCCACCCCGGTGGCGTTCATCAGATACCCGGCCAGCGCATACACCAGTCCGGAGATGGCCGCGCACACCTGAGGGGACCCCGTGGCGTGGCCCTTCACAGAGAGGTAGCACCGCCCGTTGTTTGTGCCCCGCTCGGCATAGATCCTGGTCATGCCCCGCCTCCCGGCGTCGCCGCAGAGGATCCCAGGTCCATATTGGGCGTGGACCGCGCCGCCAGTCTCTGGCCATAGGCGGTCATGTTGGGCTTTTCAGCGTCCACTACCATGGAATCCATACTCTTCCCGCTCTGGGGCGGCTCTCCGCCTCCCTGGGGCGCTCCCTCCACGGGCATCCCCATCATCCCCTGGGCCTGCTGGAGGGCCATGGTGAGCTGCTGCACCAGGTTCTGGAGGGTCTGTCCCTTCTCAACGTATTGCTTCACATCGTCGATCCCCTCAAAGTCCATCATCTGGAGGGCGCCCATGGCCTGCTGGGCCAGCTCGGGATTGAAGAAGCCCATGTTGAAGAGCTCCTTGGCCCGCTCGTTCTGCTCCATCCGGGAGAAGGGAGACTTCTTCTGGGCCTTGACCTTCACGTCGAACACCGGCCGGCGGTACAGCATCTCCGTCTGCCCCGGATACATCGGGGGCATCTCCTGGTCCCGCAGCCTGGAGTTATCCATCTGCACGAACTCATACCCCTGCTGATTGGGCGCCGTCACCCGGAAGGCCCGCTTCTCGTCGTAGAACTGCCGCATGAGCTCGATGACCAGCTCCACCACGTCGGCAAAGGCCCGGTAATGGGCAGAGATCATATCCCGGCTGACCTTGTTCCCCGCTTCCTGAAGGGCCGCAATGGCCGCCGCCGCCGTCACGCCGGCAGAGGACCCGCCGGAGTTGGCGTCCCGGTTGGCCGCCGTCTCCTTCATCTCGTCGATCTTCATCTGTGCGATGTCCACATAGATGGCGGAGATGGGCTGCACCACGATGTCCTTGATCCGCCGGTCATCGATCTCGCCCTCCACATGGACCAGGGGCTGCTCCCAATCCAGGAACTCCTCCTCGTTCACCGCCGTGGAATTGCTCACCCAGGAACGAGGCTTGGTGGCCTTCATGGCGTGGTCCAGGATGTGCCCATAGAGCTTGTCGATGTACATCTGCGGGTCTTTGCACACCGCGATATACCCAAACCCCACCGGCATCCCCTTCTCCGGGAAGAGGGTGTCCATCACCACCGGGTACTCCCCGTGGTCATAGAACCCCCGGTCTGCCAGGGCGGGGTCGTTCTCGCTGGCATACAGCAGCACGTTCCCCACGAACTTGGCGTAGTGGAGCACCGTTTTCCCCGTGGGGTCCTCCACCTTGTAGTACCAGTCAACGACCAGTGACTTCTTGGACAGGTCGATGGTCTCATCGTAACAGTACTTCTTGACGTCGATGGTCTTCCCGCCCAGTCTCCCCTTGTACTGGGGATACTGCTGGTCCAGCAGGTCCTCGTCCACCAGGTCCACAATAAAGAGGTTCCGGCTCTGCTGGATGTCCGTCACCCCCGGCTCCCAGAAAACATTGAGCAGGTCCAGCTGCCGGATGTCGATGTCCCCCATGCCGTTTTCCTTCTTGGGGTTCCACCCCACGAAATAGCAGGCCGTCCCGTGTTTCAGCTTCTCCCACCATGCGTCGCTGATGGTCTGGTCGTAATCGTTATACTCCATTACCACCGGCACCACGCTGGACAGGACCTTGGCGCTCTCCTCGTCGCTCTGCTCCCTGGGCAGCACCAGTGCCTCTGGCATATTGTCCATGGCGTCGGCGTGTTTGTTCATGAGGGTGTTAAACAGCCAGGCGGAGGTTGGCTCCGGGCTCCACCCCTTGGGCTTGTCCCGCTTGATGGCCTCCCAGTGCCGCAGCTCCCACCACAGCTCGTCCTCCACCACCCGGCTCTCCAGGTTCTGCTTCCCGTCCTTGTACCGGGTGAGGGTGGCCGCCGCCTCGGCGATCTCACGCTCTCCGATCTTCTGCCGGTCCATCCCAGCCGGGTCCGGCTCCCGCAGCGCGCCCACCAGCCCGGAGGCCCCGGCGCCGGCGTTCTGTCTGAGGGCCACGTCCGGGGGAATTTCCATCCCCTCCGGCACTCTGGGCCGCCCCAGCCCCTCTCTCTGCTGCTGGAGCAGTCTCCACTTGATCCGCTCGTCCATCAGCTCACCCCTTTCGGTAAAATGCGTAGGGATCGTATCCCTTCTCGTTAGTCCCCCATATATCCAGCGGGTCGTAAGGTCTCGGCTCCGCTTTCTTCCGAACCCTCGGCGCGATGGGATTCCGCATGCAGACATACCGCAGCATGTCGTAGGCATGGTCCTCTCCGTCGGTGTCCACGTCCTCCACGTCGGTCTCGTCATACACCAGGTTGGGCACGGTCCGAATGAAATTCTTGCAGGTGTTGAACACATACAGCATGGGCCGCTCGTCCTCGTCAAACACCAGCCGGTGATGGACCTGCATCTTCCCGTCGATCCTGGCATGATCCCCCTTCTCAAAGTACACCCGTTGCCGCTCCATGAGGGCTCCGATGCTCTCCGTCCCGTCAGACCCCCAGATGGCCGGGTCTCCCACCCGGTGGATGGTCTTCCCCCGGAGGTTGGGATCGTCCTCCTCGATCTCTTTGATTTTCCGCGCCACCTCTGTCGGCTCCCACTTGACCCCCTGGTTGGGCGTCCCCGTGCATCCGTAGAGCTCACGTATATGATACATCCGCCGCTCCCGGTCCACGGCAAACCACCCCACGGAGAAGGGCCTGGAGTACCCCCAGTCCAGCCCGCACCAAATCCCCCAGTCTCCAGGGATCTGAAAAGGCGCGATGACATGGGTGCCCTTCCGGTCCTCATAGTGGCTCGGATCATTCCGCCACTCCACGAATACCTGGCCGGAGAAGGAATCCCAGTCCCCATACAGCAGCGCCCGCTTCTCCGCCTCCGGCATGGAGGCAAGCCTGGCCACATACTCCGGGTCGTTATGCATCAGCGCCTGGTTGTCCCACACCGTGGAGGGCACAAAGATCCGCTTCTGGATCCTGCTGTGGTGCTCCCCCTTGGGGTCCACCCAGGAGACCTCCTCGCTCACCGGCGTCATGGCCGGCGCGGCTGTGATAAACCGCTCCTTGACCCAGCCGTGCCCCACGTTCCCGGGGTTTGCCGTCGAGCGGATGTACACCCTGGTCCCCGGCCCGTTTGGCCGGTTCCGTGAGAACAGGTAGGAGTATTCCTCCCAGGTAAAATGCGTCAGCTCATCGAATCCAACGAAATCGAACGCCTGACCCTGGTATTTGATCCTGTCGTTGGTGTGCTGCATGGACCCGAAGATGATCTTCGCCCCGCTCGGGAAGGTCCAGGTGTGATTGGAGGCGTTATACCTCGCCCCCAGAAAGGCCTGCTTGTAATACAGCAGACTCTTGTCGATGAGCTCCCGCAACTCCGGGAAGGTCTTTCTCAAAATCAGCGCCTTATAATGCGGGATATGCACCTGCCGCAGCGCCTCGATCACCAAGGCGTCACTCTTCCCCCCGCCTAACCTGCGGCGCCTCCATATAAGGCTTCGTACTCCGGTCTAGCCATAAATGCCGCTTGTCTGGGCTGTGGCTTCCATACCACATTCTGCACCGCTATACCACCTCCCGGATAAAGTGCTGACCTGCCGCCGCATTTCGCTTCCCGTTTAACACATCACTGATGTGTCTGCTATTAAAGAACCTCTCCGCCTCACTGACACTAGCAAAACGCCTTTCCTGCCCGGTTTTAATATCAATTGCAATGATCGGCTGCATCCTCGCCGCGTTTGTTCTGGCGGATGCTTTGAACACATTCCCCCACAAACCAGACTTGATCGCATGTTGCGCATTCTCGATATTATTGACCCATTCAAGATTTGAAGCCGCATTGTTGCTCTTGTTCCCATCGATATGATTAACCTGCGTCTTACCAACTTCCCCAGGCAGAAATGCTTTTGCTACTTCTCTGTGAACCTTGAAGTGCTTTTTCACTCGATTTACGGTGACACAGACCCTCATATACCCCTTACCATCAGGTGTCGCTTTGAGAATCCGATCATCTCGCAATAAGGAACGCATACGCCCCTTGTTGCTTACCATGATTTTACCATCGGTCTCCGGTATTACTTTCCAAACTTCCATATAAGTCTCCTTTCTAAGTGTGACTTACTCCGGCATCACCGGCGTCATAAGGATGACCCCGCCGCCCTGGCTGGATGTCTCGATCTTCGGTGTCAGCAGATTGTGGTACTTGGCCAGGATCTCCGCCGCCTTCAGCTTTTCCCTCTCGTCCGGGGCCTTCTCCATCCGTCTGGCCTCCGACACCCCTTCCCCCAGGCCCTCCGTAACCACGATCTCCGCCATGGACTTCCCCCGGATCACGGAGGTCAGGTACTCCAGAATCTCCTGGGCGTCCGCGATCTTCTTTGATCGCAGCTCCTCCAGCTTCTCCCTGACATAGTCCTGGACCTGCCTGTATTTAACGTCGTTTAACAGCCTGGACCCGGCGGCGCACGCAGTATTTTTATTTCTGATGTTTGGATAGGCCGTCATGTAGGCCCGTCCGATGTCCAGGTCGATGAGATACTCATCCGCAAACCGTTTTTGTCGTTCCGTCATACTGCGTCCCCCTTTCCCATTCAGGGGAGAGCCTTCGCCCTCCCCATCCTGGAGCTGTTCAAATTGAGAGATCCTGCCGGCAAGTCAGAGAGGTGATACCTGCCTTTCTCTATTTATTTCACAGGGCATGACCCCGCCGGCAGACCCCTGTGGTCTCACTGTATCACGTTTGCTTTCCAGTTTCGCCCTCCAAAAAAATTTTGGAAAAAATAAAAAACTCTTGACATTGCGCCAAAATTGGCGTATACTGTAACCAAGATCAGAGACAGGGCAACAGCCCGACGGACTGAAGGAGGACCTTAAAATGAAGATCACTCACGGAGAGCGGCTCACTAATGAGCAGATCACTATCCTTGAAAGCGCGGGCTTCCGCCGCTGGACCAAGTACGGCAAAGACAGACTGTACGCAAATGCCGCCGTGATCGGCATGGAGCTGGACTTCTACAAGTCCTCCGGCGCGATCAGCCACTCGGTGCTGAACGGCGAGAAGATTAGCCACCGCCAGGCCGGTAAGATTCTGGACCGCATCGACGGTGCTTACATCGACGTAGAGACCGGCAAGATCTACGCCAAGGACGGTGGCCATGAGTACATCGAAGCCGCTGTCGAAGCCATCGACGATACTGAAAGTGAAGCCGAAGAGGAGGACAACACCATGAAAATCAATGTTACTTACGAATCCTGCCCCGACCCCGAGGGCAGCGGCTGCATCGACTACATGATCGCCGACATCTCTGACCTGGACCTTGATCGTGACGATCTGTACGCAGAGATTGACCCGTACTACTTCATCCCAGAGATGGGCGGCGTTGAAAAGTTGGTTAAGCTTTTCCCGGCCTATGAGTCTATCATTCGGAACTCCTTCGATTCCGATGAAGAGACTCGCGGGACTGACGCCATGGACGATCTTCTCCACGCGATGTGGTACGGCTGTGAGGCGATCGAAGGTGAAGAAATCACCTACCTCCAGGATTTTGAGTGGCGTATCGGGGACTTCTGGGACAAGCTTTACAATGCCTTCATCGTAGATGCGTACAAGTACACGGAGCCTTACCTCAAGGCGGAGATCATCGCCCAGGCTGAGAATCTTGGCATCGACAAGGCCAACCTTGTCTTTTGAGGAGGGTACGCCATGACCATCAAAACCGCCCGCCAGTCCGCTGGCCTGACCCAGAAGCAGCTTGCTGAACAGACCGGAATCAACATCCGTCAGATCCAAAAGATAGAGGCTGGAGACATTAAGGTCTCAAACCTCACCGCAGCCAATTTCATCCGCCTCTGCCGGATCCTGAACATAGACCCATTCGAACAGATCGACAAATAATTGCCTCCCCGGTGTTTAACCGGGGGGCTTTTTCTTCTCGTTCCTGTCGTAATGCGCCAAAAGAGCGGCGGCGAGGGAACACCCCCGCCACTGCTCCACGTTGGCGCAGTACGCTCTGCTGTAATCCTGAATCGACGTCCGGTCGGGAAATCGGATCACCCCGGCCTCACAATGCACGGCCCTTTTCTCGTCCCAGGTAAAGAACGGACAGGCCCACGTGATATGACTGTATCCCACCGGCATCCCTCCTCAGTCTCGGTCATCCTCCAACTCGCATAAAAATGCGATATTCGTAGCACAGTGCCACAGGTGGGGCAGGCCGCTTTCTTCGTCCACCCCGTGCGGCGTTGCCAGGTATCGCATGAAGTGACGGAAAGCCGCATCCTTTATCCGTTCCATACTGATGGTCCGCCATCCGTCTACGCCCGTCTTCGGG
>Ga0256405_10003094_pt1 | contig 35561 bp, 29 predicted proteins | sample RumenRJG_02DNA_FD_189096 | JGI IMG/M metagenome (GOLD analysis project Ga0256405, IMG submission 189096) | Bovine rumen microbial communities from Lethbridge, Alberta, Canada - RJG_02 | ecosystem: Host-associated > Mammals > Digestive system > Stomach > Rumen | place: Canada: Alberta...
TATAGATTTCATTGTTGCTCTTGTTTGTCATGCGCAACTGCTTGTCGGGAGTCAGTTCGCTTTTAAGCAGTTCTTTGCTGATAGGCTGGATGATGGGCTGTTCCATTGTTTGAAGTTATTATAGTTGCTAACTAGATTTTCTAGATAGACTAGAGTTTGTATACTATGTCTTGTACATATTGCGCCCACTGCAGAGGCGTCTTGCTTTTATCGAAGGTCTGCCAGGGAATCGGTTTACCAATGCGCACTTCGAAGGTCTTGCCGACATTCTTGTACATTTCGTCGACCAGAAAGATCATGGCCAGGTTGAAGGGCAAAAACTTGTCGCTGAAATTGGCCAGTTTATAGAAGAAATCGGAATTTTTCCCGCTGAAATGGATGGGCACCACGTCGCGCTGATACTCGACACTCTTCTGGATAAACGTCTTCGACCAGGGGATATCACGAATGCTACCATCTTTCTGGCGACGAGAACAGATACCCGCCGGATACATCAGCATGTGGTTATCGCTCTCGAAGCCTGCCTTGACCATAGCTGGAAAGTTACGACTCTGCTTTCCTGTCTTGTTGATAGGAATACAGAGGGGAGCCAGTCCTGGGAGATTCATGAGCAGGTCGTTGACCAGATAACGGAAACGGGAGTCGAAATGACGACCGATGATAGCACCTAAAGCTACTCCGTCGGCACCACCTAGAGGATGGTTAGAAACGATGGTATACAACCGACCATCGTCCTTGGCGGGCAGATTCTCCATGCCTTCTACCTTCAGCGTCATCTGGAGATAGCGAACACATTCCTCCAACCAGTCGGTTCCAACCTTATCACGCGATTCCCACAGATAAGCATTCACCTGATCCTGATGGATGATACGTTTCAGCCAAAACACCAATGGACGCGGTACCCATTTTGCCTTTGCGCCCATTTTGCCTTTCAAAATACCATCAATATCAATGGTTTTCTCTGTAATCTGTCCCATTTCTCCCGTTTATCACTAACAGTTTGCAAAGATAGGAAAAACTTTGTGAATATAATCACTTTTCAAGAAAAAAATACACCTGTTTCCGCGTTTTAAAAATTATTCACTAAAAAAAGTGGAGAATTGTGGGGAAATGTGGGGGAAAATGATTAACTTTGCACCCAAACTTAAATTATAAAGATGTACGCATGCGCTTCTTAGGTAATATAGAGGCTAAAATGGACACAAAAGGACGTGCTTTCCTGCCCGCCACCTTCCGTAAGGTGTTGCAAGGTGGGGGAGATGAGCGTTTAGTGCTCCGCAAAGATGTGTTCCAGCCCTGTCTCGCACTTTACCCCGAAAGCGTATGGAACGAACAGATGGACGCTATGCGTGCCCGTCTGAATCGTTGGAACAAGCAACAGCAACAGGTGTTCCGCCAGTTCGTCAGCGAGGTAGAGCTCTTAACACTTGACGGCAACGGACGATTCCTGATTCCCAAGCGCTATCAACGGATGGCCGCCATTGAACAGGACATCAAATTCATCGGTATGGGCGACACCATAGAAATATGGAGCAACTCAAAGACAGAGGAGCAACAGATGACGCCCGAGGATTTCGGGCAAGCCCTCGAAGAGTTGATGGCGGTGCAAGCACCTAGTGAAAAGTGAAAAACGAAAAGTGAAAAACGAAAAGTGAAAAGTGAATAGTGAAAAGTGAACAGATGATCGTAACGGCAGAAACATATCACGTTCCTGTACTCCTTCAGGAGAGCGTTGACGGGCTGGATATCCAGCCCGACGGCGTTTACGTAGACGTAACTTTCGGTGGCGGCGGTCATTCCAAAGAGATACTGTCGCGCCTGAGTTCAAAAGGTCATCTGTACAGCTTCGACCAAGATGCAGACGCAGAAAAAAATATCGTCAACGATGATAGATTTACCTTCGTACGCAGCAACTTTAGATATATCCACAATTGGATGCAATATTATGGTGTAGAGCAAATTGACGGACTGTTGGCCGACCTGGGCGTATCCAGTCATCACTTTGACGATGAGACGCGAGGATTCTCCTTCCGTTTCGATGCACCCTTGGATATGCGCATGAACAAAAGAGCCGGTCAGACCGCAGCAGACATTCTGAACAACTATACCGAGGAAAAGTTGGCGGACGTGTTCTATCTCTATGGAGAACTGAAGAATGCCCGTCAGTTGACAAAAAAGATTGTGACGGCACGTCAAGAGAAGCTGTTGGAGACAACGAACGAGCTGCTGAAAGCTGTAGGAATGGATGAACTCGAAACCAATCACAAAGTTCCAAGTTCAAAGTTTAAGGCCCAGTTATTCCAGGCGCTGCGCATTGAGGTCAACCACGAGATGGATGCCTTGCGTGACATGCTCCGTGGTGCTACCGACCTGCTTCGTGAAGGTGGACGCCTCAGCGTCATTACCTATCACTCGTTGGAAGACCGTATTGTCAAAAACGTGATGAAGGCCGGTAATGCAGAGGGAAAAGTAGAGAAGGACTTCTACGGACGTATTACAAGTCCTTTCCGCCTGGTTAACAAGGTTAACATTCCTTCCGACGAGGAACAGCAGCGCAATCCACGCAGTCGTAGTGCAAAACTTAGAATAGCAGAAAAGATATAAAGAATATGGCAGAAGACAAGATAAAGGACATCATCCCAGAGGATTCCGAAGAGCTGAACGAGCAGGAGGATCCGGAGAGTAAGCTAAAGGACACCTTGCAGAAGATCAAGGACAGCGCCAGTGAGGAGGACCCCCACCCTTCCTCACAACTGAACCTGCGTACCATCCTGGGTGGCGACATGCTGACCACGCAGGTTGTGCGTTCACAGATCTGGCTGTTTATCCTGATTGTCGCCTTTACCATTGTTTACGTAGCTTTCCGCTACCAGTGCCAACAGGACCTGTTGAACATTGACCGTCTGGAGAACCAACTCAAGGATGCCAAATTCAAGGCACTCAGTTCTTCCAGTACACTGACTGAGAAATGTCGTGAGAGTCATGTTCTCGACATCCTGAAACAGAATAAGGACTCTCTGCTGCATCAGGCAGACCAGCCACCGTATATCATTCAGGTGCCAGAATGAATGCGCTCCGCTAGTGAAGAGTGAAAAGTGAAGAGTGAAAAATGAGCAAATTTGACAATGATAAAGTAATGCCGCGCTACATGGCCATCGCCATCGTACTGACGCTCATCGGTTTTGCCATCATCGGCAAGGCCCTCTACATCATGACTGCCCAGAAGCAGTATTGGACAGAGGTGGCCGACCGACTGAAGCGCGACTCAGTAAGCGTGAAGCCCAACCGAGGCAACATTCTCAGCTGTGATGGACAGCTGATGGCCAGCAGTATTCCAGAATACAGGATTTTCATAGACTTCCAGGCTGCTGCCTTTGAGAAGGACGATTCTCTTTGGAACAGCAAGGTAGATTCCGTTTGCGACGGACTCAGCAAGATATTCCCCCTCACCGCCTATGAGTTTAAGGTGTTGTTTGACAAAGGACGTCAGAAGGTTAACGGAAACGGTACTGTGGGAGCTCGCCACTGGCCCATCTGGCCCAAGCGTATAGACTACAACACCTACGTGGAGGTCAAAAAGTTGCCCTTCTTCAACATGCCCAGATATAAGAGCGGTTTCCACGAGGAGGAGTTCAACTCGCGTCGACGTCCGTTCGGTTCTTTGGCCCAGCGTACCGTAGGAGGCATGTATGGTGCCAAGGACTCCGCCTATTTCGGACTGGAGCTGGCGTACGACTCCATCTTAAGAGGAACGCCGGGTATCACAGGACGTCGTAAGATCCTGAACAAATACATGAACATCCCCGTGACGCTGCCTATCGACGGTGGCGACATCGTGACTACCATAGATGTGAACATGCAAGACTTGGCAGAGCGTGCCCTGTTGGACGAATTGAAGCTTGTCAATGGTGAGATGGGTGTTGCCATTCTGATGGAGGTAGAGACGGGTGATGTGAAGGCCATCGTAAACATGATGAAGAACGAGAACGGCAACTATATTGAAGCCGTCAACTCAGCCATCAGCTACCGTTGTGAGCCAGGTTCCGTATTCAAGGTTGCCTCTTTCCTGGTAGCGTTAGACGACCAAGTAGTTGACACCAGCTACGTCATTCATACCGGTTGCGGTGTCCTGCCCATGTATGGACGAGAGATGAAAGACCACAACTGGCGCCGTGGCGGCTATGGCGACATCAATGTAGCCCGCACGCTGGAAGTCAGTTCGAACATCGGTGTGAGCCATGTCATCGACAAGTTCTACCACGAACAGGCGGAGCGCTATGTAAAAGGTCTCCAGCGCGTGGGTATTGCCGAAGACCTGAAATTGCAGAACATCCTGCCAGGTTACCGTCCACCCATCATCCGCATGCCTCACCGCAAGAAGAACGGACGCTATGACGACAACTGGTATGCGACCACGTTGCCATGGATGTCTATCGGCTACGAGACACAGATTGCCCCAATCAATACCGTTACCTTCTATAATGCCATTGCCAACAATGGTAAGATGATGCGTCCACGCTTTGTCAAGCAAGTGATGAAGAACGGCGAGGTCATCAAGGAGTTCCCTCCTGAGGTGATCAAGGAAAGCATTGCCAAGCCCAAAGCGCTCAAGACCATGCAGACCATCCTGGAGCATGTGGTCAGTCAAGGACTCGGTAAAAAGGCTGGTTCCAAGCACTTTAAGGTGGCTGGAAAGACCGGTACTGCCCAAGTTTCACAAGGTAAGGCTGGTTATAAGAGTGGTACGGTACAGTACTGGCTGTCTTTCGCTGGTTACTTCCCCGCAGACAATCCCAGATATTCATGTATCGTCTGTCTGAAGAAATCGGGACTGCCCGCCTCTGGTGGTGGTATGAGCGGTGTTGTATTCCATCATATTGCCGAGGGCGTGATGGCCCGTAACCTGAAGATGAGCGTCAAGGATGCCCATGATGAGGAATCTATCATTATCCCCGATGTCAAGGGAGGTAATGTGAAGGATGCCAACTACGTGCTGAACAAGTTAGGCATTAACAAGCGAGTTGCTCAGGAAGAGCAGACAAAAGAGAACATCACGCCTAATGTTGTTGGCATGGGAGCCAAGGATGCCGTCTATCTGCTGGAGAGTCGTGGACTGCGCGTAAAACTGCAGGGACGTGGTAAGGTGAAGAAGCAGAGCTATCCTGCAGGAAAGGCTATCATGAAGGGATGTGAGTGTATATTAGTATTAGAATAACGGACTATATTATAAATAAGGTGTATGAAACTAAGTGAGCTGCTTAAATTGGTCAAACCCATTGCTATTGTTGGCGATGCAGAAGTAGAGATTACAGGCGTGAACATTGACTCACGCAAGATTGAGAATGGTCATCTGTTTGTAGCCATTAAAGGTACACAGACTGATGGTCACCGTTTCATTCCCAAAGCTTTGGAGCTGGGTGCAAAGGCTGTGCTGTGTGAGGAGATTCCCGATGAAGAAACCATCGGGAATAGTGGCGTGACGTATGTGCAGGTGGCTTCTACCGAGGAAGCCGTCGGTCCTGTTGCTACCGTCTTCTATGGGGAGCCCTCGCAGAAGCTGAAACTGGTTGGTGTGACAGGAACCAATGGCAAGACCACCATTGCCACCTTATTATATAATATGTTCCGCCAGTTCGGTCATAAATGCGGACTGCTCTCTACCGTGTGCAACTACATTGAAGGCGAGCCCATCCCCGCAGACCACACCACACCCGACCCCATTGAACTGAACCGTCTGCTCCACCAGATGGTAGAGGCCGGTTGTGAATATGCCTTTATGGAATGTTCCAGTCACGCCATTGCCCAAAAGCGCATTGGCGGACTGAAGTTTGCCGGTGGTCTGTTTACTAATCTTACGCGCGACCACCTGGACTATCATAAGACCTTCGAGAACTACCGTGATGCCAAGAAAGCCTTCTTCGACAACCTGCCAAAGGATGCCTTCGCCATTACCAATGCCGATGACAAGAACGGCAGTGTGATGGTTCAGAATACAAAGGCACAGGTAAAGACCTATTCTACACGAACCATGGCTGACTTCCGTGCCCGCCTTATCGAATGTCATTTTGAAGGCATGTATCTGGAAATCAACGGTCGCGAGGTGGGTGTCCAATTCATTGGCAAGTTTAACGTCAGCAACCTGTTGGCAGTCTATGGCGCTGCCATCATGCTGGGTAAGAAGCCAGAAGATGTGCTCGTCATCTTGAGCACGCTGAAAAGTGTGGCAGGAAGACTGGAGCCCATCCGTTCACAAGAGGGTGTTACCGCTATTGTAGACTATGCCCACACCCCCGACGCTTTGGAGAATGTGCTGAATGCCATTCGTGAGGTGTTGGAGGGTAAGCAAGGCAAGGTTATCACCGTCTGTGGAGCAGGAGGCAACCGTGACAAAGGTAAGCGTCCGCTGATGGCCCAGGAAGCTGTAAAGCAGAGCGACCGTGTCATCATCACCTCCGACAATCCCCGTAATGAGGAACCGCAGGACATCATCAACGATATGCTGGCAGGTCTTACCCCTCAGCAGATGAAAAAGGTGCTCTCTATCGTTGACCGTAAGGAAGCTATCCGTACCGCCTGCATGATGGCAGAAAAAGGCGATGTCATTCTCATTGCCGGCAAAGGTCATGAGGACTATCAGGAAATCAAGGGTGTCAAGCACCACTTTGATGACCGTGAGGTGGTCCGAGACATCTTCGGGCTTTGAACTTTGAGTTTTGAACTTTGAACTTTATGATTACCATACTGATTCATCGTTCACACTCACAAGTCATTGCCTACATCATAAACATATCATAAAATTCAAAGATTAAAGTTCAAAGAACAATGCTATACTACATTTTCAGATTCTTAGAGCAATATAATATTCCCGGAACACATATCTGGTCGTATATCTCGTTCCGTTCGTTGCTCGCCCTCATCCTGTCACTGCTTATCTCAGCATGGTTTGGTGAGTATTTCATTAAATGGATGAAGCGCCGTAATATCTCAGAGACAGCCCGTGATGTCAGCATTGACCCCTTTGGTGTAGAGAAGAAAGGCGTGCCCACCATGGGTGGTATCATTATCATCGTGTCCATCCTTATTCCCGTACTGCTGTTAGGTCGTATGCGCAACATCTACCTGCTGTTGATGATAGTGACCACGGTATGGTTGGGATTCCTGGGTTTCATGGATGACTATATCAAGATTTTCAAGAAAAACAAGGAAGGACTGAAGGGACTTTATAAGATTATCGGTCAGGTAAGTATCGGTTTCATCGTAGGTTTCACCCTTTGGCTGAGTCCCGATGCAGTGGTTCGCGAGAATGTCACTGAGACCCAGCAGAATCAGGAAATTGTGATTAAGCACAAGACGGAAGCGGTAAAATCGTTACAGACTACCATTCCATTCATCAAGAACCACAACCTGAACTACTCCTCCATCATGTCGTTCTGTGGCAAATACAAGGTGGCAGCCGGTTGGATTCTGTTCGTCATCATGACCATTATCGTTGTCACGGCGGTATCGAATGGCGCCAATCTCAACGACGGTATGGACGGTATGTGTGCCGGCAATTCGGCAGTCATCGGAGTGGCGTTGCTGATATTTGCCTACGTATCCTCTCACATCGTCTTTGCCGCCTATTTTGATATCATGTATATTCCTGGCTCACAAGAACTTGTTGTGTTCCTGAGTGCCTTTATCGGAGCTATGATTGGTTTCCTGTGGTATAATGCCTATCCCGCCCAGGTGTTTATGGGTGACACCGGTTCGCTGACCATTGGAGGTATTATCGGTGTTTGTGCCATCATTATCCATAAAGAACTGATGCTACCTCTCCTCTGTGGCATCTTCTTCATAGAGAGTCTTAGCGTCATCATCCAGACCCAGTGGTTCAAGTTCCAGAAACGCAAAGGCAAGCGTGTGCGTGTGTTCCGTGCCACACCTATTCATGACACCTTCCGTCGTCTGGACTCACAACTGGATGCTACCAGTACATACATTCTCAAGGGATGGCCTCATCGTCCGTTCCACGAGTCAAAGATAACCATCCGTTTCTGGATTACCACGATTATATTAGCAGCATTAACAATTATCACATTGAAAGTAAGATGAGTAGGATTGTCATTTTAGGAGCTGGCGAGAGTGGCGCAGGTGCCGCCGTCTTAGCCAAGAAAGAAGGTTTCGAGGTCTTCGTCAGTGACATGTCGAAGATTAACGACAAGTATAAGAAAATGATGGACGACCATCAGATTGAATGGGAAGAAGGTCAGCATACGGAAGAGAAGATTCTGAATGCCGACGAGATTATCAAGAGTCCTGGTATTCCTGACACAGCCCCCATGATTGTCAAGATCAAGGAGAAGGGCATCCATATCATCAGCGAAATAGAATTCGCTGGTCGTTACACCCATTCCAAGATGATCTGTATTACAGGATCAAATGGTAAGACGACTACCACGAGTCTTATCTATCATATCTTCAAAAAGGCCGGCTACGATGCCGGACTGGCAGGTAATATTGGAAACTCACTGGCTTTACAGGTTGCTGAAGATCCCCACGAATACTATATCATCGAGCTGAGTTCATTCCAGTTGGATAATATGTACGACTTCCGTGCCAACATTGCCATCTTGCTGAATATCACACCCGACCATTTGGACCGATATGATTTCAAGATGCAGAACTATGTTGACGCAAAGATGCGTATCATCCAGAACCAGACTCCTCAGGATGCCTTCATCTATTGGAACGATGACCCCATCATCAAAAAGGAATTGGAGAAATACAATATCCAGGCTATCCAGTTCCCCTTCTCTGAACTGAAGGAGAAAGGATCCATCGGTTATATCGAGGAGGGAAAGTATCAGATTGAGAAGCCAGAGCCTTTCAACATGGAACAAGAATCGCTCAGTCTGACAGGTAAGCATAACATCTACAACTCGCTGGCTGCCGGTATAGCCACTAATATCGCAGGTATTCAAAAGGATATTATCCGTCAGTCGCTCAGTGATTTCCCTGGTGTAGAGCATCGTTTGGAAAAGGTATGTACCGTGCGTGGTGTGCAATATATCAACGACTCAAAGGCCACCAATGTAGATGCCTGCTGGTATGCCTTGGAATCTATGAAGACCAAGACCATTCTCATCATTGGCGGTAAGGACAAAGGTAACGATTACGAGCCTATCAAACCGCTCATTAAAGAGAAATGCGCAGGACTGGTCTATCTCGGTGCCGACAACCAGAAGTTGCATGACAATTTCGACGCGCTGGGCATTCCCGTTCGAGACACTCACTCCATGAAGGATTGTGTTCAGGCCTGTTATGAGATGGCAGAGCCAGGCATGACCGTATTACTTTCACCCTGCTGTGCCAGCTTCGACCTCTTTAAAAACATGGAAGACCGTGGTGAACAATTCAAAGCCTTGGCTAAGGCTTTGTAAGTGAATAGTGAAAAGTGAAAAATGAAAAATGAATAAAAGAATAGGCAATATCTTCAAGGGCGACAGAGTCATCTGGATGGTGTTCTTCTTCCTCTGTATGATCAGCATCGTGGAGGTTTTCTCAGCTTCCAGCGGACTGACTTACAAGAGCCAGAACTACATTGGTCCTATCGTTTACCACGCTGGTACCATTATAGCCGGAGTTATCGTCGCCATTGTCACGCTGAATATCCCCTGTCGCTATTTCAAGCTTATGACCCCATTCCTCATGCTGGTATCGCTGATTACCCTACTATGGGTGCTCTTGGCAGGTACCAAGGTGGGTGATGCCGGTCGTTGGATCAACCTGTTCGGTTTTACTTTTCAACCCTCTGAGATAGCCAAGGGTACCGTGGTACTCATTGTTGCACAGATATTAGCCGCCATGCAGCGCGATAACGGAGCAGACCGCAACGCATTCAAGTGGATTATGTGGATAACCCTCCCTGCCTGTTTCCTTATAGGCTTGGAGAACCTGTCCACCTCAGCCATGCTCTTTGCCGTAGTATTCTTAATGATGTTCATCGGACTGGTCCCACTGCGCCAGTTGGGCAAGTTGGCGGGCACCATTATCCTGTTGGGTGTCTTTGCCATCTCTATGGTCATGATTGTAGGTCACGACACATCGGAAGACAACGAAGAATTGACAAAGGTAGAACAGGTAGAGCAACCCAAGAAGAAAAATGCCATAGAAAAGATGTTCCACCGTGCCGACACGTGGAAAAGTCGTATCAAGAAGTTCGGTAAACCCAAGCCAACTCCACAGGAGTACGACCTTGACAAGGATGCACAGGTGGCACATGCCAATATAGCCATCGTGTCGAGTGGAATTATTGGTAAAGGTCCGGGCAAAAGTACTGAGCGCGACTTCCTGTCGCAGGCCTTCTCTGACTTTATCTATGCCATCATCATTGAAGAACTGGGTATCATCGGAGCCTTTTTCGTGGTCTTCCTCTACATTATCCTTCTCTATCGATGTGCCCGCATAGCCAGTCGTTGTGAGAACAACTTCCCAGCCTTCTTGGCTATGGGCTTAGGACTGTTGCTGGTCATTCAAGCCACTTTCAATATGATGGTGGCTGTCGGACTAGCTCCTGTTACAGGTCAGCCCTTGCCGCTTATCTCCAAAGGTGGAACCTCGACCATCATCAATTGTGCCTATATAGGTGCCATTTTGAGCGTCAGTCGATCAGCAAAAATGAAGAGAGACGAAAATATCGGCTAAAAAATGCGAGGAAAAGAAATTAAATTCGTAATTTTGCAAGGTTATATAATAATAAGGTATATATGAGTGAGTTAAGAGTGATTATCAGTGGTGGCGGAACGGGTGGCCACATCTTCCCCGCCGTTTCCATAGCCAATGCCGTCAAGGCGCTGCGCCCTGATGCCAAAATCCTTTTCGTAGGTGCTTTAGGTCGTATGGAGATGCAGCGTGTTCCTGCTGCGGGCTATGAGATAATAGGTCTCCCCATTCAAGGTTTTGACCGCAAGAATCTGCTGAAGAACTTCAAGGTACTCTACAAGATATGGAAGAGCCAGCGCATGGCCAAGAAGATTATCAAGGACTTCCGTCCACAGGTAGCCGTCGGTGTCGGAGGCTATGCCAGTGGTCCTACACTCAATATGGCAGCAGCCAAAGGTATTCCTTGTCTGTTGCAGGAACAAAACTCCTATGCAGGTGTCACCAACAAGCTGCTGGCCAAGAAAGCCGCCAAGATTTGTGTCGCTTATGAGGGCATGGAACGTTTCTTCCCCGCAGAGAAAATCATGATGACAGGTAATCCTGTTCGTCAGCAGTTGCTCGATACCACTATTAGCCATGAGGATGCCGTACGAACCTTTGGCTTTGACCCCACTAAAAAGGTAGTCCTTATTGTCGGTGGCAGTCTGGGTGCCCGCACGTTGAACGAAAGCGTTTTGCAACATCTAGACCAGATTCGCAAGAGTGATGTGCAGTTTATCTGGCAGACAGGAAAATTCTATAGCGCTGAAATCAGTGAGCGACTGAAAGGACAGGATATCCCCAACCTCACTGTTACCGATTTCATCAGCGACATGGGTGTAGCCTACAAGGCTGCAGACTTAGTTGTCAGTCGTGCCGGTGCCGGTTCCATCAGCGAGTTCTGTCTGCTTGGCAAACCTGTTATCTTGGTTCCTTCACCCAATGTGGCTGAGGATCACCAGACGAAGAATGCCATGGCACTGGTCAACAAAGCGGCTGCCCTTTATGTTAAGGATGCAGAAGCAGATAAGATCTTATTACCTCTGGCCATTGATACTGCCAAGGATGATGCCAAGCTACAGAGTCTTCACGAGAATATTCTGAAGATGGCACTCCCCGACTCAGCAGACATTATAGCTAAAGAAGTCATCAAACTAGCGCATTCGCTAAATAATAAATGATAATTGATAAATGATAACTAATCAATGAAAATTAAAGATATCAAAGCAGTATATTTCGTAGGCGCCGGTGGCATTGGCATGAGCGCCATCGCCCGTTATTTCATCAAGAAAGGTCTTGTGGTGGCTGGCTATGACAAGACGCCAAGTACCCTTACCCAACAGTTAGAGAAAGAGGGTATGCTCATCCATTATACAGAGGATGTTGATGCCATTCCGAATGCCTGCAAACAGCCAGCATCTTGTTTGGTGATTTATACTCCTGCCATTCCTGAGAATCATCAGGAGATGCAGTATTTCCGCGCCAATGGCTTTGAAATCCAGAAGCGTGCTCAGGTGTTAGGCACACTGACCCGTGAACACAAGGGACTCTGCGTAGCCGGTACTCATGGAAAGACTACGACTTCTACCATGTGCGCCCACATCATGCACCAGAGTCATTTGGATTGTAACGCATTCCTGGGTGGTATTTCCAAAAACTACGGCACCAACTATATACTCTCTGAGTCCGACTTTGTCGTCATCGAAGCCGATGAGTTCGACCGTTCTTTCCACTGGTTGTCACCCTATATGACCGTGATTACCAGCACCGACCCAGACCATCTGGACATCTACGGTACCAAGGAGGCCTATCTGGAGAGTTTCCGTCATTATAGTGAACTCATCCAGCCAGGAGGGGCTCTCATCATCCATCGTGGACTGGAGATGAAAGAAAACATCCCTGCTGGCGTGCGCCGTTACGACTACGCACTCAATGAGGGCGATTTCCACGCCGAGAATATCCGTATTGAGAATGGTGAGATTACCTTTGACTTTATTTCACCTATTGAGTCGATAAGGAATGTAGAGTTAGGGCAACCCGTACCCATTAATATAGAGAATGGTGTTGCCGCTATGGCTATGGCCCAGTTGGCGGGATGTACTGCTGACGAGTTGCGTAATGGTTTGAAAACCTATGGAGGTGTAGACCGTCGTTTCGATTTCAAAATCAAAAACGACCGTTTGGTATTCCTTAGCGACTATGCCCACCACCCGAAAGAAATCTATCAGAGTGCCAAGAGCATCCGTGAGTTGTATAAGGACCGTAAGATTACGGCCATTTTCCAACCACATCTCTATACCCGCACCCGCGATTTCTACAAGGATTTTGCTGATGCATTGAGTTTACTCGACGAGGTTATCCTCACTGAAATTTATCCTGCTCGCGAGTTACCCATTGAGGGAGTTACTTCTGAACTCATCTACAACAACCTGCGTCCAGGAATAGAGAAACAGATTATCAACAAGGCTGATGTGTTACAGTTCGTCAAGGAGCATTCTTTCGATGTGCTCATCGTATTGGGAGCCGGTGATCTTGACAATCAGGTGCCTGAAATTACAAAACTTTTAAATAGTAAATTGTAAATATAATGACGTTCAACTGGAAAAAAACCGCTATCGTACTCATTGACGCCCTTCTGGCTGTCTACCTTGTACTGGCCATCACGGCATTCAACAGCCCTGATGAGCTGAACAACACGTGCGATGAGGTGAACATACACATCCAGGACGGACTCGTCATGGGATTCCTAAACGCCAACGAGGTGAAAGGACAATTGCAGCGTGCCAAGATCTACCCCTTGGGTGATGTCATGGAGAATGTCAATACACGCAAGATTGAGGAGGCACTATTGCAGAATCCCTTTGTAGACCAGGCCCAATGCTATAAGACACAGACGGGTCGTGTTTACATCACATTGAGCCAGCGTATGCCTGTCATTCGTGTCAAGGCAGACAATGGCGAAGACTATTATGTCGACGAACATGGTGAAATAATGCCCTACACCCATTATGCGAACGAAATAGCAGTGGCCACGGGTGCCATCTCCAAGAAATATGCACAGAAGACACTTACCCGTGTGGGCAACTTCCTTGTTAACAACCCTTTGTGGCGTAGTCAGGTAGAACAGATCAACGTTCTTCCCGACGGAACCATCGAAATGGTGCCTCGCGTAGGCGATCATATCGTTTACCTCGGTAAACCCTTCGACCTTGAACAGAAGTTCAGTCGTTTGGAGAAGTTCTATCGCTATGGACTCAGCGAGGCTGGTTGGAACAAATACTCTTATATCAGTCTGGAATTCAGAAACCAGATTATCTGTAAGAAACGTAACTTTAAGAAAACAGAAATTCAGTAATTCAAAAAATAAATATGGCGTCAAAGGATTTTATCGTAGCTATCGAACTGGGGTCATCCAAAATGACCGGTATTGCGGGTAAGAAGAACCTCGACGGAAGCATCCAAGTATTGGCTTGCGTAAAGGAGGATTCTACTGCATGTATCCGTAAGGGTGTGGTTTACAACATCGACAAGACCGCCCAATGCTTGACCAGTATCGTCAACAAGTTGGAAAAACAACTCAAGACAACCATTACGCAGGTTTATGTCGGCGTCGGTGGCCAGTCTATTCGCTCTCTTCGCAATGTTATCACCAAGGAATTGTCCATCGAGACTCCTATCTCACAGGATATGGTGATTGAACTGATGGATGCTAACCGCAATATGAAATACCCTGATTTGGAGATTCTTGATGCTGCAGTACAGGAATACAGAGTGGACTCACAGTATCAACTCGACCCCGTAGGTATTCCTTGTACACGCTTTGAGGGTAACTTCCTCAACATCCTGCAGCGCAAGACGTTCTATAAGAACCTTAACAGCTGTTTTGAGACCGCCAATATCAACGTGGCAGAAATGTATCTTGCGCCGTTAGCCCTCGCTGACAGCGTACTTACTGAGGCAGAGCGTCGTTCGGGATGTGCACTTGTTGACTTAGGTGCAGACACCACTACCGTTAGTGTTTACTCTAAGAATATCCTTCGTCACATTGCCGTCATTCCCCTCGGCTCCAACAATATCACCAAAGACATCGCTTCCCTGCAGATGGAAGAGGCAGATGCTGAGAAGATGAAGTTGAAGTACGGCTGTGCCTATACTGAGAATGGCGATATTGACAACAACATGAAATACTCCATTGACCCCGAACGCCAAGTAGAAGTCCGCAAGTTCATTGAGATTGTCGAGGGTCGAGTGGAAGAAATCATTGCCAACGTATGGTGTCAGGTTCCTGAAGAATATTGTGACAAGCTTCTGGGTGGCATTGTGCTGACAGGTGGTGGTTCTAATATGGACAATATTGAGACCGCTTTCCGCAACTACACCCATGTAGATAAAATCCGCATTGCAAAGTTCGTCACTCAGACCATCACCTCCAACATCAACGAAATCAATGCCCGCAATGGTATGATGAATACCGTATTAGGCCTGCTTGCCAAGGGCGACATCAACTGTGCCGGCGAAGAGTTTGATCCTAACGGCAACCTCTTTGCTACTCCTAAACAAGTACAGGTTGATGCCGCTGCCGAACAACGTCGTGCCCGTCAGGCTACTGAGATTCCCGCTGGTGTTGTTCGTACTGCAGAGGAAATCAGACGCGCTGACGAGGAAGCCCGTCAGAGACGCGAGGAGGAAGAACGCATTGCTCGTGAGGAAGCTGAGAACAAAGCACGCGAGGAAGCTCGCAGGAAGAAAGAGAACTCTTTCTGGAATAAAGCGTTCAAGGGGCTTAGAGACTTCGGCAAAAAAATAGTCGAGGACGAAGAATAAATAGTAAATGGTAAATAGTCAAATTGTAAATATATGGATAATAACATATTGCTCGACTTCGGCGAGCCAGAAAGAGAGAAAAGCATCATCAAGGTGATTGGTGTAGGAGGCGGTGGCGGTAATGCCGTCAACCACATGTATCGCGAAGGCATCCACGATGTGTCCTTCGTGCTCTGCAACACCGACATTCAGGCACTTAACGACTCTCCCGTTCCTGTTCATCTGCAACTGGGAAAGGAAGGTCTTGGTGCAGGAAACCGTCCTGAGAAGGCCCGTCAGGCCGCTGAGGAAAGTCTAGAAGACATCAAGCAAGTGCTGGACGATGGTACCCGTATGGCCTTTATCACAGCTGGTATGGGTGGTGGTACCGGTACGGGTGCAGCCCCCGTCATTGCACGTGTCTCTAAAGAGATGGGCATTCTGACTGTAGGTATCGTGACCATCCCCTTCCGCTTCGAGGGTGACCGTAAGATTGACCAGGCCCTCGACGGTGTGGAGGAGATGCAGAAGCATGTTGATGCTTTGTTGGTTATCAACAATGAACGCCTGCGTGAGATCTATCCCGAACTGACCGTTCTTGACGCCTTTGGTAAGGCTGACGACACGCTGTCTGTTGCTGCCAAGTCTATTGCTGAGATTATTACCGTTCACGGACTCATCAACCTCGACTTCAACGATGTGAAGACCGTGCTCAAAGATGGTGGTGTTGCCATCATGTCTACTGGTTTCGGTGAGGGCGAAGGTCGTGTGAAGAAGGCTATTGACGATGCACTGAACTCACCATTGCTCAATGAGAATGACGTGTTCAACTCCAAGAAAATCCTGCTCAGCATCTCGTTTGCCGGTTCAAAAGACGGCAAGGACTCGCTGATGATGGAAGAGATGAACGATGTCAACGACTTCATGGCGCGTTTTGGCAACGACTTCGAAATCAAATGGGGACTGGCTACTGACCCAGAGTTGGGCAAGAAGGTAAAGGTTACTATTTTGGCCACAGGCTTCGGTATCGACAGTGTTGACGGTATGACGAACCACCGTCAGCGTCATAATACCCAGGAGGAGGCTACCCGCATTGCTGAAGAGCAGGAGAAGGAAGCCCAGCGTCAGGACCGTCGTAGCCGCTTCTATGGCGACCCCGCCAATAGCAAGCGCTACAAGCGTCGTCCCCACATCTATCTGTTCCGTCCTGAGGACCTCGACAACGACGATGTCATCTCTGCCGTTGAACAGACACCCACCTACAAGCGTACCCGTGAAATACTGGACAGCATTTACCAGCAGGCCAGCGGTGGTGAGGACCCACAGGTTGCTAACGAGAAAACTGCAGAGCGTGAGGAACCCATTCAGGGCACCATCAAGTTCTCATAAACTATTTGGAAGATGTGATGTCTTGGATGACAAGGCTTGCCAGCGTCATACCAAAGACTGCAGTAATCTGTACGAGTGAGCCTTTCACCTCCCCGACTTGCTGAGGTGATTCATCGCTAAAGACACATTTGAATTTCCGCTTCGGGAAGCGTTGCTGCTTCTTGAAGCGGTTTCTTAATGCACGAGCCAAAGGGTCACCTTTTACTTTCCAGAATTCTGCCACCTGCACCCTTGTCGGGTCCAATTTCAAGGCTGCTCCCATGGACGAGAAAAACCTTGCCTTTATCTGACAAGCCTGTTCAATGAGTAAAGCCTTATCTTTCAGCGAGTCAATGGCATCAATGATGTAATCATAGTCTTCCAGTCTGAAGCTGGGAGCACTTTCTTCATTAAACAGTATAGGTAACGCTGTAATGTCGGCATTAGGATTGATGGCAAGCAATCGCTCACGAAGGACATCCACCTTCACCTGTCCTACCGTTTGGGAGGTAGCCATCAGTTGTCGGTTGATGTTAGAAACATCCACCCGGTCAAAATCCACCAGTGTCAGATGCTGAATACCCGTACGTACCAAAGCCTCAGCACACCATGAGCCTACACCTCCAACACCGAAGATAATAACACGCTGGGCACCGATGCGCTTCATTGCATCAGTGCCCAGCAATTGTTCTGCACGTTGAAACATAAACTAAACGTTTATTGTTTAACGGATATTGTACTTTTTAAAAGTCCATCTTGTCGAGTTCATCAGAGAAGTCCTTTGGCTCGTTAGTGGGCTCATGATACTCCTCATTGCGCTCACGACGCTCGCCACGCTCTGGACGGGGACGACGCTCACCACGCTCGTTATGGTCTGGACGCTGACGGCGCTCGCCACGCTCAGGACGCTCACGACGACGCTGCTGTGGCTCTACATAACCCTCAGGCTTCTCAACGAGAACACGGTGAGAGAGTTTGAACTTACCAGTCTTAGGATCGATTTCGAGCAACTTGACGGTAATCTTGTCACCCTCCTTGATGCCAGCCTCCTCGACAGTCTCGAGGCGCTTCCAGTCAATCTCAGAGATGTGCAGCAGACCGTCCTTGCCAGGCATGAACTCTACAAAGCAACCGTAAGGCATGATGCTACGAACAGTACCCTCGTAAACTTCGCCGACTTCAGGGATAGCAACGATAGCCTTGATCTTAGCGATAGCGGCGTCGATAGCTTCCTTGTTAGGACCGCTGACCTGAATCTTGCCAACGCCATCTTCCTCGTCGATGGTGATGGTAGCGCCGGTATCTTCCTGCATCTGCTGGATAATCTTACCACCAGGGCCAATGACTGCACCAATGAACTCCTTCGGAATCTCGAAGGCCTCGATACGAGGTACTTGAGGCTTCAGTTCAGGACGTGGCTCAGCGATGGTATCGGTGATGCACTTCAGGATGTGCTCACGACCAGCCTTAGCCTGCATCAGAGCCTTCTCCAGAATGTCGAACGACAGACCGTCGCACTTGATATCCATCTGGGTGGCAGTCAGACCATCACGTGTACCAGTGGTCTTGAAGTCCATATCACCCAAGTGGTCCTCGTCGCCAAGGATATCGCTCAATACAGCGTACTTGTCTTCTCCAGGGTTCTTAATCAGACCCATAGCGATACCTGAAACAGGCTTCTTCATGGGAACACCAGCGTCCATCAGAGCCAGTGTACCAGCGCAGACGGTAGCCATTGATGAAGAACCGTTAGACTCCATAATCTGAGATACTACACGTACGGTGTAGGGGAAGTCAGCAGGAATCATCTCCTTCAGAGCACGCCAAGCCAGGTGTCCGTGACCAATCTCACGACGACCTACACCACGTGAAGCCTTAGCCTCACCGGTACAGAAGGGAGGGAAGTTATAGTGGAGCAGGAAGCGCTGATAGCTCTTATCGAGTACATCGTCAACCAGCTTCTCGTCGAGTTTGGTACCCAGGGTAACAGTGGTCAGAGACTGGGTCTCACCACGGGTGAAGATAGAACTTCCGTGAGGCATGGGCAGCGGAGAAACCTCGCACCAGATAGGACGGATCTCGTCGGTCTTACGACCATCGAGACGGATACCCTCGTCGAGGATACAACGACGCATAGCATCGCGCTCCACATCGTGGTAGTAGCGGTCCATCATGGCATATTTCTCTTCCAACTCATCCTCAGTCAGGTCAGCATGCTCAGCAGCATACTTCTCCTTGAAATCGGCCAGAATCTTCTCGAAGGCCTCAGCACGGGCGTGCTTCTCGAGGGCTTGCTTGGTAACGTCGTAAGCGGGCTGATAAAGCTCCTTGTTCATACGCTCACGCAGTTCCTCGTCGTTCACCTCGTGGTCGTACTCGCGCTTCACATCCTTGCCGAGCTCCTTGCTCAGTTCAGCCTGCAGTTCACACATGGGCTTGATAGCATCCATAGCAGCCTTCAGGGCACCGAGCAGATCCTGCTCTGATACTTCCTTCATCTCACCTTCTACCATCATGATGTTCTCAGCCGAAGCACCAACCATGATGTCCATATCGGCCTCCTTCATCTGCTCGAAGGTAGGATCGATAACGTACTCGCCATTGATACGGGCTACGCGCACCTCAGAAATGGGGCACTCGAAGGGGATATCTGAACATGCCAGCGCTGCTGATGCTGCAAAACCTGCCAAAGCATCGGGCTGGTCAACACCATCGGCGCTGAACAGCATTACGTTGACATAAACTTCTGCGTGATAGTTAGAGGGGAACAGCGGACGGAGCACACGGTCTACGAGACGGCTCGTCAGAATCTCATTGTCAGAGGCTTTACCCTCGCGCTTGGTGAAACCGCCAGGAAAACGACCTGCAGCGGCATACTGCTCTCTGTAGTCAACCTGCAGAGGCATGAAATCTGTTCCGGGAACTGCATCTTTTGCGGCACAAACAGTAGCCAGCAGTACAGTGTTGTTCATGCGGAGCATCACACTGCCATCGGCCTGCTTTGCCACTTTCCCGGTCTCAATTGTGATGGTTCTTCCATCAGGCAACTGAATACTTTTCGTAATTACGTTCATCTTGAATTAAAACATCTAAAAAATATAAAATCTTGCAATCGTTTGCAAATCGGGCGCAAAGTTACACATTATTATATAAAGAAAAGAATAAACTTCGATTAATTATTGTTTTTTAGGAAAATACCTTGGTTTTTCTATCTTTTCTTCGTATCTTTGCGCTCAGCTATTTGTAACTTTGCAAAGAAATAGAAAGAAGATGACACAAGAAGAAAAAACGAAAATGGAAGAACGTATCGTAGATGTGCTTAAAACAGTCTACGACCCTGAGATACCTGTCAACATCTATGACCTCGGCATGATTTACAAAATTGACGTGCAGGAGGATGGTAGTGTTGATATGGATATGACTTTTACGGCACCCAACTGTCCTGCTGCCGATTTCATCCTGGAGGATGTGCGTACGAAGGTGGAGAGCGTAGAAGGTATCACAACGGCTAATGTCAATCTGGTTTTTGAACCAGCGTGGGACCAGAGCATGATGAGTGAAGAAGCCCGCGTCGAACTGGGATTTGACTAAACGGTGATTGGTTAACGGTTATTGCTTATTGTATGAAAAACGTATATTTCCTTTCTGATGCCCACCTTGGGTCACTGGCCGTTCCGCATCAACGTATGCAGGAACGCCGACTGGTGCGTTTCCTTGACAGCATTAAGGAAAAGGCTGCCGCTATCTATCTGCTGGGCGACATGTTCGACTTCTGGTATGAATACAAGTATGTGGTTCCCAAGGGATTCACACGTTTCTTAGGAAAGTTGTCGGAACTGACGGACATGGGTGTTGAAGTGCATTACTTCACGGGTAATCATGACATCTGGGCATACGAATACTTGGCCAAGGAATGTGGTGTCATCCTTCACAAACAACCAGAGACCACGGAGATATACGGTCATGAGTTCTTTCTTGCCCATGGCGACGGCATGGGCGACCCGAACAAGTCGTTCAAGTTAATAAGAGCCATCTTCCACAACCGCTTCTGTCAGTGGGCCTTCTCAAACATCCATCCACGCTGGGGAATCAGTTTTGGACTGACTTGGGCCAAGCACAGCTACATCAAGCATAAAGAGACGGACGATGTGAACTTCATGGGAGAGGATAAGGAACATCTGGTGCTTTTTGCCAAGGAGTATATAGAGTCACATCCGAATATCGACTACTTCATCTTCGGACATCGTCATATTGAGTTAGACATCAAATTGGCGCGCCATAGCCGTCTGATGATTCTAGGCGACTGGATTAGTCAGTTTACTTATGCTGTCTATGACGGAGAACACATGTTCCTGGAGGAATATGTAGAAGGCGAGAGTCAGCCGTAGAGAGGAAAAGGAGTACAAACAAAAATGAAAACTGGAGAGATAGAATATGGGAAAGAAAATAGTTACTTTTGGAGAGTTGTTGCTTAGGTTCTCTAAACCAGGACAACTGCGACTGACACAGGGCGACCTGTTTACCAGCAAGTATGGTGGTAGTGAGGCGAATGTTGCCGTATCATTGGCTACCCAAGGAGAAGAAGTTACGTATATTACACGACTGCCAGACACACCTGTAGGACGTGCCGGAGCCATGAATCTGGCCCAGCTAGGTGTTAATACCAAACACGTACTCTATGGCGGACAGCGCATAGGAACCTATTACTTTGAACCTGCTGCCGGCATGCGTGCCGCCAAGGTTATTTACGACCGTTCTGGTTCTGCATATTATGACTTGAAACCAGGCATGATTCCTTGGCGCGAAATTCTGAAAGATTGTGCCTACTTCCATGTGTCAGGTATCACTGCAGCCATTTCTCCACAAGCTGCTGAGGCTACCTTTGAGGCACTTGATATTGCTGACGAAATGGGTGTTACCATCTGTTTTGACATCAACTACCGCAAGAACCTCTGGCAATACGAGGGAGCAGAACCTCGCAAGACATTGAGCCGCATGTTGTCTCGTTGCGACATGATGTTTGGTGATGCTATTGAGTTTGATTGGCTATCCCAGCATCCACAGCCACCCTTTACGGCAACCGATTCTAACTTTGAGATGCAGATGAAGGAGTATGGCGAGTGGTTTGACGAACTGCATGCACAGTACCCACGTTTGAAACATTGGATGATGGGCATGCGCAACATCGTCAGCTCCAACCATCACACACTGACTGCCCTACTCTGGACAGAAGGAAAACTCCTGCAAGCACCTATTATCGATATTCCTGACGTGATTGATCCCGTAGGTGTAGGTGATGCCTTTATGGGTGGTTGGCTGCATGCTGTGAATGTATTTCCTGACGACCGCCAGAAACAGCTTAACTACTCGCTGGCAGCTGCAGCCTTAAAGAATACCGTTCCTGGTGACTTCAATCTGTCAACTGAAGAAGAAATAATGGACGTAATGGAAGGTCGCCACACTATTTCGACACTATACAAAACCTTTGAATAGTAAACAAAGAGACTGTGTCAATAATCTAAGGAGTAACTCTGTTGTAACCAAATTCAGTGAATTTACTGACCAAATTCAGTGAATTTACTGACCAAATTCAGTGAATTTACCGACCAAATTCAGTGAATTTACTGGATAAACACAGTGTACTTATCTTATTGACACAGCCTCTATCATGTCTCTACAATGATTCCTTTACAACAGATTCATTGTATCAGTAGCAATCATCAGCTCTTCATCGGTGGGAATAACAACAACCTTCACCTTAGAATCATCGGCAGAGATGATGCACTCCTCGCCACGCTTGGTGTTCTTTGACTCGTCGAACTTCACACCCAGGAACTCAAGACCCTTGCAGACCTCGGAACGCATAGAGAGCTGGTTCTCACCAACACCTGCCGTGAAGACGATGACGTCAACACCACCCATTGCAGCAGCATAGGCACCAATGTACTTCTTAATGCGATAGAAGTACATATCCTGAGCCAGTTTAGCACGAGGTTCGCCAGCCTTGGCGGCATTCTCCACGTCACGCATATCAGAAGAACCACCTGTGATACCAGCCACACCACTCTTCTTGTTGAGCAAGTTAGACATGCCATCAGCATCGAGGTTCAACTTCTTCTGCAGGAAGGTAACAGCACCACCATCGATATCACCCGAACGAGTACCCATCACGAGACCTTCCAAGGGTGTCAGACCCATAGAAGTATCAACGCACTTGCCATCTACAACAGCAGCAATAGAGCCACCATTACCAATGTGGCAGGTAATCACCTTGGTACCCTCAGCCTTCATGCCCAAGAATTCGAGTGCACGAGCTGATACATAACGATGGCTGGTTCCGTGGAAACCATAACGACGAACAGCGTACTTCTCATACAGCTCGTAAGGAATGGCATACATATAAGCCTTAGCTGGCATGGTCTGATGGAAAGCAGTGTCGAACACACCTACCTGAGGCAGACCAGGCATCAACTCTTTCACAGCATTCACACCTTTCAGGTTTGCTGGGTTGTGCAGCGGTGCCAGGTCAGAGCACTCCTCGAAAGCCTTCAGCACCTCATCGGTTAATACAACTGACTTGTTGAACTTCTCACCACCATGCACCATACGATGACCTACTGCATCAATCTCATCGAGACTCTTGATAACACCAATCTCAGGATCTGTGAGCAGCGAGAAGATGAACTTCACACCCTCAGTATGCTCAGGGATGTCGTGCATAATCTGCTTCTTCTCACCATTGGCCAGCTTAACCTTTACGAAAGCGCCATCCAAACCTACGCGCTCAGCACCACCACTGGTCATCACGCTCTTGTCGTCCATATTGTACAGGGCGTACTTAATTGACGACGAACCACAATTCAAAACTAAAATCTTCATATCTTCTTTATCTTCTTAACTACTTTTTTGCATCCATTGCCTGACAAGCAGTAATGGCAATCATGTAATAAATGTCATCAATAGAGCAACCACGAGAGAGGTCGTTGACAGGACGTGCGATACCCTGAAGGATCGGACCGATAGCAATGGCGTCGCCAAGACGCTGAACCATCTTATAACCGATGTTTCCTACTTCGAGGTTGGGGAATACAAGCACGTTGGCCTTACCAGCGATATCAGAACCAGGAGCCTTCTTGGCACCTACAGAGGGAACCAAAGCAGCATCTGCCTGCAGCTCACCGTCAATCTTCAGGTCAGGAGCCATCTCCTTTGCCAACTTAGTCGCCTCGATGACCTTGTCGCAAACCTCATGCTTAGCGCTACCCTTGGTAGAGAAGCTCAGCATAGCCACACGAGGATCCTCGAAACCTGCAACGGCCTTGGCCATCTGAGCGGTGCAGACAGCAATCTGAGCCAGCTGATTAGCATCGGGCATAGGTGTTACGGCTACGTCGGCAATGACTAGCACACCATCCTCACCATACTGCTTCTGCTTCGAGATCAGCAGCAGACCACCACTAACACAAGTGATACCAGGCTGACACTTGATAATCTGCAGGGCAGGACGCAGTGTGTCGCCAGTTGTTGACAAAGCACCAGAAATCTGACCATCGGCACCCTCGGTCTTGATAATCATACATCCCAGATACAAGGGGTTCTTGACGAGCTTGCGAGCCTCCTCGATAGTCATACCCTTCGACTTGCGAATCTCTGCCAACTTCTCAGCCAGTTCTTCACTCTTGTCATAGTTCTCCGGATCAATGAGAGTAGCCTTGCCAATGTTGGTCAAGCCCTTCTCCTTAGCCAAAGCTGCTACTTTAGCGGGATTACCAATCAGGATGATGTCAGCAAGTTCATCAGCCAAAGCCTTGTCGGCTGCACACAATGTACGCTCCTCTTCTGCTTCAGGGAGCACGATGCGCTGCTTGTTACTCTTAGCACGCGCTACGATTTGACTTAATAAATCCATAGTTTGTCTTTATTTAATTAAATAATGATTTACTTGTTTGCAAAGATACGAATTAATTATCAATTATCCATTATCCATTATCAATTTTTAAGCGTTTACGTTTACGCAAGCTCTTGGGTCAGGATGCTCTCCAACTTCTCAGCAGAAAGACGTAAGTGGAACTTGCTATGAATGGCAATGGAGATACTTCCCGTTTCCTCACTGACCACAATGGCGACACAATCGCTCTCGTGGGTGATACCCAGTGCAGCACGATGGCGCAAGCCCAATTCTTTGGGAATATTCAAATCGTGGGAGACTGGAAGAATGCAGCCTGCAGCCTTGATGCGTTCCTTGGCGATAACCATCGCACCATCATGCAAGGGCGAGTTCTTGAAGAAAAGGTTTTCTATCAGTCGCTGGTTAATGTCAGCATTGATAATCTCGCCAGTAGAAACAATATCATCAAGGGGTGTAGCCCGCTGGATGACAATGAGCGCACCTACCCTTTTCTTGCTCATACTCATACAAGCCAGAACCACAGGCATGATAGCTTGCTTCAAATGAACTTTATCAAGCTTTTTGTCTCCATTGGTAAAGAAACGACGAAGGGCACGCATGCGCTGACGTTCACCTAGGTTGAAAAGGAATTTACGGATATCGTCCTGGAAAAGGATTACCAATCCGATGACTCCCACTGAAAGCACCTTGTCCATGATGCTTCCCAACAGTTTCATCTGTAATACCTGTGATACGATCAGCCACAACACAATGAAAACCAAAATACCAATGAACACATTGAGCGAGCGCGACTCTTTCATCAGCCGATATGCATAGAAAAGCATAACAGCCACGAGCACGATATCGATAATATCCTTTAATCCGAATTCAAAAAACAGCATGCTATTTGACGATTTACTATTTTACCTTTTCCAACTGTTGCGTGATCTTCACACATTCCATAGCCTCCTTAACATCGTGTACACGCAAAATGGAGGCACCCTTTACCAAGGCAAGGGTATTAAGCACCGTGGTGCTGTTTAGCGCTTCAGCAGGTGAACACCCCAGGAGTTTCCATATCATGGTCTTACGAGAGATTCCTACCAGTACAGGTAGATGAAGTGCCTGCATACGTTCCAGCTCACCAAATACCCTATAATTCTGTTCCACTGTTTTGCCGAATCCAAAGCCTGGGTCAAGAATGATGTCCTTCTGTCCCATGGAACGCAGCATATCAACCACCTTAGCACTATCAAGCATGACTTCCTTCATCGTGCTTTTGCGTGACATATATATATAAGGTACGCGCAAGCGACTCACCATACGAAACATGGTTTCCTGGTTGTTAGCAGATAGCTGTTTGGAGTTAACGGGTGCTCCTACATCGTTGATGATTTCGACACCATACTCTTCTACAACCATACGCGCCACATTGGGACGGAAGGTATCAACACTGACAACGGCATCGGGTGCCTGTTTGCGAATAATAGGCAGGGCAAAGCGTAAGCGCTGCATTTCTTCTTGTTCGCTGACGGGTTCGCTATCAGGGCGGGTGGAGCACGCACCCACATCAATCATGGTGGCTCCCTCTTGCAAAATCTGTTGGGTACGCTCAGCTATCTCTACCTCCGTCTGCGAACGACTAGCGGCAAAGAACGAGTCGGGTGTGGCGTTCAGGATGCCCATTACCCGTGGTTCACTCCAGTCGAGCAACTGCCCGTTGCAATTCAGTGTATAATCCATATATGTTTATAACTGGCACAAAAGTACGAATAAATAGTGAAATAAGCAAGCAAAGAGCCTTCTTTTTCACCCATTCTTTGCTGTTTGAGAAATAATTGCTAACTTTGCAGCAAATAACGTTTGATTATGAAAGAGTTGTCACTATTACTGATTCTGACACTACTGCCCTTGGGAGCAGTGGCGCAATCGGAGGACATGAACCTCGACTCCATCTACATGAGTTATATGTCGGACAGTAGCAAGGCACAGATTCAGAAGGTGCGCAACGAGATGGCCCACATAGAGCAACAGCAACAAGAGCGCAAGGAGCGTCAGACGCTGTGGTATCTGATATTGGCAGGCTGTGCTATTAGCGCCATTCTCATCACTGGTGGCATCTTCCGCGAGGTTTTCAAAGGTCAGGAAGGAGCGCCACTCTTCAACAAGATAAAGGCCGGAGCCGTCTGCCTATGCGGAGGAACTGCCATCTTCCTGCTGGATGTCGCTTGGCTCTATATGTCGTATGAGGCAAACCAGAAAGTGCAGAAACTAATCTTATTTGCCATCCTCCTCGTCCTGGGCATTGCCCTGTGGATATATACTAAGAATTTGAAGAAAGATAATCCAGACGACGCATGAAGACAAGACTCATATTACTGATGATGCTGATGACCTTATCTTCAATAGTAATGGGTCAAAGCCTGTATCAGAAAAAGATCGACAAGGCACGGGCGGGTGATGCAGGAGCTCAGGCAGATGTTGGTTATGCCTATGAGACGGGGGATGGTGTAGCCAAAGACATTAATCAGGCTGTCTATTGGTATCGTAAGTCGGCAGAAAATGGCAACATGTATGGTCAGGCCAACTTAGGCTATTGGTATTACCAGGGGCAAGGCGTTGCAAAAGATGACAACCAGGCATTCTATTGGAATAAAAAAGCTGCTGACCAAGGACTTGCAAGAGCCCAGACTTGGATTGGTTATTTTTATGAAAAAGGAATTGGTATAGAGAAGAACTATACTGAAATGTTTAATTGGTATATAAAGGCAGCTGCACAGGGTGATGGTAATGGATTGCGCAACGTAGGAATCTGTTATGACAATGGGCAAGGGATCTCAAAAGACCCAGGCAAAGCCTTGTATTACTATCGTGAGGCGCTGGCTAAAGGCGGTCTGTCAGAGACGAATATTGAATGGACTAAAAATAGAATCAAGACGCTGACCGACAGTGGTTACACGGCGAAGATTGACGAGAAACTACAGCAAGCTTCAAAAAAGATTTGTAACCAGCAGAAATACGACCAAAACATTGCTGCGGCCAAACAGGGTGATGTGGAAGCGATGTATCAAGTGGCTCAAAGTTTTTGTGAAGCCGAAGAAACATTTGAGTGGATGCGCAAAGCCGCAGAAAACGGACACGAGGAAGCTCTTCTGGTATTGATACAAATCTACAGAGGCGCAGTGAAGGATTATCGGCAATATGCCAACAATGAAGAATTCAAGCGCTTCATGGAGATAGGCTACAAATATGCCCAGGAAGGAAGATTCAATGTCCGCCTACTGACCATGTTGGGACTTAACTATTATACCATTAAGGAAATAGTAGATAACAAGAAAGCCCTTTGGTTGTTTCGTAAAGCAGTAGAGCATCCTCATCCGGACCACATCAACTGGCAGGCAGCAGCCAAGGGTATGATAGGCCATTTCTATATGAACGGAACGGAGGTCGAACAGGACGATGAGCAAGCCTTTAACTGGTATAAGGAAAGTGTGAGTTATGGGATAGAAGACGGATTAATGGGAGCAATACAATGGCGCTTGGGCACGTGCTATTACAATGGTGAAGGTACCAAACTGGATAACGACCAAGCCCTGTATTGGTTTGAGAAGGCCGTAGCCAATGGTTGTAAGTTGGCAGATCCCTGGCTGGAAAAGTCCAAAAAGAAGAAACAGGAGTTGATATTGGCACAAACCAAGCAGAAAACGGCTCCTGTGGAGGAGAAGCTGCCAGCCTTGCCAACGAAAGGTGCTATGACGAATGTGGACGAAAACATACCTCGAAACAGTGTGCAGGACACACGCACTTATGCTGTCATCATTGGCAATGAACTGTACGAGAATGAGGCGGAAGTACCTTTTGCAGAAAACGATGCCAAGGTCTTCAAGGACTATGTGCAGCAGACATTGGGCGTTCCTGAAAACCATATCCGCTTCATAGCCAATGCGGGCCTGAACAGAATCCGTGGTGCTGTGAGATGGCTGAAGGAAGCGATGGAGGCACAGAGCGGACAGGGCAAAATCATTCTGTACTATGCTGGTCACGGCATCCCTGACGAGGCCAACAAGGATGCCTATCTGTTGCCTGTCGACGGCATCGGCAGCGACGTGGAGTCTGCCTATCCCCTGAATCGTCTTTACAAGGAGTTGAGTACCCTGCCTGCTGAGCGTGTCACCGTCTTTCTGGATGCCTGTTTCAGTGGTGCCAAGCGTGAAGGCGACATGATGGCATCGGCTCGTGGTGTAGCTATCAAAGTGAAGGAAACGGCACCACAGGGTAAGATGATTGTTTTTACGGCTGCTCAAGGTGACGAGACGGCCTATCCCTTCAAGTCCCAGAAACATGGTATGTTCACCTACTACCTGCTGAAAAAGCTGCAGGAAACGCAAGGCAATGCCACTCTGGGCGAATTAGGCGACTACCTGACCACAGAAGTCAAGCGCCAGTCGTTTGTAGAGAATAACAAAGTGCAGACACCCACCATCGTACCTTCTGCTGGTCTGCAGAACACATGGCGAGGACTATCATTAAAATAAAAGCAGCAATGAAACAAAGAACCATACTACTTCTTTTGGCGTTGGTCTTCGTCCTGACGGCGCAGGCCCAGAGGAGAAGACAGCAAGTGCAGCCACAACGAGTACTGCCTCAGCAAGTGCCCCCACCTGCGACACCTGGTAGTCGGCAGGATGCGCTCGAACTCTATCGGAAGGCCAAGAAGTATGCGAAAGGGAAAGGTGTAGAGAAGAATCTGACATTAGCCTTTGAACTCTACCAGAAGGCGGCAGAGATGGGATTAGACTCCGCTCAAAACAATCTGGGTGCCTGCTATGCTGATGCCCTTGGCGTCTTTGAAGACAAGGAGAAAGCTTTCTATTGGTATCAAAAGGCTGCTGAGCAGGGCCATGCCCTTGCACAGGCTAATCTGGCTTCCTGCTACACTCGGGGTAATGGGGTGCCCATTGATGAAAAGAAGGCCTTGGAATGGTGCCAGAAGTCTGCTGCCCAAGGCAACACCAACGGAATGATGAAGTTGGCCGTCATTTATTATGAAGGCAATGCGGTGCCACAAGACTACCAGAAAGCCAAGGAGCTGGTGGAGCAGGTCTTGGCAAAGGAAAAGGACCATAAGGGTGCTAAAATCTATTTGCAGCGCATCAACAAGAACCTGAAGGAGCAGCAACAGTTAACGGCTACGGAAACGAGTGTTGACAAGAACATTCCTGTGGCTGCACAATACGATATGAATACCTTTGCTGTGATTATTGGCAATGAGCAATATGCAGAGGACGTGACTGTGCCTTACGCTGGGCACGATGCCAAAATATTCAAAGAATATGTACTGCGCACCTTTGGTGTGCCTGAAAAGCAAATAAACTATATCGAGAATGCAGGATTAAACAAAATCCGTACTGCTGTCCGTTGGTTGGCAAAGGCGATGGAGGTAACCAATGGCAAAGGAAAGGCTATCTTCTATTATGCTGGACACGGCATCCCTGACGAGGCCAGCAAAACAGCATACTTGTTGCCTGTAGACGGCATGAGCGGCGATATAGAATCGGCCTATCCGCTCAGCAAACTCTATCAAGAATTGGAGGCTATCCCCTCTGAGCGCATCACCGTCTTCCTTGATGCTTGCTTCAATGGTGGCAAGCGTGAGGGAGATATGCTGGCATCGGCTCGCGGCGTGGCTATCAAGGCAAAGTCTACAGTTCCTCAAGGCAAGATAGTGATATTTACGGCAGCTCAGGGCGACGAAACTGCTTACTCGTTTAAGTCGCAGCAGCATGGCATGTTCACTTATTTTCTGCTAAAGAAATTGCAAGACTCGAAGGGAAATGTAACACTAGGTGACTTAGCTGATTATCTGACCAGTGAAGTAAAGCGTCAGTCGTTCGATGAAAACAGCAAACTGCAGACGCCCAGCGCCATCCCCTCACAATCCATTGCCGGCTCGTGGCGTAGCATGAAACTCAAATAAGACGAAAAATAATGTAGCAAGATAAAGAAGGTATAACTATGAAGAAACAATTACTAACACTATTGCTGCTAGTATTTCCTTTGGCTATTTGTGCACAAAAGCCTCTCAAGGTAAAGATTGACGGTATGAAGTTTGAGCTTAACACTGTGACCAAAGAGGCAGAACTGGAACGCAATCCTAGTAATCCTCCCAAAGGACATTTTGTTATTCCTGAGAAAGTTACGTACGAAGGACAAGAATATGTCGTTACGAGCATTGGAAAGAGTGCATTCTATATGTGTAGTATTTCCCATGTTGATATTCCTAATACGGTGAAGGCCATCGGACCTGGGGCTTTCTTTTCCTGTGAATTACTCAGCACCATCACTATTCCTGAGAGTGTAGAAGCCATAGGCGACAACGCTTTCCGATACAGCAAGAACCTGATGCTGGCATATGTACCGAAACACTTGGAGAGTAGGGCAAGAGAGTTGATGAAGCACGCCCGTATTGTCACAGAGAAACCTGTCCAGCAAGCAACGGTTCTGGCACAGGCTGCTGCACCCGTCCAGACTGTTGCCCCTCGTATCATCTCCGACGTCGATAAGGACATCCCAATGACAGCGACAGCAGAAGACGAGCATACCTTTGCGGTCATCATCGGCAATGAAAACTATACGATAGTAAGAAAGGTGGACTATGCCAAAAACGACGCACAGGTGTTTGCGGAATATTGTCAGAAGACGCTGGGACTGCCGAAAAGAAATATCCGTATCTACGAGGATGCTACTTACGCCATGATGCTGAGTGCTGTCAAGGACATTCAGGATATCGCCAAGGCATATAACGGCAACATCAACGTGGTGTTCTACTATGCTGGTCACGGTATTCCTGACGAGAAGGAGAAGGACGCCTACCTCCTGCCCATCGATGTAGACGGAAGGCAAACCAGCTTCTGCTATCCTGTCAGCAGGCTTTATCAGGAACTGGGATCCATGAACGCCAATAGCGTGATTGTGCTGATGGATGCCTGCTTCAGCGGTTCAGTAAGAGGTGACGGCATGCTGATGGCTGCTCGTGGTGTTGCTATTAAGGCAAAGCCCACCACCCCCAATGGCAAGATGGTGGTGATGACGGCTGCCAGCGGTGACGAAACGGCATTCCCCTATGCAGAGAAAGGACATGGTATGTTCACCTACTTCCTGCTGAAGAAACTGCGCGACAGCAAAGGGAACTGCTCATTGGGCGAACTGAGTGACTACATCAAGACAAATGTGCAACAGCAGTCTATAGTCGTGAACCGCAAATCGCAAACCCCAACCATCAACGTGGCATCATCCCTCGAAAATAGTTGGAAGAATATGAAACTAAAGTAACAAAATAATGGATATTAAAGAATTGTATCAGCTGTACCAACAGCATTCGTGTATTACTACGGACTCACGTAACTGTCCTGAGGGCAGTATCTTCTTAGCATTGAAAGGTGCATCGTTTGATGGTAATCAGTATGCATTGTCAGCACTTGAGAAAGGATGTGCCTATGCCATCATCGATAACCCTGAATATAAAAAAGACGAACGCATCATTTTGGTTGACGACTGCCTGCAAACCTTCAAAGACTTGGCGCGCGAGCATCGTCGTCAATTTGAGATTCCTGTTGTAGGCATTACAGGTACCAACGGAAAGACAACCACCAAGGAGTTGATTCGTGCCGTACTCTCTGAATGCTATAACGTCATGGCGACGGAAGGCAACTTCAACAACGATGTGGGTGTTCCCAAGACTTTGTTCCGATTGGACGACGAGCACGACATTGCCGTTGTGGAGATGGGGGCCTCGCACCCTGGCGATATCAAGACTCTGGTGGAGACTGCTGAGCCAACCTGTGGGCTGATTACTAACGTAGGACGTGCCCATTTGCAAGGCTTTGGCTCATTCGAGGGGGTATGCAAGACTAAAGGCGAGTTGTATGATTTCCTCATTGCTCACGACTGTCCTCTCTTTGTCAATCGTGACAACGAATATCTGATGAAGATGATAGCTGAAAGGGGAGGCAGCCCAGACATCTACTACTACGGACAGAGCGACAATCCTGACATCCTCATTCATGGTGAAGTCATCTCATGTGCTCCCTTCCTGAAGTTCCGTTGGCGCGAGCAAGACAGCGAGGCGAACTATACTGGCGAATGGTTTACCGTTCAGACCCATCTTATTGGAGCTTATAACTTGGACAATATGTTGGCTGCCATCACCATTGGCTATGTCAACAACATACCTTTCGAACAGATTAATCATGCCCTCGAAAGCTATGTGCCTACCAACAATCGCTCACAGATGACGGAAACCAAAACCAACCATCTTATTGTGGATGCATACAATGCCAATCCCACCAGTATGAAAGCGGCCATCGACAACTTCCGCCTGATGAAGGTGTCGCCCAAAATGGCCATCCTTGGTATGATGGGTGAACTGGGGGATGTATCCCAAGAGGAGCATCTGAAAATCATTGCTCTGCTTGAGGCGTCCAACTTCGACGAAGTATGGTTGGTTGGTTCAGAGTTCCAGCAGATTCAAAGCCCCTTCCGCACCTTCGCCAATGTTGAGGAGGTGAAAGCAGCCATCGCTGAGCTTCAGCCACAAGACCGCTATATCCTCATCAAGGGATCGAACTCCACCCATCTCTATGAGCTCCCGCCCTTGCTATAGCCCTCTATTGTTGATCGTGTCATTGCATATCTGCTCGTATTTGTCGTTAATGGTGTGAACGATATTACGTGCAGCATGCATGCGGATTCTCTTATGGGCGAAATCGATGATTTCTTTGTTGAGTGGCTTGCGGATCCTGTCGATATTGCTGTATAGATAACGACAGAGGATGATGTCTTTTGCAATTTTCGACAATCTGCGGGCGTTTAGTTCCTTCACCATCTGCTCCGTATTGCGCAACAAATTCTTTTGGAGGGCATACTCATCATATTTAGGATTACGACCTTGTATCTCAAGAACAGCTTTCACATAGTTGTTATTGGCGAACTCCTCATCCATCGCCTTTTGGATGCTGTCTGGAGCGTTTTCTCTTTGCTCCAAATAAGCCGGGTATACTTCATCGTATTGTCTGATGGCTTCTCTGTCCTTAGTCGATAACTTAACAACACCATCTTTCTCAGCGGCCTCCAAGATAGATGTCATCGTATGATCCACCTTTTCTTCGACCTTCGTCTGCAAGAAAGCGACATAGTCATTCAGGAAAAGCGAGAACTCATAGCTATTTATTGTATAGGGTTCGCAGAATTTTTTCCAGTAGTCCTCTTCAACAGCCTTGGAATAATTCGTTGGTGACTCGTCGTTTGGCATGATATGCATACCCTGCATCAGAGAGTGGGCATTCGCTACCATAATGTAGTTTCGATAGTATGTGTGATACCGCTCAGAAAGTGTCGGATGCTCTAGACAAATATCTTCCAACTTCTGCAAAGTCGCCTTCGTATTATTTCTGATAGAGTCGAGGATGCTCATCATACTGCCTATTTCCTTCAGTTTCGTTGCATCATATCCAGGAGTCGGAATCCGATGAGCATTAATCTCATTCTGTAGGCGAGCGTTCTTACCCATGAAGAGCGTCTTGTCCTGTGACTTGTCTATCATGAGGAAATAGGTCTCGTTAGGCTCTGCCACAATTACCGCCGCCATATCTTGCGTCTCCCGCCCTACTTTCAGGCAAAAAGATGTGGTATTCTCAATCGGTATGCGTAGTACGAAACGGCCAAGCGAGTCTAACGGTGCTGTAAATATAGGTTCCTCGCCTGTTAAAATGTTGGCCATCCTAGTCACTGCCACTTCTTTGCCATTTTTTTTGCTTTTCGCAAAGCCGAAAATACCCGACTTTTGCCTTACCCATCCAACAATGGTCACGCTATCACCCGCAGCATAGTGGTTATCAGCAATCGTAACACAAGTGTCTTTCTCTGGATAATCGGACAGAAAATGACCATCGATAATGCTGCAATCAAACTGCTTGTCACCAATCGTGATGGTTCGCTTGGCACCTTGCTCGCTACCGACACTAATATCGAGCCTTTCTGAGCCATATTGGGCCTCGATTGAGTACACCCCGTCGCTTTCATTCTTCGATACGATGTCCCACACCTTGCAATCATAGATCACGTTATCTTCCGTCAGTCCTATCAACCATTCGCCGGTGTCGTCATTACGCCAATAAGTACTCCTCATGCTGACACCGGAGCATCCGCAGAGAACAAGTAGCAATATTACCGAAATTACCAATTGTATTTTCTTCATATCTTGTGTTTTTTATCGTTTATTATTAGTTGTTCCATAGTTCCTGAAGCACACTGAGGCTTTTCAATTCAGGAAATTGGGGAATATGCAATCGGTAGTAGTGAAGCAGAACGTCGACGATGCGGTTGCGATCGTGATGATTGAGGCGATAAAGATGCATGGTGGGGAAATCCATACGCATCAGGGTATGGATGCGACGAGCATCTTCGGGTTGTAGAAAGTCGCGGTGGGTGGGCACTTGCAAAGAGAAGGTAGCAGCCCGCATATCGAAGACACAACCATCCACATAGTCGTCAAGGTTAGGATAGAAACCTAAGAAACGAGAAAGGCGCATCAAAAAGGTAAGATGAAAGTTCGCAAAACCAACTTCCACCGTATCAAGCCACTGCATAGAGTCACAAAGATAGATAAACAGTGGATCATTCTGTTGTTCAGAGCGCAAAGCATGATAGAGGAATTCTGCTACAAAAAGAGACAAAGCCATCTTCTCTGGAGAATAAGGAATGCTGGTATATGCAGACAGCAAACGGGCATCCTTAAGTTTCTGCAACTGTACCTTTTGAC
>Ga0256405_10003095_pt1 | contig 35561 bp, 32 predicted proteins | sample RumenRJG_02DNA_FD_189096 | JGI IMG/M metagenome (GOLD analysis project Ga0256405, IMG submission 189096) | Bovine rumen microbial communities from Lethbridge, Alberta, Canada - RJG_02 | ecosystem: Host-associated > Mammals > Digestive system > Stomach > Rumen | place: Canada: Alberta...
AAGGCAAGATTGGATTCTAAACCGTGAAGGATATGGACAAAGGATCGCTGCCCAACAGAGTTGTTTACCTCAGCTATGCGCCCGAAGACCAGGCGCTGGCCGATGAACTCAAGGAACGTCTTGCCGCCAAGGACTATCCGCAGGCGGAATTTCGGTTTCCGAAGCCCGTGTTCGCGCATTTCACAAGCTTGAACGAGACGATGAACCACCTACGGATAGCAGATGCCGCCTGCGTAGTACTCATCTACACGGAGCACACAAACGGCTTCGACATGATTGTCCGGGACCTGGAGGATGCAAAGAAGCAGGGCAAGCCCATCTTTCCGATATGGATGAGCGATGCGCCCATTTCCCAGGAGCTGGAAGCGTTGGTGGATACGGATAATTATCAGGTCTACGCCACCTGTCTTACCAAGAAAGAGAAACTTGCCAGGCTTGGGGCCTATGGTCTTATGAGATGCATTTTTGGAATATGACAATGGATAGAAACGAATACAACAAGTTAAGCCAGCCCTACGCCAAAGTCGCCGCCGACGGCAAGCGCAACTTCTGGATGACCGCTCCGGAGGCCCTGGAGTATGGGATGGTGGATCAGATTTTGACGAAAAAAAAGTGATAAACACCTTTGTATGACTAGTATAAACTTTCAACTTAGTGAAAAGAGGGTTTTTGGCATATTAGCAATTGTCTTTTTTACAAGCTTATTATTATCTTCTTGTAGCTCTTTCAAGAGTCCCTATGCGCAGTCTGCAAAAATCATTTCTTCTGATGAAAAACTTATCGCTTCAGTGATTGCCTCGGATAAGTCTTTCTTCGAAGCGTGGGGTTCTGATGGGAGCTATAATGGCTATATCTTGGATGTAATTGATAGTCTGTCTTTTAACGAGATAGTGGAGTATGCAGATTCACGGTATTCGGACTTGGTAAAATACAACAAGGATACAAACTTTGAAGGTTCTTCAATTTATGTCCTTTATAGCTACAGTAGCGGAGATGTTATTGTCAGAACAGGTGACGGGACACGGAGCTTTTTAGATTCTGTTTATCCTGGCGATTATTATCGGTTAGTCACTAAAAAATATGAGAGTGCATCTCTCTTTCTAAAATCATTGAGGCAATTCTTTGAGACTTCTCAGAAAGGATATGAACAACTTGGCTATTTCCGAAAAAAAGGTATTGACAATTCAGTGTTGTCAACGTTAAACTTAAAGCTGACTTCGCTATTTATCCCTTCCAATTCATTGTTACACAAGTTGTTATTTTCTATTCCATTTGGGATTGGAATGGTATTCGTGAAGACCACAAAATCTATTATTTGGTCGGCGCTTATTCTCCTGTTGTTGTATTTTATATGCAGAATGGCATATCAACGACATAAAACAAGAGCACAGAGATTCAACATTATCACTACATGCTGGTGGTCTTTTTCTATTGTTTACTTTCTCGCCTTTTGTTGCGTCATTAACTCGATAAGCCCTTCAAGTGAGTTAATGCATGGATTGATTGGCAATAACTATAGTCAGATTTTCCAGACTGTTTATGCACCCCATTATTCCGCATATAGTAAGTCTTCGGTTTCCATTTTCGCAATTATCCTTCTCGTTATCTCTTTCGCGATTAATTGGTTTGTCAATCTTGTCGAGTCTTTCATTGCAAAAAAAGAGGTTGGATTGGACGATAACGCGGATGATGAGATGTCTGATAAGGTTTCAGAGTTTCCGATGACTATTATTACTCTAATTGGAGGTGCTTGTACATGTCAAAGCTCTCTGATTTATGTGCTGATTGCTTTTCTCTTAATTCGAGTAGTTGAGTCAATTTATGTTGCATTTAGGGATGATGCCCCCCATTTTGTATCATCCAAACCATTCATCTTTTTCGCCTTGCTATTCGTGTGTTTATCTGTCCTGTACACAATAGCCAAAGACATTCACCCGTTTTTCAGCGTAGTCCAGATTCATGCGACGATTCTTTGGGGATTGATGGCGCTTTCCGCTTCTATTCTTCTCTTTAGAGATTTCATATTGGGCTGTAAGGCGAGAAATATTCCGTCTATGTTTATGCTTTACAACACACAGTGTTCATATTCGGAAGCAATTAGGAATCCGATAGTGAATATGATATGCTCGGATTATGCTTTATTCTCGGGATTAACCGCTCCTCTTTTCCTCATCGGTTGCATTCTCTTTATGGCTTTTCCTGGAGTTTCTCTTGGGTCTACTGGTCTTATTTATGCATTTATGGTAGGTGGCTTTATCTTAGCACCTTGTAGTGTGGCGACACTCTTTATTATACTCAACATTCCCTCTCTTGGAAAACCTGCGGAGTTTGTATCGGAACTACAATCTGTGCCCTCAATGTTCTCGAGTTCAAACACTTATTTAAACACTGTTATTGATAGGGCATGGCATTTCGGCGGCTTATTAATACTGGTCGTCGTTTTACCGTCACTTGTTATAGCTTTTTTTAAATAGAACAAAGGCTACTTCTTCCCGTATAGAATCCCCAGATTGGCGAGTTTGCCGTTGAACAGCATCCAGCCAGGAATGGGGATTTCCTTTTCTACGTTTGGGAGGAAGTGGATTTCTGAGATTCCTGTCGATTTTAGATGGTCTATGATGACATTGATGTCTCCATAGATTGATTCCTGACAAAAATGGTCCAGAAGGGAGAAATGACCGCCAGGTTTAAGCACTCGCAAGGTCTCCTTCAGCAGAGCCTCTTTGTCGGGATTATCAGTGACATGGAAGTACACAAGATTGCTCACAACAGCATCAAAAGAATCATCCGCGAAATCTATCTTGCTGGCGTCATCCGTCGCGAAATCACAACGATCCGCCACCCCCTCAATCAAGGCGTTTTTGCGGCACATATCTTGATTGAACTCCCACTTAGAATCCCAATTATCAATCCCCGTACACTTTGCCTCCGGATACAACTTCGCGCTTCGAATCGTGAGGGCTCCACTGCCACAACCGACATCAAGGAATCGTCCCTTCCCGTCCCAATCAAGGTGGTTGAGTACGTAGTTGTGAATCTTCCCCATCAGTCCGCCGCCTGTGAAAGACAACTCCCTGTGGTGAAGACACATGTATAAAAAAATGACTGCAAGGGCAAGGCAGATGGCGACAAAAGGTACTATGAAAGCCCAATGAAAGGATAATCGGATTAGGACAAACAGGACCACCGCGGATGCTGAAAAGCAACCGCCGATTGTCCATAATTTCTTATTGGACAGCCAGTTTCCATAATTTGCCTTCATATCCATTCAATCTGTTTTGCAAAATTACATTTCTTTCTCTGATTTACCCAGCGAAAACTTTGTTTTTCGTTAAAAACCCTTATAAACAGAGACATTCGAAAACAAAAATCATATTAATACCCGGATTCTCACTTTTTTTCATTAAATTTGCCTATTATGCTAGAACTATACGAATGTTTTTGCAGTTTGTCATAAATGGGTTGATAACAGGCCTCCTATATTCCCTTCTCGCGATAGGGTTTGCGCTTGTATACAATACAACCCATATATTCCACATAGCGGCGGCCGGCGTCTATGTGTTTGCAGCGTATATGTTCTGGTGGTTTGCCAATTCGTTGGGTATCATCCCGGCAGGAGTGCTCGCTCTTTTGGTAACGGGAGTATTAAGTCTCTGCATCGATTGGGCGGTTTATCGTCCTCTCCAGAAGAAAAAGTCATCGCTAAACTCCATACTCGTTGCCTCAATCGGCATTATGACTGTCCTGGTTAACCTGCTGGCTATATTCTTTGGGAACGAGTCTAAACTGTTCTCTGTAGAGACTCAGACGCTTTCGTTGGGCAGCATCTTTTTGACCCCCATACAGATATTCCAGTTTCTCTGTAGCGTTGTAGTACTGGTTTTCTTCCTCTTCTTCATAAAGAAAACCCCTGTCGGGTTACGCTTGCTCGCCCTTAATTCCGATTCGGAACTCTTTGTCGCCGTGGGGTTCAACGAGGGCCACACACGCAACTTTGTATTCATTCTCAGTGGCATCTTCATTGGCCTGTCCAGTGTGCTTAATGTTTACGACGTGGGCATGGACCCCAATATGGGCATGAATATACTGATTAACGCCATGGTGGCCATGATTATCGGAGGTATCGGCCGATTGGACATGTGTATTGCTGGCGGTATTCTTCTCGGCTTGCTCCAGTCGCTGGTTGTATATCAATTCTCAAGCACATGGCAGACTGCAATCACATTCCTCGTGCTACTTGTTCTGTTATTCTTCAGGCCGCAGGGTATCATGGGCTTTAAACAGAGAACGGTATAGTGGACTACATCCTTCATATCGCCATCCTTTTCAACATCTACGTCATGTTGGTGTTGAGTACGAATGTGACCATTATGTCCAACCTGTTCACTCTGTGTCAGGCGGCTTTTTATGGAGTAGGCGCTTATTTGGGCACATTCTTCTTGATGAATCTCAATGTTCCCTTTATCCTCATCGCAGTTATCGTGATGTTGGGTGCAGGACTATTGAGCACCATCATTACATTCGCGTCAGTAAAACTTAGAGGCGATTATTTTATCCTGGCCACTCTTGGCTTCCAGATGATTGTTTACACCATACTGTACAACTGGATGTCCGTAACGAGAGGTCCCTACGGCATAGCAGGTATTCCCGGGATAAAGCTATTTGGAGTCATCGAGATTCCAGGCCTATGGGGATATTTGGTTCTTTCTTTGGTGCTTGCCGTTGTAGTTATCGTTACCTTTGCAGGCTTGAAGAAGTCTCCTTACGGAAGAGTGCTACGCTCCATCCGTTGTGACGAGTTGTCTCTTGCAACGCTTGGTCGGGATGTAGGTTTTGCGAAAGGAACCGCGTTCTTCATTTCTTCGGCAATCGCCGCTCTTGCCGGTGTCCTTTATGCCTCCTACACCAGTTACATAGACCCCACCAGTTTCTCTCTTTCGGAGAGCCTGTTCATCATAAGTGCTTTGTTTATCGGCGGTATCGGCAACGTGAAGGGTCCCGTTTTTGGTGCCCTGTTTGTGGTAGTTTTCCCCGAGCTACTTCGCCTGATAGGCCTTCCAGAAGCCATCCAGGCCAATTTGCGACAGGTTATTTATGGCCTTACGCTGGTGGTGATTATGTTTGTCCGCCCCCAGGGGCTATTGGGCCAAGAAAAACTGAAGTGAGATGTTGAAGTTAAGCAACATAGAGTTTAGTTATACCAACTCCCGAAAGGAGCGCTTCTCCATCCTTAACGGGGTGGACTTGCATGTCCCCAAGGGTGAGGTGATGGCTCTTGTTGGCGGCAACGGTGTGGGCAAAACAACGCTTTTCAACATCATTTCCGGAATACAGAAGGACTTTAAAGGGAAGATTGAGTTTGAAGGAAAGGACATTTCCAGGCTATCCACCCACGCTGTTTCCCTTCTGGGCGTAGGCCGTTTGTTCCAGGGCCGTCAGCTCATGGATGAGCTCACTCTTCTTGAGAACTTCAAGATGGCTTCTGATGACACAACCGGGGAATTCCCGTTCTCATATCTTTTCCTCTCCAAGAAGATTAAGCAAAAGGAACAGGAAAAGGAGGACCAGGCTAAGGCGATACTATCCGACACCTTTGGCGCCGATTGCAAGTATCTCGAAATGCTTGATACCAAAGGCGGAGAGTTTTCTTATGGTGAGCAACGCATGCTGGCCATTGCCCGTTTACTTATGGGCAAAAACAAACTGTTGTTGCTGGATGAACCTACTTCCGGCGTAAATCCGGTTTACAACAAGCAGTTCGAGCGTATTATCAGAAAACTCGTGGAGGAGCAGGGACTTACGGTGCTCCTTATAGAGCATAATATGCGATTTGTCCAGAGGGTCGCCGACAGTTGCGCCTATCTGGCCGACGGAAAGATTGCAATTGTAGGAAAGACAGCTGACGTCCTTGGAGACCAGTTTGTTAGGAATAGTTATTTGGGGCTATGAGCGATTTGATACTTGAAGTCAAAGACCTACGAGGCGGATACCGCCCCAGAGTCAATATCCTGAATGGGGTGAGCATCTCTCTACATCCGGGTGAGATTTTGGGCGTGATAGGTCTCAACGGTTCCGGCAAATCAACCTTCGGTCGAGCCCTTGTAAATCTCCTTCCATACAGAGACGGAAGCGTCTTCTTCAGAGGTGAAGATGTGACAAACCTTACCACGGACAAACTAGCCACCTCCGGATTGAAGATGATGATGCAGGGAGGACGGGTTTTTATGAATCTGTCCGTATGGCATAACCTGGAACTTTCCGCCGGAAAAAAGGCCGTGAAAGACTTTGTAGAAGAGTATGCCGATGCGATTCCGCTACTGAAGAAACCCACGAAAGAGATAAAGTCCTTATGGGCAGATAAATTGAGTGGCGGTCAGCGTCACCAGTTGGCGCTAGCCATGACAATAGCAACCAAGCCGGATTGTGTCATCCTTGATGAACCGTCCGCCGGGCTTTCTCCTGCCAGTGTAAACAACATGTACGCTGTTCTGCGAGACATCCATAAGTCCTCTGGGATTACTATAGTTCTGATTGAGCAGAACATTGCAAAGGCGATAGAATTCTCCGACAGAAGCGTCCTTATTAATCAGGGGCGTATTGTGAAGGAGTTCACGTCAAGAGACGTCGCCGAAGTTGAAGCTGAAATGTTTAGAATTTAGTTCGATATGAAAAAGATTTCCGTGTCTTTATTGACCATTGTGATGCTCTTTGCATCATGCACCCCAAAGTCTGTTGACATCCATAAGATGGGCATTTCGCTTATGCTCACCGGCTATGCTTCGTTCACCGGAGAGCTCCTTAAGCAGGGCGTGGACATGGCCACAGATTCTCTCGATTTCAGTGCATATACCATCACGGTCGAGGACAATCAGGTCAATGCAAAGACCGCAATCAGTGTCTATAACAATTTCGTAGCCAAAGGTTACTCCTGCTTCCTTTCTGGCGGCGGCCCTACCACGATGGCCATTGCTCCTCTTACTAAGGGCAAAGACCAGGTGATGTTTGCAACGGCAGTCAATGCGACGGATCTTACTAATGTGACAGACCGGGCAATCCGCCTCTCGCCGACCGGAAAATCTATGGCATCCAAGTTGGCAGAATATAACTTCAACGAACTGAACCTCAAAAAGACCGCCATCGTCTATGTGAACATTGAAATGGGCGATGAGTTCCGTGTCGGTTACAAGAACCGTTTCCAAGAACTTGGCGGAACGATCACCTCGGAATATTCTTATGAATCCACGCAGCGCGATTTCAAGGACATCATCAACAGGATGGTGGCCGACAAGCCGGAAGGCGTTTATGTGGTCGGTGTCGGCGAGAACATGAGTATCCTTATCAAGCAGATTCTTCAGCACCCCGGCGCAAAGGATATCACCGTTACCGGTGACTTCAATTTCTCCTCTGCCGGTGTGATTGCCGCCCTGGGCGACCTCCCGCGTGACATTTACTACACGGACATCAACATTGATGAGCAGTTTGCCAAGGCATACGAGAAGAAATACAATGAGCCAGCAAGCATTTATCCGGCTTTCACCTTCGCTCTGCTCCAGATTTACAAGCAGGTGGTTGACAGCGGCGAAGTCAAGACCCCGACAGACATCTACAACGCGGTGGTCGGCAAGAGCTTCGACACAGCCGTGAATACCATTGCCTTCGACGAGAAGGGTGAACCTACGTTTGATATTGTCTTCAAGAAACTGAGTGCGAAATGAGTACAAGCAGTAGGAAACAGTTCATAAAGAAACTGTTTGACATCAATAATGACGCCTCCGTCTCTGATAGCCTCTCGCGGTATCAAAAGATGGGGTTAAAATGCAAATTAGCGAGGTATTTAAATGGGCATGCAACTAATTTTGTAAAGAATCAGGATAGTAAACCCGCATTTCCAGCGAATGGATTTGTGGCTCTAAATGTTGAGGTTTCTGCCTCCGATAACAAGGTAATCCCTATTATACCTTTTTTTAGTATATCCATTGATGGCAAATTAGATAGGAAGAAAGACCGTGAACTTGTATTAAGCAAATCAAGCGATGCAAAAAAAAGGGGGTTCCTGACTTGTCCAAAGTATATGAATAGGACGGGGCTAGAGAAAGTACTTTTTAAGGTTAAAATACATAATCATGACATTATTATTGATGATGTATGCATTACTAAGTATTCTATGTTTAACGAAGTCAACACTCCCGAATATGACACAGATATGTATAGGGAGGAGGCAGACAGATTGCTTACATCAATAAAAAATAAAGACATTAAGGACACTTTTATTTATTCTTGGTGTGCCCCTTTTTTAGAAAAAGATCAAGAGCTTTTTTGTAATGTTAGAGCGGTCGATCGAGATGAACGATATCGTTCCCATTCTATTTTTGTTTCTATATTTAACACAGAGGATGAAATTAAGGAATGGGTCGCAGCATATGGTGAGGACATAATGAATATCATTACAATTGTAAAATCCATTTTTATTGATGATATTCATGAAAAGCAGTTATCCGAGTCTATCAAATCGGCTATATCTGCAATTATGTCGCGTAATATGAGCCATAACCTAGGCAGTCACTATTTGTATTACACCAAAGCTCACTTAGAATCACTTGCCAATGAGAGTGGAGAGAAAGGTCCCGATATCAGAGGTGCGGCAAAGGTTCTTGGTTATATGCAGGCTCGGATGGACTATCTGGCGACAATTATTTCAAATGACAAGTACCCTAATGGTTCGGTCAATTTCAAATCGCAGATATATGATGAATTAACTGTCGATGATTTCTCTAAGAGGCATTTCCAAGAAGAGGTAGACAAGCCACGCAGGACCACAAACTTCCTTCTTTCTAACCTTATAATGTCCGAGAATTTCTCGCGTTCTAATATTTTTGACAACACCACGAAGCCTGAAGGCAATCATATGCCGTTGATTTTGCAGGCAATGCTTTGGGACGAGGGAACGTATAAAGTTTTCTCAGGTACAGCCGTGACTGAACAGGAGGCTCAGAAAATAGCCAAACAAAGTGGTCTTAGCATTGATTCAATCGCTACTATTGAGAAAGAAGAAGATATCAAAAACAAACTCTCGCGTTTGAATTTGGCTCTTCCTGGTGGCACAATGTCTTGCCATGCTTTTTTCAATGTATTGGAAAACTTTATTCGTAACTCAGCGAAGTATTTGCAAGAAGATTTTCAAAAAGAAGGACTTATTATAACAATTGCAATACGCAGGAATTCGGAAGATGCTTCCAAATATGATTTCTTGATCTTTGACAATAAGAAAAACGCTAATAAGCTAAGAGCTTCCAATGATGGTAAGCAAAAAACATTGATTAACAATATTAATGATCAACTTGCCGATTTGCGAATTTTGGACAAAGATAATGGAATTGAGAAATCGTCTAAGGGCCTAAAAGAAATGCTATTTTCTTCCGTATGGATGAGGACATACGAATATCCAGAAGAAACATATGCTGATATTATCAATAGAATTCATTTGGAGAAAAAAGGTCAGACAAAATTAGATCTTATTAAGAAATATGGTTTCACTATTGTACCTGTTGCCAGCAATGGCAATATTGCAACGGAGGATACCAAAGATGCAAATCTGGGGTTGCTTTTCACTCTCCCTGAGTTTCAGAACATTGCGACTTTGGATATAACTGACTCGGATTCAGAAAGTGTTCAAATTTCCAAAAGCCTTGGAATTTACGCAGACATCATTGAGTTTGAGAAAGACACATCAAAAAGGAATTCCGCAGGTAAGAGCTATGTGGACTTCTTTACGCGCACCTATTTCCTGAATTCTTTCAGTGAAGCAGAGTATCAGTCATTTGTGCAGAAAGCAGGGGTTGTCGCTACTGAAGAAGATGAGATAAGCCGAGTGGCTTTTAAGTTTAAATCTATATTAGATAAGCGTTTCAAAGAAGAAATTGATGCGCTTCGTGCGAAGACCCCACAGCAGGAAGATGTTGATTTTGATTCTTTCCAACTTATATTCGGGGATGTATGGGAAGGAGAAGATCTTGTTGAGGAAAATCGGCAAGTGTATTTTAAACGGCATCTCAGCACTCAGGAAACGCTTTCCAACTATACGGGTTTTGCTTATGCGGATTCAGTCTCCGGTGGCAACTTTACCATTACTCTTGATTCTCTCGTGAAGCGCGGTATAGATGAGGATGGTAATTATATTACATGGGCAGACAAACTATTCGGTCTCAAGGTTAAGGAATCCGCGCTTACTCGCATCACATTGATTGACGAACGTCTATTTAACAACATGCTCGATTTAGGAGAAGACCGTGAATTAGAACTTGAGCTTAAAAATATACGCATACTCAATTATGTGTCATCTAAAGTGAAGGAGGCTAAGATGCTTTCTGATATTTTTGAGGGCAATTCTTTTAAGGATGGCTCTAATAGGACTCACTTCTTGTCAATCCACTTGGGCCTCATCGAGAAAATTGTCAAGAGCAATGCCATCGTGAAAAAATTCCTTGGTCGAAACCTTTCTTTTGAAGACCGGGTAAAAAAATTCATGCTAAAGTTAGCGGAAGGTTTTTGTTGTAAAGGCGGAGATGTATTCATCTCAATCCATTCTGGCCGAGGTAATTTCTCAAAAGAATTAGAAGGCCCATTATCAACCTATCCATTCATTAGTCTTGCTGCTATCGAGAATTCTTTTAGTAATTCAAAGTATTTGCTCTCGCAGTTGTTTTACAACACAGTATATATAGGCAAAGGACGTATAAATAAAAAGAAGTAGTCATGAATCTTATTCTCATTACCGCTAAAGGGAGGCATATTCCCAAACCTGGTGACAATAGTGGCTTCGAGGTTCTGAAAACACAAGTAAAAGGAAACGCTATTTTTAAAAAACAATGTGGGGATTACTTGGTTTATGTTACTAAGTGTATTCCTGATGCAGAAGAGGGACAACCCCAACTGGACAAACATAATTATATAGCTGCCATCGTGGATGTGGTTGAGTCTAATGCCGGTGCCGGAGAAATAGACGCTTCCGGTAAATACCTAATCGCTCATGATGGAGATCTATTGGAAAAAAATGGTAGAGACTGGCACAGAAACGGTATCTATTATGAAGAAGAGTTTAAAAAGGTTGTTTTATATAATGGTGTAAAAAATGATCCTTTAAGCAATCGATTCGAAGACAAGCATATTTACATCTTCCAGCATGAGCTTATTTACAAGATGTTCAAGAAGGTCATAAGCGTTATCAAGAATAATTTTTCTGTAGAACAAATACTTGCAGCACTAGATATAATCAAAAAAAATGAAGCATAGGAATCCCGCGCTGCTGTATTTTTCATTTGATAAAAACAGGCGAAAGAGTTTTTGGAATACCATTCATAACAATGGTATTAATTATCAAGACATTGCTTTGTTTCAATGTTTAAACCGAGGCATTTCTTATAATAATATTGCAGATTTGGTTATGTTTCTTAATCGCTACGAAGGCGATTATCAGGCTCTGCATATTATTGTGGACATACTATCTTTTGACACCACAGAGCGAAAAAGTCAAATAGAACTGCTTAGAGATGCTATAGTATCCTATCCAGAGGTGCAGTTTTTATTTGATGGTCGATCAAAAGAATATCTAGACATCAAGAGTTGTCTTTTCTTTGATGAAGAAACTCTTAGAGAAAAATATCGTGACGGTTTCCCGACCGACGAATGGAATCTCGTCAATAATAAGATTTACTCCTCTTTTCTTAACGTGTATTGGGAGCAAGAGGCACTTAAGGGGAAAGCGCAATTACTACGATTCTTTTACCGTATTATTTGTGGTCGGGATAATACTTTTGATGCGACAAACTTAAGATATGCGATAAAGTATTGGAAATATATCACTTTAAGAGTAGACAAAAATAGAAATTTCAGCAAAATTCAAGATAGTCGATCCGAGAGTCTTGCCATATGCGTTGAAGAGGAAACAAATCAAAATATGTTTGTTTCATATGCGCTATATAAAAATGGATATCGCGTTTATCCGGTAACTTCGGCAGGGGAACTGAAGGCTCTTAATGAGGATATAGTGGACAATAGTAAAATAAGCCGTGATTCTGCTAAGAATATAATTATCCTTAGAGATTACGATTTGCAGTTTGAAGATGAGGGTGGTATAGTAGATCAAGTAAGGGGATATAAGCATTGTACGAAAGAAGAAATAGCTGAATATAAGGAAGAAAATAATGGCGCAGAATATTATAACGAGGGATGGACGAATTTATTAGAAGGAAAAGACATTGATAATAATGACAACAGCTTTTGGAATAACTTAAAACAAAACGAAACCTATTTTATTACGAAAGGCCCTCGTTTTTCTAAAGTTATTCCTCCCTATGGAAACAAACAGAGTTATATTTCCGAGGACAAGGCTACTTTATTTATCTCAGGTTTCCAAAAGCCGGTTTCTGGTCTTTATTTGCCGTTTCATAAGATTCGGACTATAGAGAAGCGTTTTACGTCCACTCGACAGATGGGAGTGTTTGCGACAGCTCGCAATAAACATGATCATAGTACTCCTCTGGATATCTATGACATGATTAACAGGATGCTAAAAAGGGCAGAGCGTTATTATGACGATGGGAGATATAGATTGGCAGCCTTAGTTTCAGGAGAGGCCATAGAACTTATGAATGGATTTCATCAGAGGCTTATGGTTAAGGCAAATTTTATTAATGCTAGAGCTGAAAATGCTATTGCTATGGACATCGTCGGTGGAGATGAAGAAGCCCTAGCTGCTGATGCTCTTTTCAGAATAGGGATGATAAAAGACGACATTAATCGTATATATCTTACCGAGGATATCCAGAAAAGAAACAGGAAGAATGGAACTAACGCTGAAAATAAGGATAGCCAGGAGACAAACAAGGAACATAACGTTGGCAATAAACGTAAACCAGCTTCCGATATTCGAAGTGTAAATGTTCTCAATCTAATTTATAATGAATGTCGAAATTTTTGTAAAGAGCATGAACATTTCGTTTCTGAAGATCGATTCTTGAGTGCAATAGGGCATCTAAACGAGGGGCGTCCATTAGGTGCCTTGTGGAAAGAAATTATAGGATTAGTTCCCTTAATGGTGAAAGCAATTAAGAATACCTATGTGGAAATGGTAAATTACATTAACGATACACCTGATAATGAGCAGTAGTAATAAAGAATCCTGTAAGTTTATAAGATTCCTGATGTGGTTGTCGAATCGCCAATTATTTGGCAGAATACTGAGGCATTTTAGAGACTATCCCTATGTATGGATCTTTTTGGCCTTGTTGGTATTAGCCGCATGGATTATTGCACCCGGGAACTGGGAGCTTGCTAAGGGGCTAACTCGCATCGCGTTAGTTCTTCTTTTAGCGTTACTTCTCATACGGCCAATGAATGCAGTTTATGGCCTGATGGGGAGTTCGGGGTCAATACGTCTTTTCTTTTTAAATTTCCTATTCATAACAGTTTTATTCGCAGTAATATACCATTGTGCTTTCTTCAAAGACGCAGGTATCTCATATGATGTAAACCAACCGCATATTGATTATCAATTGTTTGCAGGAAAGGTTGACAACGTGTCATTTAAAGTATCGGAGAAACGTGACACCTTGTATTTTGAGCGCCAGATAGACACTATTTCATTTAAAGAATCTATTATTAATGTAGCAAGGGATACGCTTCATTACCAGAGGATTGATTTTGGGCAAGTATGGCGCAGTTCTATCCTAACTACCTTAACTCAAGAGCCGGCCGATTTGTTAACGATTGCGACTGTACATAATTCTGGAATGGATAGTAGTAATGTGGTCATAGATAGGCAAAAGAGTTCTTATTTTGAGTGGATTCTCATTTTCCACATTATCATCTCCTGGATATTCTTCGGCGTGTTCATTTCGCTGCTGTACAACAAGTTCCGCTACGAATCATAAAACCTTCCCCCTATGCCCACCTTCAACCCCACACTCCCGCTGGAGCGGGAACTCGGAAAACAAATCTACCAGGCCCTGCAAGGCTCGGTTGTAGAAACCATCCTAAAAACTGCGAAAGACGGCTCCGGAGACGATTACTGGCGCAGCCGCATGGAAGGCCACTGCATGAAGGTGGACAAAGACATCCTTCCGGACTTCTACGCCCTGTGCCAGGATGTAAAAACGCGTTTGAATTTCAAGGATGCCGTTGACTTTTACGTCACCGGTGACAGCACGCTCAACGCCTTTTCCGTGGCGGCCGAGGAAGATGGCCAGCCTCACATCGTGAACATCAATTCCGCGATGTTCGACCTCATGAGCGAGGAAGAGCTTCGCTTCGTCATCGGCCACGAACTGGGGCACATCATCAACAAGGATTCGGCGCTCAAACGGCTCATTTATTTCGTATTCCCGCCGGATACCACCAATCCGCCCATCACCCTTCAATACAAGATCCGCTTGCACGACCAGCTGGCGGAACTGGTGGCCGACCGTTACGGGTTCCTGGCCAACGGCAACCTGAACGCCTGCGTGACGGCCTTCTATAAGATGTCCTCCGGTTTGGACCTTGCGAAGATGAACGTAAGCATTGACGCCCTGCTTGCCGACAACCGCAAGCGCCTGGACTACTTCATGAAGGGAAAAGGCCTCAGCCGCTACGACCATCCGGTTAACCCCATCCGTGTACAGGCCATCCACCTCTTTGTCACCGCCAAAGACGAAAAGGAGCTGGAGGACGGCATGGATGAGCTCATCAACATCCTGCTGAAAGTGGGCAACGGCCCGCTGGACGAAGACCTGTCCGTGTTCATGGCATCGGCCGGCCTCATTGTGGCCAACGCCGACGACCGCGTAACGGAAAAAGAGATCGAGCATATCATCCAGAACCTCGCCAATCTCCAAATCTTCCCCAAACGCTTCCTGGACGCAGTTGCCAAGTCAGACGTGTCCAATCTCTTCGAGCAGTCGGTTCAAAACATCCTCTCCCAGAACCCCGGAATGCGGGATGGCCTGCTCGCCTACATGATGGGACTGGTGATGTCCGACAAGGAAATCTCCGAGAATGAGATAGGTCTTATCTATGGATTCGGTGACAGCATCGGCTTCTCCGAGAAGGAGATTTCCCAGAAGTTTGCCGAGATGATTCAGCGGAATTATGTTCCATCTTTGGAGTCCATCTGCTAATTTCTATCTATCATATTGATAGATTGGGCACATTTTCCTATCTTTGTAAGATAGAAGACCCACATAGTCAAACACAACCGGATGAAAAGTATCGCTAAAACCTTTATCCTGCTTTGTTCAGCACTTCTGATATTCGGCTCCTGGAACGCCCGGGCCGACGATTCCCGCGCCATGGCGGCGATGAAGCAGGATTATCCCGGACTGATGTCCCTGTATGGAGACCGTATCGCCGGACAGAAAGCCCACTACATTTTCGTGGTGGATGTTTCCAGTTCCATGCTGCCCTATGAGGGCACGGTCAAGACGAATATCCTACAGTTTCTGGACGCTGTCCCGGACGGGGACCAGATTTCCCTCATCAAGATGTCGGACGAGAGCCACACGGGCTACGTGGGGCTGCTAAAATGCACCCCACTATCCCAAGATGTACGGGTGTCTATCCGAGATGTAGTGAACGGCTTCAAATTCAACCGGAATGGTTCCAGCGAAGACGGCTCCGATGGTTTTACAATGGCCAAGACCGTCATCGACGCCATCAACACCGTGGGCAGCAACGACCTCACGTTCGTCTATATGCTGACGGACTTCGAGTACTGGACCCACAAGAACAAGTACGACAAGAACAAGGAAGACTGGGCTTCGCTACTGACACAGCTTCCTCAGACCAAAATGAGCGGGATGTGCAAGTACGGCATCGAGCTGAACTCCGGCGGCAAGCTCCGTCAGGAGGCCATCTTCAAGAACGAGTTGGACCGCATTTTCGGCAAGGTGGAGTACCAGTCCGTCAGTTCGGCCGCACTGCTCTCCAACTGGTTCTCGCACATCGCTACCGGCGTGATGTCCGTGAAGCTGAATTCTCTGCTGAAGGCTGACTGGAAACCGGTTGACGAATCCGTCGCAAGCAAGGTTACCGTATCCGGCGATCAGGTGAAGTTCCGCCTGGACGCTATGGACACACCGCTTGTCAGCGGCGCCACCGTCACCATGCGTACGGACAGCCGTTATTTCCAGCCCATCGAGTCCGAGGGTCCCTTCCCGGGGAGCATTACTGTAGGCAAACTGGTCCAACCATCCACCGACAAGACCTTCTTGCCGAACACCATTGAACTAGGCGGTGGCAATTATGAGGCACAGATTGCCCTTCAGTCTCCTTATGCCGAAGAGATCTGCCGTCTGCAGGGCGTCTGTGGCGAAGTGGCGGGGCAGGGGGACGCTGTGAACCTGAACCGTACCGATTCCGGCAAGTTGCCTTCGGCCAGCGTGTGGAACTCTACGCTGCCGATTTGGCTGTGGGTTATCATCATCCTGATCATCCTCGCAATTATCGCATCCTTTGTCTATCAGTTCCTTTTCACCAAACTGAACCGCAAGTGGATGGTATTCGTCAAAGCTTCCAGCCCGGACGGCACTTCAAAGCGCTACAACCTGGATGAGGTGGTGGCCCCGATTACCATCGGCGGTGCGGATACCGACCTGCCGGTCAAAGATGCGAAATGGAGCATCAAGGTGTTTACGGAGCGGCATAACCCCGCACTCTTCTTCCTGAAGAGCGGATATTATATGGTCCTGGAGCAGGGCGACTTCGCCGATGTCCAGACCGACAACGACTACGACCCGCGCACGGTGAGCGTAGGAGGGAAGGTTTTCTTGTACAAGGCCGGCAAATCCGGCTCCGTAACCGTGAAGATTGGGGAAAGAGGCAAGACGCGTTACCAGATTGATTTGAGTTAAAAAACATTGCACGATATGAAACAAGTACTATTCATCGGATTGGGTGGCTGTGGCCTTAAAACCGTTTCCCAGCTTTCAAAGAAACTCGCAGTTCAGGGCGAACCCGGAGCTGAATACCATTACCTCTACTTCGATACGGACGAAGAGACCCGTGCGGCAATCAACAAGTACGAAATGTTGATTCCTCTGGGCCAGTTTGTCAACGTGGGAGATACCAACCCTTACAAGGTGTACACCCAGGCGACCAAGGGATCGTCGCCGCGTGATGTCCGTCTGCTGGAGTGGGCTATTTCCCAGGAACCGGGACATCTGGTATTCCCGAACCAGCTCCTGTCGGACGGCGCCCAGGCGAACCGAATGGTAGGCCGCACGGCCATTCCTCAACATAGCGATGACTTCTATAACGCTATTGAGAAGCAGATCAACGTCTTTGCAGAGTTCGCCAAGAACTCCGGCGAGACGGTCGAACCCGACATCTGGGTGGTCTCTTCCTGCTGCGGCGGCACCGGCAGTTCCATCTGCATCGACACCCTGTATCTGATTGACCGCATTGCAGGCCAGAAGGGCTTGCAGGCCAGCGTCAAGCTTGTCCTTTACATGCCGAAACCCTTCATGGACGTGAACGTGGGACTTCACAATTATCCGCTCAACGGCTACGCTTTCATGTGGGAACTGAATGCCTTTGAGCTGGCCATCCGTGATGGCAAGCCCGACATTTTCAAGCAGTTCAGCGCCTGCCCCTGGAACATCAAATTCGAAGGTGACGAGCGTTTCAACCTCTTCAAGATGGTCATCCCCGTTGACGTGGAAACGGACCGGAATACCCGTATCCCGCTGGAAGACCTTTATCCCACCACCGCAGAGATGATCTACTATCTTGTGGTAGGCAAGGGCGCATCCAGCATTGAGGGAATGCTTTCCAATTCCCTCAGCGATGCGAGAAGGACGTCCGCCGATCTGGAGAGGGACTTCAAGCACTCAGATACTGAATTCCTCTGGGGCACCTGGATGGTTCCTTACGGCTACCGCGTAATCCGCAAAGCGAACAAGGAACTCCGTGATTACATGAAGAAGCGTGCGACGCTGGAAATCCTGCGTTACGGACTCCTTGGCGAAAAGATTGCCAATGATGAAGATGTCCGCGATGCTGCCAAGAAGGCATTCGCTTCCGAGTACATCCTTCCTTACCTCTGTGAGGTGGATGGCGCCAATGCCGGAGAGGAAAGCGTACAGGCCGAATTGGACGAGGCTTTCAAGAACCTGAGCCGTCTGCCGGTCGATGGCCTTGACGCCCAGCGGATTGATGGCTTCATCAAAAACATTGCCCGCAATATCGAAGACCTCAAGCCGATACGCAAGAAATACTACGATGAGGTTTGCGCTTCTATCAACAAAGGTATCAGCAAGACCGTTGCCAGCTACGGAGTCCAGTACACCATGGATTTGCTACGGATAGTTGACAACTACTATCTGGAGAAACTTTGGGGCGGCGCCCTGAAAAATATGGAAGTCGAGGCCACGGACGATGCTGAAACCTTACTGGGCAAACTCCGCTCCTTCGCCTCCCAGGGCATCAACAAGAAGAACGCTTCCGCAGCGGCCGATACCGGAAAGAAATACGCCGAGGCCGTCAAGCTGTCCATCACCTACAAGGTCGTCCGCGAAATCATCAAGGCTTTGACCGAAGATCAGGTCGGCTATCTGGAAATCATCCGCAACGGCGACGGCGAGCATATCGGCTTGTACCAGTTGCTGAATATCCTGAACGCCAAGGTGAACGAGGCCCAGAAGGATTATGACCTTCTTTGCAAGAATTTCCGCGACACCAAGAACGACGCCCTCACAGTTTATCTGCCTTCACTCTATGAAATCGCAGGCGGGGATGAAGGAAATGATTGGAAAGAAGGAAGCCTCTTCGAGGAACTCTACTACGAGTCCATCCTTCCTTATGACAAAGAAGCGGCCAAGGGTCCCAACGGACGCAAGATTCCCGCCCGCCAGACGGAAGGCAGCAACAAGGGTATCAACATCTATCTGGGCCAGCTGATTGCCCAGAGCAGCCTGGATGTGTTTGTCAAGCTGGCCCTGTCCACGCCCAAGGTGGCCCGCACCGAACTCGACACACTGGTTTCCAAACAGCTCTCGCTTGTCCTGGATGACGCCATCAGCGCCAGCGGTACGGTCGCTTCCAACTGGATGGCCCAGAGTCTTGAAGATTTCGTCGCCCAGAACGGAGATGAACTCAAACTGGACATGCTGACCAATCCCACGTTGATCCCTATCCTTTACCCGACCAAGGTGGCCCACACCCAGCCCGTCAGCACCAGCTTGCTCTATGTCGGCTCGGACAAGAAGCTGGCCCAGGCATTCGGATACCGGGACAATGTCAACAACACCCAGTTCGTACAGGATGCCGGAATGACTGACCGTTTCCAGATTATCAAGATGCCGGTCGGTCTGGATTTCTACTCCTATAAGTATTTCGACACGCTCCAGAGCAATTACTATGCTGCCCGTGAATCCATCCTTGGCCAGAAGGAAGGATGCCATCTGCATAAGGCATTCCGCTTCCTGGATCTGGACAAGGCGATGACCTCCATCAAGACGCCCGAAACGCTGGGCGCCATGAAACTGTTTCTGAAGGGACTGTTCCTACAGAAAGTGGTGGATGTCCTCAAGGAGAAGGAGCCGGCAGCTTATCAGGAACTGATGGGTGTCTATGACGCTATCTCCGGATTCAGCGAGCCCGCTGCCTCAAGTGGCGGAGAAATCGACCTGCTCGCTTCTGTCGGCCTCGGAGGCCCTTCCGGGAGTCCGCTTGACCTGGGTACGACCACCGTGCACGACTGTTTCTTCCGGGAAACCATCGTCAAGGGAGACCGCACGCTGAGTCTGAAGATTACGACCAGCCCATGCCTGCTCGACACTGCCAATCATCTCGTCGTGGATGCGGGCACGATCGAGTTCCTGCTTGCCGATGTCACTACGCCGCAGGCCCTTGCTGAAGCCCTGATGAAAGCCAACAAGTCAGGGCAGACGCTCCTTGACCAGCTCCAGAAGATTGCTGTCGTCGAAACAGCCCTTACCACCAGCGCTGTGAAGGATGCGTTCTTCCGTGTGAAAGCGGATGCCTTGACCCGCGCCCTTACTCCCGGACCGGATGACAAGCCTACCTTCGTGCACTTGCTCCGTTCCTGGCTCAAGCGCAACCTGCCCGAGCACGAAATCTATCTGAATGAGATTAGGCAATTCTTTAACAGCGTGATCCGATGAGAACACCGCTTTGGATACTGGACTTTACTGAAAACAGCCGTTCCGCCAGATTCTTCGATACCTGGTGGAAGGCTTATATGGAGAATTCCTCCCAGCCTGTCCCGCCGGATGACAAATGGTTCTTTGTCTCATCCTGTGCAGGCCGCAAATATGAGGAGATTCTCGATGACGCCGGCCACCTGACGCTCCAGCGCGACGGGCGGGACCCGCTGATTCCCGTGTTCAAGTATAAAGGACGCGAGGAACAGAAGGTTTTGAACGTGGTCTTCATCGGTGATATCACGGATGAAAGGAACACGATTCCATTCTTCCACTTCTGGGCCACCAAACTTCGCCTCGCCCTTTTGGAAGACGAGACTCAGTGGACAACCCTCAAGCGCGTCCATTTCTACGGTATGCTGTGGCGTCCGAATACGGCCGCCGTTGCGCCCGGTGTTTCCGTAGGGACCCGCGGATTCCTGCAGGAGTTGAACGTCCTGATGAAGCAAGACATAAACCACGCTCCTTTCAGAAGCGTATGCTTCGTGGAGTCACCGGCCGAGAAAAAAGAGAAAGACGCCGCATTTGACAAGATGTATCTGGCGACGTTGCAGCTTTCCGCGAAAGATTTCATCGGAGACAACGCAAAGCGCAGGTTCCTGGACCTGTCGGCAAGCGGAGTCTTCTTCGAGGCGTCTGTACAGGCCCAGCAGGGAGAATTCCTGCTTTCAAGCTCGCTGATGGAGAAGCTGGCCAGAAGCAAGGAACCTGCATTTTATAATGCAACGGCTGCTCAGGAGTATGTCGATGCCGACCTGGACACGCTTGAATGCTTTGAGGCCCAGAGTATCGTCAATAGTTTGAAAGAGGATTGTCCTGCATTGAATTCCAAAACCTATGCGTTTGATATCGAGCCTGGGATTTCCCCTTGGTCAACCAAACTGAAAAAGGTCTGGTCCGACTACTACTGCGATTTCATCCCCAATTACAAGAAGAACCTGGTCAACCGCGTAAAACGCGGCCTGAAAACTTTTGCCCGGGATTACAGGGAGAAACTGTACGCCAACCAGAAGGCCACCATCACCTCGCTGGCCGAACTGTTGCAAAAACAGGTCTTCCGCATCTTCGTTGATCCGGGCGCATCCAAGTATGTAGGCCTCCAGCAGGCGGAAAAGATACTTGCCGATTATAAGCAGCGTATCCACGATCTGTCCAGCGGTGAAGCCAGCATCCAACCGTTCGGCATTCCTGACGAACTGAAGGGCGCCGCCAAGCAGGCGCAGGCCGAGAACCGGACACCGCAAGACGCTCTTGCCGTCCTGGAGCATAAACTGGCCCATCATCCCGTCATCGTGCTGGCCATGCTGCTGCGCACGCTGATCCTTGGCGGTCTGTTGGCGTTCCTCGCCTGGACGTATCTCCCGCTTTTCCTGAGCGCCGGCGCCGTCCTGGGGTGTACCATCGGTGTGGGTGTATTGCCGCTCCTGATAGGCATCCTGGGCCAGCGTGCCCGCCGGGTTAGGATTGAATCTCTGAAGCAGCAGTACATCGGCGTTATGCTGAACCGCTGTCAGGAAGAGCTCCGGAACGAGATTATCCAATGCCTTCATACGACCTACGATGAGATTGCAGCCTACTGCAAATGGTTGCAGAAGAACAAACTGGAATTCCTGAAAGAGCACCTGAGCGTCATGTCGCCTGCGGATTTCTCATTTGAGGAATCCCCGGTGTTGCAGCCGCTTATCAAAGCCGGGAAGGCCAAACCGAAAGGTGAGGAGAACACGGTTCTCATTCCGCCCGTGTCCGTGGAAGATATCTCGGACGAGCAGTTGACCGGCTCCTTCGGCCGTCAGCCCCTTCTTGACTTTGGCGGAGGAATCCCGCTGCACCGGGTGAACATCGACGGTGTGGACAAGGATATCCAGGAAGTCATGAAGAAGGACGTCATCATGAGCGGACTTGTCAAGGACTTGATGAGCGCCCGGGCTACGGTTAAGCAAAGCATTGAGCGTGAAGCCACCTTCATTTCCAAGGACGTGAAAGGGAAAACCTTGCTTCTGCTGGATGTTTCCGGCAGTATGTCCGGAGAGAAGCTGGAAGACCTCAAGAAAGCAGTGCATGCCTTGGAAGAAACCTACAGCGTGGATTGGATAGCCTTTGACAGCGATGTCGTGTCGTCCAGTTTCGTAGAGGGGGCCAATATCGATTCGCTGCAGGCCAATGGTGGCACCAGTTATATCGCGCCGCTGACTCTTGCCGCCGAGAAAGTTCATGAGGACCTGTATGATGACATTATTCTCATCAGCGACGGCGAACCATTCGAAAAGGTGGAGGATATTCTGGCCGTTGCCTTGCAGCTTGAACAGCCGCTCAATACCATTTCCATCGGCACCGACGGTGCGGATGTCATGAAAGAACTGTCCGAAAGGACTGCTGGCATCCAGATTGTCGTTGACGAAGTGAAGGAAATCATCCGTTGGGAGGGCAAGATGCAGGCCATCGTCCAACTGGGCGAGGTTGGAGAGTTTACCTTCGGCCAGCTTCTGGCCAAGTGCCATATCCCGGGCTGCGCGAAGGCGCTCCGTGCTTTTGTGCGCTCCAGAATGCGCCAGGAGGCCGTTACGCTGAATTCCCTCATAGCCGATTATCCCGGGCAGGGACTGGAAGAATGGGCTTTCATCACGAAGAAATGCGCTGCGCTTTCCCACACGGCCAATGTTCAGGAGGAGCAGTATTTCCTGGTGACGAACGAATGCGCGTCCACCGATGAAGACTTCCGGAAAGTGCTTGACCGGATGGTATCCGCCCCGGAGCAGGTCGCCCTGGAGGATCCGTTCATCCTGGCGACGCTGTTGTATCTCAGGGCTTTGAACCTGAACGATTTCGCCTGGGCCGGCCTGGATGAGACCTGCGCGGATCTGAACGACCGTGCCGCTCTCAAGGCTCTCCTTCCCGAAGGGACCATGATATGCAATTTGTTTGACAGACCTATCCGATAAGCGCCATGATTCAGTCCATCCTTTTATTGTTGAAAGCGCTGGGTGAAATTCTCGGCGTCGGCCTGTTGCTTCTGGGCCTGTTGTTCCTGATCTGCCCGTTCGCCATTGTCTGGCGGGTAGAGCCTTCCGGAAGGAAGCGTAAAGTCGGTTACCTTTGGAAGATCAAAGGTGAATGCATCCTTTACGATTCCATTCTTCCCATTTTCTCTTCGTCGAGAATCGGTTTTATTCGTGGATATGAAGTCCGTCCGCTTGTGACCAACATCCAGCAGAACAAAGTTCAAAAGACGCTGGGCACGTTCTCGGATGACGGCAAAGTCATGGATTTGACCGGTCGGGAGGTCGCGTCATGTGAAACCCCGGGTGAGAAATCTACTAAAGTCACAGACAATAGCGGTGAACTCGTCGGATATGTGAGAGGTTCCCTCCGTTCAGGGCAGGACCTGATTGTCCGCGCCGCCGGATTCGCCGCGCTGCGGGAAAAAGAACAACAGGACTCTTCCGTTTTCGATGTCCGTGTCGGTTTCATGGATTTGATGCTGCCGTCGGCTGTGATTTACATGATCCTGTTCTATCCGTTGATGCTTCTCACGAAGGCCATTACGGAGAATGTCCCGAACCTTTATATGCTTGTGATGCTCCTGTGGTACGCCCTCATCATCATCGTGATGTACGTAGTCAAATATGAGAAGACGATGAAGAATGACTCCATTGACTACCTCATCGGCCTCATTGACCGCAACATAGGCGTGAAGGGCTGGAATATATGCATCATTATCGCCGCCTTTATTGCCTTCCGTGTCGCGGATGCCACGATTTACCCGCTGTTTGCCGTAACGCTGATTGCGTTCCTTTGCAATATGACGTGCTTCAAAGGGCTCTGGCACATCGAAGAACCGTCATCGGGCTGGTCCGGAAGGATTCCGGCAGTTCCTGCACCCAAGCCTGTTCCTGCCGGGACAAAGCTTGTCACGCGTGACTATTCCTGGAAGAAAACGCTTAGTTTTAAGGGCATCACCGCGGACGACACCCTCCAGCTCAGCTTTACGGAATCCGATTTCAACGGAGTCAATTCTCCGGTGCGTCAGGCCAATCCCTTCCGTACTGGCCCCATCACCTCGGACGAGGACCTGGTGAAACGTGCCAAGGAGGTGCTTGCCGGAGCCAAGACATCAGACGGCTGCGAAGAGACCGCCCTTGCGACGATTCTCAACAGCGCCTACCAGCTTACTTTGCAGTACGGTCTGGCCGACTTTGAAATGTACGACCTTCTGCTGGGCTTCGTCCAGGCTAACGTGCATTATGAGACGGATGACAAATCGGAGTCCATCGGCAATGTGCTGGAGTATTTCCGCTATGCCTGTGAGACGCTGTACGACAAGGAGGGTGACTGCGATTGCAAGTCCGTCCTTGCATACCGGCTCTTCAAGAAGCTGGGCGTGGATGTGGATTTGGTCGAAGTCGCTTCCGGTGAGACCGACCATCGCAACCATGTGGCCGTCGTGCTCCACAGCACGCCTGGGGCCAAGGTCCAACTCCCGCCGGACTACAAGGAATATGCTCCCGGAAAGGGCGTGTACTGCGAATCGACGGGTGCCGGATTCCACCCTGGCGATGTCCCCAAAGATATAGACAAAGATACGATAACCGTTATAAGTTAACTTATACTATGGCAAGTGCAGAGATCAAGTCCATCGGCCTGTTCATCGATGGCAATTATTTCAAGCTGATTGACAATGGCCTCAAAGCCGAGGCCCGCAGGGTCAATGTGAAGAACCTCATTGCCTTTATTCAGCAAAGCATAGCGGAGAAATATGAACTGGATCCCGGTTCCTGCATCGTTACGGAATCGCATTTCTTCCGGGGCCGCTACAAGGCATACGATGCCAAGAAACTCAATCTGCTGCTTGAGGACCGTAAGTTTGAGGACCGCCTGATAGAGAATGATGTGGTGCTTCATTACAAGCACGTGTATGACCTGCCGGACGGGACTCCGCATGAGAAGGGTATCGACGTCTGGTTCGCCCTGGAGACGCTTGAACTGGCCATGTACCGTGACTTCGACTTCGTAGTCATGATAACCGGCGACGCCGACTACGAGATGCTGGCGCGGAAGCTGAAATCCCTCAAGATTCCCGCCATCCTCCTCTCCTGGCATTACGACAATCAGGACCCCACCGCCAAAGCGCTGAAGGACGAAATCTCCTTCCAGATCAATATCAATTCGCTTCTTAAGGCTGATCCGTCTTTGATCAACAAGATTACGGAAGCCGTAAGTGTGTTGAAAGGCTAGTTTATGGCAAAGAAAAAAGAAATAACTATACGTTCCAGTGCGGCAGAGTACTTGTCCTATGTCGCATCTGTTGGCGACAAGCCATTGAGCGTTGAATTGCGGTATGAAGATGAGAATATTTGGCTCACTCAGAGGCTGATGGCAGAATTATATGGAGTTGAGGTTTCAACAATCAATGAACATATTAGTAAGATTTTCAGCGATGGAGAACTTTCCGAGGAAGCAACTGTTCGGAAATTCCGAATAGTTCAACAAGAAGGATCCCGTTTGGTGAATCGTGAGACCATTCACTATAGTCTTCAAATGATTATAGCGGTTGGCTTCAAAGTTAATAATGAACGTGCTGTTCAATTCCGTAAATGGGCGAATTCAATAGTCAAAGACTACACCATTAAAGGTTGGGTCATGGATGATGTCCGTCTTAAAGAAGGCAGCTTTTTGACGGATAAGTATTTTGACGCTCAGTTGGAGCGGATACGAGAAATCAGGATGAGCGAACGAAAGTTCTACCAAAAGGTTACGGATATTTATGCAACATCTCTCGATTATGATCCGCAAGCTCCGGCAACCATCCGTTTTTACGCCACGGTTCAGAATAAGTTGCATTATGCCGTACATGGGCATACAGCGGCAGAATTGATAGTAGAGCGTGCAGATGCAGAGAAAGAACACATGGGACTCACAACTTGGGCAGATGCTCCTGACGGCAAAATTCGGAAGTCTGATGTGACAATTGCTAAAAACTATTTAAGTGAGGATGAATTAGGCATTCTGAGCCGTATGGTAACAGCCTATTTGGATTTGGCTGAAACCATGGCCATGAGACACATTCCCATGACCATGGAAGATTGGGAGACTCGTCTCAACGGATTCCTTACGCTGATGGACCGGGAGGTATTGCAAGACGCAGGAAGGGTTTCCGCAGAAATGGCAAAAATCCATGCCGAAACCGAATGGGAGAAGTTCCGTGTCATTCAAGATCGTCTGTACCAAAGTGATTTTGACCGTTTTCTTCTACTGGAAGAGGAATCCGCGAAATATGGCAAAAAGAACTAAGTTGATTTGCTGAATTCTCATTTACGGAAGAGTGGAGATTATATTTGATACACGAATAAAATGACCGACCAGGAAATCCTCCAGGGCCTTATTGCCCATGACGAAAAGATAACGCGGTACTTCTTTTTCAACAAGTGCCAGCCCATCTTTTTCCACGTCCTCAATAAGATATTCGACTCCAAAGCCGACTACGACGAGCTGGTAAACGAACTGTATGCCCATCTCATGGCCGATGATGCCCGTCGTCTGAGAATGTTCGAGGGCCGGTCCAATATCTATGTCTGGCTCTCGTCCGTGGCAAAAAACTTCTTCCGGGATAAAAAAAACCGGGAAAGGGTGATAGAAAACGGGCATGACGACAGTCTTTATAATGAAGCCCGGAAATTGGCGGACGACAGTCCCGACCAGCCGGACAAGAAACAGGAGGAAGAAGACATGCGGGTTGCCGCCATATTGGATCAGATCGATAACGAGCGCTACAGGCTGGTTATCGAAAAGCATGTTCTCGAAGGGATGAGCTTCGACGAGCTGGAAAAGCTCACCGGCATCAGCAAAGCCAACCTGTACAACATCAAGAAGAGGGCGCTCACAAAACTGGAGCAAATCATAAAGATTGCCCGCTCCAAGAGCGACTCGCTTTGCGCCGTCCGCTGCGAAGAATACATCCTGCACTGCTTCGGCATCCATAAGCCGCTGGAGGAGCTGCGGGATCTGGCCCTGTCCAAGGGATGGCTGGCCGAAGACGGCGCCCGGATCCAGGACCTGGGCAACATCTCGGCAGAATATGGACTGACTGTGAAAAGGGCGCATGACGCCAACCTGCAGGACATCATGAAGGCGCTGGACGAAGGTAAGCAGGTCATTGCGGCCGTCGACGGAGGCGAACTCATCGGAGACCCCGTTGAAGAGCGCATCGAAGATGTTTTCGTCGGCGAAATCGTGGACCACTGCGTCGTGGTGCTGGCGGTCGATGTGGACATGGACGAAGTTGCCCTCTTCGACCCTGCCTTCGGCCCCATCCCGCTGTCGGTCTCCATCGCCCACTTCATGGATGCCTGGGCCGATTCCAACTACCATTGCGTAGTGATAAGCAAGTAAGTAGCTGAAAAGTTTTTTCAAATTTGTTTTAGCCAGGTGATAGATTGCTGCCACTACTGCGTCTTTTATCCGGACTAAAACAAAAAACACCATGCAGAAAAACACAATTGCCACCAAGAACTACACCCTCACCTTCACCAAGGAAATCGGAAAACTCTGGATTCTGAAGGACTTCGCTCCTCTCGGAAAGAACTTCGCGCGTTTCTTTGATGAGAACCTGGGACATGACATCGGCAAGCTCATGACTGTTGGCTGCCCCAACTATGTTCTGGACACCCTTGCAGACGGGCAGAATCGGCTTGAGATTGACCTCCGGATTGCAGCGGAGCGTGTGGACCTTCCCGGCTATGTCGAATTCGAGCGGGTGGATACAGGCAGCCTGTCGGCCAAATACCATGTGAACAACTGCCCCGGCAATCCCCAGTTGGAGGCCTGGGTGAGCAATACCGTCAAAGCCTTCCTGAAAGAGTATCCCGCCTTTGCCTATATCAAGAAAATCTAGATGGACATCAACCCCTGGCTGGCCGAGGTCATCATGGAGTATCGGCAAAAGCATTCTGACGACTACCTCCGGAAGCGCTACATCTCCTACCTTGCCGACAGGCCTGAAACCTCATGGAGCAGCTTTCTGGCCAATGTCTCTCTGGAATACAAAATGCACCGGGAGCCTTTTCTCAAGACGCCTCGCAGGGAGTTTGGTTTTTCAGCGCATCTTCAGGACCTCATGAACGTGATGGAGATAAACATCGTAGCCGATATGCTTCAGTTCACAATCAAAGAGATGTCTGATTTTTGCGCGCAGGAGGGAGAGAGCGTCGCTCCAGTGGTTCAGTTCCTCGATGCGCACGGGTACGGTTTTCTCAGCTATCCTGAAAACACATACAAAGAGCCCTTGGCCTCGGTAGAGCAGGAGATGATTGAGATGTCGTGCGTGATAAGAGATGCCAGGTCAAGCGCCGAATCCATCATGAAGCACGAGGAAGATCCTCTGGCCGTGCGTGTGGAGAAAACCCTTGAAATCTACAGGTCCAACGAGCACCTGGCCCGTGTCGTAGACATAGACCTAAAGACGCAACTGGCGCTGGCGATTGACTACGGCCGTTTCTGCGAGGAGTACATGCAGCAGTTCCCGGAAGTTGCCAAAGAAGCGGCCGGCGTAGCGCAGCGTGCGCTCTACTTCTCGGAGCTGATTCATGGGGAAAAGGGACGGAAGACGGCGGGCGTTCACCGGCTCAACGGGGCCATCCTGACCAAGCTCGAAAAGCATAGCGAAGCTGCCATGCACTATGCGGCCGCCGCGGCAATTATGGAAGAAATCGCGAAGCCGGATGACATCTGGGTGGGTAAGGACTACCGTTCCGCCGCGGTATGCAATACGCGGATTCCGGACTACCAGAGGGCGTTGGAATTGTTCTCCAAAGCCGTGGATGTGTTCAAGAAACACCCAGAAAAACCTCAGGAACTGGAGGAAACCTACTGGAACATCGCCGAGTGCTACCGCCAGCTGAAGGACAAACAGAATGAGGAAAAGTACCGGCTTCTGGCAGCGGCGATAAGGACCACCGACGAGATCTGATTACTCCACGACATCGTAAACGAACGGCTGGAAGCTGAATTCATCTTCCAGCGCCTTGATAACCGCCGTGCCCCATTCTGTCCGGGGAATGCTTTTCATCCGCTTTTCGAAGGCATCGATGGCCATGATGTCATCCGTCCTTCCCATTTCACCTAGATAGGCCAGCATCCGGCGGACTTTCGGGATGTCATAGATACTGCAAACCGGTTTGTCGGAAGCCTCCTCGTAGAGATATTTCCGGACCCACCTGAAGACAACCTCTTCACCTTCGCGGAAGCGGAGCTGCCCGCCGCTGGTCTTCAAAACATACAGGTATGTCCAGGCCGGGAGGCGCTCCGGATCGGGTTCGATGCCGGTTCGCAGGCACAGCGTGGCGTAGTTGCACTTGCGGTCCAGTTCCTCCAGATGCGCCAGGATATACTCTCGGGGGCAGTATTTGACAACCACCTTGCCCATTTTACCGTCCTGGAATTGCTCCCACCATTGCTGGACAAGGGGGATGTAGTCATCCACCCAGAATTCATCACCATAGAGCTTGTCATATATGAACTCCCGTTCCTTCTCGCCGCCCTGCGCCATGAAGGCCATCATGACCTTTTCCTGCATGTCGTGGTCCATCCCGTCGAAGCGTTTCTTGAGCTGGCGCTTGGCTTCCACCAGCTTGCCGGTACGGCGGTTCACATAGTCGTCCAGCACCTCTTCGATGGGGTAATTGAGCCTGTGGGTGATATTCTTTACCTTGGCCCGGTCCTTCCGGCCGTCCAGTATCCGCCCCTTTGTGACTTTGACCGCGAACCAGTCGGTGCATTGGTCAATCAGCTCCATATCGTGCCCGTCCAGGGATTCCAGCAAGCCGGTAAGCGCCGACGGGTGCAGGTCTATGACGTTTTTCTTGATATAGTCATAGACGGTGCGGTTGTGCAGTCCTTCGGCCACATCGTCGAAGAACTGCGCCTCGGCGCAATCGATCATCTCTTCTGCGGTAATGTATTTGAGCATGGACCTCATGGAAGGTACTGGTCAAGAATGACAAGGAATTTTCCGAGGGTTATATCCTGCGGCGCGTTACGTTCTATCCGGGACGCCTCCTTGAACAGTTCGATGATTTCCTCATCGGACTTGTCCTTTAATTTGCCGTCGGCCCCGTCCATGAAGATCTGCTCGAATGGGCTGATTCCGCCGTTCACGACTTCTTCGATATCATCCGGCAGCTCCAAGCCGAATTCCTCCTCCAAGGCCATAATCAGTTCGATGAGGTCCAGCTCGTCCATCATGTCATCCAGTGGGGCGTCATCCGTAAGCTCCGAGCGCTCCACGCCCAGGTGCTCTGACATAAGAGTCAAGACTCTTTCTTTGGTTAATTCATGCATGGTTCTCATTTTATGGCGCACACAAAGTTAATCAAAATCTATGGAAGTTCAGGATACAAAGGATCACGCTCCGACAGCCGAACACCTTCATTTAAGATGGGTAAAACGGCCTTCTTGAACTCGCATTTCCCCCAGAGGGCGGCACGATAAAATGTATTTACCTTGTACAAAACGCCATTCCCTACGAAAATACGGCCTCTGGCATTTTCCATTTCTTTTGGAATTGTCCCATTTACATCTGATTGATATACGATGTATTCCGGATAACTATTCTGACGGGTAATCCACCAATACTGCTCATAGGGTTGTGTCCACCTCGGAAGGTATTGCCGACTGAGTTGGCGTCCGACGATTCTCCAACCGCCTTTCTTGTCAATTTCAGCGGCCTTGTCCATAAACGATTTGCCATGAACCCCCTTTAAGCCGTTCACGTGCTGATATTCATGAATCATCTCGTGAATAAGCGTAACTTGATAATATTCTCTTGTAGTTTTCCCGAAAAGAAAAGGATTCTTTTCGTAGTACTCCAGTAGTATTCGTCTCTTCCCGGTGTCATATTCCCCCAAGGCACCTCCGCAGTAATCCCTCGCAGTAAACTCAGGGACGGGTAACTTCCCGTCAAAATACTCTTTGTTGAATACATCGAACCACAGTTCCATCCATTCTTCCATGGTTTCAGGGAGTTGCTCACAAAGATTTGTAGTATCTTGAACCGGTGCATTCCATTCGGGGACGCTCTCCCATACCTGGAAATGCAGATTGTCATCTTTCGGCACTTCCACTCTTTGGAAATTGTTCCAGAGCCAAAGTTGTACTATGTTTCTTATCCTCGCCTGAATGTTCACAAAAATGTATCGCGATACGCAGGCTGCCATATCATCGGTAACAGGAATCGGTCCCTTCCCGGCATCTATGTATCGTAAGACATACTCAAGACGTTCTGGCCCTCTGGAGATGAAAAGAATTCCTTCAGCCTTTGTGCGGCGACAGATGGTTATGATAAATTCAGAGGTAGCCGAAAAGGTCAGTTTCGAGTGTTCGTAGTCTGCAATCACATATTTGTGATGTTCAGTGGACAGCAAATATAGCATATCGCTCTTGGTTTAGACAATTATAAAGACGTTGGCTGCAAGTCAATCTATCAGTCATCAAACGGCTCATTCGGGTCCTCGCCGAAGTAGTTGTCCCGTGGCCACACGCCGAACACTTCCCGGTGGTCAAGGGCGGCCTCCTCCGAAAAGAGGACCTCTCCCTTCTCCATCCACACATAGCGCTCATAGCGCTTCTTCGAGCCCGGAGTCTCGGGAACGACGACGAACGGCATCCCGTTCATCATGGCCTCAAGGGCGTATTTGCGTGCATCCATCATGGCACACCAGGCGGCAGCATCCCGCAGGCACCACCGTGGTGCCGCTTTGGCTGGCAATTTCTGATTGTGCTGATAAGAAAGTACGCTCTTGGGGGGCGTTCTGATATAAAGACGGATTAGCAACCCGAATCTATCACGCAAAAAATATTCTATCACTGTGATAGATTTTCCAGTCCGGCGTGTCTTTATTGCAAATCCTTTTTTATTTTTATGGCAAAGCAAAAGACGCTCCCCAAAGACAAGGAAAATGGCATCCTGGACTATACGGAACACATGCCCCTTCTCAAAAAGATTATCTGGAACATCCTCCGCCGTGACGGAGTAAAAGAAAGACAAAGAAACTCCTATGACTAAAACAGTATCAATATCGGCCACCGCCGACCTTCACGGCCATCTGCCGCAGTTGCAGGCGGCCGACCTGGCGGTCGTATGTGGCGACATCTTCCCGGGCGGGCTGGACAAGGACCCGTATGCCCAGGGTGTTTGGTTCAAGAACGAGTTTCTCCCGTGGATGGACAGGCAGGAATGCAACCACGTCATCCTGATTGCCGGGAACCACGACCACTGGATTGAGAAGAACAATGAGTTACTGCGCAGGGAGTATGCGCCGGAGGCCATGAAAAAGCTGATATATCTGTGTGACAGCGGGATGGAATTCAAGGGCTTGAAGATTTACGGTACGCCTTGGGTGCCGACGCCCTTTGTCAATAAGGCTTTCTCCTCCAGCAATGAGGAATTCCTGCGGGAGAAGTATTCGCAGATTCCACAGCAAGTGGATCTCCTGCTCACGCACACTGTTCCTTACGACTGTAACCATATCGGGTTTTCCGAACGGGACATGCAGGACCTTGGCAGCAGGGAACTGCGCAAAGCGGTTGAGTCGCGCGATATACGCTTCCTCATCGGCGGCCATATTCACGTATCTTCCGAACGAATCGCCCACATGGATTTCGGTTTCCGCCATACGGAAATGGCCAACGTCGCCTGCTGTGACTGCGACAAGCAGCCGTCACGCCTGCCAATACGGTTCCCCATCTCCGTGGAAGAAGACGATCTTGTTGAAACCTACCGTATTGCGTGCGTCGGGGACTCCATAACCTATGGTTTCGGGCTGGACGATATCCGCAAAGAAAGCTACCCGGCACTGTTGGAAAAGTTGATGGGGAGCCGCTTCGAAGTGAAGAACTTCGGCCGAAGCGGAGCGGGCCTCTGGGAAGGCGGCGCGTTCCCTTATACGTCGACCATCGAATACTTCCGCGCTATTGATTATGATGCCGATGTCTATGTCATCTGCCTGGGCACTAATGATCTGGTCCAGACGATTGATAACAAATTCATCAAGGCATTCAAGGAAGATTACGAAAAGCTGGTCCGGACCATTCACGAAAGGGCTGTGGCGTATGCGGTTTTCCTGGCGACCATCCCTCCTGTTCCGGCCCTTTTCAAACCGGGCGAGGACGAGGCGGTCAAAAAGATAAACCGCGCCATAGCCGCCGTTGCCAAGGAGACTGGCTCAAATCTGATAGACTTGAACAAAGCATTCGGGGACAATGCCGACCTGTTCTCAGATGGTGTTCACCCCAATCCGGACGGAGCCCGGCTTCTGTCAGAAACCGTTTATAAGGCATTCGACAAGACACTTCCAAAGAGACCAAGGGTACGGATAGGAGAAGATTTATGACAATCAGGGTATTATACAATTACGTTCTCGTGAGACTCGGCCTCCGGAGAATCCTTCCTGCGGAGATTGTCAACCGCAAGGAAGTGCGGGAGTGCGGAGAGGAAATGGTCAAAACGCATAGCGACTATATCACCTATGCCAACTCCGAAGGCAATTACGCCCGCTTGGGGGTGATGACGCGGCTTGTCGCCGCTGCCGAGTTGGTGCATAAAATGCACGGACTCAAGCTGCTCGTTTATGAGTTGTATCGTTCACCCAAGAATCAGGCAGAGCTTCGCGAAAGGGACAGGCGGGAATTGATGGCCGCCCATCCGGAATATACTGAGTCGGAACTGGATGCGGCCCTGAACAGGATTAGCGCCAAGGTCGGAGGCAGTGGTCACCAGACAGGCGGCGCCGTGGATCTTACGCTTTGCGATGAAGGTGGCCATCCGCTGGATATGGGTACGCTTTATCTGGAGCACAACGCGAAGACTGTGGCAGACTGCTTTAACATCTCCGAGGAGCAGCGCAGGAATCGGCAAATCCTTCTTGACGCTATGCAGGAAGCCGGTTTTGTCAATTACCCAGGCGAGTGGTGGCACTTCTGCTACGGAGATAAGATGTGGGCCGCCTATGCCCGGAAGCCGTATGCCATCTATGGAGAAGTTACGCCAGAGATAGTAGATAAAAATTAGCGGCATATGTGATAGATTTCGTTTGCAGGTTCGTCTTTATGGTGTAACTTTGCAAACCGAAGCGAGTCTTATGCACACGTAAAGAACATTTAGCCATAACATTTTTTTTGAACAAACAGCCGGACGAAGGTCCACTCCCGGGGTGTATTGTACCCCGATGCGAGCGACCCGGTGGCCGGCTGAGTTCATTGAAATACTTTTTTTTGTTATGGCTAATTCTTATCAGCTTGTGGCCTGGACCGACAAAGGTCAGGTCAGAATGATCCCCAGCGAAGTAACCGCTTATCTCCACGCCGAAATGGCCGTCATCGACCGCATGGCCGACAAGATCCGCTACCTCACCGTTTACGAACGCAGCGATATTTTCCGGGTGAGCCAATCCTACGAAAAGCTGGCCGTTAGGATGATGGACCTGGGCAGGACAGAGGATGCTTTCGAGCTTTACGTGCAGGCGGCACAGTGCTGCCTTTCCAGTAATGAGTGGCAGCATACGGAATGGGGAGAGATTCTCTGCAAGCCGCTCCGGGGCCGATTCTTCGCCATGTACTGCGCGTGCAAGGATCTGGTCCGGAAGTATCCCAAGCTCAAATACAACTGGGACGAAAGCGGCCTGCGGGATTCCCTCAATTCCGTCACCTACGCGTTCGATTGCTTCGAGAACGAGTGGAACGCCAGTTCCGGGGATCCCAAGGAGGCCCAGGCTTACTCCCGGGCTCTCAATTTCGGAAAGAATGAAGTCTATTGCCGTCGCAGGGCATAGACTTCATTCAATTCAGGCGCCTTGCGCTATTAATATCATTTTGGGACAGGGTCAGGACGAGATTCCTGGCCCCTCTTTTTTCATAGAAATAGATGCGGAACACCTGGCCGCGGGTGAGGGAGATTTTGTCGAAGGTGAAGACGAGCCTGCCTTCGCTGTCCGGTGGGACGGTTCCAAGGCCATAGACCTGTTTGGGAAACTGGGCTTTCTCGTACTGGAGGCCGCGTTTGGTGCGGCGCTTACTTTCCACGGCAAAGCGGGGTTCCGACATCTCATAGCTTACGGCAGAGGTGTTCCGGAGGGAAACCAGCAGAAACAGCACGTCGTCCTTGTAGAATACGTTTTCACAGAGGATTTCTATGCCGTAGTCCTTGGTGCCGATATGGTAGAGTTCCTGCTTCATTGCGGCAAATTCTTCAAGGGTGAAAGAGGCCGGCGGCGGGCCGCCGGCAGAAGAAGAGAGTGAAAAAGGAAGGGCATCCTGCCCTTCGGGAATGCGCGTGTCCACGTCCAGGCGGTCGGGGTGCTCGCGGTATGCGACGCGGAA